>Ga0137358_10001964_pt1 | contig 11468 bp, 11 predicted proteins | sample Mad1_20_16metaG_FD_105551 | JGI IMG/M metagenome (GOLD analysis project Ga0137358, IMG submission 105551) | Vadose zone soil microbial communities from Angelo Coast Range Reserve, California, USA - Mad1_20_16 metaG | ecosystem: Environmental > Terrestrial > Soil > Vadose zone | place: USA... | reverse complement strand
TTTACATCTTTAGGTGATTTTATGGGAGATTATACGAGGTAGAAAGGAGTATACAGTATAGAGTACAATAGACCCATGGCACGTGACCGCGAGCTGATTGCCACGTTGTCTCTATGTTGGTCAATATCTGCCAATAGGCGCTCGATTCCTCACACGCACTTGGTCTCTTTTAAAGCCCTATTGCTCACGTATCGCACACAACATCTTCAACAGCTTTTCTCCAAGTTTTGAGCTTTAAGCAGCCATGACCCGCGGTGGACCGCACAAGGACGATCCACCCCCATTCGAGCCCCTCCCGGACAACATCTTCAGCCGCCAGACCCACCCTTCCTGGCACGATGCGTACGCGCGCTGTACCCGGCTTTTTTTCTGGGCAGTTGGCCGGCAGCCCCCTCCCGGCGCTGCTTCATACGACATGTGCTCCCGGGTACTCGGACACCTCGTCCTGGAGGCGCCCACGGAGCGCGGACGAGAATGGGTATGCAAGAGGATCCTCAGCTGCACAGACGAGCACGCGCTCGCGCTCCTGGCGCAGAAATTCATCTTTACTTTTATCGGCGCCTGTGCGTCCTCCGCTTCCCATTTGGCCGCGTCACCAACTCTTTATCTTTTTTTTTCTTCTCCTCTCTCGATCAAATGACGATAACGATAATAAAAACCGATGAAAATATAAAGTCAAGGCTTCCGCAGGACAATCACTCTCAAGCGGTCGGGGCTCATCATCTCTCTCTACGCCTGGAGGTGTTAATGGTGCCGCCATGGACGGACTCGGAGAAGGTGGCGCCCATTCGGATTATCAGGAGAATAGAATCCTCGTGCGCTCCCTTACACACACTCTCAACTAAACCATGGTTTTATTGATGCTTTCGTTCTTCTTAGGTGTTGGAGCGTGACGCATACAAATGCACAATCATCGGTACGTCAGGCTCAGACCCGGCGTCTGGTGCCCTACTCGACGTGGCGCCCATCATCCCTCCCTCAGTCGACATCCGGACGCTCTCACGATACGCCGGTCTCCCAAGCGATGATCCACTTTGCGATCCCACACCGCGTTTCTACCGTTTGGAGAATATGCTCACACTAGATGACGACGCATCAGACGCCTTTAGGGGTCTGAATGTCTGGCTTGAAGAGACCGTGCGTTCCATTCCTCGCTCACTTAACTTCTTCCCCTTCCCGCTTAATCTCCGATATACTTCTTTGAACCGCCCTTGTACTTTTCCTCCCCCTTTTCATTGTACCTCTTGTTCTTTGACGCTGAAGCCGTCTTGATGGTATATTGACATCAGGAACGTAATGGAGAGTATCAAATCGTCACGTGGCATTCTAGCACTGTCCCGGAATCGCCGCGATACACGACGACATTCACGACTGCGGATCTCAAGAGGCGGCCCATTCCCTCAGTGCGTTATCTCCGCTTGCACGCTGCATGCGCACGCGTGGCGCACAAATCCGGCGCTGCGACCTACATCGAAGACCTCGCGAGGGACATCGCCAGGCTGACGGTACTCGCGGAAGACGGGTCATCTGCTGGCGTGCTGGCCGCGGCGCTAGCCAGAGCAGCAGCCACGTAATGAGTTAGAGTCGGAGAGTGTGTGTGTTTCGCTTCATTTTGCTCGTATGGTTTCATTTTTGTAGAGTGATCTCATCTGGTTTCCAAGTATGCTGCGTGCCTGATATACAGTATTTATGGTGTTTGTTGTTTTCTTTAGATGGCTATTTCGTTACCCCCCGCTTTTCTTGTAGTCACAATGCCTTATCTCAACTAGATAACTGACCAATATCCAATGGCAATTTTTTTTTGCTTTTCTTTGCAATCTCGGATATGAACGTGGGCAGTATCATCGTCATTATCGGATCCACCCCTTGGGAAGGTAAATTGTCCGTTCGGTATAGAATGCAGCCGAGTCCTCCTCACGTGTCCCCTTGCGTCATACTTTCTCATTTTCCTAACTTATCCGCGTAATGTATTGTTATTGTTCGAGACCGGATCTGCCGAGGTTGCCTTGAGATAAGTTAGGGATGACATGTTGGATAAGCCCATCCAGGAACAAAGCCTTTTCTTATCAGGGACTCCCAACCGTACCCTGTACCTTACAGCAGATCCTTCCCCACGGGGGCTCGGAAATGGTACCGTGCTGTACCAGTGAGAGTATACTGTAGCACATATGGTTTTCATTCTGCTCAATGGGTGACGTTTGTTATTTTGGTCAACGCGGACGTAAGACGTCCCTCGGATGTAGCTTGTGGATGCATGGATGTATGGTGATGCTTGTTATTTTGGTCAACCATTACTACGGGTGTGAGACGTCCCTCCGAGTCGGATGCATGGATGTATGGTGATGTCGTTATTTTGATCAACCACTACAGTACTCCGGATGTAAGACGTTCCTCGGATGTACAGCGCCGGACAGCCAAAATCGACAAATTTTTATTTTATGTTTATTTTCATTCCGAAAAGCGTGGATGTATGGCGATGTTGTTATTTTGGTCAACCACTACAGTATCGCGGTCCGCAGACGTAAGATGTCCCTCAGGATGGGTGGATGGGTCGTCGTTATGTTTAAGTCCTGGCTCAAAAAGGGACCATTATTCAAGTCCAGACAGGGCCGCGTACCTGGAAAGGCACAGGTGACAAAGCACAAAAAGGGACGTCTCGCCATCCAATGCGTATGTAAAACGTGTTCGACGTTGAACGCGCGTTCATCATTCTCTATGGATACTGTACTGCAAAATTTGTAGAAGGGGAGGGGCTACATCGAAGTTGGGTGGAATGACACCACGAATTATACAGTAGTGGTAACTATGTATGGAAATGGAATATCGAAGGAGAAAAAAGTGGTAATGTCGTGAAGTAACGTTACGGCGCCAAAAATAATTTGGGGGGGAGCCACTATTCCCCCCATCATCCGAAAAGCGCCAGTCCAGGGGTATAGCAAAACGTTGGTTATAGTTACACGATAAGTAAAGAAATGAGGGTTTAGTGGATGTGTCCTAGTAGTTGGGCTAGAGACGTCCGAAAGAGGAGCAGAAAGCGACGTTCCCGCGTTGAATGGCCTATTTAGACCGCATTAACGCCGGAATGTGGACGCGAAATGGATGCAGGAAAAGCCTTCTGCTGGATCCCTGCCGGCAGGGCTGGCAGCTGGTCCTCTTCAAAGCTTTCCACAGAAGCCGATGTCATGCTTTCCGAAGGCGAATAGTCCTCGATTTTGAGGTCGGTGGTGAGGGAGATAGATGGTATCACTGAAGGATGGTCGGAGAATGAGACGCTCGATCTGCGTTTGTCTGTCTCGTCGCCAGTCGTGACCACTGAGACGGTGATGCCAGGCCGGCTTTTCACGAAAGAAACTGACGATGTACTGCAAGACCAAATAACGATGTGAACCACGCTGGATGGAGAAAACATATCGCATAAACTACGCACGCATGAGATGATCCATGGAGAGTGAATGTCGAGTAGCCAATACGACTGGCAAGCGTCGTGTATACGAGACGATAATGTTGGCGCGCCTCATCCGCGAAGCCGAAGAGCGCAAAGAAGACGAATGCGCACAAGACAAGTGACCAGCGGAATACCTCAAGGCCCATAGCTGACCCTGGGTTCTGCCTCCAAATGAAGCCTGCGATCTGGTTAACCGTGGAATAGTGGCTGTGCGTGTCTGCCCAGCTTTTCCAAGGCTCGACACCGCTCCTAGCGCTGTTCACGATGAAAAATATCGACAACGGAATGGTCCCGCATATCTCAACGGCGGAAATGGCCATCAGGCGGAAGTACCGGCTACGACTGAGACTAGGGTTAGACGACATTATCTCCTTGAACTGACGGTGGCGCTTGTAGAACGTGTAAATATTCATCACTGTTGATTAGTGAGGCAGGGTACGAAAGGGTGAAGGCAAACCAGGACACTCACCACAATAGAAGAGGGATACAGTACCGATCGCCAAGGGCCACGCGTAGAAGAGGAAGTAGGTCGGCGGCGAGTTCACAGCGTTGGCGTAAGGGCCAAAATCCTCCAAAATATCGTAACGGTTCGACGAAACAATGAAGTCTGGATCGCATCCTTGTAAATTACTGGTTGACGGGTGAACGGCCAAGCACACTCACGGACAGGTATCTGGAGAATTGGAAGGCCGAGACCAATGAGCAAATCATGTATGATTGTCCGGCGCCGATCGGAACGTGTGGTCATCACAGCCTTCGCCGTTACAATCTTGTAGAGGCGGCGGTTGATGCAAAGCGAACAAGCCGGGAGTGCAACATTGAGCGCGACTTGAAAACGGGTTGCTGTGGGTGACAAAGAGTGAGTGCATACTCGAGAAATATCACATCAAGGGACCTACCGATATAGCAGTAGACCGGAGCTCTGTTGACTATGTTCCCGTTCCATACAATCGAACTGATGCACTGAACCAGACATCCAAGACCCGCCCAAAACATAAACAAGCAAGTCCCTGTATTCCAAGCTGCGCCATGCATTCTTAGAAAGAGTACTCCAATAAGGTGAATAAGGTACACGTACCTTCAAGGTGCCAATAGAAGGGGATGGCACTCAACACGAAGCCAATGAAAGAGAAGGCGGTGTAAACCTGGTTTGAAGGGTGAGGCATTGTGGTTCTCGAATGCGATGCAGTGGACGAGAACGACGGAAATGGGAGCGTTCTTCAGCTCACAACTCGTCTGAGGGTAGAACAGGGATGAGCGAATCTCGAAATGTGTCCATGGAAAGCTTTAAAGGTCAAAGAGATCCAGCCAGTCAGGGTACAAGGGTTGACATAGCAGCTCCTTGTATTTTGCAGCCCACGCTGTACGTCGCTACTATAACGACCCTCGGAAATGGCACGCTTTTTTAGCTTTCCTAAACGGGAACGACGTTATACCATGTTGTTGGCCAGAGAAGGAAACCCTTGACGCCGCAACTCTAAGTTATAGGACAACAATGGAATACCAGGTACGGCGTGTTGTGGAACCCACGTACTCAGAAGGTTTGGAAGTTGCCGTATGGATGTGGGGATGACATTGTGTGCCCCTCCATGGCCCAATATGGTACGTTGTTTGTTCGGATAATATTTCAGGTCTGGGCAAAAAATTAATGGTGCCATGGCAGTGATGGCACTTGTATGGGCACGGCGGCCATCCAATGTTACCGAAGTTCTCAGCAACCAGAGCTCGAGTACGGGTGGGGGTTTTCGCTCATAAGTGGGTAGAGCGTCGGTAGAGTATGATGTCGTCGTCGACAAAGAAGATCAGCTGATGCGGTAACCTAAAAAAAAAAGAAAAGAAAATGACATTTCCGATTGATTACGTCAGGTTTGTCACCCACGTGGGCTGAGATGAAGCGCTGACCAAAGGTCGAAAATTGAATCGGCCGTTTTTTGTGTGGCTTCGCGATGAGGTGCGGTCCGGACGCTTGATGCAGCTTGATGCCCCCCCAGACCAGGAAAGTCTGTTTAAACCCTTCAGAGGTACAAACTCACTGGATCCGTACCATTCGTAAAAGTTAAGTCATCACTAGCTTGCGGGTTTCGTGAGATCACGTCTTGTGTACAACTAGCGACGCCCATCGGCAGCGAAAAGAGCCCTGAGGGCGATTCGTATCAACTGCAAAGGCATTCCGTACGCACGGTAGACGCAATAAGCAATCACTGAAATTGATCGACGGTTCGATTTCATCGCGCTACGTCATAATCACCATCAAGTGTGTATGTACTCCAACGCATAGAGTGGTCAAAGCGGTCTTGCTGGGATGTATCACAGAGTCTCTACAATAACCTCATTCTTCTCGACAATCCATTACACGGTGCGCACCATACTCTGACAATAATCGCATGATTGTCCTATGTCCGCGCTTTGCTGCTATTTGAAATGAGGTCCGGCCTTCGTCATTCCGTTCGTTAACATTTGCTCCCCAATCAAGTAGAGCCTTGACGATATCGAAGTAGTCAAAATACGCCGCGTAATGCAATGCAGTCCAGTGGTCCATCTTCATCGCATTTACGTCTGCGCCATGATCGAGCAACATGCGGCCAATGTCAATATGTCCACCATACACTGCGACGTGTAACGGTGTCCATCCAACCCCGTCCGGGCAATTCACTTCTGCTCCGCACTTGATTAACAATTGCACAATTTCGAACTTTCCATGCCGCGATGCCAAAATCAACGCAGTCCGGTGAAACGCATCCCGATCATTGACATCCGCGCCGCCGTCAAGTAATGACTGCACGATTTTGAGCTTCCCCACCATTGATGCGGTATGCAGCAAAGTACTTCAGTCAGGAATAAATATGCCTTCTTCGTGTCCAACTGATGGCTGTTCGAAGTTGGGAAGAGGATCCTGTGATGACGTGTCCAACAGGGTTGAATTGACGCGATTCTGAGGGTCCACGTCTCCCCTCCATTCCTTGAGAAGCACTTCCACATCGACTTTTTCATTGTCGCGTGCCACGTCTAAGGGGGTCTTCTGGTTGCTATTTCGAATGCTAACGTCTGCACCCGAGTCGAGTAACAGTGTCACGATGTCGAGATGCCCACTTTGCACTGCCTTGTGCAATGACGTCGAAGAATCGTTGTCTTGACAATTTACGTTGGAACCCGATTTGAGCAGTAGGTGCGCAATATTAAGCCGCCCATGGCACGATGCAAGGCTCAAAGGTGTCTCTCCATCGCAGTTCAGTTTGTTAACGTCTGCACCGCGCTGGATGAGCATCTCGGCCACGATTAGATGACCATTGGCAGATGCAAGGTGGAGAGGAGTATAGAAGCTCTGCTCTCCTCGATTCGAATCTTTATTTTGTCATGAGATTGTATTTTTGGCACCGAAACGAATATGAGTAGCTCACCTTTCGATAGGGTCCAGCCGCGGTTGTCACAGAAGTCTACGGCCGCACCACTCTGAAGCAACACATCTACAATATCGGCATGTCCTCGTTCCGATGCTAGCATCAATGGGGTCTTGCCATCATCGGTGTGGGCTTCCAAGGCAGCGCCAGTCTGGAGTAACAGGTGCACGATGTCCATGTGTCCACGTGACGATGCTACCGTCAATGCGGTTGCACCATCGTTATTACGGGAATCTACCACTGCGCCACTCTGGAGTAACAGGCAGACAATATCAAAGTGTCCGTCGAGGGATGCTATCATCAATGGGGTTCGACCGTTGCTGTCACGGGATTCCACAGCTGCGCCACTGTGAAGCAACGAACGGGCGACATCCAAGTGCCCATTTTGCGATGCTAGATCAACGGGGTCGAGCCGTCGCTTTTGTGGGTGTCCGCGGCTGCACCGCTCTGAAGTAACAGATTTACTATGTCCGCATGTCCCCGTTCCGATGCTAACATCAGTGGGGTCGAGCCGTCGTTATTGCGGGTGTCCGCGGCTGCACCACTGTCGAGAAACAGGCGAACGACATCCAAACGTCCATGAAAGGATGCCATCATCAACGAGGTCCAGCCGTTACTGTCACCTGATTCCACGGCTGTGCCTCTCTGAAGCAACAAACGGATGACGTCCAAATGTCCATTCTGCGATGCCAACATCAACGAAGTCGAGTCATCGTTTCTGCGGGAGTCCGCGGCTGCGCCGCTCTGGAGGAGTAAGCGAACGATATCGAGGTGTCCATAGAGGGATGCTATCATCAATGCGGTCTGGCCTTCACCGTCATGTGATTCCACAGCTGCGCCGCTCTGAAGCAATAAACGGACGACGTCTAAGTGTCCGTTTTGCGACGCTAACATTAACGGGGTCCTGCCATCGTTTTGGGGGGTGTCCTTGGCGGCGCCATTGTGGAGTAACAGGCGAACGATCTCCAAATGTCCATCATGAGATGCTGTCATCAACGGGGTCTTGCCATCGTTGTCATGGGAGTCCACGGTTGCGCCACTCTGGAGTAAGAGTCGCACAACATCTAGGTATCCACCCTTTGATGCCGATAACAAAGGGGTCCAGCCTTTATTATCGTGCGAGTCTGCTGACGCGCCATGCCGTAACAACGCCCGTGTAACTTCCAGGTCTCCGTTGGATGATGCCAAACTTAACGGGGTTATTCCGCCCCCATCACGAGCATCTAAATTTACGTGGTGTTCGAGCAAGAATTTCACAATATTAAGATGTCCCTTGTCTGATGCTCTGTGAAGTGGGGTTGCTGCAACATAGTCCAGGGCGGCCATATCCGCACCGTGTTCAAGGAGCAGCATTGCAACACCAACATTTCCGTTTGCGAGAGCAGCGTGCAACGGAGTAGCGAAGTATCCACCACTGGCACTGATGTCCTGCGGACAGGTATCGATAAGGTGCTTTACGAGGCTGCGGAAACCACATAATGCGGCATAGTATAATGGAACAGCCCTTGGTCGTGTTGGGCGCGGCGCAAACAGTATTTCACGGAATGGAAGGTCAACGTCGTATACCCAGACCCATGACGCGAAGTATGGCTTGGCGTGGTCAAAAAGTTGCCTCATTGTATCTTCGATGCTTGAAGAGACGTCATCAAATCGGGCATGATCGATCCAGTACCGAGCGGCGTAGGTAGTGAGCGGATAATTCGCCACAGTCTCTTTGTCGATTTGGCTGTCTAACGCGAGGAGGACGCTAAGGGAAGCTTGTGCGAGGATTGTATGTGCTGAATGGGGGAGAATGTAGTGACGAGAAAGGTGCTTGGCCGCATTGGCGAGGCGCTTTGATGTCAGATATTCTTTGACGGAAAAATGTGCGAACTGGACCACTCGCGAGCCATCCACGCTGACAACGGTAATTAAACTCGAGCATGCTAACAACACCGCCTCTTCGGAGTTTTCCGGGCGCCAATTCATGTCGTAGTGGGGAAGCGATTCTGCCTCGAATTTGATTGCGAGGATATCCGCGAGTTCCTCAACAAGAAGTGGTCGGATGGACACGGTAAGGCAGTGGAGGAGGCATTGCGTATATTCCTGTCTCTCCTCGGCGATGTTCAGCAATATGCGTTCATAAGTCTCGTCCAAAGTCTTTGGTAAGTCATTTAGAGCGCGACGAATCGTTGATGGGAAGCAGTTGCGAAGGACTTCTAATTGGCAGACAATCCAACGAAACCTACATGAATGCGTCAGAACTGTCGTAACTTGGCATAATAGTAATAGCTTACATCCCGCCGCCTCTCTGAGAGAGGTTATCGGTGACCATTTCCTTGTCTTTGACCTTCCACCTCCGCATATTCCTATCTGAGTAGACGATAGACCTGATGTAGTCGTAAATATCTTTCTTCTGTCCCTCTTCATCATGAAGAGAGACTGTGTAAGACGCCAAAGGGGCCAACGAAGCTTGGATATCCGCCTCTGGACGACTGGTCACGCAGATGCGAACATTCGAGAGATGTAAGTCGACCAATTCTTCCACCAGTTCAAGGATCCTTTCCCGAGGTGGGGCCACACCAGAGACATTCGGACATTCGTCGAGACCATCTATGATAATATAAATCGTTGGGAGCCCTTCAATGTTGAGCATTTTTTCCAAACAGTCCAGCATTACATGGTCGCCGGGCTGCCGCGATCCTGCATCGTAATTCGAATATAGGTTAGAGAGGATGTTGCAGCAGGCATCGGATTTGGCCGCAAGCTGAATAATGAGGGAAGATAGCAAGCCGCTGGCGTCCTGCTTTTTGGGGTCCCTGAAATCGCAATAGAAATATGCCGTCATTGCCAATCCCATATCACATAGGCCTTCGATTTCTTCAATAATGCTGGAGCTGGTTGATTCAGTTGTTGGACGAGCCGTATGAAAGACTTTTGGGAATCACTTACCATAATATACTCTTCCCTGCACCAGCTAATACACCATGCGACAAACAGTAATCAGGACACACGATGGAATGGAAGCGGAAGAATGCGTACGTTTACCATGGATCCATAAAAACGAACCCGTCACTTTCCATTCCTCGAACATGTCGCTTTGGATGAACCATGAAGCCGTTCCGTTGAGGTGGCCTCTGCGTGCAATGTTATGGTTTGTTGAGGGGTCGGGGGGAGAAAGCCAACTTCGGACATCCTTTTGGAGCAGGTTCCCTATAGAGCACGTTCAGCTTGAAGGATGTTCTTGAGTAAACGTACTAACGCTCTATCTTATTGATTCTGCTGGTCATTTCTTGCATCATCACTGACACCCGCCTTTAATTTCAGGGGGATTGCATGATCCACTCAGATTGAACATACCTAGTGCCTGCTTTATGCCAGTTGTCGATGTTTTGCCATCTACTCAAAGAAGTATAGTCAATCATTTGGTAGCCCCTTCAATAAGGTTTGCGCACCATCCATGAGTGCCTTCAAGTTGTTGAAGAGTTCGTGGACAATTTCTAGCGTGTTCGCTGTAGTCACTCGTGCCTCCTCCTGGGTAAGTCGGTCCAATCTTCGTAGTGTAGACTCAACATCACTGTCTCCAAGTAATTTCCTGACAAATTTCTCTGTATTACGCTCAGCTAAGGAAGTTGTGTACTGGTAGGCGGTGCACCACTTACCGAGCCGTCCCTGGTTGATTTGTTTCGTGGCAAGCGCGAACACGGCGAGTACTTCAGCCATGATATTTACTACTATATCCGACATCGTAGGAGACAACGTGATCGTCTCGGTATAAATAGGGAGGCGTTTAAGGAAATTCCCAACGCATGTGAAGAGGTCGAGAAGTACGTCATATCCTGTACTGACGCGACTAGCCGCCTGGTGCAAATGGATATCATTTAAAGCCTGAGATCTGATAAACAAAAGAAGCGCTATACGTACTGAGAGGAGAACGTTGATGCCAACAAAAATCACTTTCGCTGGCTAGAAAGGGAGATCCCATAAATCAACAGATAACGGCACTTCGGCGCCTGGAGCTTACTAGGCACCCTGTGTCACCAAGGACAATAGAAAACGCATGGACGACTCGGACTACGGGGCCAAGAAGGTCGATCAAGTTGCGAAATTTGTCACGATGGTCTTTGAACGCCGTCTCTCTTTCCAAGAGTAGTTGGGTGATGACTTCCGGGGAATGACAGTTCTGGAGTTCATCTGCGAAGGGGTGTTTGGTGATGTCTACTCCGGTCTGCTTGACATAACTGTCCAATGCAGCATCGAGGATCGGTTTAAAGTTGACGGAGGCTCGGGACGCTGTCGGTAGGGACATCAAAGTGGGCAAAGGGGGACGTGCGAGTTCGTGGGATATTCAGAGTAGGGGAGAGGGGTATGGGATATATCCAAAGGGTTTTCCCGCGGTGCACCGCCTGAGTCCGCCACACGAAGAAATGAAACCTAATCCGTGTATGTACAATCCAACATCACGGAAAGGCGCGCGGTTCATAAGTCCTCGCTGTATGAATACGGGGCCCCGCATGTAAAAACGGTCAATGCAACGTTGCTGCCGGGGAATCCTGCATAATGGCGATTGCTGGTGCACTTGGTGCTGCATCCGCTCCACCAATTGAACAGGGTAAACCACTGACACCTCTCTGACATCTCCGGAC
>Ga0137358_10001962_pt1 | contig 11480 bp, 8 predicted proteins | sample Mad1_20_16metaG_FD_105551 | JGI IMG/M metagenome (GOLD analysis project Ga0137358, IMG submission 105551) | Vadose zone soil microbial communities from Angelo Coast Range Reserve, California, USA - Mad1_20_16 metaG | ecosystem: Environmental > Terrestrial > Soil > Vadose zone | place: USA... | reverse complement strand
TCTCCGTCGGGCTCATGGTCGACAGAGTCTCCTCCAAAAACCCCACCCTACTCTCCGTTGAGCTCGTGGTCAACAGACTACTCTCCGCCAAGCTCGTCGTCGACAGAGTCTCCTCTATTAAGCCCAGACTACTCTCCGTTGCGCCCGTGGTTGACAGAGTCTCCTCCATCGGGCCAAGGCAACTCTCTGTCGAGCTCGTGGTCGACAGAGTCTCCTTCATCAGGCCCAGACTACTCTCCGTCGCGCCCGTGGTTGACAGAGTCTCCTCCATCGGGCCAAGGCAACTCTCTGTCGAGCTCGTGGTCGACAGAGTCTCCTCCATCAGGCCCAGACTACTCTCCGTCGCGCCCGTGGTCGACAGGGTCTCCCCCGTCAGTCCTAGACAACTCTCCGTCGAGCTCGTGGTCGATAGGATCTCCCTCATCAGGCCTAGACTACTCTCTGTCGGGCTCATGGTCGACAGAGTCTCCTCCATCAGGCCAAGACAACTCTCTGTCGAGCTCGTGGTCGACAGAGTCTCCTTCATCAGGCCAAGGTAACTCTCTGTCGAGCTCGTGGTCGTCGTCAGACGACTCTCCGCCGAACCCGGGGCCGACAGGTTACCATCTTCCATCGCCCCCACCGTTGGGTCCAGCATCGTCAACAGGGCCAACAGGGTCACACCCGTCTACGGACAACCATCCTCCGCCGAGCCCGGAGCCGCCACGTCCTGTGGGGCCCGAGAGCGAGCATTTCCTTGACATGCTATTTAAGGGCAGAATTAGGCGTCGCACTTCTGGCTCCAGTGTTGTGAGTCCGGTTCCGAGGCGGCTGCAGGCTACCCATAAGAGGATGAGAGTGCCGCGCTCAATCACTACACCAAAAAGCAAGGTTGATGAATGGGTAGCCATTCGCTAATCTGGCACTATGTAAGCTCTGGCCTACACTACCATTCATCCTAGGTCTTACGTCTCTGCTTCTTAATTTTTGAATGCTCGTGCGACCTCCGCATGTAGTGGCGTCATTCGCCATGGTGCAGGCGCACGCTTACACAGTCTACCAGAGTACCCCCAAAACGAAAGGAGGCGGTGTCACACGGTCTTACTAAGTTACTTTGGGGGGAAAAGGATTCTCGATTCTGTTTTAGCATACTCCGATCAGGTGAGTGCCTCTGAGAGCAACGTGCAAGAACGATGTTGTCTGTCACGGTGTTGACCGAGTTAGTCTTCGCTACTCACTGGCAGTTTCAAGTTGTAATTGTTTGCCGACAGACTTCGACCCTTTGATGCTGGAATCATCAATGGGGACCGGACAAACATAACGTCGTGCCAGTAGGGATAGAAACTGGAGTGAATGACATCCGGCAGGATTGTTTAGTACGGATATAATGCGCCTAAGACTATTGTATGTAGTATGTTGTTGTCTCATGTGATGCGAAGAATGACTTCCGATGTGCTCTGCTTCGGATTTTGCATTGGTTGATGGAGAAGCTGCAGAATGTGGAGATTGTAACGCAGTTCTCCTAGCTTTGCAATAAGTTTTTTTAACTTGACTGCCATTGGGTGATTTTCGAGGGCTGCCCGTGCTGGTGACTTGGATCATGGGAGGAAGACAGTAAGGAAAATCTCCGGTTGGCGATTAGAGTGTATTTGCACGCCGAATTTGGCGGGAAAAGTTCAACTTTTGTTTGGGAGGACCAACAAAAAGTTGATATTTAAAGGATGCGCTAATAGCACAACATCGGACGATGTCGGAAACTCGTCTGAGCAGCCGGCGAGCGTCCCAATTCAAGCTGATGACAACGAGCGCCTTGCCCTCGCATCCCAGCATCACTAACGTAGAAAGACGACTCTAACTTTATCACATATACTTGCTTTGCTTGCATCGTAGTTGAGGGATGCGATGCCAGTGTTATATGTGACGTATTGATCCTGTGTAACATCGAAGGTTCCTCATCATATTAATCATTAATGTCCACAGCCTTGACACATGCGATATCAGGATAAAGACATGTCATCCTCCCGACATTTTCTCTATTATTTGCTCAACTGGGTGCTGGATAGTGCGTGTGCCTCAGGCTTTCCCTTCGCTTTCAACTCACTAACCCATGACTTTTTCTAATTTAGCCCACTTTCGTTCGTTCTGGGTTTTGTCCCCTCTTTCTGTCGACAATTCAACACTCTCCTTGACTTCTCAAACTCAACAGACAGCGACATCTAATCCACTTCGCAATTCCTACGACGATGCGTCGATACATGATCGTTGCTCGCATTTTTCTTGTCCTTTCCATCGTCATCTTTGCGCGAGCGGCTGCTGTAGTACTGGCACGAGAGATGGACGAAGTGCACGATGTGGTCAACGTAGCCAGGGACGGGACAGCCGGATCGCAGAAGCGGTGGGAGCCATGGGATGATTGGTCGACGAACGCGGCAGACCAAGCGAGTACGCCAACGACTCGAGGGTTGGCAGATTCGAATCCTTCGCGGGAGCTGCCAAGGCCACATAGCCCAAGGTCATCAATAGCGTCGACTCGAGAAGATGTGCCGCCGAACTTAGGACCACCAACATCGCCACACTTGAGCTCGACGGACGACGTTCCTCCACCGGACGCATGGTCGCCAAGCTTCTCTCCGCTGAGCTCGTGGTCGACGGGGCCTCTTCCGTCAAGCCCAGACTACTCTCCGCCGAGCTCGTGGTCGACAGGGTCTCTTCCATCAAGCCCGGACTACTCTCCGCCGAGCTCGTGGTCGACAGAGTCTCTTCCATCAAGCCCAGACTACTCTCTGTCGGGCTCGTGGTCGACAGGGTCTCCTCCATCAGGCCAAGACAACTCTCTGTCTGGCTCGTGGTCGACAGGTTCTCCTTCATCAGGCCCAGGGTCTCCTCCACCACTCCTAGACAACTCTCTGTCGAGCTCGTGGTCGACAGACCACTCTCTGCCGAACTTGGGACCGACAGACGGCCATCCTCAATCGCCCCCACCGTTGAGTCCAGTATTGTCAACAGGGTCAACAGGGTCACACCCGTCTACGGACAACCATCCTCCGCCGAGCCCGGAGCCGCCACGTCCCGTGGGGCCCGAGCTTGAGGATTTCCTTGACATGGTACTAAAGGGCAAAATTAGGCGTCGCACTTCTGGCTCCAGTGTCGTGAGTTCGGCTCAGAGGGGGCTGCCCATAAGAGGATGAGAGTGCCGCGCTCAACCGCTACACCAAAAGGCAAGGTTAATGAATGATTAGCAATTCGCTAATCTGGCACTATGTAAGCTCTTAAGCTCTGGTCTTACACTACCATTCATCCTAGGTGTTACGTCTCTGCTTCTTCTCTGAGTCCCTCTTCAGTCACAAACATTCTGACTTTATGATCTTTTCCAGTTTAATCTTTGGGGACCTTTGGAAACTTTGAATGCTCCTGCGACCTCCGCATGTAGTGGCGTCATTCGTCATGGTGCAGGTGCATGCTTACACGGTCTACCAGAGTACCCCCAAAGCCGAAAGGAGACGGTGTCACGCGGTCTTTCTAGTTACTTTGGGGGGAAAGGGATTCTCGATTCCCGTATGTTTGAGTACACAGGACATTCGAAAGCCTCGATCAGGCGAGTGCCTCTGAGAGCAACGTGGAAGAACGATGTTGTCTGTCACGGTGTTGACCAAGTGGGTCTTCGCTGATCACTGGCAGTTGTAATGCTTTGCCCAACAGATTTCGACCCTGTGATGCTGGAATCGTCAATGGGTACTGGACAAACATCATCTCGTACCCATAGGGATACAATACATCAGGAAATCAGCAAAATTGCCACGAGCCATCGTAGTGGCTGTGGCTGAGCTATCGGCTCACGTGAGCATTAATATTGTAGTGAGTACGGATCTAACCGTCCAACAAGTCTTTTCCGTTTTCCGTTCGATTCGCCACTCGAGTGAGTCGGATTTCTCATTTGGTGGCAACCAGGCCAGACCATGTCTCCGTCTCCGACTCGGAGCATTTATTTGTGTGCCCGCAGGACCCTCTTCAAGTTGTGCACCATTCGCATGGGCGATCGAGTACCGCCTTCAGCTGCCACTCGGCATTCTCGGCATTCTGGCTGTCTTACTCGTCGCTGCAACTTCAAAATTGAAACACGGTCATCGACCACCTTGCCCGTGTGTTCCACAAATTTAGGTGACGTGTTCGTTACTATACGATTAATAACCCAGTGTTGGCTATGCAGTAATACTGCAGTGCTCGATGATGATGGATCGATGATGACTGATGATACCTCCCTCGCTTAGGTGTAGCTCATACCGTATCCGTATCGGGTCATGACGCGAAGGATGAAATTGCGTTCTGCACCCCGAGTCCGGGTCGGCGTGCATAGCCCTGAGACGCACCTCACCCCCGCATGGTGGGCTGTCATCGTCAGCCCCTCCGCCGCCCGCTTTTTTCTGTTTTCTGCTTAATTTGCGTTGATTGATGCGCATGCACAGTGTACGCGGCCTTCTTCGGAGATGGAATACCGTACAACAATACCATAGCTATACGTCCCAGAGAATTATGCCAAAAAGATTGCGAATGCGTTTGATCCGCCCCACACGGATATTATACTAACGCAACTTGAAATGACTGGGAGAGAAAGGGTATACGATTATACAACAGTTGGCTTACGTGGAGAATACCGACGACGCCCTCGGATCAGGGACTTACGCGCTTGTAAGGCTGTCTTGTGACCCTTTATGCCGCAAGGTAAGCCTCGTGGCCATGTGACCCTCGCCATCCGGCACATTAAGGAGAGTGTGGCGTTTTGCGCAGCCAAGCAAGTGTGCCAAGTATAGGGACATGTGGTATATGAAACGCACTCATGAAGAACCGGCCGGTACGAGAGTGCTTAGTCGACCCTTTCCTGGAACTGGAAGCTCGATAATCATAACCTTTTGAACCATCCTTGGACTGAGAATCGCCAAGCCTCGTGAATGATGCACTAAGGCGCAATCTGTGATCCGATCCGGGAGAGTTCCTGCGGGTTATCTTCCTTTACTAGGTGGGTGTTGCATTTCAGGCTGAAACAATGTCGAGAGGCTACGCTTGCCAGCTGGTGGGAATCAAGTAGATTAGATATATTTGATTGTGATAACCGTGTGAGTGGGGGTGGCCGTCTTGGCGTCATGTGCCTCACGTGGTGGACTCTTCCAATAAAATTTAGTCGACCTGAGTGGAGAGTGGAGGACCCTGGTGAGCAAGGGCCGCAATTCTGGCGCTAGGCGCCACTGGAAGATTTGACATTCTCACGCCATAGGTCAAGGGCTTTTGCTCTGGCGGTCTCACTTGATGATAACTGCATGTAATCAAAAAGCCAAGCAGTCCAACTGGCTCCACGGATTGATTGGCCTTGTGAGAATTACAGTGCTGGGGAAATGAACTGGCTTGAATGGATTGTCGTCTCGGGTTGACGATGCTGCCGGCAGTATCCACATGAGCCGGTCTCAGCCGGGATGACAGGACTCTCGTAATGAGTGGTATGTGCCGCTAGTGTGAGGCGTCCCTACGGGTTTCAGTGAACAACTAAGCTGGATAGGGGAAGGACTGTGCGGTCATGTACCTTGTGACAATCAAGGACGCCTATTTGCTTGCTTCCCTGACCTCATGAGGTATAGCAGTTACCCACTCCGACACGATGCCCACCGAACATAGGACATGGGTAGCAGCCATGTACTCGGCCGCAACGCGAATGCCAGGATTAATCGGGGGGAGGTGCCTGTGTGGGGTAATTTCACATCAGGCATCAACACGCTCCGATGGCAGTGTTGAAAAAATGCCGTTATGGAGGTGGATGATGTATAGGGCGGGGGCATGCTGTTTCGGGTCCGAGGTCAGGGAAGAGGAAATGGAGACGTCGACGGGGGTCGCTGGAGACTTTTTTGGGGCAGAGGTCTAGACTTGGGGTAGAATGGAGGAGTGGCAGAGGTAGCTGTCCAAGCACGAGGACGGTCTCGACTGAGACGCAGGCTCTCCGGGTCGGGGTCCTGTGCAGTTGCTGGACAGATTTGAATCCGTGTCTCGCCTGCCCTGCTCTGTCCTTCTTCTGCTTTCTTGTTCGCTCGACTCGACCCTGAGTCCTCACGTGATCAGACTTGCCTTGCCTCCGAGTCGCCCCGCCCATCCAATTCATTTTCATTTCCCTCACTTTCCCCTTCTCTCCCATCTGTTCTCATTTCCCCCTTCCTCCCATCCACGATTGTGTCTTCATCTAGACATGATCACACTCGGCTCTCCCGTATCTTCTCCAGAGCTACCAACCCACAAGCCCTCACTGGCCGACCTTAGTCGAAATGCATCGGTCATCTCGTCGTCGTCATCCTCCAGCTCCACCACCTCCCTAGTTCTCCCTATTCGTCCACGCGCCATACGAACTTTCTCTTCCCCTCGCTCGAGGAGCCCAAGTGGTCCGCCGACTCCGAAAGCATATCGCCCCCCCGCATATATTACCCGCGAGCTTGGTATCGCGGATCAGCCATATGATGTGCTTTCCGGCCGTTCTCGCGCCAACTCAAAGTCCAAATCGCGCAGCAGCTCGGCCAATGGTCGTCTTAGTGCCGATGACTTCGAATTCGGCGATGTCCTGGGTGAAGGATCCTATTCCACCGTGCGCCTCATGCCTCCAGGGTGACCCCCTCGCACCCACCTCCTTGCTGACATGCGGCGTATTACAGGTCATGCATGGCACACACCGCGCAACGAGACAAGAATATGCGATCAAAGTACTCGACAAGGGTCACCTCAAGCGGAACAACAAGCTCAATACCGCCCTTGCAGAGAAAAATACCCTAGTCCGCCTTGGCTCTGGCCATCCCGGTATCGTGCGATTGCATTGGGCATTTCAGGATGATTGGAGTCTCTGTGAGTCAACTTCTTCTGCCCTCACCCCGCTTGTCGAGGGAGAGACTGCCATCCCCACTGGGATGGAAGAGGGTCAGGGTAATCTGTCGGGCGCCGGGCCTGTCGTAGATTCGCCATGGCGCAGCCCTCTTGGGCATGTCTGAGATGGCGACCCTTCCATACCTTGCCCTCGCTCCTGCCACGGCGGGCGGTCCGATTACCATGACTTCTTATCGCAAACATAAATACGCCACTGAGCACAATGGTTCAACCCTTCGCCTTTCTCGAGTCGTTGCCAACCTCATATAGATAACTTTTGGCAACGAACATTCTATGCTTGACAAAGGTATTGAATAAGCTGCTAACACATTCTTCAGATTTCGTCCTCGACCTTGCACGCAATGGTGAACTTCAAAGCAGAATCTCACGAATGGGTTCCTTGTCAACAGCTTGTGCCCGATATTATACGGCCCAACTCGTTGACGCCCTCGACTACATGCATTTGCGTGGCGTCATTCACCGGTACGCACATATGCCGCACTTTCTCTTTTTTCCCCTGCTGATCGCAATACCAGTGACCTCAAACCGGAAAATCTGCTACTGGATGATGATTTCCGAATCAAAGTTACGGACTTTGGAACCGGGAAATTAATTGACGTTCCGCGTTCGTTATATCTTGCCAATGACTAGCGAAAAAACCTCACTTTTGCTCTAGCTGAACGTGCGACAAAAACGTTTGTCGGTACCGCGCAATACGTCTCCCCCGAACTCCTTGAGGCGAACGAGACGAGCAAGAGGTAGGCGCCCGACTGTTCTGATACACACAAATCATCTGACTTTTTGGAATAGCTCGGATTTGTGGGCTCTAGGTTGTGTGCTTTATCAAATGATCGCTGGTCGATTCGCATTCCAAGGGCTATCCGAATATCTCACATGGCAAAAGATCAAGCAACTCGACTATACCTTTCCCGATGGATTTGACCCTGAAGCTGCTGACCTTGTACGGCGCCTTCTGGTGCGCACAACTGTTTGAATGATCCAAATTATTTTGATCTAATTTACGTCTCGTGTGGCAGGTGCGGGATCCGCTGGAGCGACTGGGTGCAGGTCCACTTGAGGGCGAACATTCGATGGAGGCATTGCGCTCCCACCCTTTTTTTGCAAGTATCCGTTGGGAATCACTGTGGGATGACCCTGCACCACCACTGGAGACGGGTCTCGTACGGCGCGAGTCAGCACCTGCTGATGAGTGGGATGATGTTGGTGCAGCTTGGGACGAGCTCGTCAGCGGTCCAGATGGGAGCGAGGACGAGGACGAGGACAATGCGAGTGTGGAGAGCTCACATCCAAACGGTAATACTCACGCTCATGCACGTTCGCGGGCGCCAGGGGACGATGGGATCGAATGGGCGCCGGACGCGCAAGCGTATGTATCGCCACCTGCCATCCCGCCCGAAGAGATTGGCCCGCATGGCGAAATACCAGACTATGCGCGGGAGTCACTGTCATTGGCCGGGCCTGTCAACGGCGTGGGTGCCGTAGACGCCGTGGTGGCGTCTGGCAGTGATGTCGACGATGCACAGGAAGAAATCGCAGTCGGTGCAGGCGCTGACAGTGCTATCAACGGAGGTTACAGGATGGACTTCGTGCCACCCAGGATCGACGGGGTATTAATGAATGCGATTACGAGCGCGGGCGAAGGCGAAGGCGCTGTACCTGGGATTGGACCTGATCCTGCCTCAGGCCTTATTCCGGGTCCTGGTCCGGGGAAAAACAATGCCGCAGAGCGAGGCAGCCCCGTGAGCACCTGCACAGAGGCAAATGGAGATGGAGAGTTGGCGACGGCGGACTCGACTCGGAGGAAGAGCACACCACTGCGCGTGCCGCGCGGAATGCGTGATTCGTATGCGACCAGCTCGTCGGATGGTAGTCCCGTCGAAAAGCTCGGCGCAGCCCTCGAGGCGATGGGGATCCATCGTGGCAGGCTTCGTACAAGGAGTCCAACGCCCGCACGAGGGTCACCTTCTGCGGAGGCACCGGACTGGTATGTCTCTTACTTTTCCATCTTCTGTCATTGCTGCGCTCGGGTACTCAACGGAGTTATCCACCGTGCAGGTCATCGGTACTCAATGTGGGCGAGAAGATGCATTTCCATGCTCCAGTGGAGGAGACAGCGTTGAAACGACGCACGTCGCGGTTATTACTACCGCTTCCGGTGTCGCAGCGGAAACCGAAAGTGCGCGAGCTCGCACTGACGAGTCATCGGCTCGTGTCTCTCAAGCCGCTCAAAAGTGGGCGTGGTGTGGGCATCAAGGCCGAGTTTGTACTTCAGGAATTTCGGGGTCAATTGGCGGCGGGCTCTTCGGGCCGCGAGAAGCGCTCCAAGGCGGATGAGGCTCGTAGGACGGTGACGGGCGTCGAGCGGAAAGGCACCAAGGAGTTCGTCGTGCTTTCTGTGAGTGCTTTTTTTTTCCCCCCTTCTCCTTCCCGGGCTTGTGGATTTCGATTGGTCTTTTCCCATGTGTGGTTGGTTGGGCGTTTGGGGAATTGAGGTCGATGTCAAGGCGGTTGGGCTTCTCGGGCGTTTTTGCGATAGAACCGGATGAACTGACAAGTTTCTCTTTTCTCTCGGTTTATACAGACGTCACAGTCGGGCTTTTTCGTTGCCGAAAGCGAGGCGGCGGCGGACGCATGGGTGAAACGCATATCGGAGGCTCTGCATCAGCAGCACCAACAACAGATTCTAAACCCAAACCTCGACAGCGGCAATGGCAGCGTTGAGAAGCGCGGACGCGATCCACGCCAGTAATACCGACATCATCATTGCCATCATCAACGACCAACAACAAATAATTTCAATAAACAAACATCAATAGCAAAAATCAGCTATGCACGCACATAATTTATCGTCGTTTTTATACACACAAGTATGCTCGACCCCCAATCGTTTAACGTATTTTCGTTCGTTTGTTTTCCCTTTCTTTTTTCCGGTTGGTCTGGATTTCTGCCTCTGCTCGCGCGCACCCGTCGCCCCCCTCTCTCCTTCATACTCCTCCTCGCCTCTCGCCCCTCGCCCACCGCACTAGTACCCGCTGGGGTACGTATATACACACGCACCCCTTATGCCGTTGTGGCAACCGGCAACCGGCAACCTTCACTACCCAACCCACAAACCAAACAACACCACGATCTTCCTCTTTCCCCCAGCCGCCCGGTATTTCTCTCGTTTTTTATGGTCTTCCTTTCCGCGAACAAAGCATGGCAAAGCAACAGATGATTAAATTTCATGTTATATATGATTAAAGTCGCAAATACTTTTTATTCACGGGGTTTTTTCTTTTCTCTTCTTTCCTTTCCTATGGTGTTTAGAACTGCAGATAGTCGTCAAGGTATATGGCAAGGACAAGGCAAAGCAAAGCAAAGTGAGGGTTTTGTGAGAGGTTGGTTGGGTCCCATACGGTCGTTGAGGTTCTTGGTTGGTTGTTAATATTTCCGCCCTTCCTTCCTTTCTCTCTGTACCCCTCGGACTTCACTTTTGTTCATAGCTAGCAGGGTGCGTCGTGTTTAAAGTGTGGTGTATTTATTCTGCTGCATTTTCCTTTTCTCTATTCGTAATCGAAGAATACCATCCGTTCGCAATGAGGGTAAATATTGTCGTCTCTTTCTCTTCCTTCTTTCCGATTCTCTTCCGGTGAATGACGTGAGTTTGCAAACCAGAAACCTTTAATTCGTGATATATCGGAGTAAAGATAATAACATTTGGAGATGTCTTTGAGTGAAATTTTGGACGTCTTTAGCCCGGGGGAAGGAGGCTCGCGTCGATAGCAACGTCTCCCCCGCTTGCTGTCTCCTCCTCTAACAGCCCGGCGATGGGGGTACGCGGCATAGCCATCAAACCGACGAAAAACAAGGAAGGACAAGTCAGTGCGACAAATTTGGCACACCATAGACTTGTGGCCTGCGTCGATGCCAGACTCTAAACGGCGAAGAACGTACCGGTACGAGCTGACTCGATTATACCAAACGGCTTGACGAGACTGAGGAAAGCCTCGACGCGGGATGTCTTGCCGGACATCTCCAAGATAATGCTATTCTCGCTCACGTCGACGATCCGCGCACCGAACTGGTTCGCGAGTACGTGCAGGGACTGTAAGTGTTGATGCCGCATGCGTAGTGCCTCGCTTGGCGTGAGCGGTTTTGCACCTTCCACTGCTGGTGTTGTTGTCGATGAGGATGATAGAGGGGGTGGTGGGCGACTGGACTCCTCGAAGTTCCGCGCGAGGGTCATCTCGCGCTCGAGCTTCGTCTGCTCGGCGTGTGCTCGGTGCGCGGCGCGCGGCTCGTGCGACGGTCCGCCTGCGAGTTGGTCATCGAGGTACTCAGGGCCAAGGATAGAAACTTTAACAAGGAGCAGTTCGCGGGAGATCGTGCGTGTTTCTGTGTAGTCCAGAACGGCCCACACAGGCACCTGAATGACACACATACGCACACATATGCGGTGAGTAAATTTGTGTAAAAGAGGCGGGAGGGAGGGTAAACCCGTACGAGGTCTTCGAGTTGGCGACGCGCTTGTTCGACGACGCCGTCCTGACCACTGATGACGATGCACATCCGACTCAAGTCTCGAATCTCGGTGCGGCACACGACCAGAG
>Ga0137358_10001953_pt1 | contig 11499 bp, 14 predicted proteins | sample Mad1_20_16metaG_FD_105551 | JGI IMG/M metagenome (GOLD analysis project Ga0137358, IMG submission 105551) | Vadose zone soil microbial communities from Angelo Coast Range Reserve, California, USA - Mad1_20_16 metaG | ecosystem: Environmental > Terrestrial > Soil > Vadose zone | place: USA... | reverse complement strand
CGTCGCCGGCATATTCACCGACGGCGACCTGAGACGATGCGTTCCGAGGATTCGCGATTTCAGCACTGCAAACGTCGCCGAGCTGATGACAGCGAATCCGCGCACCATCGGCCCCGACCGGCTGGCGATCGACTGCGTCGAGCTGATGGAAGCTCCGCCGAAAGTCAGCCAGCTTTTGATCGTCGACGACGAACGGCGATTGGTCGGAGCGCTGCACCTGCACGACCTTTTCCGGGCGAAGGTGGTATGACGCGCCGTTGGAACGCGCGATGACCACGCCCGATCTGCTGGCGCGAGCGCGCGCGGTGCGAATGCTTTCCTGCGATGTCGACGGCGTTCTCACCGACGGCAAGCTCTATTACGCCGACGATGGCAGCGAAATGAAGGCGTTTTCGACGCTCGACGGGCTCGGCCTGAAAATGTTGCACGAGGCCGGCATCGTGGTCGCATGGATTACGGGCAGCTCGGCGCCCGCGGTGACCAAGCGTGCGAAACATCTTTCCGTCGCTCATGTGGTCCTCGGCGCGGAGAACAAGCTTGCGCCATGGGAGCGCCTGCGCGTGGAGCTTGGCATGGCCGTCGAGGAGTGCGCACACATCGGCGACGATCTTCCCGATCTGCCGGTGCTCCTGCGCTGCGGCTTGAGCACGACGGTGCCGCACGCGCCCGAGGCGGTCAAGCGGCGGGCGCATTACATAACCCGCGCGGACGGAGGCGCCGGCGCGGTGCGAGAAGTCTGCGAGCTCATCCTTGGTGCGCGCGGCGATCTCATGCAACGCATCGCGCAGTTCGAATCATGACCCGCAGCCGCGCCTGGCTGGACCGGCTGATTGCATGGTCACCCGTGTTTCTCCTCGGCGCTTTCGCGGCATTGACCTATTGGCTGAACGCTCAGGTGCAACCCGGCGGCGCGGCATTCGATGGCTCCGGCCGCCACGATACCGATCTGTACATCGAGGATTTCAAGGCCGTAAGCCTCGACCCTCAAGGCCACATCCGGCAATCGATTACAGCCAGGATTGCGCGCCATTTCCCGGACAACGACACCACCGAATTCGAGGCGCCGCTGATCACCTTCAGCGAAGCGGGCAAGCCGCCGGTTAGCATCACCGCCGATCGCGGCATGATTACCGGCGACCAGCAAAACGCGTACTTCACCGGCAAGGTCAAGGGCATCCGCGAAGCGGTCGCGGGAGAACGCGACCAGGGTCCCATTATCGTGACCAGCGAGTACCTTCACGTCCTGCCAAAGGAGGATAAGATTGAGACCGACAAGGCGGTGACGATCTCCGAGCCTCGTGGGATAATCAATGCAACAGGAATGGAATTCGACAACAAGGCCAAGACCTTCAAGTTCAAGTCCCGCGTCAGCGGGCAGTTGCAGCCGAACAAGTAGCGTGATGCCCCGCCCCCCGTCTTTCGTGTGCCACATCTTGCAATCGCTTTGCGCGTTGCTATGCGTGTTCGTCTGTCATGTCCCCGCCGCCTTCGCGGAGAAGGCGGATCGTGACAAGCCGATCAACTTTCAGGGTGACTCGCTAGGCGGCAACACCGATACCAAGATCAGCGATCTGATCGGCAACGTTGTCATTACCCAAGGGACGCTCACGATCCACGCCGACCGGATCCAGTTCCATCAGAATCCGGATAACTCGGTATCGGCGACTGCGACTGGCAACCCTGTCAGCTTTCGAGAAAAGCGCGACGGCTCCGACGATTACTATGAAGGCTTTGCACAGCGCATCGTCTACGACGGCACCAAGCGCATCGTCGAGCTGTTCGATCGTGCCCTGCTGAAGAGAACCGGCGACGAGCTTCGCAGCAACTATATCTTGTATAACGCGGAGACCAACGTCTATAAAGCCGAAGGCCGCCCTGACAGCAAGCCGCCCTCCGCCGGCGAAGCCCCGCTCGGTCCCCGCGTCCGCGGCGTATTTCTGCCACAAGCGAAAGACGGCAAGGATACAAAGGACGCCAAGGACTCGAAGGAGAGCAAGAACGCGCCTCAGAAATCCAGCGATCCCGTTCCCCTTAAGCCCGACACGTCGCTGAAGCCGGAGGCTGCCAAGTGACGGCGCCGGCCAGCACGCTTTCGGTCGCCAAGCTGAACAAGCGCTACAAGTCACGCATTGTCGTACACGATGTGTCGCTGTCCGTGGGAAGCGGAGAAGTGATCGGCCTGCTCGGCCCCAACGGCGCGGGGAAGACGACCTGCTTTTACATGATCGTCGGCCTTGTCGCGACCGACGGCGGAACGATCGAGCTCGATGGCGATGACCTGACGCGCATGCCGATTCACGTGCGAGCGCGCCTGGGGCTGTCGTATCTGCCGCAGGAGGCATCGATATTCAGAAAGCTCTCGGTAGCCGAGAATGTCCAGGCCATCCTCGAGGTACAGGGAGTCGATGGTGACGAAATCGCCAATCGCCTCGACGCCCTGCTCGAAGACCTGTCGATTTCGCACCTTCGCGACGCCTCCGCGGTCAGCCTCTCCGGCGGCGAGCGCCGGCGGGTCGAAATCGCCCGGGCCCTGGCAACCCGCCCAAGGTTCATACTGCTCGATGAGCCGTTTGCGGGCATTGACCCGATCGCGGTGCTCGACATCCAGAAAATCATCGGTTTCCTCAAGGAACGCGAGATTGGCGTCATGATCACCGACCATAACGTGCGGGAAACACTCGGTATTTGCGACCGCGCCTACATCATTAATGAAGGAAGGGTGCTTGCATCCGGAACGCCCGACGAAATTGTCTATAATGAAAGCGTGAGAAAGGTCTATTTAGGGGAGCATTTCCGGCTTTGATGTTGGCTGCGAATGCATGACCATGAAGCCAACCCTCCAGCTCAAGCTTTCACAACATTTAACGCTCACTCCGCAGCTGCAGCAGTCGATTCGTCTGCTGCAACTTTCGACCCTCGAGCTCAACGCCGAAGTCGAGCGCCTGCTGCAGGAAAATCCGCTGCTGGAAAAAGCCGACGAGGACGAGACGCCGGCGCCGCCGCCCGAGTTTTCGATGGAAGCCAGCACCGCGACCGTGAGTACCGAGTCGTCGGCGAGTGACGATCGCGACGAGCGGTCGGCGGGCGACTTCGACCTGCTGGCCAATGCCGGTGGCGACGGCGACTGGGGTTCGGCCTCGGGCGACGACGACGACGAGAATTTTTCTCCGCAGCAAGTGGCGACCTGCTCGCTGCGCGATCACCTCAACGCGCAGCTCGCGCTTTGTAACCTTCCCCTTCGCGATCGGCAGATCGTATCGGCGCTGATCGACGCGCTGGACGAGGACGGCTATCTGCAGACCTCGCTGGAAGAGCTGGTGGAATTGTTTCCGGACGAGCTCGGTCTCGAAGCCGACGAGCTTTCGATCGGCCTGCGCCGCCTGCAGAACATGGAGCCGGCGGGGGTCGGCGCCCGCGACGCGGCAGAATGTCTGGGCTTGCAACTGAAAGCGAAGCCGGCCACGACGCCGCTGCTGGCGGAGGCGATGAAATTGGTGGAGCAGCATCTGCCTTTGCTTGCCGCGCGTGACTTCGGCAAACTGAAGCGCCTGCTCCATATCGACGACGCGGAGCTGCGTGGCGTGCGGGCGCTGATCACGAGCCTCAATCCACGTCCCGGCGCCGAATTTTCCAGGACCGAAGCGAACTATGTGATCCCTGACGTGGTCGTACGCAAGGTAAGGGGCAAATGGATCGCGGCGCTCAACGATGCCGCGATGCCCAAGTTGCGGCTGAACCGGATCTATGCCGACATCCTCACCCGCAATCGCGATTCGTCGAATCAGCAGCTCGCGGCGCAGCTGCAGGAGGCGAAATGGCTGATTCGCAACGTCCAGCAGCGATTCGAAACCATCCTCCGGGTGTCGCAGGCGATCGTAGACCGCCAGCGGCATTTTTTTGACCATGGTGACGTGGCGATGCGGCCGATGGTGCTGCGGGAGATTGCCGAAATTCTGAGCCTGCACGAATCGACGATCTCACGCGTAACCACGCAGAAATACATGCTCACCGAGCGCGGAACTTACGAGCTCAAGTATTTCTTCGGCAGCCACGTCGCGACCGACACCGGCGGCGCTGCGTCCGCGACTGCGATTCGCGCGCTGATCAAGCAGCTCATTGCCGCCGAGGACCGCAACATACCGCTCACCGACAGCCGCATCGCGGACCTCCTCGGAGATCAGGGGATCGTCGTCGCGCGGCGGACGATCGCGAAATATCGCGAAGCGCTGCAAATACCGCCAGTCAATCTGCGCAAGACGATGTAGCTGATGCCAACCATGTAGATCAATTGCGCAGCTCGTTCATGTAGATCAGACACCGCCACCACGGAGCGTTGAATGAATCTAAACCTTACCGGCCATCGCCTATTGATTACCCCCGCCATTCGCGAATACGTAACATCCAAGCTTGAGCGCGTGACGCGCCACTTCGACCACGTGATCGATGTGAACGTCGTGCTGTCGGTCGACAAGCTCAGACAACAAATCACCGCCAATCTCCACATTCGCGGCAAGGAAATCCACGCCGAATGCGTCGAGCCCGACATGTACGCGGCAATCGATGCGCTCGCCGACAAGCTCGATCGGCAAGTGCTGCGGCACAAGGAAAAGCGCAACGGCAGCCGGCACGTGCCCGCGGCGATCAAACACGCCGCCGATGTGATCCCCACGGGCAAGACCCGTACGCGCTAGCGTATACTTTGCCGGGCCGCCGAAGTCAGCGCGGCACGAGAGTCCGGCAGTATCGGTTTGAAGCTGCCGGTGCAATATAGTCGTTTTGCAACCGCATTCCTCTCACACCACCGATGACCCACATCGCGGATCTCCTGCCTGAGTCGAATATCGTGCTCGACGTCGAAGCGACGAGCAAAAAGCGGCTGTTCGAGCAGATCGGCCAGTTGTTCGAGAACCACGCGCAGATCGCGCGCTCGGTCGTCTTCGAGAGCCTATTCGCGCGCGAGCGTCTAGGGTCGACCGGCCTGGGTCAGGGCATCGCCATTCCCCACGGGCGGATCAAGGGCCTTGCGCGAGCGCTCGGAGCCTTTGTTCGACCGCTGCAGCCGATTCCTTTTGACGCGCCCGACGGCAAGCCCGTCGAGCAGGTGTTCGTGCTGCTGGTGCCGGAGCAGGCGACCGAGGAGCATCTGGAGCTTCTGTCCGAGCTTGCTCAGATGTTCAGTGAAAAAACTTTTCGCGACCAGGTCGCCACCACGACCGACGCGACCGGCATCCATCGCTTGTTCTCGACCTGGACCGCCGCTCCGCGATGAACGAAGACCGTGCCATGCGGCAAGTGAGCTTCGAGCGCGTGGTCGAGGACAACCAGGAACGTCTCGGGCTCGAGTGGATTGCGGGTCGTCAGGGCGGGACGCGCATCCTGACCGGGGAAGCGGCGCTGAAACCGACCATCGGGCAGGTCGGGCACATGAATTTCATCCATCCGTTCCGCGTCCAGCTCATCGGCGCAGCGGAGGCCGCGCACTTGCGCGCGCTGCCGGAGGATGCTCTCCAGGCCTCGATCTCGCGGCTGTTCACCACCGAGCTGGTGGCGATCATCGTTGCCAACGGCGAGAAAGTGCCGCCGCACCTGCGGGAAGAATGCGACAAGCACGACGTCGCCTTGCTGACCTCGCCGCAGCCGTCGCCGCACCTGGTCGATGTGATACGGCTCTATCTCTCACGCGTGCTCGCCGAATCGACTTCGCTGCACGGGGTTTTCCTCGACGTACTGGAAATGGGCGTTCTCATCACCGGCGCTTCGGCGATCGGCAAGAGCGAGCTGGCGTTGGAGCTCATCTCCCGCGGCAACGGCCTGGTAGCCGACGACATCGTCGAGCTGCATCGCATCTCTCCCGATACGCTCGAAGGCCGTTGCCCCGCCGTGCTGAAGGACTTTCTCGAAGTGCGCGGTATCGGCGTGCTCAACATCCGCACCATTTTCGGTGAGACGGCGGTGCGTCCGCGCAAGCTCCTCAAGCTCATGGTCCATCTCGAGGATCACAGCAACGAACAATTCTCCGAGCTCGACCGCCTCCAGGTCAGCGCGACGTACCAGGAAATTCTCGCCGTTCCCATTCGCAAGGTGACCATTCCGGTCGCGGCCGGTCGCAACCTTGCGGTGCTGGTCGAGGCGGCGGTGCGCAACTTCGTGCTCAACCAGCGCGGCATCGACAGCACCAAGGAATTCATCGAACGCCAGCAGAAATTGATGGAAGACGGCATTTGACGCTGTCGACCGGCGAGGATGGCTCGCCGCACGCGAGCCGCGGCCGGCGCTCAAGACGCTTCCCGAAGTGCAACGGACAGCGACTTAAACGACGATGGACCTGCTGCTGATCGGTGGCGTATCGGGCTCCGGCAAGAGCGTTGCGATCGCCGCGCTCGAAGATAGCGGCTATTACGCGGTCTCGAATCTTCCGCTTTCGCTACTGTCCGCGCTGCTTGCGCAACTGAAGGCGACGGCGCAGGATCGGGTCGCGATCGTACTCGACGTAAAGACCGAGCCCGGGCTCGCTGGACTTTCCAGCGCCATCGACGATGCGCGCACAAATGGCTGGACGGTTCGCTTTCTGTATCTCGACGCCAAGACCGATACGCTGGTCAAGCGCTTTTCGGAAACCCGGCGCCGGCATCCATTTTCCAGCGACGATCGCACGCTGACCGAGGCGATCGAGTTCGAGCGCGAACGCCTGGCGGAGGTCCGCACACTCGGCTACAGCTTCGACACCAGCGACCTGTCGGCGGCGGCGCTGCGCTCCTGGATCAAGGATTTCATCAGCGTCGACCCTTCGCGGCTGACCGTGCTGTTCCAGTCCTTCGGCTACAAGCATGGCGTTCCCCTCGATGCCGATCTGGTGTTCGATGTGCGCTGCCTGCCCAATCCACATTACGAGCCGCTGCTGGCGCCAAAATCCGGCAAGGACGCCGCGGTGGTCGAGTATCTCGAGCGTCACCCGGAAGTCGAGCGGATGTATGGCGACATCCATCATTTCGTATCCAGCTGGCTTCCCGATTACGCGCGCGACAATCGCAATTACCTCACCGTCGCCATCGGCTGCACCGGGGGTCACCATCGCTCCGTCTATCTGGTCGAGCGCCTTGCGCGCGCGTTCATGGACCGCTATCAGGTGCTCACTCGCCATCGCGAGCTTCCATAGTCGCCTGTGAGCTGCGCCCTCGTCGCATCTTATTTGCGGCGCGTAGCCCGCCCGTTCGACGTGTGCGATGCGCTAGAATCCGACGAATGAATCGCTCCGAGACTGTCACACTTGCGTGGACCGGCGCGTCCGGCATGCCCTACGGCATGCGCCTGCTCGAGTGCCTGCTAGCGGCGAGAGTGCGCGTGTTCTTGCTTTACTCTAGCGCGGCGCAGATCGTCGCCAAACAGGAGCTCGCGCTCACGCTGCCCGCCCAACCGCTGGCGGCCGCGGCGCAGCTCGCCGAACGCTTCGGCGCGAGCCCGGAACAGCTCACCGTATTCGGACGAGAGGATTGGATGTCACCGGTCGCATCAGGGTCGAATCCCGCGGACGCCATGGCGATCTGCCCATGCAGCCTCGGAACACTGGGCGCGGTCGCGGCAGGGCTTGCGGACAATCTGATCGAGCGCGCCGCCGACGTGATGCTCAAGGAGCGCCGGCCGCTGGTGCTCGTTCCGCGCGAGACACCGCTTTCGGCGATTCATCTCGAAAACATGCTCAAGCTTGCCCGCGCCGGCGCCGTGATTCTTCCGCCTTCTCCGGGCTTCTACGGCCATCCACAATCCATCGACGAACTGATCGATTTCGTCGTCGCCCGGATTCTCGACCAGTTGGGCGTCAGCCACGCGCTCGGCCCGCGCTGGGGCGCCGTTGGCCCACGACCGCCTTTTATCCAGCGTGCTTGAAGGTTGCGATCGCAGGCCGGATGCCGCAAATGTTTCCCTTCCTTCGCGCCGGTCCGCGTGCGCCGGCGACGCTGCCGCTGTTTCCGTTGAAGACCGTGCTATTTCCCGGACGGGTGCTGCCACTGAAGGTATTTGAGCAGCGATACATCGACATGACCAAAGCCTGCCTCAAGGATGAGCAGCCATTCGGCGTATGCCTTCTCACCCAGGGCGAGGAGGTTGCACAGCGCGATCAGGCTGCCGCCGGCGCACCGATAGCCTTCGCCCTCATCGGAACGCAGGCGCGAATTGTCTCCTGGGACATGCCGCAGCTCGGCATATTGCATCTGAAGACCGAGGGCGGCACGCGATTTCAGGTGCAATCGAGTAGCGTTGCCGACGATGGCCTCGTCGTCGCGCAGGTGACGTTTCTGCCACCGGAGCCGGCAGTCACGCTTGCCGAGGAGTTCGCGCCTCTCGCCGGCCTGCTCGAGCTGATGATAGACCGCGCGGGGCCCGAGAATTTTTCGGCGCAGGCATTGGACGATGCGTCCTGGGTCGGCTATCGGCTTGCCGAATTGCTTCCGCTGCCGCTGGAGATCAAGCAAAGCATGCTCGAGGTGAACGACAGCGTCGTTCGCTTGAAGGTCCTTGCGCAATTCCTCAAGCAGCAGCGGCTGATCTGAGCGGCGGCCGCGCCCGCGCCGGCTCGCTGCTCACGGCGCTATAATTCCCGACATCTTCATCGATCCATTTCCGTCATGGCCGGCCACAGCAAGTGGGCGAACATCAAGCACAAGAAGGCTGCGACCGACGCCAAGCGCGGCAAGATCTTCACCCGCCTCATCCGCGAGATCACGGTCTCGGCCAAGCTCGGTGGCAGCGATGTCTCGACCAACCCGCGGTTGAGACTCGCCGTAGATAAGGCAGCGGCCAACAACATGCCGAAGGACACCGTCGATCGCGCCACCAAGCGCGGCGCCGGCGAGCTCGAAGGCATCAACTACGACGAAGTACGCTATGAAGGCTATGGTATCAACGGCGCCGCGGTGATCGTCGACTGCCTCACCGACAATCGCGTTCGAACAGTCGCCGACGTGCGCCACGCGTTCGCCAAGTACGGCGGCAATCTCGGGACCGACGGCTCGGTCGCGTTTCTGTTCAGGCATTGCGGCCAGCTTGTCTTCGCGCCCGGGACCGATGAGAACAAGCTGATCGATGCTGCGCTGGAAGCAGGTGCCGATGACGTGATCAATCACGATGACGGCTCCATCGAGGTCATCACGGCGCCGAGTGATTTCGTTCTCGTAAAGGACGCTCTGGCAAAGGCAAAGCTTAAACCCGAGTTCGCCGAGGTGACGATGAAGCCGATCACGGAAGTCGCATTCAACGGCGACGACGCAGCCAGAATGCAAAAGCTGCTCGATGCGATCGAGGCCATCGACGACGTCCAGGATGTCTATACGACCGCGGTCATCGAAAACGCATGAGCGCGCGACGCCTCCACAGGGCTCGATCCGTTTGACTATACGCCGCATCCTCGGCATCGATCCGGGCCTGCGCGTCACCGGGTTCGGCGTCATCATCGCTTCCGGCGGCAAATTACAATACGTGGCGAGCGGCTGCATACGCAACGCGCAGGGCGAACTGCCCGAGCGGCTCGAGCTGATTCTGCGCGACATCGCAAGCGTCATCGTCGCTCACCAGCCGAGCGAAGTCGCCGTCGAGAAGGTTTTCGTAAACGTCAACCCGCACTCGACGCTGCTGCTCGGCCAGGCGCGCGGCGCCGCCATTTCGGCCGCGGTTCTTGCCCACCTGCCGGTTTCCGAATACACCGCCCTGCAGGTCAAGCAGGCGGTCGTGGGCCACGGCAAGGCCGCCAAGGAGCAGGTGCAGGCAATGGTGATGCGCCTGCTCGCGCTGCCCGCGGCGCCGTCTGCGGACGCAGCCGATGCGCTAGCGTGCGCCATCTGCCACGCTCATGGGAGCGAGGGCATGGGCGGTTTGCGCCGGATGGGTTATCGCGTGCGGCGCGGCAGGATCCTATGATAGGCCGGCTTTCCGGGACGCTGGTCGAGAAGAATCCGCCACAGATTCTGCTCGACGTCAAAGGCGTCGCGTACGAAATCGACGTGCCGATGAGCACGTTCTACAACCTGCCGAATGTCGGCGACAACGTCATCCTGTTCACGCACCTTGTCGTGCGCGAGGACGCGCACCTTCTCTTCGGATTCGGATCGGAAAACGAGCGGCGCGCATTCCGGCAGCTGATCAAGATCAGCGGCGTCGGCGCGCGCATCGCGCTCTCGGTGTTGTCGGGCCTGTCGGTCGCCGAGCTTGCGCAGGCGGTCACGATGCAGGAGTCGGGCCGTCTCACCAAGATCCCGGGCATTGGCAAAAAAACCGCCGAACGCCTCCTGCTGGAGCTCAAGGACAAGCTCGGCGCCGATCTCAGCACCGTGGTCGGCATTCATCGTCCGGCGCCGGTTGCGTCCGACGTCCTGCACGCATTGATCTCTCTGGGCTACAGCGACAAGGAAGCCGTGAACGCGGTCAAGCAGCTACCCGATGGCATTGCGCTCGCCGACGGCATCCGGCAGGCGCTGAAGCTGCTGGCGAAGGCATAATAGGCCGATGATCGAAGCTGACCGACTGGTCGCCGCCGCGCCGGTGAATCCACAGGAAGAAGTGCTCGACCGAACGCTGCGGCCGCGCGCGCTCGACGAGTACATCGGCCAGGAAAAAATTCGCGGCCAGTTCTCGATCTTCATCGAGGCCGCGAAAAAGCGCAAAGAGTCGCTCGATCACGTGCTGCTGTTCGGTCCGCCGGGACTCGGCAAGACGACGCTCTCCCATATCATTGCCCACGAGCTCGGCGTCAACTTGCGCCAGACGTCGGGCCCGGTGCTGGAGCGCGCCGGCGACCTCGCTGCCTTGCTCACCAACCTCGAGCCGAACGACGTGCTGTTCATCGATGAGATCCATCGCCTGTCACCGGTGGTCGAAGAAATTCTGTATCCCGCGCTCGAGGATTTCAAGATCGACATCATGATCGGCGAGGGACCCAGCGCCCGCAGCGTCAAGCTCGATCTGCAGCCGTTCACTCTGGTCGGCGCGACCACGCGCGCTGGCATGCTGACCAACCCGCTGCGCGACCGCTTCGGGATCGTTGCCCGGCTGGAGTTCTACTCCACCGAGGAGCTCACGCGCATTGTCACCCGCTCGGCCAAGCTGCTCGAGATCGCCATCGAACCCGAGGGCGCGGTCGAGATCGCACGCCGCTCGCGCGGCACGCCGCGCATCGCGAACCGGCTTCTGCGGCGGGTGCGCGATTATGCCGAGGTTCGCGCAGCCGGACACGTCACGCGGCCGGTCGCCGATGCCGCCCTGAAGATGCTCGATGTCGACGGCTCGGGTCTCGACGTCATGGACCGCAAGCTTCTGCAATGCGTCCTTGACAAGTTCGGCGGCGGTCCGGTGGGCATCGACAACCTGGCGGCGGCAATCGGCGAAGAGCGCGACACCATCGAGGACGTCCTCGAGCCGTTTCTTATCCAGCAGGGGTTCCTGCAGCGGACCAATCGCGGCCGCATCGCGACTCCCCTCGCCTATCGCCACTTCGGAATCGTTCCTCCG
>Ga0137358_10001947_pt1 | contig 11523 bp, 8 predicted proteins | sample Mad1_20_16metaG_FD_105551 | JGI IMG/M metagenome (GOLD analysis project Ga0137358, IMG submission 105551) | Vadose zone soil microbial communities from Angelo Coast Range Reserve, California, USA - Mad1_20_16 metaG | ecosystem: Environmental > Terrestrial > Soil > Vadose zone | place: USA... | reverse complement strand
TAGCACCACTCAGAGGTGAAGGATGAGATTCCTGTGCGACTTTCTCCGAACCACCGATCTATAATGCAGCGTGCAGTTTGAATGGGACCCCACGAAAGCTGCGGGAAATGTAACAAAGCATGGAGTCTCCTTCGATGAGGCATCCAGTGTTTTCGGTGATCCGTTGGCAGTTTCAATCACGGACCCGGATCAATCGATTGGTGAGGATCGTTTCCTAACAACGGGCCTCTCAATTGGGCAACGGCTTTTGGTCGTGTCACACGTCTACCGTGGTGGTAGGATTCGAATCATTACAGCGCGCGAGGCGAGCAGCCAGGAAAGAAGACAATATGAGTCAGAACAATGATCCAGAATCAACAGATGAAATGCGCGACGAGTACGATTTCAGTGGCGGGGTGAGAGGAAAATTCTACGAAGAATATATGAAAGGAACGAACGTCGTTTTACTGGATGCGGACGTTGCCGAGGTCTTTCGAGACTCTGAAACGGTCAACCAGGCCTTGCGAACACTTATTACCATCGCGAAGAATCAGATCCCTCAGTCCCGATGAAGTCGCATCTAAAAGCACAAAAAAAGTAATTCCTCATGTTCAAATCACTTGAGATTCATGCTTGGAGGCAAATTGAACGAGTCGAAGTTCAGTTTCATTCGCGGTTAACAATCCTCACAGGTGCAAATGGCTCAGGCAAGACTACGATTCTCAATTTATGATGCAGGCATTTTGGATGGGATATTCCTCTAGTTGGCACACCTCTTCGAGATAAGAAAACAGGAGCGCTGCGCTATCTCGCCGATGTTTGGAAAAGTATTTGGTCTAGTTCCGGAAGGGAGCCTGAGCCCTCGCGCCACCCTATCGGAGAGATTACCTATGAAGATGGAACAGTTTCGTCTTTGTCTGTCCCTGAAAACAGTCAAACTTTTCAGATCGCTATTGCGCCTCAGAAGCCAGTGAAGGGGCTACACATACCCTCCCATCGGCCGGTTTACAACTATCAACCTGTTTCGAATATTCCAACCCAGCCTATGACGCGCGAAGAAGCGTTCAATACCTATTCCGGCCAAGTCCGTAACAGATATATGGGCGGTGGGGGGCGGAGCGACTCCCAACTTCTTTATAAAGCAGGCTCTGCTTGGACTGGCGACTTTTGATACGGCAACGAGGTTGTAATTGCCAACTCTCAGGCGAGGAATCTCTTTGAGCAATTTCAGAGTATTCTGAGAAAAGTGTTACCTCCCAAACTCGGCTTTCAAAAGTTAATGATTGAAATGCCTGAGGTCGTGTTGATGACTAGGTCCGGAAACTTCTCGTTGGACGGAGTTTCGGGTGGAGTGGCTTCCATTATCGATATGGCCTGGCAGATATTCATGTACTCGGAACAAGGCGCCCGTTTTGTCGTCACCATAGATGAACCGGAAAACCACCTACATTCAGCGTTGCAGCAGACTATTTTAGTTGGGCTTCTAGCTGCCTTTCCGGGCGTGCAGTTTATTGTGGCCACTCATAATCCTTTTATTATCAGTTCAGTTGCTGACTCTAATGTCTACGTTTTGGACTATAACCAAGAAAACAAAGTGAGCAGCAAATATTTAGACTTCGTGAACAAGGCAGGAACGGCGAATGAAATTCTTAGGGATGTGCCAGGTCTTCCTTTTACGATGCCAATTTGGGCGGAGCAGCGGGTAGACGCGATAATTCGGAAATACTCGGGGATGAAACTGGACGAGCACTCACTAACTGAGCTGCGCGCCGAGTTAAACCAAATCGGCCTCGAAAAACTTGTATCGGATGCGATTGATAAGGTCATAGAAGCTCAGCAGACACAATGATAAAGTTGGAAAAATTGGAGGAGCCCAAAGTTCTACGCGACAATGGCGCTGTTTGGACTGAAGAGTATTTGACCGCGAGAACAGATGGGACTCTAACTGACGCAATTCGATATCGCTACCGACAGCCTGCAATCAAGACGGCCATACGTGATGAGACTAGTGAGAAGTGCGCGTACTGTGAGAGCAAGATTACGCCTACCTATCCGGGCGATGTTGAGCATATCTTGCCTACGTCGGAATTTCCTGATCTAGTTTGTAGTTGGCCTAACTTGACGCTGGCGTGTGGGGAATGTAATCGGCGCAAGAGCAACTATTATAGTCGTGAGGAGCCGCTAATAAACCTTATGACGATGAGCCAAAGGATCACTTGTTCGCTACTGGCACATTGATTTTTGGGAAGCCGGGTGATGGGAAAGGTGCTCTCGCGCAACTTAAGCTTGAGTTAAATCGAGCACAGCTATTAGAGAGACGACAAGAACGGATTAACGACCTGAACAACTTAGCTAACAGATATGCAAATCTGCCAGAAGGAGAGCTGAAGAAGCTCTTACGTAATGAATTGGGGAAAGAGATAGAAAACGACAGGGAATATGTCTTCGTCTCGAGAGGATTCTTGAAGGTCTGCTGCGATATCTCGTCAACTAAAGATTGAATTAACCCGATGAAATTCGAATACTACAGCGACGCGATAGCCAAGGTGCCGAAACTTTCTATTGACGGCACCGTAGACAACGCGATTCATTTTTCGCACTGGAAGGGAAATAAAACGCCGGCTTCGATAAAGGCAGACACTTCGACTGAGATTGCTTTGAATCTCGTATCGGCGCCTGATCGTGAAGAGTTGACGCAGGGGATCGATCTGGTAACGAACAACCACTTCGACACCGACGGGGTGCTTTCGGTTTGGACCGTTCTGACGGGCGAGCGCGCGCTCGAGTTGCGCGAGAAGTTGATTGCTGCTGCCGAAGCCGGTGATTTTTCAGAGCTGAGCACGCAAGCCGGTGTGCGTGCCAGCATCGTCATACAGGGTTCGGAATCAGCGATTGATGAAGATGTGGGCTCGCCTCTGGCGCGTCAACTCGCCAGCGAGCCGGTCAGTGATGACGCGCGGGCTTACGAACTCGTTTTGCCTCATGTCGAAAAAGTCCTGACCTGCACGAATGACTACGCATCGCTGTGGTGCGATCCCTGGAACCGGATCGCCTCAGCGCTGGATAGCTTTGCCAAGGGCCGATCGAGAGTTGACGAAGACACCGAGGCTAAGATCTCGCTGGTAACTCTGGCGCCTGAGATTTTCAGTTCGTCGGGGTTCAAGCCGACCCGCCACAGTGCGCCGTTCACGGCTATTTCGCATCACGCGCGCGGCCAAGTCTTCTTGATCGCCACGCCTTTTGCCGGTGGCTGGGCTTATCGGCTCGATTATCCTTACTACTCGTGGGCTGAGACTATCGTGCGGCCGCGCATCGAACGGCGCGATTTCAGCTCGCTCGTCGCTGTGCTTAACGAGATCGAAGGCAACCCGTGCGGCAGTTGGCATTTGGATACCTCTGAGTTGACCTCGGCGGTAAAGTTTTCTGATCAGAAGGGGAAACTGGCGGCTTCTGGTCTTTCGCTCGACGTGGTTTCGGCTAGCCTTCGAAGCTTCCTAATGAAGACTCCCAGAGCCCAACCTCAAACAGTAACAGCCGCGTGATGCTGGGAGCGCGGACGTCTCGTCCGCCAGCGCCGATACGCGCTCAAGTTTCCCTTGAAGCGACCGTAGTCGCGCTGCGCGCTCAGTGCGGACGAGCCGTCCGCGTGCCCAGCCTCAACACTCTTTTCTCTTCGCAGATATTATTCGACAAACGGAAATTTGTCGGACAAAATCCCAACCGTGCGCGCTCTCCGAGACATCTCTGTCGGTCCTGCCGGTTGGTCATATGCTGCCTGGCGCGGCCGCGTCTATCCCGAAGGCGCCGGCACAAAGTTCGATACGCTGGCGCTGGTGTCGAAATACTTTGACACCGCCGAGATCAACAGCAGCTTCTACTATCCACCCACACCTGACACGGCCAGATCGTGGCTGAAACGCGTCGCGCACAATCCGAATTTCATTTTTACGGCGAAGCTGCACAAGGTTTTTACGCACAAGCGCGACAAACTCACCAACAAAGATGAAGGGGCCTTTCGCGATGGGCTCAGTCCCCTGATGGAGGCCGAGAAGCTGGGCGCCGTGCTGATCCAGTTTCCCTGGTCATTCAAGAATGATCGCGAAGAGCGCACGTACCTGACGAAACTGTGCGAGCGTTTTCATGATTACCCTTTGGTGGTCGAGTTGCGGCATGAATCATGGAATAATCCAAGGATCCTGCAGACGCTGGAAGATCTCAGGGTGGGCCTGTGCGACATCGATCAACCGTTGTTCGCTAATTCGATCAAACCGTCAGCGGAAGTGACTTCACCAATCGGCTACATTCGTTTGCATGGACGGAATTATCAGAACTGGTTTCGCGAAGAAGCGAATGTGGTCGAGCGCTATGACTATCTCTATTCGCGAGATGAACTAGAGCCGTGGGTCGAGCGGATCAAACAGGTGGCGGACAAAGCCAAACAAACTTTCGTGATTACCAACAACCACGCCCGGGGTCAGAGTTTAGTAAATGCCTTCGAAGTGTTGGCGCTGCTGGAAGAGAAACAAATGCCAGGACCGGCAAAGTTGATCGAGAGCTATCCGCGGTTGAGTGAATCAGTCGAGGCTGATGAAGAGGATCAGCAGGGGAGTCTGTTCTGATTTGGAGTGCGGTGGCAAGCGGAAGCGCGACACCGCTTTGGATCTAAACCAAAGCGCCGTCGCCGCTGCGCTCTGCCGGCGCACTCCAAATGATTACTTCGCTAAAGGGAAGATCGGTTCGATATCCACGGGCACGTTGCTCAGCTTATCGAACGCACTCTTCATTTGCGGCCGAATCACCGCATACTTGTCCAGCAGCGCCTTCGCTTTTTCGTAAGAACCTTCGGCCTCGATCGTCATCAGTTCGTGAGTCAACTTACGCACGGCATCTCTGATCTTCGTCTCGTCAACGCTAAACGTGCCGGTTTTATCGTTGAATTTAATGGCGCCTTCATCGGTTAGATAATTAAACTGCATGGCGACGCCTCGTCCGTGCGCTTCGGTAATGCCGAATCGCACCGAACGAAACATGCTGGCCAGATTCGTCGTGTACAGCGTGCGCTGCATCGTCCGGTCGATCACGCCTTTGTCGATTAGATATTGCAAAGCCCAGAGGCCGGTCATGTCTGCTTTGGCTTCCTCGATGGCGGAGTATTGATCCTTAAGTTGCAGACGCACAGTGGTGGCGCGGCCGTCGACGGTGATGTTATGTGGACCCAGTCCGTGCATTAACTCGTGCATCAGGATGTGAGTGAAGAAGGCTTCGAACGCGAGATCTTTCTGCTGCGCTGGATCGAGCACGACCCGCGAAATCGGAATCAGAATCTTATTGAACTTTGCGTCCTGCACGTTCTTTAACATGAGTCGCTTCGAGCCTTTTTCCTTAACCACGCGCTCGTCGTTCGGCAAGTTAAAGGCGGCGGTTTGCACGCCGCTGTTTCCTTCACCAGCGCTGAACACTTCATTGACCACGCGAATCGGCGATGCCGCGCCGAGTTTTGGGTTGCGATAACGCGGATCGATTGGCAGGTTGTCTTCGATTTCCTGGAGGTACTGGCTGAACTTCTTCAGCTTTGCCGATTCCGCTTCATCCCGCAGAGTGACGTACGCTTCGAACGCGGCTTTATAACCAAACAATTCATCCTCGTAGGTCTCGTAAGGCCCGATCGTGACATCGATCGGAGCGTCCAGATCCATCCACGCGACATCGCTATCATAGTAATCGTTCGAGGCGAATGCAGACGCGCGTTTATTCAGAAAATCTCTTAGCGTCGCGTTAGTTGTCAGGACCGCGGCCTCGCGTAAGAGTTTCGCAGCGGGCTCGAGAAACTCGCGATACTCCTCACTGTAAGGCACGGTTTTCAACTTGCCGTTAGCATCACGACGAATGACGTAAAAATAACCGGTGGCTTTTTCCTTCTCTTCGGGCGACAAGGTATTCAGCCAGGCATTGAACTCATCCTTAGTCATGTCGTCGGGATAAAAGTTGGCTTGAGGTGGGCGGGACGGAACGCCCTCGATGAACGGCTCGTTCGCGTCGAGCTGTGACCAGGGGCCCTTATTGATCATGAAATAGTGCAGACGCAGACGACCGAGCGGGCTTTGGTCGGCTTGCAGCTTCTTTAACAAAGCCTCGTTGCCGCTCCAAATCTGACGAAGATAAAGCGGGTCAAAGAGTTTTGCGGCGGCGATAATCTTCAACAGCGCCTGACGATCGTTCGGCGATAGACTGGCAGTGTTCGCCGTCAATGTAGTCGGCGCAAAGCGATTGATTCTCGAATTCATTCTAAGGTCGGCGGCACTGTCGCTTTGATGATTTCTAACTTTCTTTGCGAACGGCGTTGCCGTGATAGCAGTTGAAACCATGATAGCCGAAACAATCCTCTTCCAAGCTTTCATCGTTGAGCTCCTTCCGGCAGGTTGTTGTGGCCTTGCTCGTAACAGTCTCATTAGCACCGTGGCTTTAGCCCGGTGACGTTTGTATCCGACTTCACGCGAAACCGTTTAAACGGTTTTCCTGCCCAACCCAACCACTAGTTCACCGGGCTAAAGCCACGGTGCTAATGAAAAGAGTCCAGGGTTCAGAATGGACCATAACGAAACGATTTCATCATGTCCGGCTCTTCAGTATCTTGACGAAAGAGCCTGATTGCAATTCTGCCAGCGTCAATCCCGAAAGACTTAATGCTTCGTCTTTGGTGATGGCGCCGCAGTTTATCGCGCGCAGGAAATAGTTGAGCAGGCCCTGCCCGGTCGCGGCATCGTCAAAGACATCGCCGACCAGCGTTGCTTTGGCGGCCTTCGCGACAAAGTTGCGCAAGCGTTCGGACGCCGCATCCAGACTCTCCAGGAAAAACGCATAGACCGCGGCGTAACGGGTCGGCAGTTGCGCCGGATGCAGATCCCATCCCTGATAAAAACCGCCGATAAGGGAATGCTGGACATGATCGTAGTGCAACTTCCAGGCGCGATGAATTACCGCGCGGTTCTCTTCTGTCTGATCCTGGGATAGCGGCATTCCCGATGTGGCGCGATGCGGCCCGACCGGCATGATGTTAGTCGCGCCATCCGACAACCAGATGCCGGTGCCGGCGAATGAAACCTGCATCATGTGCTTTGCGAAATCGCACGCGGGATGCATCATGTGCTGGTGCGCAGCCGTAATGCTGCAACTGGCCGTGTAGTCGTAAGTGCCGAAATGCGCTGCCGTGCAGCGTCCCCGCGCAGCCCGCAGTAGCAGGGGAAGATTGATCCTGCCCTCGCTGTTGATGACGGACTGAGTAGTCTCGATCATCATTTCCATTTTCAAAGTTCCGCCGGCCAGGCCAATCTTTTTCTCGAGCTGATCAAATAGATCGGCCAGCGCCCCCACCTGTTCGGGAGTAGTAATTTTGGGCAGGGTGACGACGAAATTTTCCGGCAGTCTGCCGTCGCTCTCAGCCACTACCGTCGAGACAAAGATATCGAGGGTGCGCATGCTCCGGGCGCGTAACTCTTCGTTGAAAGGTTTAATCCGAATGCCGATGAATGGTGGCAAGGTCCCCGCTGCCAGTCCGCGGGTAACTTCGATTGCGGCCGATTCGGCGTGACCATCTTCTTCCTGATCGGGGCGATTGCCGTAACCGTCTTCGAAGTCGATGCGGAAATCCTCAACCGGCTCACGTTGCAGTTTTTCCTGGACCCGCGCGTGGATTGTGTGCGCCAGCCAGGCGGGCTTGTTCTCTTCGCGCACAGCATCAGGCTGGTCCTTGAGCCGCTGTCTGAGACCGGTCGCATAACCCAGCACATCGGGCAATTCATTCGCATTTGGCAAGCCGATAGCTCGGGCAAAGATCACGAAGTCCGGCGCGTTTTCAGCGAACGATCGCTCGGCCACTTGCCCCAGCCGCTGGGCCGTGTCCGCGCGAAATAGATGCGCGCCGCCATAGACCGTATGCACGGGTTGTCGCCGTCCCGTTTCGCCAGGATAGTTTTCCGTGAACGCATCGTTGGAAGCGCGCAGGGTTTCAGCAATTCCCCGGAGCGAAGTTTCAGATAGAGAGATTTTCATTGGGCGTCTTCTTAAGAAAGTTGTCTTCGAATAGTCGCTGACTCTATTACCAAACTCAGTTGGGTGGCAACTCGACTCGCGGGTTTCAAGAGAAGAAGGTTAGAGAAGCCGCCAGATAAAGGCCCGTGTCAGCGACGATCGGAAATTATTCGAGAAACCAGACATAGAGCGGGAGAGAGTTCTCGTTGTCTTGAACGATTGCAAGTTCTCCCTTCGTGTCGAGGCAACAAACTTGTAACTCGCTAACAGTCGCTTTGCAAAATTTCTTACCATCAGCCGGAGTATATTGGCCTTTCTCGTTTAGTCGTTGTTGCGATTGCTCGCGCAAACTATTTATCAGTAGCACTTCGTAAGAATCGTTGTGAAGCGAAGCTGTGCCCTTATCCTATCTTGTCTTTTCTTCCATGATGAGTGCTCCTGAGTCGCGATAGACCCTATTCTCTCCCGACGTCGCTCCGGCCCGAGCGCAGGTTCGTCCTTCTCAATCTCCCTTGCCCCAAGCTGAAAACTGATGGAAAGGCAAACGCCTCGCATTCGTTTGCATGTGAGAACGTGACTTTTCTTATCTACATCTGCCATGAGGTTGCGGCAGACAGAATGCGCTATTCAGTAACGCTATCCTGACGCAGCAGTGGCTCAATCCCAGATGAAGAACGCGTGTCTTCATCTCCAGAACTAAAAGGAGACAGAGCTACCATGAAGAGTATCAAGACTTGTTTCGTCGCGTTGAGCGTATTCGCTCTCGCGTTGGTCGTAACGTCAATGCCGACCTCAACAATAGGTCAGTCAACGCTGGGTAACCAGACAGTCTATCCGCCTGAGTTTTCACCGCTCAGAACATCGCGTCCGCTCCCGATCGACCGCTCCCTTACGCCGCAAACCAAGTTCGTCAAAGTTCAGAATGCGGTTCCAAACAAGTACATCGTCGTGCTGAAGGACGACGTGGTCTCCAATAAAGCCTCACTAGGTACGCGACGGGCGAAGATAGCCTCAATCGCCAGCACAATCGCGCTAGTTCATTCCGGAAAGGTTGGGTTTGTTTATGAAACCGCCCTCAAGGGCTTCTCGATAGAATTGCCGAATGAAACAGCAGCCATCGCCATTAGTCAACGCCCACAAGTTAAATGGGTTGAAGAGGTGGGGCTGGTTCAGCAGTCGACGGTGCAGTTTAGCCCACCGTCGTGGGGCTTGGATCGCATCGACCAAATGTCGTTACCTCTGGATAATCAGTACGTTTACAACGCCACCGGTTCAGGCGTCACAGCCTATGTGATTGACACCGGCATCCGGGCAAGTCATCAAGACTTTGGCGGCCGCGCATCGATCGCCGCTGACTTCGTTAACGAGGGAAGTTCCGGAGGTAATAATGACTTCAATGGTCATGGTACGCACGTCGCCGGAACAGTTGGGGGCGCAAGTTATGGGGTGGCCAAGAATGTGACCATCCGTTCGGTTAAAGTCCTCAATTCTGCTGGCGGTGGCTCAATTGATGGCGTGGTTGCGGGAATCAACTGGGTAACTAGTGACCACGACGCCAATCCTTCAGGCACCGCCGTAGCCAATATGAGTCTCCGCGGACGTGTCGCAAGTGTCGGGCCAGCAATCGACAATGCGGTGAATAATTCCATTAATGACGGAGTGACTTATTCAGTCGCCGCAGGAAACGATTTTGATGATGCTTCAAATAACACTCCTGCCGATGTAATGGCGGCATTGACTGTCGGAGCGACGGACATTTCGGACATCCGGGCCGACTTCTCCTGCTTCGGTTCGCTGGTGGATCTTCATGCGCCCGGCGTCGGCATCACCTCAGCTTGGAACGGTAGCGACACAGACACAAATACCTTCTCAGGAACATCCATGGCTTCGCCGCATGGCGCTGGAGCAGTCAGCTTGTATCTCGAAGGTCGAACCGGCATGACAAACTGTTCTGCTTATCCAATTCAAGGACCATCATCACCTTTAGGCGGGGCGATATCGACCTGTCCCGATCGGGTTGTCCGGTTCATCGACAGCAATGCGAGCCTCAGTAAGTTGAGCAACCTTCCCGGGGGAACGGCTAACCGCTTGCTTTGGACCGGAAGTCTGCCCACCACGACGAATCCCGTGGACAATCAAAGGTTCTTCGTCTGGCAACACTATGCGGATTTCCTGGTGAATCAGCCCACACCGGATGAAGGCGGGCTGGATTTCTGGACGGGACAGATCACCAACAACTGTGGCACGGGCTTCAACGACAACAATGGGTGCACGCATACAAAGCGCATCGACGTGTCGCGAGCGTTTTGGGTCGCCGAATATCCATGGCTCTTCGCGCCCGGAGGCGGCACCACGGACAATTACACGTTCGTACACTTATGCTATGAGGTCTATCTCCGACGCTCCGTGTCGGACGACGACGGCGGCTTTCAGTTCTGGCTTTCCGTCCTGAATAATTACGGCAACCCGGCGAATCAGGATGGAGTTAATGCCCTGATCGACGCCTTCCTGTCTTCGGCCGAATATCGGCAACGATTTGGGCAGCCGTAAGAGGGCAGGAAAAAGGCACAGCTTGGTCCTTTCAAATAACTACACATCACGGCGGCGGTCGTTGCGGAAACGATCGATGACCGCCGCCGTGAGACACTTTTCGTTTATCGCATTAAGCGAAAGGTCGGACAGCGAAGTCTTCATAGGTTGTTAGAAAGAAATCGTCTGAATTCCAAAGCGCTGCGACTGGCAAATTCGCGACGGCGATTAGGTGATCTCAGTTAACAACGCCGCAGCTTGATTGAAAGCATCTACAAGAAAGTCAACGGCACACTGGACCGTGTCGATACGAAGATCGGGCTTGGCTTTGCGATTCTATCGCACGACTGAGTAAGCACCGCGCCCACACCTTTACCTACACCTAATTAGTCTTCCCGTTCAGTCGTAATGATAGTTGCATGGAAGCCTTGCCTTTGTGTTTGTCACGCTTGCGCCACAACTGCGAAGGTTCTTGACGAATTCAGATCAGGGAGTATAGTGGGTCCATTAACTGGCTCTATCCCCACATCGCCGGATGTCTAGGTAGTCAGCCTTTTTTTCCCAATTTCCAAATCAGAGGGAGGCTTTTGACTTATGAACAACTCCCGAGTTCGATTGACATTTTTCTCGGCACTATTTCTCACTCTCGCAACTTTTGGTATGGGCGCATACAAGGTAAGAGCATACCGGTACAAACTGATCGAGCGAGTTAGTCAGGGTCAAGACAGACTCGTCGTCGATAAGTCGCGTTCCGGCGCACCAGCAAAGATAACTCTCGTAAAGACAACGAGACGGACCGTTGAGATTAACAAGAAGATGTTCGATGACGATGAGTGGCTTCAGGGCTTAACGCTACGAGTTGCGAATCACTCGGATAAGGCCATAACGTATGTCGGAGTCCAACTAATATTTAGAAGAACAGAAGATCAGGAATCGGGTTTTCCGGCCGTGTGGCCGGTTGAGTACGGATATGACCCGTTTGGAAAC
>Ga0137358_10001945_pt1 | contig 11524 bp, 14 predicted proteins | sample Mad1_20_16metaG_FD_105551 | JGI IMG/M metagenome (GOLD analysis project Ga0137358, IMG submission 105551) | Vadose zone soil microbial communities from Angelo Coast Range Reserve, California, USA - Mad1_20_16 metaG | ecosystem: Environmental > Terrestrial > Soil > Vadose zone | place: USA... | reverse complement strand
GTCCTGGGAGGTCAGTCGTCGTTCCCTCTCTCCAACCCGGTACTGTAACGACGGCAAAAAAAAACTTTGGCCTCTCGTCGTGCTGTTTCATACTGAGAAACCCATATTTTCCTGGACTGCAGGGGTAGGGCCCCAACACCCCGGCGCTTTTGCCGAATACCTCGTCACGTACTCGGACTTTGTCGTCCACGTTCCCGACAATTGGTCCCTCGAGGACGCAGCACAATTGGGCATCGCGCCATTCACGGCACTCATGGCGCTCTGCGATCTACTCCAGTTCCCCGAGCCGTCGTCATCGAATCCGGTTCCTCGGCCCCAAGCATCTACTACCGGTAGTAGCATTCCGATCCTCATCTCCGGCGGCGCGAGCTCCGTAGGGTTGTACGCGATACAGCTCGCGAAGCTCTCAGGGTTATATGTCATCGCCACGGCCTCGGAGCGGAACTTCGACCTCGTGCGTTCCCTCGGCGCCGACCTGGGAGTCGACTACCGTGATGCGGCCAGGGCAGCAAAGCAGATCCAAGAGGCCGCGCCAGGCCCGATCGAGCATGCGCTCGACTGCGTGAGCATGGGCACGTCGTTCGAGATCGTCGCTGCTTCTCTCGACGGCCAGGGCACGATCGCGAACCTCACTGTGGGCAGTTATCCCCACGTGGAGGGCGTCAACGTTCTATCCGGCATCGTCTTTGATTACTTTGGGAAGGTGCGTTTCCGTCTTTTTCATTACGCGAAGAGTCCCCGGCCCCCTCTCGCCCGCGCGGAGCCACATCTTCCAATCATTTAATGTAAACGAGTTGACGGGCCACTTGTGTACAGGATTATGATTTCCCGCTGCCTTTTACTGCATCGCCCGAGAAGACGGCAAAGGGGCGACGGTGGGCGCGGTTACTGTCAGAGTTACTCGTCAAGGTCAACCTTCGCCCAAACCCGGTATTGATCCTACCTCACGGACTCGCCGGTGTTGCACACGGTTTCCAGTACATGAGTGAGGGAAAGGTATGGATACACGTTCGTATCTTGACGTCTACTTTTTTGAGGATGCTGTTACTACTAGACAAGTGGGGAGAAGATTACTTACCAGATCGCCGATACAACCAGAGAGTGAGGGTGGTCGTTGACTGTTAGAAGAGTGCATGAGGTTCACGAGCATAATTCCGGGGATTATACTGTTACATACGCTCGCTGTATCATCAATCAGATTGCAAGATGGATATGAATCATGCTGAGTTGCCGATTGACGACTCGTACTGTACCTCGAGGACGTATCAACGAATGACAGAACCGAACACCTTCCTGAAGGAAAGTTTCGACAGTCCGCTGTCGCTGCAATTACTATTACAGTTTAAGTACGTCTCCTATTAGTCGCTGCAGTTCCGCGGGCAAGACGACATTAGTGGCAGTGTAGGGCAGAGGCTGCGCTGCTGATGTACTTTTGAGACCGAGTAAACCTACACAGCGTCAAATTTTCCAAATGGTTTAATGTACCCAGTATCATCCGGGCGGACCATATAGTACATGACGGAAATCTATCTTTGTTTACTAGACACCAAAAATGCAACTACAAGCCAGCGAGACGTATTGTATTCCCGGGCAACATGCTTGACGTTGTAGGGAAGTTACAGTGATCGTTGTACCTCCTTCCAGTTCGACAAGATACAAATAAAGCGTTCAACTACGCGTACAGGTCATCGTCCTGCGTGTCGTCAGCAAAGGCTGCATTGCCACTACCCGGTGCAATGCCAGAGCCGCCTCCTGGTGTTCCTGAACCCTCCGGGAATTTGAAAGACGAGCCGAAAGACCTCGACTGCTGTAGGTTCTTCAAAGGAATATGTAAACAAACAATGAGGATAGGCAAGAAAGATCATACCTGAGCGAACATCTCATATCGCCGGATATCACTGTCCGAAACTGAACGACGCGCATACTTCATAGCCTCCTCGAAGTGTTCCCTCGTGATGACAGAAACAGGGTCTTCCTCGTCATCCTCCTCCATCTGGGCGTCATCTGCGGCGTCCTCCTTCTCCTTCCGCTCCCGCGCCTTGCGAATGTCTGATTCTATGCTTTCGCGGATAGCCAACTTGGCTGCGCGTTGACAGATCTCCGTCAGGTCAGCACCAGAGAAACCATGCGTGTTCTTTGCCAAGAAGGCGAGGTCGACATCTTGCGCCACAGGAGACTTACGAAGCGCCGCGCTTAGAATAGACAACCGCGACTTATCGTCGGGCAAAGGGATGTAAATGAGCTGGTCCAAGCGTCCCGGACGTAGCAGTGCAGGATCGATTTGGTCAGGACGATTTGTCGCGCCAATAATGAAGACGTTCTTCTTTGCGTTCATGCCGTCCATTTCCGTAAGAATTTGGTTAAGCACTCGATCACCCGCACCCCCAGCATCGCCGGATGAGCCACCACGGGCTTTGGCGATCGAGTCAAGCTCGTCGAAGAACATCACGCATGGTGCCGCAGCCCGCGCCTTGTCGAAGACATCACGAACGTTCGCCTCGGATTCACCGAACCACATGGTAAGCAATTCCGGTCCCTGATGAATGTGTTAATAATGCTCTACTGCATCAGCGAATGAAGTCCAACCTTGATAGAGATGAAGTTCGCCTGAGTTTCACTTGCAATTGCCTTGGCAAGCATGGTCTTACCGGTACCCGGAGGGCCATAGAACAGTACACCCTTTGATGGTTGCATACCATATTTGAGGAATTTGTCTGGATGTTCAACCGGGTACTGCACGGTCTCCTGGAGCTCCTGTTTGACCTTCTCGAGGCCACCGATGTCGTCCCAGGAGACCTGAGGGATCTCGACAACCGTCTCGCGAAGAGCGGAGGGATTGGATGCACCAAGTGCAAAACGGAAGTTGTCCATCGTGACTCCGAGCGAGTCAAGCACCTCAGCATCGATTGTGTCTTCATCTAGATCAATCAAGTCCATCTTCTCGCGGATCTGTTGCATGGCTGCCTCGGAACATAAAGCAGCAACATCAGAACCGACATAGCCGTGCGTGTCAGCAGCAATCTATGAGGGAGGGATTAAAACCAAATTTCGCATTGCAAAGTCTTGGATAATACCTGCTCGAGGTCAACGTCCTCGTTCAGCTTCATGTTCTTCGTATGAATACGAAGAATTTCGAGACGACCAGTCGGATCAGGGATGCCGATGTCAACTTCACGGTCGAAGCGACCGAATCGGCGAAGAGCCGGATCAATGGAATTCGGTCGATTGGTGGCTGCCATAACCACAACATTTGAGCGCGCCTTGAGACCGTCCATCAACGTCAACAATTGTGACACGACGCGACGTTCGACCTCGCCATTTGTCTACCAGAGTGTCAGTGACGTGAATAACCAGAACCGAAATAACAACAGCAAACCTTTTCACGCTTTGGTGCTATAGAGTCAATCTCGTCAATGAAGATGATAGCAGGCGAATTTTTCTCAGCCTCCTCGAACGCCTTCCGAAGATTGCTCTCAGATTCTCCGGCCATTTTTGACATGATTTCGGGACCGTTGATGAGGAAGAAGAAAGCACCAGTTTCGTTGGCAACAGCACGGGCCATAAGGGTTTTTCCGGTACCAGGAGGGCCGTACATGAGGATACCTCGAGGAGGCTTAATACCGATCGCCTTGAAGAGTTGCGGATGACGCAAAGGAAGCTCAACCAGTTCGCGAATCTGGGCCATCTGCTTGCGTACGCCACCAATGTCATCATAACCAACTTCATTAAGGTTAGATTCCTCATCCTCACGCTTAACCGGGTCACCCTCTGCTTGTCGTCAGAATGCGGAGAATATACACGTAGAAATTACTCACCTGTGAAGATGACGGTGTCTTGTGCAACTATACAATATTCTGCAGGGTCTGTCTCCATAACTTTAAATTCTACTGTACGCATGCCACCACGGACGAGGAAAGTGTCGCCTTTACGGAGAGGACGGTAAGCTAGAAAATTTGGCAGTCAGAGGACGACGAGTCAGAAAGGGGTATGTATCCTTGCCCTCAAGGAAATATGGCTTGATGTACACATCGAAGATATTGCCGCTCAATCCCTCGACGGAATCATCAAAAGGCAGAATGTGCACACGCTTGCCGTATTTGATGTCAAGACATTGGTGGACATTAACAAAATCGCCGAGCTTGACGCGAAGATTGTTACGTGCGACCTTGTTGACCTGTATGCGACCTTCCTCGACATCATCGGAGCTCAGACAGATGAGGACAGTGTCCCGCCGCTTCTTCCCGCTAAAGCAATGTGTAAGGTCTCGAGTCTAACTGTCAGAGAGCCGAAGACGAAAGACGAACCGGACGATGATTGTATCCCCGCGGAAGAGCTGAAGATTTTCCATTGTAACAGGGTTGAGTGTGGCGACTGAGAGGGGGTCAGTGGGTACAACAATGGACACGCAAGCAAAGACATGCCCGAATTGTCGTCAGAGGTAGCCTCATCGACGATTAAACGATTAGGTCTAGAGGCGCGACGTTGTGAGATAACGCGCACGTAACAGGCTTCGCTACTGGTTCCCTCTTACGATTTTTTTGGCCGTAAAATGGCCGTAGACGTATCATTAGGACCGGGGCCAGGAGGGTCACCACTTGGATTAGCCATGGATGAATGAAAAAGCAACCGAGGATTGAGAAAGAACGGAGTGTGTGTGTGTGCTTTATATGTGAAGGGACGCGCGGCCTTGAAGCAGACAGATTTCTGACCGTGAGAATTAAGGTTACCCGGACATTCTGGACGATTCTCGGCCCGTTACATTTCCTCCTCCTCAAACGGATCCAGTACAGGGTAGTCCCCAACTCTTACCTTGTCCGCCCGCACAAATACACCATGCCTGGGAGCGCACGTAAAGTATCGCTTCCCTTCTACTGACCCGTCGTTCTTCCCCATGGGTTCATCGTACTCGATCCCAACCCACACTCCCCCTGCGTTTCCAAAGTCTGTCGGTCCAACATAGCGCACCGTCCCCCGCTTGTGCAGACCTGGTTCGGTGGACTCGACCTCGCATCGAGAGCCAATTGAGATGTCGACCGTCATGGCTGGGGCGGGTGTTGGCTCGGTCATCTCAGCGAAACGGCCCACTTTGTGGCGTTGTTTGTATGCAAGGACCGAGTCTGCATGGCATTAATACCCGTACGATAGAAGGTCTAATTTGTGACACACCTTGACGAAGCGCGTATTGCTCGTCGGACAATTCAAACTTTTCAAGCCCGGTGAGATCCGTTAACTGGCCGGTGAGGGTTATCGATGGGTTGGAATCCACGACCTGAATCAAATCAAGATATCAGCATTTTGCGCAGATCGAAGCTGACATCTGCGCTCTCACTTTAACCACTTGGAAATCCGCCGGACTGTAAAATCCTAGCGGCCGCTGATCGTCATCAATAACTTTGACGGGTTGCAAATCCGCATCATCGTGATAGATAGCCAACTGCTGGTTTCCAACCGGGATGCCAGTGATAAGCTCTAGTTTCTCCTGCAAGAACGCTCTCAGATCATGTAAAGAGAGAGGACATCAGATACCTTGAGCTGGGAAATGGGGAGTTGAAGGTCGAATCGACGTTCTGAACGGGTGTCGGGGGACGAGACGAAGAGAGTGACGAGGCCTGACATCGAAGTGCAGTAGCTCGTTACCGTACACGCGCTTCCCTGATGATGTCTGCGTGACGTCATCCACGTTGCCCACGTTCACGCGACGCGATAAGGATGCGCAAGGTCAGGATGGACTGGGGATGTCTAAAGTGTTTGAACCCTTAAAACTAGCTTAAACCTTGCGGTCCCATTGATCGCAACCTCGCGCCTCACGCCAAATCGGTACACTGATCACAGGCACACAACCACACACCCTGCCGGACACATGCGTTGGGGGTAAATCTTCCTTCATCCCAACAACTATCCCCTCCTACCTGTCCCTACTGCGACCGCAGCCATGATTGAACGCTCGGATCTCTCCAACTCCAACCGCACTCTCTCCGCTTCATCGCTTAAAGACCGCCTCTCAAAGCTGTCAGTTACGCCCCTGCGGCCCGTGGCTGCCCTACAAGCGCGTGTCGAGTGCGTCCATTCCATTTTCTGCCCTGGCCCTGTCACCGTTACAGTAAACACATACTCCCCTTAATGTCCGTAGTTTTGTCCCAGCAAGCATCCCTCGGGTACGCCGACTCCAGACTGTCTCAGTTGCCTTATGGACGAACATCATTCCGGTTTGCGTCTTCCTGACCCTATTCCTCCTGTGCGTGCGTTTCTCCGCTCTTGTCGTAGGCATGCCCAGGGCCACAATTGACATCCGGCGACGGCGGTCACATACAGCTCGTACCCGCCGTTGTGGCCTTTCATGACCATATACATCATCTGGGTTCATATCGACCCCGCACCTGAGTGCGGGGGACGCATGTCGCCTTGGTTCCGAAGCATTCGCCTTTGGAAGTTTTTTGCAGAGTACTACCCGGCATCGTACGTTCCCATTATTCCCCGATACTTTGGGTTCTAAATGAACGCTCTTCAACCAAGGTACAAGAAAGCAAGTATTATATATACTTCTAGGTCTATGCATCTTCGAACAGTTTCTAGGAGCGCGATCTACCTGCGGATAGGCCTTACTTATTTGGCTATCACCCCCATGGTGTGTCTCTATACCCCGGGTGCATATATTCTCCCACTTAATGCACATGTATCGCTAGGTATTATCAGCATGTGAGCATTCCCTCATTTACCCTTGATCCACCGTGTTAAGGCCGAACTGGAAAGGGGTGCGATGTGCAACTTTGCATGCGATTCGACTGGCTTCTCTCGGGGCTTCCCAGGCGTGCACCCACATCTCCTTACCCTCAACTCCAACTTCACGATTCCGTTTTACCGCGAGTTCCTCCTTTTCTTGGGCGTGTGCTCCGTTTCGAAGCGTTCGTGCGAGAGAATCTTGCGCAAGGGAAAGGGCTCCGCGATCGCGATTGTCGTTGGCGGTGCAGCGGAGAGTTTGAGCGCACACCCGGGAACGGCGGATTTGACGTTAAGAAAGAGGTGCGTGCTCTTTTCTCTGTGTGAGTCGATATGGAATAGACTAGTGGATGTGTTCCCAGATTGGGGTTCATTAAACTCGCCATTCGCGAGGGGTAAGTCCTACGCCATCTGGTGTACAGACTCTGGGTTGATTTTCCGCTTTGCAGCGCGGATCTTGTCCCTGTATTTTCATTCGGCGAGAATGACGTACGTTCTCTCCAATGCTGAGTTTTACCTATGTCTGATGCGACGCTCTAGATTTACGAGCAAATGCCAAACGAAAAAGGCACGACGTTATATAAAGTTCAGAAGAAATTTCAAAATGTATTTGGCTTTACGCTTCCATTATTCCATGGGCGAGGGTTACTCAACTGTGGGGTTTCACCGTTATCTCCCTACAATTCGTCAAACTGACGGCTCTACCAGATAATTGGGGTTTGCTTCCGTACCGCAGGCAGATCATCGCAGTTAGTGAGTTACCAGCCTTCACCATCCAACCAACATAGAACAGGCCCTGACCTCCCCAAATAGTTGGCCGGCCAGTCCACGTTCAGAAGATGGACAACCCGACCGTAGAACAGATCAGGGAGGTGCAAGAGGCATATATAACGGAGCTCTTGCGGTGAGCAGAGCACACTTTCTCAATTCCGAAAGATTACTGATTTTCGAATCGGTTCAAAGGATTTGGAACACTTATAAAGACGAATTTGCGCGCACGCGTCGGCGGGAGTTAAGCATTATTGACTAAAAGATACTATTTTTTTTGTCTAGTGCCCTCGCGCCGGAGAACTTGAAGATGCATATGTTACTCTTGACAAACGATCATTTCTAACAAGCACACTTTTTTACATCATGCAACTGTATCTTTTTTTTGTCCTTGTTCTGCTCCTCTTTTGACCTTCCATTCATTGAGGTACATCGTTAAATAGAGCTAGATTACTGTACGAACAACAAAATACGACGGGTCTTAGTTTAGGATGTTTTCGAACCGGGCGGTTGCGATGACGGTCGTGCTTTGAAGGTCAGGAAAACGATTGTTGTGAAGATAGAACCCTTTGTCTCCCTACTTTGGCATCGTGCTTGCTGTCGATTATGATAGACTAAAAGGTGATGTTTCTGGCAAAGATTGCTAGAGCTTAGGAGACCGGAACCACGGGACGAAGGCATGCAAGGGGTGAGTACTGTGAGTCCGGGGGAAAAGAGACTGGAGTATTCTTGAGTAGAGGTTCTGTACTTATGTAGCTCCTACATCAGGTCATGCATCGGCACAAAAGACACCCATCATGCATCATGCCCTGCACCATATGCCACGATGCCCACCCAAGGTAGTAGCACCTGCCGGGCAGTGCCAAACTTTGACACTTGCACTATTTTGGAAATTGTGAGCCAACCACAGACGGTAAGTTATGTGGGAGGGCTGATATCGGACTTGTCGCTGAATCACGTGAACATGACGTAATGCAAGGCTGACTGGCGGCCCAAGACTGGCCCAAGGGATTGAATAGGTTGTTTTTTCTCCCAACCATCACAGTCCAGGCGACTCACACTTTCTATTAGCGACAGGTTCGCTTTCGACTCAACTTTACTTCATTCTTTAAGCTTTCGTTCTGCTTTCGTTGTTCTTCTCGCTTGCCCTGCTCCTGTGCTACTGGTCCCTTAAGTTCCCCAAAGCTCAAGCAATGGTCGCACTCTCTCCTAGATTCGCGGTCTTGGCTACACTCTGTGCTCTTGCTGCCCTTTCCTCTGCACCCATCTCTGACGCAGCTGTCTTGCGTGTTTCGGATCCTGCTTTGGCAAATATGGCACCTGGCCACTGGTTTCGCAGCCATTCCTCTCATGTGACAGACGTTTCTCCTCTTCTTCCTCTTCCAAAACGTCCCGGAGAATCCCATAAGGACGACGCGGGCTCGAGTGACGGTCACAGTGGTTCGGGTAACAAAGATAATCAAAAGATTCAGTCTGCTGGTGGCTCTCACAGAGAAAAGGATTCGTCCGCAAGTGATGGGAATAAAGGCTCCTCGTATGACGATAATGACACTGTCCATGAGGAGGGCGGGAAAATCAAAGTGTGTAATTTTCGATGACATTGTCCGCCACCTTGCGATCGTCCTCATTGGTTCGAATAGGATCGCCGCTGGAACCCGTTCCGTCCGATAACGAGACTGAGTAAACTGTGGTTTGGTGGTAAGCATGGGGTCCAAAATAGAGATACTCATTGAAGTGACAGCCGGACTTCTAGATAACCATGTATATCACCCTCGCGCACCGCACCACCACCACCACCACCATCACCACCATGACCGTTATCGCCGTAGTCTGGGGGTCGTCGATCGTGATCCCTCTTTCCCTGGAAATTCTGCGGATGACCAAAATGTTGTTCATCCTGTCGCTCGCCATCATCACCATCATTACGGGCCACACGACAAGGTTATTGTTTCTGGCAACCATGACCATGTTCGTGTCGGACGTTCACCCCACCACCACCACCACCACCACAATGGGAAGGAGAAAGTGGTTATTTCTGGCGACCATGACCACGTTCGTGTTGGCCGTTCTCCCCGCCCGCATCACCACCATCATCACCACGGTGGATACGAGAAAGTAATCATCTCCGGAGATCATGATCACGTTCGTGTTGATCGCTCTTTTGACGGGCACCACGGTTTTGAAGAAGAGAAGGTCACTATTTCCCGTGACAATGGCCACGTTCATCTTCAGCGATCGGTTGTCATTGCAGGAGAACAAGGTCAATCATATGTAGTGCCACGTGTCACGAAGCGCTCTTCAACGCAAAAGCCGTTCACCTTGGGAAAGCGGGCTGGTGGTCTGGATGGCGCTCCTGGGCGCATCGACATCATGGTACGTAGCTTCGTAATCGGGCGTTGATCTTGTCATGGTGACCATTGTAATGAAATATCTTGTAGAGCCCCAGCGATGATGCATCTGGCGGCACGCGCATTGCTTCACTGGTTCTCGCAGATTCCAATTCCACGACATCTGACAACTCGACCACCTCTCCCTCTGCGTTTGTTCTGAATGCGTCAGACATGAATGGTACCCAGATGTATCTCCTTGCGTCCTCCTCCAACTCTTCGGAACCCATGCTTACTCCCAATGAAATCGGCGTGACGATTCAATTGGAAATGTTCGACGTGACCTCGGCAAACAATGTCCCGTTCTGCGCCACCTATGACCCAGACCCACCTGCACCGGCGCCACTTACAGCGGAGGAGTGCACTGAGGATCCAGTTGGCGGGCGTCGTAGTCAGCTGTTTGCTTTCGATCGGATTACGAGAGTTGTGAGGCCCATGTGGTTCAACATTCAAGCTTCAGGGAACAATGAATGTACCGATGATGTTCATCGTGCGGCACCCCAGAATGCATCACTACCAGGCGCAACGGAGGCGGATAGTAGTCACTCAAATTCAACCTTGAGCCCTGATCGGGTTTTGACGAGCCGCATTGCTGTCCTCACGGCGGATCCTCCCCATACGGCGCGCGCAAACGAGTCCGAGGGTAGCGAACAACGTGCCCAAAACGTGGCTTTAGTTTTTGTAGCCACCAACCCAGAGGTAATGGACACGCTAGCGGACGCAAGCACAGCAGCCAGCTCTGTCCTGGCGACAACGACTACTGCAACAGCAAGCTCGGCTCCTGGCTCTCTGGCTACAAGTTCTTCAGCGGCCCAGGTCACGTCTTCCAGCTTTAGCTCTGTCTCAGCTTCGAGTGTTTCCCCTTCTGGCTCAAACACTTTGGTAGCATCCTCTGGCACGCTTGCGTCTGTTCCTTCCTCGACAGCATCGGTCTCAGGGACGGTTGCGACCTCTTCAATGGTACTGGGAGTTCAGGTTGTTCCCGAGTCGGCAAGCCAAGTCGCTTCTACAACAAGTTCGAGTGCGACCCCCACTATGACTCCAGTAAATACTCAGCCTTATGGCTGGATGTTTTATCCTGATTCATGATGAGAAGCGGCAGAGGGCGTGGTTGGGGAATTTCTTTGTCGATTACCTCGATGTGAGGATTCTTCTTTGTTTCTTAGGGTATCTTCTCATTTCGGTTGGTCTAACTGCATGTCATGTGTGCAATATTGAGAGATTGTATTGGTGTAATTCCTTATCGATTCGTTCGGGTAACATGCACGCGACCTGTGTTCTAGAACGGGTATCCACCGCATTGGCCCCAATATTAGTCAAAGTACGAACGATGCAACGCGTCTCGTCGAATGGTAATCATACCCTCACCCACGAATCTGTCTACTTTGGCTGCGCGAGGACAACGTGAGGAGGATCACTTTCAGAACCGGAGCAGCGACATCATCACGCCCGCAGCAACTGCGCGGTCTTTGTACATGTGCCTGGACCCCGGAAGACTAGGCTTGCACATGGAGGCCCTTCTACTCTCTTCGCCATGGCGAAATACAGATTTTATATTATATACATGAATTATATTGTGAGATAGTACGGCAAAAAGACGGTCGTGTAGATGATGAAAACGAGGTGACTGGGACGGCACGGGAGTGTTCCGG
>Ga0137358_10001944_pt1 | contig 11525 bp, 16 predicted proteins | sample Mad1_20_16metaG_FD_105551 | JGI IMG/M metagenome (GOLD analysis project Ga0137358, IMG submission 105551) | Vadose zone soil microbial communities from Angelo Coast Range Reserve, California, USA - Mad1_20_16 metaG | ecosystem: Environmental > Terrestrial > Soil > Vadose zone | place: USA... | reverse complement strand
TTGTTTATCGGCTGTAGATAAGTGCCGGATTAGATTAGACGCATTCAAGTAGCACAGTTTTTTCCGATATTTTTTTTGACACAGGTTTACGCCTGCGGGAGACAAACAAGAATGATACCCGACCGACCTTGAACTGGATTGGATTGATCGTCAGTGTCTCCTCGCCGTATATGGCCCGCTTGTGTGGTCCGTTACGGTTACGGCGTTATTGATCAAAAGAGTCCTCGCCGCTTCTGGAACGGAAAAAAAGAGAAAAAAAAGGCAAGAGCCCAGCTCCCTATAAAGGACAGCACTGGTGTGGTAACACGACTGAACTTCCCTCGACGACGTCATAGAGGTTCCCCGTGCTGGAGTTCTTTGATTTCGTAAATTTGAGAATTCGGCCCGATGGTGATGATGGATGGAATGCAGAATGGACTGCATGCACGATCACGACGTACTGAACCATAGTGCAGCGAGCGCAATATGCTATGGCAGCTTCGTCTATGGATAAGATGTGTTATCTGTTACGTTCCACCCGAATCAGGCTCGTACGATTACAGTAAGAAGCTTGCGCTATTATCGCCACCAAGATGAGCGTCCAAGACCGAGAACGTACGTGGATGAGCAACATGAGATATCGTAATATAATCCAACAAAGTGTCGTCTATAATCATACAGTATGATAGAGATACGGCCGCAAGCGCAAACAAGCACGAAAACGAATGCGCCGCTCTATTTGCCCTCGCCGACCTTGTGGACAACAGTTCGTGATTCCCTTCTTTTTCACGCCACGTTGTCATTGACGTCGTGGAGAGGTTGGCCACGCGCTTGCATTCGTAACGTGCAAACACGACATCGACACCCGCCTTTTTCCCGCCCCATCGCCGCCCCGTCATGTGTCCCATGGCCACTGCGGAGCCGGAACCGTGGGCGTATGACCATCGCGTCATCTATAGCACACACCCAGAGCAGTGCGAGTGACCCGACGATTAGTGCAAGAAATGGAAAGGGGGTGGTGGGAGTGGGGCCGCCACTGGCGTCGGAAACGGGCACACTGTCATCGTCGCTGTTGAAGGGGGGCTGCATGCACTCTGAGGCGGGAGTGCTGGTGTTCTGTGGGTTCCTGTTGCCTTCGAGGTACAGGCTTTGTTGACTCTGTGCCGGGCGGAGAGCGGCGGTGGCGGGGAGGGGGGGAAGATCGGAGTTATTGCGCTGCTGTTTGTAGTCTGTGTTTACGGAATCGTGGCTGCAGCATCTACTGATAGAACATGCACGTTGCCTTGTCAGTGTTCTTCTCATTGGGACGATGATGATAATGATGATGACGATGGTTGTACGCAAAGCGTAATAATGCTCACCCAACGTAGGCAACAAGTATGAGGAAGAGGGGCACTACGATCCCGCCTGCGAGCTGCATGCAGTTGTGTGTGGGTTAGATAGGGAGGCGCAAGATGTGCTGCGTGAATGATAACTCAATTGATGGTTGTGGATCGCGGTGGGGATTCGTAAGGGGAGTCAGCTCGCACACAATCAGCCCGACGGAGTAGTTGGAGGATGCGAAGGAAGGTGAAGGCAAGTCTTAAAGTTGGTCTGAGCCTTACCTTACATTTCAGTCCAGCGGCTAGTGAGATAGGGGGGAAGGGGCGGACTATGAATATACTTTTCATTCCAGGTTGGGACCTTGCATTCATCTCGTAAACCGTCAGTCAGCTGATTCAGAGACGGTTGTGATACCAGGTGTCTCCAGAGGGGGAATTGTCGGGGTTATGGCATCATTCGCGGCCGCCCATAAAGCAAGTCAAGATGGAAATTCTATCAAAGGCAAAGGACGGATTGGTTTATATTGAACACTTGAATTCAGTTACGCTATAACTGAAAGGGCGACACGAGAGTCACTCGGAAACGTCGTAAGGTACAAACGCGGCGCAGACTCGTTCGTGGATACGTTGTTCCCAATGAATGAGATTGACTCGACGTGCCACTTCTATCCGCAAGTCATCCTCCGCATGAAGGAGGACGTGGAGATATGCAAAAGCGGCCGCATCGAGTGCAGTAGGCCCACTTGTCCGCGCCACAAGATTAGCGGGTGTAATGTAGACACGTTAACATGGTACGTACGGTGAGCCTAGGAACCATTCATTGTGACCCAGGCATTCGGAGAGAGCGGCGATTGCATCGCGGTATCGTGCGTCGATGGCGTTTGGCAAGAGACGCGCACCGTAAGGGGGTAAGGGAGACGAGAAGCCAGAAAGCGGAGCTGGTGGCGGCGTGACAATGGTTTCGACAAGTCGTTGAGCGGTGGAGGGGGGTAGCTGGAGGACTGTGTGGTAGAAGAAGGATGGCAAGGGCTGAGCCATCGCCTATAGTGTACACGAAGCTCAGCTGTGATGGGAGTGAACGATTGAAATGACTTACGAGGGCTGCATGGACGTCGCCTTCGAGTAGTGCGATCCATGCGTGGCTCTCGTCTCTCGAGTCAATGTCTTTGTAGCCTTCTAGATCATCGAGAGCTCCGACTTTTTTGTCTATCCATGACGGGATGTTCTGAGCGGCTAGTAACTCGCCATCCGGATCTCTTGTTCGCTCGGAGGGCGTTTGTAGGTTCGGTAGACGTCCGTTTATTGCACCGTCCTGCGATATATCCCATCTAACGGAGATATTTCGAAGTCCTCTGAGCGCAATGTGCGCCTGCCATTTGAGGCACTCTACGTCTGTGCTAAGAACGCTTTCTTTGCCCGCTGCCGCGGGAGGTGGTGGATGTATCCATAGTAATGGGTTGACAATAGGAACTTTGGCCGGTTTTGACGGGGGATAAGTCCTCAATGGAAAGAAAGAAAAGAGTTTCGCCAAGGGCTGTGGGACAGTCAACGTCGTTGGCATAAAGAGTCGCGTTACGTAATACCTGCGAGGCCGCTACTACCCACGACGACCACGACGACTCCACCCGGCATTTCGCCCTGGGACTGGCTGGCTTTTCCACAGGGTCGAGGAAAACGTTTTTGCTTGCTACCCAACTTAGTCATTACGGTCGAAGAGGTGCCAGTTTCACTTACACTCCACCATGTCCGATTACACCTCAAGTTCATCGCGTCCGGCGAGTCCAGTAGCCCCCTCTCCTGACCCTCCGACTGCACGGCCACACGCGTATCGATTTAATTGGGATCCTGCGGCACGTCTCCCGGGCCCTGGCAGCGTTTCCGAGACCACTGAGGCGCGCGGCGACTACTTTTTTTCGACACCGAAAGTAGACATATACGGGGCGTCATCGTCCTCACAGCTGGCCACGGTTCCGTCGCAGTGGAGTAGTGCGAAGCACGGCTTTCATGGTACGTTTGCTATTCTGTTGGCACTTGATGTACGTGCGGACTAGATCCCCCTCCCCCCTCCTTATATCACAGCCATTTCCACCGTCGTCAACAACCCTCACAAGAAATCCGCACCGCCAAAGGCACACGCTGCTGTCCCTTCTACGCCACACGTGGATCTTCCCCGCGTGCGTCGGAAAGACTTTGATCCTTACCTTAGTGCTATTGGACCGGAATGGGAGGCCTTCCAACACAATGCAGAGCTTGGCTATTCTGATTCCATGCAGCTTGAGGAATCTGACCTCTTCGACCAACCTGATTCTCGACGTACACCTCCTCCTAAATCACTCCCACCATTGTCATCCGTTCCGGAGATATTCTTCCGGCACGACTTTGACCTGGGAGATCCTCGCACGTTCAACGCGGTTGCCGAAGTGCCACCCTCCTCCGCTTCTCGTCCGACATCCCCAACTGCCAGCCCAGACCCGTCAACATTGGCGCACTCCCTTCCCCTCCTCGAAAGGCTCTCCCACCATGCCGACACGATGGAGCAGCACCTCATACATGAGATCGCGCGTCGTGCAACACCCTTCTTCGCCGCCCTTTCTAATCTTCAAGATCTCCAGGCGGAGTCCGCGCGCTGCCTCGCACGCGTGCAGGGGTTGCGCGCACAGCTCGGCGACGTAAACGAAAAGGGCGCCCGTCGCGGGTTGCATGGTGTACAGCGCGAGGTACGGCTCGCCCATCTAAGGGAGGTGCAATCAGGCGTCCGGGCGGTCCGTGGTGTCATTGAGACTGTTGGGATCGTACGCGGACTTGTCGACAACGGACAGTGGGGCGCGGCACTTGACGGTGTCGATGAGCTACGGACTATGTGGGATGGTAAGACTGTGTCAGCGCCGGTACCAGCGACACCTCTGGAGCCTTCACAGGGGAACTCGCGGTTGCCTTCTGTTGCGGAGGAGGGTGATGGTGGTGAAAAAGAGGTGGCGCCGCAGACAGAAAATCTCATTCTACCCGTGGCAGCGCTAGAGATACCGTTGTCGAAGCTCAAGGCGTTCGCCGCGCTACCGAGCCAGTTGCACACGCTCACTCAAGAGATCACGTCGTCGCTCACCTCAGATCTTGTCGCTACTCTGAAGATCGACCTTCTCGAGCGGATACATACGAACGATTTAGTCGTCGGCGACAAGACGGACGTGCGTGATAGACTGCGCCCCTTGATACAAGGTCTCGTAAGGACTAAGAACTTAAGGGAGAGCATCGCAGAATGGAGAGGCGTAGTGCTTGGTGAAGTGCAGGGGATAGTGCGACAGGTGTGTCCTTTGTTGTTGGACCTGGTGCGGACTGAGACCATTCCCGTCGTAGTTTATACCTTCATTTGACCCTGGAGAGGACCCCCAGAAGGAGTCTACTGATGCAAGGTTAGTTGTTCGAATGTGCCATGTCTGCCTCTGTTCATTGCGATCTCCAGCTGGATAAGTTCATTGCGCTCAATGACCCACCAAGAGTTCAGGGCTCTTCTCCGTTCAATTCTGCAGGCCTTTTTGAAATGCATCGAGGGTCTTCAAGCTCTGAATAGCAACATCACTCTAGTCATTGAGGGTATCCGGTTCGTTGTTAGGGCTTAGATTGGGACCGGTTGCTGATCCCCGTTCCCACAGACCACCAGCGCTACCATCTGAGCTCACAGCGATAAATGATTCTCTATTTGACGCCCTTTTTTCCACTGCGGAGTCCGCGAACGTGTTAACGTCAAAAGTCCTTTCTATCCGAGCGGAGCAACACGTCAAGCTAGAACTACGCGAGTTCCTCGAGGTGTTCAATGAGTGCTGGAGCTTCGTGGTGCGCTGTGAAGTCACCTGCAAACGAATGATCGTCGGCCTTCGCGGCGTCGTCATCAGCCAGGTACGGGTGTGAACGAAGTCTCCCCAAAGAACATATACTAATCCAGGATAGGCCAAGTCATTCCTGCAGGCGTTTCACCAGTCACGAATCAATCAGTCTGCCAAGCTGGTTGAAGATGAACAGTGGAACCAAGCCGAGGTTCCGGCTTCCCTGCAGCAGACCACCAACCTTATTCTGGATGCCGCGGTACATGACCCATACGAGTTTATCCTCGGGGTTGAGACTGCGGTTGCTGCACCCGCGTCACCACTCCCCGTACCCTCATCACTGCGGTCGCAGTCATCTCCGTTACTACCACCTGGCTCGGACAGCAGGCCATCCTCCCCTCGACCGTCCTCACGACCATCTTCCCCACGCGTGGTCCCGCGAGTAAATGGAGTCTCTTCTCCCCCGCCATCCAGAAAATACCTCCGAATAGAGGACCGGAGCCACTTTGCGGTATCTGCCACCCAGGATATGTTACTGCTCCTTGTCGACTACCTCAAAGTGATCGTGAACCTTAGCCTCCTCACGACGGATACAATGTCGCGTATCATTGAGTTTCTCAAAGCCTTCAACTCCCGGACGTGTCAAGTCGTACTAGGTGCCGGCGCGATGCGCTCCGCCGGCCTGAAAAACATCACCGCCAAGCACCTGGCACTCGCTTCCCAGTCCCTCTCGATCGTGATCGCCCTCATACCGTATATTCGCGAGACGTTTCGGCGCCACCTCTCCCCGAAGCAGGCTGTCATGCTGGTCGAGTTTGACAAGCTCAAGCGGGACTATCAGGAGCACCAGAACGAGATCCACGCCAAGTTGATTGCGATCATGGGCGACCGTATCACGGCCCACATCAAGAGCCTCAATGCGATCAAATGGGACGTTCCTCAGGCGAAGCCCGGGGTTAACGACTATATGGAACTGCTGGTAAAGGAGACCGTTACATTACACAAGGTGCTGTCACGCTACCTTGCCAGTGCGGTGGTAGAGGTACGTAGCTATATCGATCCGACGCTCTTATGTCGCTGATAATTACGGACCCCACCGTGCAGTACGTGATGTCGGAGGTCTTTGCCACGATCAATCACAGGCTCTCCGAAGAGTACGCCAAGATCGAGCTCCCAACCCCAGAAGCAAAAGAGCGGTGTGTTACTCATCATTTCCTTGGCCACCTAAATGCGGTGCTTGCTCATTGTTGCCTTTTCATACCCCGCCACAGGCTGCTCATAGACGCACGCTATCTACACGAGAAGTTCTCGGTACTAAAAGCTCCCGGTACGCCCACTGCTGTCCTAGAGACACTCGTCGCGGACAAGCGAGTGGCCACCGCGCCCGCATCTCCACGACCGACGACGCCAACGCCGACAACCACACCGTCATCGCCACTATCTATGCCACCAACCAACATCCTACTAGGTTCGCCGCGTCCGGCCATGCAGACACCAACAAAGCGAACGTCGCTCTTCTCAAATGAGCGACTCAAGGGCATTCTCTCGCGTGGCACTACACAACCACAACCACAACCGTCCCCACCACCTCCGATCTCGATGCCTGTAGCTACATCTTCGCCTCCGCCCACACTAACACAGGAAAAGCAGGGGGGTTATAAACATGTCGCAGTGCTTCTGTCGCCCACGCCGCTTCCGGCAGAGAAGCAGCGTGACCTGCCGACGACGCCAATTTCGGTGCCTATTCATGCTACACCGTCGCCTCTGCATTCACAGGTGGAGGAAGAACAACTGGAACCTGCAACTGATGCACTCAATGCCGATGCTGTCGATGTTGGTGCTGATGTCGATGCGTCGGGACGACGTCCTGGGTGGGTGGATGAAGAGACCGATGGCGGCGTATCGCTGGGAAATGGTGATTTGTTGGCTGAGGATGCGCCACCTCCGCCTGCAAAGGACGGCGAAGCCACGAGCATATCAGCTGCAACATAGGGACTTTTGTATCATATGCACTACTAGATATCGCGAACAGGACAGTATCTGGATGCACGCATTTTTTGGCAGGAGCTTGGCACGCCCGATCTGTTCAGTACACAGGGGCGGTAAGTACTTACTAATAACAACAACTCCCTCCTTGTCTGCAATCATGGCCACAGAACTTCTAATTACGGCCTACATCATTGATCTAGGCGGCCCCCCATTCTCTATCACGATCGAAGGGTCGAAGACTATTGACCACCTGAAAGAAGCAATTTTAAATAGCAAGCCCAACGACTTGAAGGGTGTTGACCCTAACCATCTCACCCTTTACAAGACCGAAGTCCCTGACGACGAGAACATTGGGCAGTCGGCGAAGGATGCCCCGAAAGAGGAGCTGAAACCGTCTCGCAAACTTTCCGAGGTATTCCCGATTCAACCTCCAGAGGAGACGGTCAGTGTCTTCGTAAAAGCCACACGTATAGGTCTGTTAACAATTTTATCTGCGTTGGCTTACGTTCATGGGCGACGTTCCCCTTCAAGGCTTCAGTTCAGCCACATTCTATGAAGCCTCCAAGAAGTTATACCATGCCATGTGGCGGAAAGACCTCCAGAGTAGACTGCGAGATGTTCAAGTTTCCAATGGCAAGGCCTTGAAGTTCCTGCCCGCCACCGAGGTTGACAACCTGCAACTTCAACAACTAGGATGCCCCGCAAAGGCTATCCTTTTCCGTGAGGAGTATAGTTCGACCTTTGACATACTGAGCAAACATCCGGCCGAAACCGGATCTGGGGGGATGGTGGTGACGGGTGGATCGGGGATTGGTACGAATCCGTCACCGAAGGATATAAGTCTCTTTGCTAACGCACTCACAATATGCAGGGAAATCGGTCTTTCTATTCTATACGCTTCTTCAACGCCTAAGCATCGGGCAGCCCGTTGCTCTACAACACCTCAAGTTTGGGGAGTTCGTTGTCCTCTTCCATGAAAATGGCGTCGAAATGCACAACCCCGAACATTCCTATTTGTTCTCTGATTTCAAGGAGCAATTTTGGGCGCTTTTGGATTCCACTGAGAACCGCAGAACCCCTTGTCTGTTGTTTCAGGTATTGCCGAAACGACAAGCGTGGATTGTCCAAACCACCTCTCCTGCAAGAGATCGGTGGAAAAGGTGGCGTAAGGAGTGTGACGCAGGTCTCTTCATAATGAAGAGTTTCAGTGAGGATGAATCAGAAGCCCTCAGGTCGGTTATCGCTACAAGTATTCTATTATCTCTGACTTATTCTCACAGCACTATATTTGGGTACGACGTCGAAGCTTTCCTAAATTTCCACAGGAAATGGGGGGGTTGTGCACGTACCTGCCTTAACCTGGCGAGGGGGATAGAGTCCAAAGGGGAGGTTCAAAACATGGCGTCGAGTGTCGCCAGGAAATTTGTTGAAAATCCCAACACTTTAACTATTGAGGGAAGGACAGATATGGCTTCCCACTACGTTTTTACACTCTCTCCGCGCGAGGACGATAGGGCGATCCCTGTTTTTCAAGTGGCAACCCCATACCTCTTTGATCTTGTCATGAAAGAAGTCATCCAATCTGATGCTGCCAAACAAGCATCGTTCTATGTCCAGGCAAGCCGTCATCTGTATCTCCGAGGAGTGTCGGGGTACATTTTCGAACAATATCTTTATACCTGGCTCTCTCTTGGTGCCAACGCGGACAATGTGCTATCATGTACCGCCGTTCAGCCCGGAAAGGCCAAGTCTACCAAATCCAAAGTGCTTCGTCTCCAGCCAGTCGGGAAGGATAATGTGACTATATCCAGCGCCAAATCGTTTTATGAGCAGGTGGACAAGAAACGTGCACCTTCATTTGCTTGGATCCCAGATCCACGAATGCAGGCTACCTTTGATGCTATGATTTTCACGCATGATTCCATAGTTACGATTCAGGTGACTATAGCCAACAACCATTCTATGAAACCAGGTTTCGAAGAAATGGAAGAGCATCTCCCGAAGACATTTAAAAAAAATCGGGCATGGTTTCATGTCTTCATTACAGATCACCCTACCATTGTGGATGAGTTGCAGAGGCACAGATACAAGGTTGCTGAGGACAAGAATATTTTGGTCTACGTGGGAGAACTCAACTATTCTGAGTTGATGCTTACTCCCGATGTATTGGAACGCACAAACGGAGTCGATGTAAGTAGACACAAGCTACAGTGCGACTTTGGTACTAACGTAGGGGTTACTAGGACGAGGACAACAGCGGAATGAAGATAGAGGACGAGGTCATTGCGATGGACAGCAGTGGAATGGAGATGGAGGCCCAGGGGTCGCAACAGGCACAGCAACGCTTCGAAAAGCGTGAGGGCAAGAAAGCAGCTGTCCAGCCATACGCCACACGGCGATGTACGTGTTTTCTTTTCCTTATTGTCGTCACTGATGAACTCGTCTTTTTAACACTTGATAGCGACGAGAAAAAGACCGGCTAGCGCGGAGGAGGGCGAGGAGTGAGCACTACAGGTATGAATCATAACGAATGTTGGTGTTGTTGGTGATATGATTGGTTTTCGGTATTCTCGGGCGCGCTGCCTCATCACATTTATATTCCTAACGATAGTTTTAGTACGACAGGATGCGATGGCCGTGCACGACTTAGTAGCGATTCACTGGCGTCACGTGCCAGGTGCTATGTCACCTCATTGTCCTTTCGCTTCCTCCAGTTCCTCTTGCTCGCGTCGTCTGGTCCTTAACGCAAAAAGAATTAGTCGAATACTCAAGCCTCCATGTATTTAAACAGTGTCTTCAACCGTCATAATAGAGCAGCCTGCAGTTCAAGTCCTCCCTCTTTTTCTGTGTGCCAGACGTCTCAGGACGATTATTCTCCTCTCTCTTTTGATTGCACGTTTTTCCTCGGATTAGCCACCGTGACACCACATTGCACACCGAGCCGCCGTACGTTTCAGTTTTCATTATTGCGCTAACCTTCGTCTAAGAGGCTAAGAGCTCAGATTTGCCAGCACCCGGCATAGGGTCATAGACTTTATCGAAACTCACTTCAATGAGATATTGTATCATATTGGGCTTTGTAAACAGGTTTAGCATCATCATCAGATGCACTCCGATGCCGAAGCGGGGGTAAAGTCACAAATGAGAGCGGATTCAAAAAATCGATAAAATTTAGAGGGTGATAAAAGGAAAAGGAAATACATGAGCTTATCAATGCTGAGAAAGGATCAAGTTCAATAGGGCGCATGTCACCTGGAGTGCAGAGACTGCAAACGTTCATGTCAATTATTCCTCCCCAAAAATACCAATCATGACATCGAGACTTCGTATAATTTACATGCTTCGTGCTTCGCTCCTGCCACCGAACGTATTCCTCCAAAAAGGTGAACATTCCGTACTTTTCTCTCATGGGCGCAACCTATGGAAATGCACGATCCTTCTTGTGCAACGAAGAAAGTCAGCCGTCCGCGGCTTCCATCATAGCCTGCTCAAATCTTGAGAATCTACGTTTACGGGGCGACCCGCCCGATTTCGCTCATCGATGAATGCTCTAAGCGCCTCCGAGGCACCAACGAGCACGCGTTCGTCATCCGCGTGCAATAACACGATCGTGCGTAATCCCGGAAAGAGATCCTCCTGTTCCAGCCCATCCTGCTGCAACTGGAGAGATCGCAGTCTGAGAGCGCGCTCAAGATCGGCCGCCAGGGCGACGTGAACGCGCAGCGTGCGCATTTGTCGGAACGGGGTTAAGAGAGTGTGCCATAGGGAAGGGTCGACGACATCGTCGCCTTCACCACGCCACTCTTCCGTAATTCGCTCTGGTGGAACCCGAGGATGAGTTCTTCGACGGGCAAGACGAGGTGCGCGTGGGCGGGTCCCGTGCCGGAAATGCTGCTGGTGCCGGACAGGCCGCTGCAGATTTGGGACATGGCGGATACCTGAAAGTCGAGGCGGGCGCAGGACACGCTAAGCGATATGTCTGGGGATTGGGATTGGGATTCGTTCGATTGTAGGGACGCAAACGGGGTAATAAATAACATGCGCGCGGACGTCTGGGCAAAGTCGATGCGTGCCGTCGTGGGCCGGAAGGATTCCGGTCCACTGATGAATGTGCAAATTCGCGGGATCCTAAAAGTAAGCTGGTTAAAGAAGGTGATGTCAATGTCTTGTATGAGAGGAGCACGGATTCGCGCGAGAAGAGATTCAATATAGGTAGAGACGCCTCGATAGACGAGTCGCTTGAGATCGGGGAGCTCGATGCGAGCCTGAGATGTTTGACAGGGTGGAAGGAAAAGCCCATTAGTGAGACCTAGACGAGGAGTCGCGGAGAGGAAGTTGGTTGATATGGTTCGGAGTTGAGCCATAGTGCGTATGTGCGCAATCACACTTTCGGATGAGAAGTAGTATACCGAGC
>Ga0137358_10001941_pt1 | contig 11534 bp, 31 predicted proteins | sample Mad1_20_16metaG_FD_105551 | JGI IMG/M metagenome (GOLD analysis project Ga0137358, IMG submission 105551) | Vadose zone soil microbial communities from Angelo Coast Range Reserve, California, USA - Mad1_20_16 metaG | ecosystem: Environmental > Terrestrial > Soil > Vadose zone | place: USA... | reverse complement strand
GTCTTTGGCCGGTAACATGTGGAGATTGGAAGCCCCCCGGCTTATGTCGGCTATTCCGTCAAGCCAAAGCTGGCCTTTTTCGCTGTCACCCTTGGCTATGTTGCAGCGCCGACAGGCGCACTGCACGTTCTCCTGGACGTGAGGGCCGCCCTTGCTTAGCGGCACGATGTGATCTAGTTCCGGTGCCCGATCATCGTGTGAGCCGCGTAGACGCTTCGGCGTGGCGACGCCGCACAGTTGGCAATGCCAAGCGTCTCGCTCGAATATGCGAAGCTCGTTGAAGTGTCTGCGCTGGACGCCAGCTCTTTTCGCACGCTGGGCGTTATTACCCTTTTGTTTGTGCCGCTTGCCCCAGATTAAGCCGCATTGGGCCGAGCAAAAGACACGGAGTTTGACGCCGTATTTTGGCGTAAACAGCGAGCGGCATTGTTTGCAATTGCGAGGCTCGGTGCGCGACGCGTGAAGCAAGCGGGAACGTTCCAAGGAGATGGCACGCCCGGCTGAAAGCACGCAGTTGCGTCCACAAAAGCGTCGCGGGCGAGGCGCTGAGAATGTGCGCGCGCAGCGCCCGCATTGGCAATAAACAAGTTTCGAAAATTTCGGCTTCGATTCTTTCCAAGCCGTTCGTTTGTCTTTCTCGGTCGCTCTGTACGCGGCTCTCTTCGCTGGGACTCTGGCATGGAAAGCAGAAACATTGCATGTTCGTGAGCAATACATCGCGCGCGGCTGGTTCGTCTGCGCGGCGACGCCGCAATGGGCACAAGTGATCTGCCTCATGCTGCCGTGTACCAATGATGCGATTCGTCGGATGGAATGCCATCGACGTCGCAACCGACTTTGACGGATCCGTTTTCACGCGCAGTCTTGGCCCTGTGGCATGCATCGCAAAGAGGCTGAAGGTTCGAGGCATCATCCGATCCGCCACCAAAAAGCGGAACGATATGGTCGAGTTCCACTGCGGCGCTTATCCGCCCCATTTCCAAGCAGAGACGACACAAAGGCTCGCGTCGCATGAGAATGGCCCGCCTGCGCTGTTGCCTGGTGCTCCGGTCGCGGTTCGGCGTCGAAGCCATGGTCAGAAAAAATCCTCGCGGGTGATGGCGCAGACCAGCGTGTGGCAGGCCGTCTTTAGCATGAAGCGCGCCCAGATGAGCCCCTGCCGCTCGACGTTGCGATTCGCCTCGAGCTCCTTGACCAAGGCGCGGGCCTGACGCTCGAGCGCTCGGACGTGCATCACGAGGGCTTCCTGCTCGACGGTGCGCCGCGCTTGCATGGCGAGTGAGGCTGGCGCACCGTGATCTTCCATGTGGTGGGTCTGGCGAGTGGCAGCCGGACGCTCATGCGGGCGGAGTGTATGCCCGCTATCGCGTCCAGGTCAACGGGTGGTCAAATCCCGATCTTCTTCGACGCGGCCGCGATGTCCTCGGCGACCTTTGCCGCGATCGTCGGATGCGCCTTGCCGTACATCATGCCGAGGACGCCGACTGCGCCGTGCGAGACGATCAAACCGATGATCCAGAGCCAGGTCGTCATGTCGCTCACCTCCGAAAAAGCCGCCCCGGAAGCCCGCCGTGATGAGACTGGGAGGAGACGTCGGCGAGCTTGCGGATCCGGGGTCGGCGCGGCGAAGCGTACACCGGACCGCTAGCCGTGGGAACGTTTCGCCACCCAGGCCCCAGCGGATGTCTGCCGCATTCCCATGGCCCTCATTTCGGCCTGATCGCGGCATCGGCGCCGTGAGCCGGGCGATGGCTCGAGCGTTCCGGTGGCGTGCTTGGTGAACGCGTCGAGGTCCAGGAACTTTTCTCCACAGCCGGCGCATCGGCCATTTCCGCGCCAGCGCGGGCGATGGGCATTCACCGCATGATAGCTGCGGCGATTAACGAGCCGACGATGATGGCCACGGCGACGAAGATGAGCGCGGCGATCAGCTTGGCGCTGTCGTCGAAGTGCTTGCCGTCGGGCCGATACGAATTCTCGGCGCGCGTGCTGCGGTGATGGCCGTCAGTCATCCGGCTTTTGGAAACAGCCAATCCGCGTAGGGCGCAAGGTCCAGATTTTTCGTAACCGTCGCAACCAAGCGCATTCGCTTTCCGCACACTTGGCATGCGACGTGATCCGGATCGCGCAGCGCTTTTCTTTCCAAGTTTTCGATGCGCCCGCAAGGATCGCATTTGTAAACGGCATCGGTAACCGGAAATGTCGAATCCTTGATCTTGACGAGTTCGCCGTCGATGATCGCCGAGGTCTTGTGCGTGATCATTCGCCGATTTCCTCGTCAAACCACCGTAGCCGCACCGATCGTCAACGCATGCATTTGCCATCCGGGCTCCAGGATCGCGATCTTCACGCCATGTTCTGCGCTCCAAGACCCGAGACTTTTGCGAATGACATCGATGTGCGCGGCGGTCAGAGCTTCGTGCGTCGTGATGACGAGGATCTGCCCGGGTTTCAGCTCCAGCGTTTTGACCGAATCGATGGTCACGCGCGGCGGATATCTGCGATCGAGCCAAGCGCCGAGCCGTGCAAACGCGCTCATTCGCCCAGCTCCTCGAAAAGCAGACTGAGTTGCATCGCATCGCGCTTCTTGTCCGGAAAATTCTCGCCAGCTCTCGCCGCGATGAACTTGCGCAGCACGGACGACTGAATCCCGGCCTTCTCCGCCCACGCCTTGATCGATTCGCCGAGCACCGTCGCGGCATCCTGCGCGTGCTTGAAATCGGCGATCATCGTTTCGATTGCGAGCGGGTGCAGCTCGTCGAGCTTGATGATCGCCTCCTGGTGATCGCTCGTTTTCGCCTTGCGACCACGCACTTTGCGAGCGGCTTTCTCGATGGTTTCGTCTGCGGCCAGGGCGGCTGAAATTTCAGCGGATTCACTCGGAGATTGACGATCGGCTTGCATGCGGGCTCCTTTGCGGTTAGCCGAAGATTTCGGCGGCCAAGTCTTTCGGATCCGGCAGCGGCAGGCCGGGCTGCTGCGCGGTGAGCGCTTCGACGACGATTTCCGCGCGCGGGTTGGCGTGATCGATGGCATGGAAAATGTGCTTCTCGCGCACCTGACGATCGTTGCGATAGACGCCGGCCTGCAGCAATACGCGCGGGCCCTTCGCGTTCAGCCGATGAAAGCGATCCTGCAGACAATCGAGGATGATCGATTCGTCCAGGTCCGGCCGCTCGCTTGCGTACCAGACCCGGATCGTCACGGCGACCGGACCTTCGAGGCGTTGGCGAGCGGCGGCCGGAATCTGGCGCAGAGCGTCGCGTTCGTAGGCGAGCGCTTCTTTCGACTTTACGACGGCGGTGCGCGCGTCTTCCTGACCGCGGTTCAGGAGGACGATGCGGCGGCGGTTCGCCTTGCTGCACGGCTGGCCGCGGATGGTGAAGGAAATCACCACGCTGATCCTTCGGCTTGGATCGCTGCACGCTCGAGCTGGGCTTCGGCGTCTGGGGGCGTCCATTCGGACGGCTTGCCCGCCCGCTCCCACGCCAGTTTCGCGTTCACGATCTGCGCGTATTCGAGCGATTCGCCGAGGCGCCAGCGGCCGATGATCTTGTGCCACCAATCGTCCGGATCTTCGGAGTGCGTGCCGTGCAACATCCGCGCGATCTTGTCGAGGTTGGCGCGGGCAATGCGGCTGCTTGCTTCGGACATGATGCGCTTGGCGCCAGTGGCGTAGGCGTCTCGCTCGGCTGCCGCGTGGTGCTCGATACGGTCCGACAGGCGGCTGGCAAGCACGCCGCGAATCTCGGCGAGCGTCGGCATTTTCGGCTTCGTGCGCAGCCAAATATCCAGCGCATCGACCACATCCGGCATCGCGAAATCGCTTAGCGCTGCTAGCCATGCCTTCAGACCGGCCTCGCCCGGGGCTTTGGAGCCGACGGCATCGGCGAGCTCGGACAGACGCGCGCGCAAGGTCGGCAAGTCGGAAGGGTTCATGATTTTCCTTTGAAACGTGGGTCATTTTCCATCGAAGCGATCAAGGCCGCATCCGCGTCGAGGCCGCGGTTCGGATTGTCGCGCCTGAGCCAGTTGCGCCAGGTGGCGAACCAGTCGAGACGCACGCCGCGCTGGCCGGGCTGGGCGATCCAGTAATCACGGAAACTGGCGAAGGTCCGGTCAGTCGAGGCGCCCGGGAAGTGTTCTCCGGTCCAGCTGCGCCAATCATCCGGGGGCGCGGTGAGCGCGAAGCGCGAACCTCTGACCTTGGTACTTGGTACTGCGGTGTTAGCAAGAGAATTAAGTGTGAGGGTGGGGGTGAGTGTGAGGGTGGGGGTTAGACTCACATGCTTAGCATTTGCTTGCATTTGGCTATCATTTGCTTCTTTTTTCTTCTCCTTCAGGTGCTTAGCGCGCGTTGCCCCTCCTAATCTCCCGGCATTCGCTCGCTTGTTCGAAATGGCCTCGGAGCGCTCGATTTCAGCCTGACATCGCTCGTTGTACCAGCCATCTTCCATACAAATGAAGAACTTAGAAAGCACGTACCGCAAGGAGTCGATTTCATCCGCACTGCGACAATTGGCAATGCCGGCGCACTCCTGCTCGTCCAGTGGAAGCGGCCCTTTCGTGTCCCAGCAGTGCATCATCAGAAGCAAATACACACCGTGCTTCTGTGGTGTCAAATGCCTCGTTTTCTTAAGATAATCGCCCGTAAAGAGGGGCAGAAAAGCGAAGCTCACGATCCGGCTCTCGCATCCAGAACTTCTGAGAGTTGCCGCTGAAGCGTGTGAATGCGCTGGCGCACATCATCGGAAAGCGGTACATGCGCCAACGACCGCAGCTCTCGCTTAATTAGGGCTTCGTCGCTGTCACTGACGCTCTCGATCAAGCGTTGCGCAATGCGATAAAGCGGTGGCTGGAAAGCGGCGCCGGATTCCTCGTCGATGTGCCGGGCAACCAATCGGACAATATTTTCCGGATGTCCTTTGCGGATCAGCCGTCGCAGCATATCGATCGCTCGATGCTCGCGGTCATGACAATCTTCGCATAAGCACGCCAGGTCATCATCGTCGTAGTCCCACGGTTCAGCGCCGCGGCGATAGACGATGTGATGAACATTCAGGGTGACCGCGTCGGTACCGCAGCGTTCGCAAGCAAAGCCAGCGTTCTGCATTACGTCCAAACGACGCCGCTGCCAGCGAGGATCGCGCAGCTTCTCGGCATAGGTCATGAAATACCCAGCCGCCGCGTTATTTCGAGGATCGCAGCGTCGCGCTCTGCCGGCAAGGCGGCCGGATGGTGCGCGTCCCAGTTGCGCTTGGCGAGCTCGTACACCTGCCAGCGGCGCTGTCTGTGCGCGATGCGGGAGCGAAACGTGAAAGTGCGCAGGCTCGGCAGCGAAATGTAGGACGGCATCGTGCGACTCCCTGAAAGTCGGTGCGTTCGGGTAAGCGCCGTTCAGGGCGGCGCGACGGCCCTTCGACCGGCTGTCCCCGAGCGCGCGCGAATTGTCCGGTTTTTCTACGCGTGCCGAAAGAAGGCGTCAACGACGAATTACGCGGCCCTCATTTTTTAGGGGATAGCGGGGGCTTACTGTGCCGCGAAGTCCACGCGCATCCAAGGTCTAATCCGGGGCGCCTTGATCTGTGAAATGCGCTCCCAGTAATCCGGCCCACGGCGGGCAGTAGCAGCTCTGATCGCGCGCGCCATTCTTAGCCGCGCGACTTTCGATATTTTGAAATCGCTTTTGCCTCCGGACTGCGCGTTCCAGCCGAAAGGCTCCCAAGTACCAAACTCGAAGATGTATTTTCTTTCGAGCGAATCTGCTTGGGCGCGACCGGTGGCCACCGCAAGCAATTCCACTGAGAAGGCTTTGACTCCGTATCTCCGGATAGCGCGAGCAATGGGGCGCATCGAAAACGTGCCACGCGATTCGGACAAAAGCTGTCCAAGACGGAAGATGACGGTCTTGTGCGTGGCACCGACGTACTTCTTTGCTGAACGCGAGCAGTGAACGATGTAAATCGAAATCACGGCTTGGCTCGCCATTCCCTACCGTTTTTGAACCAGCCCGGCCGCAGCAATCGCAACTGGTCCACGCGGTCCCGCGGAATCCGGCCTGCTTGAAACCACTGGCTTACGGCCTGCTTCGTCATTCTGAGCCCGCGCGAGGTGAACACCCGGATCAAGTCCTGACGGGTGCCTCCGGCCAGCTCGACGGCGCGCTGAGGATCCACAAAGCGCAGAATAGACCCTAAAATACCTCGCGTCAACCGGCTTGACAGGAGAGTAAAGGTCCTTTACATTGCAGCCATTGAAGCCGATATTAGATACATACCCAACGCACCGGAGCCCGCCCATGAAACCGATCGAACGCCTCTGGAACCTCCCCGGCCTCGCCGCCTGGTCCGACGTCGCCTACCTCGCCGTGCTGCTGATGACGACGGCATCGGTGCTGGAAGCGGCGACGTACCTGCGCAGTCTCGGGGCGCCGCTGAGCATCGCGCGGCAAATTTTGCTGGGAGTGTGAGCGATGCATACGCCAAGCTGGAAACAAATGGACCGGTCGATTCGTTCGGAATCGAATGGAATCGAACTTGATGTATGGCAAGTGTCCGGATCTGGCTGGCGATTTACGGCGCTCGGAGGCGATGGCCTCTATCTCTGCCTGCGCGATGGCTTCGCATCCATTGAAGAAGCATGCGATGCAGCCCTCGGCTATGCCGGTTACATCGCTCAAGAACGAGACGCAGCAGCCGGCCTGATAGAAGAGCCGGATATGAGGCGGTGAGATGAAACTCTCCCCGGATCTGCGCACTTTACTACTTGAGGCGCTTGATTTAATGCCGCGTATCAATGACGACGATCCCATAGCACCCTCGCTTGCCGAATGGTGTCGGCAGGTCCGCGCTGTAATTGAGCGTGAAGAGCATGAGTAGGATCATCGATACGGAAGTCGGCCGATTCCGTCATGTTACGGACGGTACGAGGAAGTGGTTTCTTTGGGAGTGTCCAAAATGTGGTCAATGGGGCAATCTCAGCGAAGATCAGTGGAACGGAAAGGTATCCGTCGTCTGCTCTGGACCAAATTCTCAAAGTTGCGCGTATCACGAAACGCATGAGTACGGGAAAATGCTCGTTGCGACCATACAAGCGATGAAGCTCATGGGCTACAAGCCGTATCACGACGAAGGCGAGGACCGCTGGGCTAATCCTATTTCAGGAGGCGTCGATGGACCAATCTAAAATCGTAGCGAATGGCAAATGATGAAGCGCGATTGCAACGTAGGCGCTTATTGTGCTTGCCCACTTCAAGAAGAAGCGATGACAGACGAAGAAAACGACCGCCCCGCGTGGGGCAAACGCGATCCGCTGGAGGTGGAGGCCATTCGTATTCGCAACGGTCATTCTCTCCACGCGGAAGAAGATCCTAGCTTGTGCGATTCGCATTGCGAGCGCCACATCGGCCGCGTCGTGGATTGCTGCCACAGGAAACCGGACATCGACGTGGTCGAGTGTCCGAGATGCGGCAAACAGTGGGAAACGCTCTGCACATTTGATGAGGACTTCTCATGACCGACAACCTCGCGCGCGCCCAGCGGCATTACGACGCCATCGAGCCCCAAGACGTCCCCGCCGACGCGCTCGAATCCACGCTCGCCCAGCAGCTCGCCGATTGGATAGAAGCTGGGGGACGGGAACGGTTGATCGCTGTCGTAGATTTTCTTTTGGATGAGCACCGGCTCTACGAACGCGACGATCCGCTGAAGACATTTCAGCAGTGGATCGACAAGGGCACGGGACCGAGGGATTTCGACTGGGATCGATTCGACGCGCAAAGGTGAAATATGACTAGAGAAGAACATCTGGCATGGTGCAAAGAACGGGCTCTCGCCTATTGCGATGCCGGTGATCTGACGAACACATGGGCATCGATGGCGAGCGATCTGTCGAAGCATCCTGACACTGAGCAGCATGCGGCGATTCAACTCGGCATGATGCTGCTATTGGGCGGTCATCTGAATTCTCAAGCCAAGATGCGCAAATTCATCGTCGGATTCAACTGATGACCCCCTCCATGCTCGACCTCCAGGAATCCGCTCACCGCTGGGACTACTGGATCGCTGCGGCGATGATCGGGGCGCTGATGACGATGATTGCGGCGATGGTGCTGTGACCGATTTCGGCTCTCGGGCGGATTGGCTGGTCCTTCTTCCGATCATTCAGGCATGGGTCAATGGAGAGGAAGTCGAGCGCTTATCCTGGGAGGGTCACTGGAAGCCGATTGAGAACATGCGCTCGTTGGCTGGAGCTCAACTGCGCCTGAAGAAGGATGCTCCGCCCCGCGTCGAGGGCATCTGGTCGCGCAAGTTCCGTGAGAAGCCGCGCGGAGAATTGGACGGCACAATGTGCGAAGGAGTCGTTACCAGAATAGGATTCTCGGACGACGTTCATTCGTCCTGGCCTAATCACGAGTATTTAGGTGAAGCCACCTTCGAGGCGCTATGAAGCTGACGTGTCTCGCGGTCGATGCGGCGGTCAACTTTGCGGGGTGGTGATGATCGGACTTTTCGAAGTGATGTTCTGCGATCCGAGCGAGCACGCGGGTCGCGTTGACAGCACGAAAGTGATCGCGAAACACGCCGAGGAAGCAATTTCTAGAGCGCGCAAAACGCTCGATAAGAGAGTGCGACATTGGCAAATAGAATCGGTCACATTGATCGGATGGAGCGACGAGTGAACATCACCGAAGCCAAAGCCTACCTCGCCCACAGCTGGGTGCTGCATCCGGACTATCGGGCGGAGCGGCACCCACAACATAGCCCATTCGAGCCGGTGAACATTATGTTGACTATCGCCCACTGGAAGCACGAGCAGGCGAAGGGGCAGGCGTGAGCAACGTATTCCGCGTCCGCTTCTCAATTGCCGGCGGCCATGTGCATTGCCGGCTGTTCTGCGCGCCGCGTCCAGATGTGACCTTTGCCAAGTGCGGTGATTTCGTCGTTTGCAAGGGCGATGAATTCCGGGATTTGGTTGACGCCTTCAAGAAGGCCGATTTCATCGGCGATGAACCGTCGCAGGGAATTGCGGAGGCTTGCAAAACATGACGGGCCCTGCCGTCGACGAATCGCTCGACCTCGATCCCTTGGTGCTATCCGGCCCGATCGTCGCAGCGGTGACGCGCGCGATTAACGAGGATTCCGGCGATGCGTGGTACATCGTTCTACCGGGCGGATGTGGGCACGGATTCCACGTCGACTACCGCCAGCGCATTGACGCGGTCGACTCCGACATCATGCGCCGCCTCGCGCGCGATGGACTATCCAACCGCGCCGGGCTGATACGCGACGACGCAACCGGACGTTTGATCGCCATCGCGCCGCCTTGGTGGATTGAAGATCGGCGACAGGGCGAGCGGCTGGGCGAACAGTTTCGGAAGGTGCCGGCGTGAGACCGCCGCTTGTTATGAGTCCGATCAGATTCGGTATGTGGTGCGCTGTCTGCGTGAGCATCGGATATTTCGCCGGGTTGGGTCATTGCATGGGATGGTGGGGATGACTTTCGCCCCCGAGTTCGCCGAAGCCGTGAGGGAGTGAATGAGCAATCCGTGGACTTGGCGACAACGGAGTGTGTACGGCGTCATGTTCGTCGTTCTATCTTTCGTCGCTCTCATAGTCTTCCTGGTCGCTTCGATCTGGCACGCGATCCAAAATCTGTGGTACGGCAGGCCGTTCAAGGATGAGCTGTGATCCCCCCTCCCGCTCGTCAGCCATCGCAAGGAAATCCATCGGTGAAGCTGACCGGCCACTGGGTCAATGGCCTCGCCGAGTGGATCGACGGCGACACAGTCTGCCTGTCGATCGCGTTCACATGGCGATTGCCAGATGCCTTTTCGCGCGCGCTGTTTTGGCGAGCCCAAGGCTACCGAGTGCGCGCAGGCGGTCCAGGCATCTTCACCCGCAAGCATTTTCTGTCGGACGTTGCCGAGATAGGCGCCGAGCATCCGGACGCGATCGCGCACCACAATCCTATGGCGACCTTCGCTAGTCGCGGCTGCCCGGTCGGCTGCTGGTTCTGCATCGTGCCGAAGATGGAAGGCCGTGACTTCACGCTACTGCCTGATTTCCCCGTGCGTCCGGTGCTGTGCGACAACAACCTGAGCGCGTTGCCGGCCGATTATCAGGATCACATCGTCGCGCGCTATCGCACTTCCGGTGTCCCGCTGCTGGATGCGAATTCCGGCTTCGAGCCGCGCACGTTCGATGATGAGGTTTTCGCGCGCTGGGCGCCGATCAATCGCGGGCCGTGGCGCTTCGCATATGACGATCAGGCGGAGCGTTCATTCGTTCAGCGTGTGATGCATATGCTGCGCGATGTGGCGCCCCGCAGGAAACAGGTCTACACGCTGATCGGCAATGAACCTGTTGCCGCTTGCATGGAACGGATTGCGGAGGTCATCGCCTGGGGCGGCGAGCCCTACGCACAGCCGTACATGAAGCTGAACGCGCTGGAGCGTCGGCCACACGTACGCTTCGATTGGACTGAGCAGCAATTGCGGCGCGTCCAACGCTGGGTCAACGGCAGGTTCTGGCGCTACACGGATTTCCCAGGCTATAACGCATCGGCCAAGACGCAGATTGAATGCGTGGAGCAGCAAGGGCTTGCGCTATGAACGACAACGCTCGCCGCGAAATCCACCGCGTCACGGTTAACGGCCGCGCGTGCGAGCGGATCAGCTTCTCGAATGGCGAGGTCCTCTACTTCGCCCAGTCCGCCGACGTGCGCTTTCCGACGTTTCGGCTGGTGCCTAAGATCCAGAAGCACTTCCGAAAAAAGATCGATGAGGCAATAGATGCTTCTGCAATTTGATGAGCGCCTAATCGTGACGACGCCTTTCGATCCAGAGATGGCGCGGCTTGCCGATCGTCATTACTCGCGGCGAACGGTGGGCGCGCGGCAATTTCTCTACTCCGGCCGCAAGATCGTTATTCGTGATGCGCTCGGGCTCGTCCTCTTCGGCTGGATGTTTCCGGACGCCGACAAGCGCATGGATGGGCAACGCGGCTATAACTGCGCGATCTTCCGCAACGAGTCGGACCGGCAGTCGAGTGACATCATCCTTGAATGCGAGGACATCGTACTGCGTCGTTGGGGTCCGAATCGCCTCTACACATACGTCAATCCAGCGAAGATCCGCAGCGCAAATCCTGGCTACTGCTTCAAGATGGCTGGCTGGCGGAAATGCGGCGAGAGCAAGTCGGGACAGCATCTACTCGAAAAATATCCGCAGCACGTGAAGATCGATGAGGCGATCGAGGGGATGACGTGAGCGACGAATTCGATCCGATGGCACTGGATCCGAAAGCTCTCGAAATGTATCGGTGGCTATTTGCGCGGCTCTCGAAGAACGAAAGCCCAGTTTTCCTATCGCTTCTGAAGCTCGCCTTCTACCAGGGCGCTTTGGCTGGAGCTGAGCGGATGCATGAAGCCGCGAAGAAAATCGTTAGTTGACCGGAACCTGAAAAAGTGGATAATTTCTGTCGCCGATTGGAAGTCGGTACGCGGATAGAAGCGCCCAAACTCATGGGTTGGGC
>Ga0137358_10001940_pt1 | contig 11542 bp, 12 predicted proteins | sample Mad1_20_16metaG_FD_105551 | JGI IMG/M metagenome (GOLD analysis project Ga0137358, IMG submission 105551) | Vadose zone soil microbial communities from Angelo Coast Range Reserve, California, USA - Mad1_20_16 metaG | ecosystem: Environmental > Terrestrial > Soil > Vadose zone | place: USA... | reverse complement strand
TCCGCCCTCCCTTCGGGTCGGTGTAACCACCAATCACAAATTCCTGTTCCTTAGTACACTTGAATTTGAGCCACTCGCGCGATCGCTTCGAAACATAGACGCTGTCGCGATTCTTGGCGATGACTCCCTCCCAATTCTTGCGGCACGCGTTTCGGTAGTATGGTTCGCCCTCAGTTTCCCGGTGTGTAGTAAAGCGAACTGGGCCCTTAAATTCGAGCGCGTCCCGCAACATCTTTTTTCGTTGGTACAGTGGAAGTTGGCGCAGGTCATAGCCTTCTAAGTGCACTAGATCGAAGAGATAGATCCAAACCGGAACATTGCGGCGGAGTTGCTCGGACGGATGCCTTACCTGCATACGATGCTGGAGTCGCGAGAAGCTGGTGATGTCACCCTCAAAGGTAACGATCTCACCGTCCACCAAGAAGCGTTTGGTTTTCTGAGACTCGAATGCGGCGACCAATTCAGGGTATCTGTCGTTCAGCCGCTTCTGATTTCGTGACAATAATTGAATGTCGGCCCCGCAGCGCAGCGCCAGGCAGCGTTCCCCGTCAAACTTGGGTTCAAATAACCATCCCTTGCGAGAAAAGGGTTGCGCCACCAGCGTTGCCAGCATGGGTGAGACCCATTTGGGGCACGCGGTTCTCTCAGGAGTCTTCGCACTGGAGGGCACTTTGTCTTTTGGGCTCCGATTTGCCATTTCCTTGAGAGAGCGATTACATTGGGTCCACGTAGGCGCTATCGCTGGCCCTTCGTCTCCCGTTTTTTTCAAGAACGATTGCCCGGCTACGCAGTCCCTGCCCACTGGTTTGCGCGACAGAGATAGAGAACAAACCAGCTCTTCGCGAGTTGAGCTACGGACTCCAATGCTCCGGGTTCCTCAAAGAGGTGCGTAGCACCGGGTACTATCTCCAGCTTCTTTTCTCCTGGTAATTCGGCGAAGGCTTTTCGGTTCAATTCGAGCACCAACGGGTCCCGCCCGCCGACGATTAGCAATGTTGGCGTGACCACCCGTCGCAGGGCTTCTCCGGCCAGATCCGGCCGACCCCCACGGGAGACCACGGCTTCAACCGAATTGGGATGGTTCGCAGCAGCAACCAGAGCTGCCGCTGCTCCGGTGCTCGCGCCAAAATATCCGATTGGCAGGAGCGACGTCTGTGGATGATCGATCAGCCATGAACTCACCTCAACCAGACGGCGTGCAAGCAATTCAATGTCGAAACGCAACGCTGCAGTCTCAGCGTCCAGAGCTTCATCATCGGGAGTGAGAAAATCCATCAAAAGCGTTGCCAGGCAAGCCCGCTGCAGCACTTGTGCGACATAACGGTTTCGCGGACTATGTCGACTGCTGCCACTTCCATGCGCAAATAAGACAACACCACCAGCAGAAACAGGAACGGCCAGATCGCCCCACAGCATTGTGCGACCCGCAGGAATTTGGACCTCTCTTTCCCGGGCCAGATTTTGCGTTCTACGGCTTTCTTCGATCGTCGCCATCGCAAAATCCTTTTTGAACGGTGTTCCTCTTCGGTCGCTCTGTTTCCCTGAAGTTTGCTGCCTCTATACAGCAAATGGGAATGTCTCCGGCACCTCGCCCGCCTCCCATTGCGATGTTCGCTCGAGCGGTTCGACGGCCCGTGTTTCATCCAGGTGGATCACAGCGTCGAACTGGTCGGCGAGCCGAGCCAAGAAATAATGGCTGAGGCGCTCCGTTTCGGGCAGATAGATGACGCCAATGGCCCGTTCGAGGAGCTCCTGGTTCAAAACGTCTGAGAGCGCGTCGACGCCCCGAAGCGTCAGCAAGAAATTGTTGATGCCGGTGTCATGGAAAAAACCTTCGTAGCTTCCGCCGAGTGCAGGCCGCACGCGCTTTCGTTCTGCGGGACCGTCCCAATCTGAAGCTGCTGTGACCGTGCCGGTATAGGTCGTAAACCCCAAAAGCGCAGCGCTTTTGCCATGGCGTTGGCGCACGAGTTGGCCGACGTTCAGTTCACCATGTCGGCCCATTTCCGTCGCGCGAGCATCGCCGAGATGAGAGTTGTGAGCCCAGACCACGACTTTGGCGGAAGGACCGAGATAATTGACCAGCGCATCGAGAGTTTCGACCATGTGCTGGTCGCGGAGATTCCAGGAAGATACGCGACTCCCAAACATGGCTCGGTAGTAGCGCTCGGCGTTTTTCACAAGGCGCGCATTTTGCTCGGCTATGAAAAATCCGTCGGGCTCTACATGGCCGTCGCGGCTCGCCAAGTCAGCCGCTCGACGCTGCATTTCCACAAGCTGGCTGACAACCTCGTCTTCACAACTTTTGCTTAGGCCAAAACTTGCGGCGTATCCATAAGCTTGACTATTTTCGCCAAAGTTTTCAAAACACGAATAGCGATAGCGCGCTCGTTTAGCCGCTTCGGGATCGACTTTTTCCAAGAACTCGATTACAGAGTGGGCGGACGCGTGCAGACTGTACAGATCGAGGCCGTAAAATCCACATTTCTGCATGGTTTTGGGTATGGAATCATTGTATCGGCGCAGCCAGGCGACAAAATCGACCACGTCCGTGTTGCGCCACATCCAAGCAGGAAAACGCTTAAAGGACTTCAGCGCTTCTGCCGCATCGGCGTCTTGGTCCCGGCCTTGCACATAACGGTTCACACGGTAGGCATCCGGCCAGTCAGCTTCCACGGCGATGGCGGAAAACCCCTTTTCAGTAATTAGGCGTTCCGTGATCTCCGCGCGAGTTTGATAAAACTCATGAGTTCCATGTGAGGCTTCGCCGAGCAGAACGAAACGGCAGCCCCCGAACAGTTCCATGAGCGAATCACAGGCCTTTCCAGAATCCGTCCAGCGACGCAAATTGTCGCGAATGACCTGAAGGGGTGTTGCATCGTGTGGCGCCACTGCGATAACTCCAATCCATCGTGTTTCGATAGCGTGTTCAGGCCGCCCTGTGCGTGGGAAAGCTTGCGGCTCGCCTGAGCAGGTCGCGTACTTCTTCATCGCTGGTTTGCGAAAAGTCTCGATACCACTGGCCTACTCCCCAAAATGGCTCCGGAGTAACGGCGCAAACCACTTTATCGACTTCCGACTCGAACTCGGCGCAAGTGGAGGGGGCGCCCACCGGCACGGCAACGACGATTTGCGCAGGCTGATTGATTCTAAGCGCGAGCGCGGCGGCGCGCATCGAGGAACCCGTAGCCAAACCGTCGTCAATCAGAATCGCAGTGCGCCCACGCACATCTACGGGCGGACGGCCGCCACGATACTCCCGTTCTCGACGCTCTAGCTCGCGCTCTTCTTTCTCGGCCACCTCATCGACGATCTCATCGGGAATGTTCAACGCTCGGACCACTTCCTCATTCAGGACTCGCACACCGCCGGAGGCGATAGCCCCCATGGCCAGCTCCTCATTCCCAGGCAATCCAAGCTTGCGCACGAGGAAGATATCTAGAGGAACGTTCAGAGTGTTGGCCACCTCGTAAGCGACAGGAACGCCACCTCGGGGCAAAGCGAGCATAACTACATCATCGCGATTGGCGTACTCGCGAAGCTTTTGGGCGAGCAGGCGACCCGCTTCGGTTCGATCTCGAAATGGAAATATACTTTCAGTCAAAGATTCATTTCCGGAATTCAAGTTCGGGCAGGAGATTCATTACTGCCTCATTTGGTGGCCGAACCGCACTGAGAACGCGGTGCTGGAGATACCTTGCCCTGCGACGTTTTCCCGACGCAAACCTCTACAAAGAGATCGTGATGCGGTTATCCACCGAAGTCACACCCGGCCCGGACCAGGCCGCACGCTCTGCGTCTTCCTTCTCCGCCCAAGAGCGAACCGTTCCCGTAAGAATGACCTTGCTCCCCTGCGTCTCAACCGTGATTCGCTTTGCATCGGTTTCAACACTGCGCAGCAGCGCCTGTTCAATCTTTTGCTTGATTTCCGACGGTGTCACCCGTGGCTTGACGGTGATCAAATTGACCACGCCTTTCACTCCAGACAGCCGGCGGACGACCCGCTCCGCGTCTTGCTTCTGATACTGCCACTCCACTTCACCCTGGAGAGTGACCCAGCCCTTGGAGACCGTGAGGTCGAGTTTCTCCACGGGCACGAGTGCATCCCATTCCAGTGCTCGAAATGCAGCCGCGGCAATGTCAGCGTCGTTGCGCTCAGACGACACGGGTAGCCGAACTTCGATTTCATTGGCCACGGCCTTCACGCCGCGAACTCGGTGAGCGGCATCCTCAGCGGCCCAGCGCTTGGTGTAGGAGTCAACCCAGCCCAACAGTGTGACGATCCCGTCCTTGACGGCGACGCCGATCTCATGGGGTTGCACGCGCGCTTCCCACTTCAGTTCGTCCAGCACATCTTTTTGGATTTGTTCATCACTCCGAGTAGTCGCAGTTGCGGTTCCGGTTTCCATCGTTGTTTCCCCTTTTCTCGCCGGCTCATGTTGCCAGCAAACTTTTCTCAATCTGTCTTTGTGCTTCAGAAATTGTGACTGTGATGACGCGACATATCTGGCTTATTCCTTGTTGGAGACCTCAACGTTATTCTTGTCTTACTCTAGTTGGGCTGGAACATAGACTTTGTCAGCTGCCACTAACTCGACGTTGGGAACCTCCGTTTTGACCCTGACCTTCTGAAATCCCGCCTTCTTCTCAACCTTCGCGGCAAATTCCAAGTGATATTGATGTGTCAACCTGCGGGCCAGATCGTCCAGGAAAGGCGTGAATGAGATTGGGGTATCGAAACCCTGAAAATACGCTTCGCCTCCTGTCTCGCTTGCGACTTCAGAGAGGTAATTCTGACCCCAGTTGACGCGCCAGAAACTATGGCCGTAGTGCCCAACGCCTGCTGCATAGATCGCATAAATGATGATGCCAGCCCGCTGCGCCTGCTCAATTGACGTCTCCACGTACGGATTGCTCGGGCCAACGCCTCCGAACCGGTCGATGCCGTCGCTAATCACCAGGAGTTCGCGACGTTCGGGAGTTTCCGGCCACCGCTTGATTAAATCTCCGATCGAGAGATAAGGGCTGGCCATTGCGCCTATGTTCCCCAGCGGAAGCCGGAGAGCCTTGGCTGCCTCCGCGTGTTCTGTGGTCAAGTTCTGCGTAATATTCACGGTGCCGTCTCGCATGTAACCAACGCCCACGGCAGTAGATGGTGGTTGTGCCAGGATGAATTGTCGAAGATCTTCAAGTTGCGCACCGAGCGCAGTGTAAGTCGCATCATCGAGCAGCACGAAAAGTTCAAGCCCAGCGCGATCTCCTTGATAGGGAAACCAGTCGGTCACGGGGGCCCGATCCTTGCCCAGATTGACAATCACATCTTCACGACTAATGGCGGGCACATCGTTGCCACGGCGAGCTTCAGCCGTGACGATCATATGCACCGGCACCGTACCTATGGGGGCCGGCGCAGGGAATTTCGGCGGTGGTGAACCGTACAATAGTCCGTTCAGCGCAAAAACAACTACTGGAATGACGCAGCTGTGTTTCATTGTGTCCTCCACTAGAACCGAGTCGGTCGGACGTTACCGACCTTTCTCCGCACCGAAGCAACCAGGCTGTCGGTTTTAGACCACCTATGGCGAGTGAGCACTTTTCATTCCAATGTGAAATTCGCTCAAAACACCGCTGTATCTTTCTCATTTTCAATTAACTCGCAAGATTCGCAAAAGCTATGCGCCGTAAGGTCAACACATTTGTTTCTTTATGAAGTCGACATTTCGACAGAACCTTGACAACGCGGCAGGGAATCAGACGTAGGAGGTTGACATGAACGGCGGATTACATCTTGAGATGCCCAATGATTTTGCAAACAACGGCGGATCGTGGAGCGGAAAAGGATCGACCGCGTCAAAATCGGGCGCGTAAATGCCGGCGCTATTGAGGACACCCCGAAGCACTAATGTTTCCGCGATGGTAGGAGCTTCGTAGACCTTAACGAGTCGAGCGTTTGGAGATTGGTGTTCCACAAATCGAGAACTCCATTAAGATGAGAACCGCTGTCTTGCCTGGCTGTCAACTCAGGCAGCCTTGCCAGCATGAAGCGCCACGTCCTTAGCTTCGGACTTGCCGTCCGCGCCTTCCAGCTCTAGCTTGATGGAAAGGAAATGCAATAGGTCTTGAGGTGAAACGAAAGCCACCAGCTGGTCATTTTCGACAACCAACAACGGACTGTCTTCGGCTCGGCCGATGATCGATAATACTTTTGCAGCATCCGTATCCGGCGTAATTGTATTCTGACGAGAGCAGGGTTGAGCGATCTCCCTTAGATTGTGCTGGCTCCATTCGCTCCGCGGCAACTTCTTTACCTGCTCGGTGCTAACGCATCCAACCAACTGTTGCGAATCGGTGACAACAGGGAACATCTTGCGGTGGTATTTGTAGATGTAATTGTCTACGAGGTCTTGCACCGTAATATCGGGCGGAACAGAAACCAGATTCCGGTTCATGAAGCGGCGTACGGGCTCGCCCTTCAGTACTGATTGCAGGAGTACCCGGTGATAGGAGGCTGTGGAGACCATCCGTAAGAACATGCCGAGCAGAAACCACCAAACCGCTCCCACAAAGTTTCCCCAAAGCAATTGTAAAACTCCTCCTACGATCAGCAGCGTCCCAAATGAGGATCCTGCGAATGCCGCAGTTCGCGTGGCGCGAACCAGATTGCCCGACCGCTGCCACAGCGCCGCGCGGAAGACCCTTCCTCCATCCAAGGGAAATGCCGGAATCATGTTAAACCCTGCGAGGAGCCAGTTGGTCGATGACAAATAACCCACTACGGCGAGAAATTCTATTGGCCAACTAGTCCGAGCCGCGGCGCCGATGGCGTAAAAGACACCACCGATCGCGACACTTGCAAGCGGACCTGCAATGGCCATCAGGAATTCAGTTTTCGGATTGGGTGGCTCCTCCTCCATCTCGGCAACGCCGCCGAATATAAAGAGGGTGATGCCCTTCATGGGCACGCCATAGTGCCTAGCGACGATTGAATGGGAGAATTCATGAATGACAATGGAGCCAAAGAGTCCGAGCGCTCCTGATATGCCCATCCACCAGTATGTTCCGGCCAACAGGCCAGGTAACTCGTTCGGAAAGACGCCGACTGCAAGCGACCAAGTGATCAAAAAAGCAATCAGGAGCCAACTCGCATCCACTCGGACTTCGAAGCCTAACATTTTGAAAAGAGTGATCCTCCGTCCGAACATTTAAATCTCCTTCGAGTCTATAGTCTTTGATTCGCTCTTCATGGATTTTTGATGACTCCTTGAGCGTGCCGAAGTAGCGTTCAATAAAGAATCCAATTTCCGACAAGGTGTAACTGGGGTGCTAATCGTTGTTGTTTCTGCGGCGCATGCTTCGCCCAGTTTCTTCCGTCCCAGCCCGAGTGACATGAGGCGGGCGCGGTAGAAATACGCTCGTCCAAATCAGAGTACGACTAAGTCCAGTAGTGCACTTATTGAGCACGCTAGTTTATGTTCGCGAAACTACATCGATTAACTTTGCCAAAGAAGGTTTGCGAAGGTCGTAACACCAAAGCACTGTCAAATGGCAGACAGGGTTCCGACACCCACCTTGGGCGATCGAAACAGGAGCGGCTGAAGCCGGGCAGCAATGTGGGTATTCCATTGTCCACGGTCATTGCGCTTTCGTTCGAGCCAGGGACTTTGCGCGCGAGCACAGTTGAGCCCTCCATTGCGCGCGAAAACTTTTATGAAGTCTCTAGTTCTGGGCGCCGTGCGAGTCCTGCTTAAAGGAGGCAGCGGTGGCGCTGATGCCGTCAGCGTAAGCTGTGCCTGAGAAGCCGAACTCCCTGGCAAATTTGCTGGAGTCGAAGAGGTAGGGAGAATCGTTCTGATAGAGCATTTCGTAAGTTTCCGCGACCTGCGAATCGAACCATCCTGCAAGCCAGACCATGGGCCGGCTCAGAACACGATATTTTGGCGCAACGCCAAATTCCCTCGCGGCCAGGGCGACAAACTCTTTTCCTGTGGGAGGATTGGGCGTGGTGGGAACGTGCCAGGTCTGATTCCAGGTGGTTGCCCGTTCAGCGAGTTGTACCAGGCTTCGCGCGGCGTCCGGCGTGTAGGTGTAAGAGTGCGGAACAGAATCATTCACGAGCCATGAGGCTTTTTGCTTCCGGGCGAAAGGCTCGAAGACGAGAACATTAGGGACGCCGTTGTGCGTGTCGGGACCGTAGAAATCGGCGGAGCGCGCAATCATGGCTGTGAGAGCGCCTGACTTCCATGCATTAATTAGCGCGGTGGCAATCTTTGCGCGAACTTCGCCTTTCCTGCTACAGGGGTTGAAGGGCGTTTCCTCTGTCATGGGACCGCTGACCTTGCCATACATGTACACGTTGTCAAAGAAGATGAGCTTCGCGGCGGCGCGTTTGCAGGCTTCGATGGTGTTGTCCATGACACGCGGCCACAGTTCCTGCCAGACCTTGTGATCGTACTTGAGACCCACGAGCAGATGCACAATGCTGGAGCCGGCCACGGCGCGGATGGTCTGGTCCTTGTCCGTGAGGTCGGCGGCGAGCACTTCGGTCGCGCCGGGAGTCTCCCGAGGATTGCGGGCGACGAGACGGACCGGCTGATTCCTTGCTGCGAGAAGTTTGACGAGTTTGTTGCCAATGGCACCGCCTGCTCCGAGTACGGTGATCATTCAGATCCTGCCTTTCGCGCGCACAGAAAGGTGAGGCCGCCTGAGTTCGATGTCGCACTTGATGTGCTATTGAGGCGCATGGCGCCAGAAAAGATCCTTGGGGGACTCAAGAGGTTCCAGAACCAAATTTATTCCGATTTCCCCCTTCGAATTGAGGAACATGGGATTTAGCTTGACGGCGCCGGTATCCGCTCTACACTTCTCACGCACCGCTGGAGCGCGAAAGAGCACGCGGTCTTGGGTCTTGCCAAGTCATCACAGACTGATGTTCGATGCTGCGAACGTGCAAGACGGTGCAGGAATTTTTTATTCCAGCCGCGCAGCTCAGGTCTTTCACGTGGCGTTGGTAATGGATCGCAAGTTGTTCGCAGGAGTGAATGCCATCCTGCGACTCAGGAGATCAAAAGCCAAACGGATGGCTGCGCACGCGGGAATGGACGCCATCGGCCCCGACGGGGAAGTCGCCCTGCGCGGTCGTGCCGTCCTCAAACACGGCGACGATCCTTCGTCCATCGATTGTGGTGAGCTGCTTCAGCCGCTTATCATACTCAACTTGGATGCCTTGCCTGGCAACCTCCTCCATCAAGATTCGGTGGAGCGTCGTCCGTGAAATCGCTACCGAAGGCCAGCGATACTTCTCAACGTTCCCAGCGCGATAGCGCGCCAGTACCTTGCCACGGTGGTCTCGAAAGCAGAACTCCGACACCAAAGCGCCGTTGCTGGCGATCAAGTCAGCAACGCCGACTTCTTCCAGTACGTTCATGCCGTTCGGAGCGATTGTGAATCCACCACCTAAATTCTCAAGGCGCGGATGAGCTTCGTAGACCGTCGAACTCATCCCGGCCTTCTTGAGTAAGAGCGCGAGCGCAGGGCCCGCGATGCCGCCTCCAATGATGACCGGATGAAGATTTTGTGATTTCATACCTCCCTCCAAGCCGTGGAATAGCCTACCGAGTTTCCGGAGCATGCCGGTCAACTTTTGAGTTCTTATTCCACTCCAACCTCGTGAGACATGAAGAGCGAGTGCGCCTACCGAGGCGCACTCGCTCAAGAGAGTTAAGCTGACTCCGTCGTACGCAGTTTCCGCGCAGCGTCACGCACAACCTGACTGCGCGCGATCATAGCCTTGGCATCGGCCGCCAAAGCATTGCGGTAGGGGAGCAGTTGCCTCTCCGCGATGAGCTGGTTGGTGTTGTTAAGGGACACCGTCAGGGTGTCTAGCCCGGCCTTCAGGCGCTCGAATTGCTCGCTCTGGGTTGGAGTCAACGCCGGCTCCATCTGTTCAAACCGAGAAACCAAGCTCCGCAGAGTGCGGACCTTATCCGCGAGATAAGCCGTTTGATCGGCGAGCGTCCTCCAATCAAGAGAACTATTCCGAAGATAGGCTTCCATCTCCTCGGCCTGGTTCTGGGCTTCGGCCGCAGCGCGAGCAATATCTGTTAGGTAAGACCCAGCAGGACCAGTGACCACGCACTTGGTCTCCATCGCTGGAGCTGGGACGCAGACCAACGCCATGAGCAACAAACTAGCGAACAAGTTACGAATCATCGGTTTTTACCTCCTCTCGTCAGACTGACTAAACTTAACTTGGGGTCAGTTTTTTGACCCCTCGCCGAAAATTGATGCAGTTACCCAAAAAAAGTTTCTTCAACGTTGGGTTCGTTCTAAGTAATTCCAGTTCAATAATATATGGTTACTGGCGGGCTTATCCGAGTGTTGCGCCCTTTAGCTGACATAAACTTCGAGATTGGCCCCGCAGGGTTCTGCAATTGGGTGTTTAACGCGCCGCTTTTAGAAGCGGCGTTCTCGACGCTTTCCAGGCGTATCGTCGCTAGCCTTGATCGGAAACGCTTGTGGCAGGGTGTTGGGGTGGAGCGGAGATCTCGATCCGAGGCGTTTTCGATAAGTAAGGACTTTTCTCTCCGTTCCATGCTGGCATCGCGGGAGTTTCGTTTTCTGAGCTACGTTCTCAGCAGCATAGCCCCATACCTCGGCTGCTCCGAGAACCTTGCTCAGTCCTCACTTAGAGTGGTGAACAGTTTCCGACGATGACCCGTTGCTGAGTTTTCGGCTGAGGAAGCTTTGCAGCTCTTCTCGCACCAATTCCTGAAGCTGGCTCTGGCCGACATCAATATATTGACTTCGCAAAAGCATACGGCTTTGCCTTCTTAAATTACTTAGCGATGCCTCGTGGACTTCAGGAGACGCGACCATTGAACGCGAACTTCACCTGTTTCCAGGGGCCACCTCGCGTCATACCAACTCAGTTTCGCTGTCCCCGAACACCTCCGGAGCGGCGAGGTTCGGGCAGGTATTCCACTGTCGGCTGGCGCCGCACAGGTTGCGGATAAAGATTCATTAAGTCCAGAAACTCAGCAGGAATGTCGGATCGTACCGGCAGTCCGAAACTCCTGGCCCTCTCGTAGGTGATTGGGTGGTCATGAGTCCAAGTGCCGTCGGAAAGCAAGCGGGCCAGCTCCTCTGCCTTCTGCTCGGTACATTTGTCGGCAAGCAGTTCACGAACGCTCTCCCGCACTTGTGACATGGCTTTTTCAGCCTGATCCGCGAGGATGAGGGTCTGGTCGTCTACTTCTGCGACCGGCTTTCTCGCCACCGCCCTCAAGATTGACGCGGCCGGATACTGGCCCAATTGGGGATCGACGGGGCCGAGTACCGCGTACTCACTCATCACAATTTCGTCGGCAGCTAGAGCGATCAGCGTACCGCCGGACATCGCGTAGTGCGGCACGAAGGCAGTTACTTTGCCCTGATGCTTGTGCAGGGCGCGAGCGATTTGCAGAGAGGCCAGGACCAATCCTCCTGGCGTGTGCAGCACGAGGTCCAACGGCACGGCGGGGTCCGTCAGGTGAATGGCCCTCAG
>Ga0137358_10001936_pt1 | contig 11552 bp, 10 predicted proteins | sample Mad1_20_16metaG_FD_105551 | JGI IMG/M metagenome (GOLD analysis project Ga0137358, IMG submission 105551) | Vadose zone soil microbial communities from Angelo Coast Range Reserve, California, USA - Mad1_20_16 metaG | ecosystem: Environmental > Terrestrial > Soil > Vadose zone | place: USA... | reverse complement strand
TAGATGCAACACTTACAAAAAACAGGGGGAGGGGGGCCAGTTATTGTTAACTGGACATGCGACCAAGCATGTCTATTCTGAACGACCATCGGGAGTGAAGGATCTCTCATGAGGCCGATGAGGATTCCTGTCCTGCCCGCTCCGAGTACCTCAAGGAGGAGCCTGTCGCGCCTTCCACAATACGGGGATTCTCCTTCAGTCCTCGAGGGTCGGCAGCGTCTTCAACACTTCCACCGCTCTCGGCCGGTTCGACACCGCATCGTCCTTGCGAATCTTCCCATCACGGAAAACCATCACCCGTTTCGCAAACTGCGCGATGTCATGCTCGTGCGTGACCATCACAATCGTTAAACCTTTGTCGTTCAAGTCCTGGAAAACTTCCATGATCTCGACCGAGGTGCGGCTGTCCAGATTGCCGGTGGGTTCATCGGCCAGCAGGATCGACGGCCGGTTCACCAGCGCCCGCGCAACCGCCACTCGCTGTTGCTGCCCCCCGGACATTTGCGATGGGAAATGCTCTGCGCGGTCGGCCAGACCCACCATCGCCAGCGCCTCCACCGCGCGCTTTCTTCGCTCGGCTTTTTCGATCTTTGTGTACAGCGTGGGCAGTTCCGTATTCTCAAGCGCCGTCGTCCGCGCCAGCAAATTAAAACCCTGGAAAACAAACCCGATTTTCTGGTTGCGGATCAACGCCAATGCCCTCTTGTCGTGCTTGGACACATCGACCCCTTCCAGCAGATACTGTCCCGAGCTGGGGCGATCAAGACAACCAAGGATGTTCATGAACGTCGACTTGCCGCTGCCGCTCGCTCCCATGATCGCCAGAAATTCACTCCGCTGAATTTCAACGCTCACGCCGCGCAGCGCGTGCACACGGGTTTCGCCAAGTTCGTAATACTTGTGCGCCTCTTCGACGCGGATGACCACACCGGCTGTTGCAACGGCTTCCCTGGTTTCGATTTGGCTGGCAGATTGCATGAATCCTACTTGAACGTTTCCGAGCTCGAATTTTTCAGCGCCTTAATGTGCCTGGCGCTTGACTCTTTGGCATCGCCGACCGGATGATGAGCGCGTCCCCCTCCTTCAGTTCCCCTTTAATGACGGCCGCCACTTGCGTATATGCGTGGTCCGTTATGCCCAATGAAATCTTTATCGGCTCCATGGTGTTATCCGCGTGCAGCTTCCACACCACCGCATTCTCCGCTCGCGGCGCACGCGGCGCATTTTGATTTTCTCCGCCCGCCTGCGCGCCGCGTCCCGGTGCGGCAGGATCGCTAGAGGCCGGCTGTCTCTCGTTTCTTTCGATCCCGTACTGCTTGTAGATGGCGAGTATTTCCTCCGGCGCCAGCGGCGGCTTGTAGCGCAGCGCGGTGTTCGGCACTTTTATTACGTCCTGGACCGTGTCCACGGGAATGGTTACGTAAGCGGTCATTCCCGGGAAAAGCTTTAGCTCAGGATTCGCAAATTCGATGATTGTGTCGTAGGTCACCACGCTTTGCACCGTCGTCGGATTCATGCGCACCTGGCTGACCACCCCGTGAAAAGTATCCTTCGGAAAGGCATCCACCTTGAATGTAACTGCCTTCCCTGGCCGGATGTTGCCAACGTCAGACTCGTCCGTCTTGGTGTAGACCAGCATCTTGGTAAGATCTTGCGCGATGGTAAAAATCGTCGGCGCTTGCAAAGATGCTGCTACCGTCTGCCCCACATCCACGTTGCGTGCCACTACCGTGCCGTCAATCGGAGATCGAATCACTGTGTAGTTGAGATTTGTCTGCGCCACTGCCAGGGCCGCGGCCTTCTGGCTGACCTGCGCCTCGGCTTGCGTAACGTTCGCGGCCGCTGCCCCCACTCCCGCGTTCGCCGAATCATAGTTTGCCTTCGCAAGATCCAGTTGCTGCTGGCTCATAATCTTATCCGTCGAAAGCTGAGCAGTGCGTTCATAGTCGGCTTTGGTCTGCTCCGCCATGGCCTTAGCCTTCTCCAGATTGGCTTTCGCCGCCACCAGGTTGGCTTTCGCATTGTCCAAGTCGGCGGTCGCTTGGAGCAACGCTCCTTGGAATAGGGCTGGATCAATGAGCGCAACAATGTCGCCTTTGTGAACGCGAGAATTGAAGTCCACATTCAGCTTTGCGATGGTGCCGGAAACCTGCGAACCCACTTGCACCAGAATCACCGCATTGATTGTTCCGGTCGCATCCACCACGTCGTGTATATCGCCCCGCTCAACCTTGGCCGTGAAGTGCTGTGCCTGGGTGCTGCGGTTCAAACCGAAAATTAGAAACAATCCAGCCACGACTGCGGCGCCGGCGAAAATGAGCCACTTGCTCTTTGGTTTCATTTCGCGAACCGAGAATCAAATCCTGGATGTTCACTCATATCGCAGCGCTTCGATGGGGTCGAGCAGTGAAGCCTTTCGCGCCGGGTAATATCCAAAAAACACGCCAACGGCCACCGAAAAAATAGCCGCGATCACCACGGACTCCAGCGACATCTGTATGGGCCAATGCAGCGTCTGTCCTACGAGGTAAGATCCGAACACGCCGAAGAGCACGCCCGCTGCTCCTCCAACTAGACTGAGCATGATCGATTCTCCGAGGAATTGGAGTTGGATGGCCTCTTCCGTCGCGCCAACTGCAACTCGAACACCGATCTCGCGTGTCCTCTCCGTAACCGAAACGAGCATGACGTTCATGATTCCGATTCCCCCAACGATTAGCGAAATGGAAGCGATGGCAATCAGGAGAATCGTCAGCGTCCGGCTCGCATCCAGCTGCGCTTGAATAATGTCTTCAGGGTTCCGGATGTTAAAGTCATCCTCTTCTTCGGGGCGCAGATGATGGCGATCCCGCAGCACCGCCGTCGCCTCCTGGCCGGCCACTTTCACCGCGTCCGCCGAGACCGCCGAGCACAGGATGTCGTCGAGCCAGGTAATCCCTTTAATCTTTTTCTGCGCTGTGGTGTAAGGGAGGATGACCGTGTCGTCCTGATCTTGCCCGGAAAGGGATTGCCCTTTGGGAATAAGAGTAGCCACGACTTTACAAGGCAGGTTTGTTACCCGAATCACTTTTCCAATCGGATCTTCAACACCAAATAGTTGGTCGCGCACCGTACGCCCAAGCACGCAAACATCCGCCGCCCGATCCACATCGTCCTGCGAAAAAAAAGCTCCCTGATTCACAAACCAGCGCTTGATGTCAAAGTATTCCGGTGAAACACCGCGATAGGAAGTATGCCAGTTTTGGTTTCCATAGACGACTTGTACCGGATCATCCACATTGGGCGAAACACCCTTGATGAGCGATATCTGATTCTTGATGGCCACCGCATCACCTACCACCAACGTCTTGGTGTCGTGCGTCCCCGTTCGGACTCCGTTAACTGCCCGCCCTCCCGCCTCAATCCACACAAAATTGTCACCCAAATTATTGAGCTGTTGCTCGACCCGCGCTTGCCCGGCTTTTCCGATGGCGACCACGCAGATCACCGCCGCGATCCCGATCGTTATACCCAGGACCGTCAGCACGCTTCGCATCTTGTTCCTAAGCAGCGCCACCAGCGCGGATTGCAACAACGCCGCGTAATTCAAGTACCCTCCTGCTTGCTGCAATCCCTGATTCTGAGCAGTCCAAGATAAACGGAAGATAAACCTGCGCCATTCCGCGCAGATCCCTGGCTAATCTTTTCATGAATCACGATTCATCACCAGCGGTCATGCAGTCTGCTATGATTTGGGTTGGGACCCATGCGGCCTGAACGCATTCCTCTGTTTCCGTTGAACGTCGTCCTCCTTCCCGGCGCGGAGCTTCCCTTGCACATATTCGAACCGCGTTACCGCGCAATGGTGAAAAGCTGTTTGCAAGAAAAGTCCGAGTTCGGCATGCTCCTCTCCCTTCCCAAAGGTGTCGCGCATGTCGGCTGCACCGCCGAAATTCTGGAAGTCGCAAAGCGCTACAGTGACGGCCGCATGGATATTCTCACTGTCGGACGCGCCCCGTTTCGAGTTGTCGAGCTTTTCACGGAAGACCCGCTGCTGGAAGGCCACGTGGATTACCTCGATGACCGCGAAACTCCTGCCAATCCACGCATCCAGCGTGAACTCGTCGAGCTATTCGAAGCCTGCCATACTCTGATCTTCGAGGACTATCCGAAGAATCTCGAAGGTGCTCCGGCCGAGGAACTCTCTTATCTCATTGCCGCCTCTCTTCCGATGGACCTATTGTGGAAGCAACAAATCCTCGAACTTCGGTCGGAGGCGGATCGCCAGGAACGCCTGGTAGCGTACCTTCGCGAATGGGCCCCGCATCTACAGAAGTCAGAGGCCGTGCGCCAGCGCGCCGGGGGCAACGGACACGGATTAAACTAGTTTGTTGCGAGCTCGCTCGTTTGGCTCGCGGAATGGGACCCCATGACGGTAAGCACATCGATGCAGTCTTCCGGACATTCGAAACCGCGCACGCTCGGCGAACTGAAACGCATCCCCGATTTCGATCCACGCGGCGCCTCTCGTTCCGTGAAGGATGAGCTGCGCCGCAATCTGCTTCGCGCTATCGAAAAGGGCGAGACGCTCTTCCCTGGCGTGCACGGCTATGAAGACACCGTCTTCCCGCAAATCGTCAATGCCCTGCTCTCACGCCACAATTTCATTCTTCTCGGCCTGCGTGGCCAGGCAAAAAGCCGAATTCTCCGCGGCCTCATCAACATCCTCGATCAGGAGATGCCGGTCGTGGCGGGCTGCGAAATCAATGATGATCCTTTCAAGCCCATCTGCCGGGCCTGCCGCGAAAGAATCGGCGCCGAAGGCGACAATACTCCCATCTGCTGGATGCCGCGCGAGAATCGCTTCGTGGAAAAACTCGCAACGCCGGATGTCACCATGGCCGACATCATTGGCGATATTGATCCCATCCGCGCGGCCCGGGGCGGGCGCGATCTTTCCGACGAACTCACGATCCACTACGGGCTTCTCCCACGCGCCAATCGCGGCATTTTCGCCATCAACGAGTTGCCTGACCTGGCTGGAAAAATTCAAGTCGGACTTTTCAACATCATGCAGGAAGGCGACATTCAGATTAAGGGCTACCCGCTGCGTCTGCCACTCGACGTGCTCCTCGTTTTCACCGCGAATCCCGAGGATTACACGGCGCGCGGCAAAATTATCACTCCGCTGAAAGACCGCATCGGCGCGGAGATTCGAACGCATTATCCGGCAAGCGTTGAAGAAGGAATGACCATCACCGCGCAAGAAGCCTGGACGGGGCGCGATTCCGGCAAGAAAATCGATGTGCCGCAGTATCTCCGTCAGGTTGTAGAAGAAATCGCGTTCCAGGCTCGTGAGGACAAGCGCGTCGACCGCCGCTCGGGGGTCAGCCAGCGTATGCCTATCACGACTCTGGAAAGCCTCGTGAGCAGCGCCGAACAGCGCGCCGCGCGCAACGGGGAAAAAAACGTCGTTGCCCGCGTCGCGGACGTGTACGCCGCGCTGCCGGCCATCACTGGAAAATTGGAACTCGAATACGAGGGCGAACTCAAGGGCGCGGACACGATTGCACGGGAACTGATTCGCACGGCCGTGGGCCGCGTTTTCAGCAAACATTTCACGGATATCAACTTTCAGCCCGTAATTCAATGGTTCGAAATGGGGGGCGAACTGAAGCTTCCGGACTTGGCGACCACGGCGGAGCGTCACCAACAGCTTTCGAAAATACAAGGACTGATGGAGCACGTCGGCCGCCTTGGGGTTCGCGATCGCAAGGACTCCGGCTCTGCCGCAGCCGCCGCGGAGATGATTCTCGAAGGTTTGTGGGCCCATCGCCGCATCGGCCGGAGCGAAGAGCGCGGCTTCTACGCCGAGAAGCCAAAGCAGCCCGAACAGCGCGAGCGCGAAGGACCGCCCCGCCCTCCGCGCCGGCAGTTCAATTGACGACCTGACGAAGGGTCGTCAAGGCGAGGAGTATCGCGACGAGGGTTCTTTATGATAAAGCTGGACCAACCTAGCAGGCGCAAATCATGAAATTCATCCGCTACGGCAAATATGTCGGCGAACCCGCCGACGCCATAGACCTCGAAGAGTTGATCAAACGCCTTGGCGATTTCTTTTTGCAGAGCGGTTTCGAATCACAGTTCTACGGCGTCTCTCAAATGGACCCCGAGCGGTCCATGGAAGCTCTGCGCGAAGCAATTCTCCGCGCTCTTCAGGAAGGCGACCTGCTTCCTGAAGACGCCATGAGCGAAGAACTCCGCAAAATGCTGCAGGACCCCGCTGCCATGAACAGTCAGGAGGTCAAAGATCTCCTCGACAAAATCACGGAGCGGCTGGCCAATGAAGGTTTCATCAATCCGCAGCGGCCTCCACAAGTCACGCCACCGCCGCAAACATCCGCGCGCGGGCAACTCGGCCAGCCGCAGGAACGCCAGCCCGAAGCGCGCTTCGAAATTACCGACAAGACGATTGATTTTCTGGGATTCAAAACCTTGCAGGACTTGCTCGGCTCGCTGGGCCGCAGCAGCTTCGGCCGCCACGATACTCGCGACCTCTCCACTGGTGTCGAGTCCGGTGGCGTCTCGCGTCCTTACGAATTTGGGGACACGCTAAACATGGACATTAGCGCCACGCTTTTCAACGCGGTGCGCCGCGAAGGCGCTAAAGTTCCGATCGAGATGACTTATTCGGACCTGATGGTTCACCAGTGCGAATACCACAGTTCCTGCGCGACGGTAGTTCTTCTCGATTGCAGCCACAGCATGATTCTCTATGGCGAAGACCGGTTTACACCGGCGAAGCGCGTGGCCATGGCGCTCTCGCATCTCATTCGAACACAATATCCCGGCGACACCCTCAGCCTGGTTCTATTCCACGACTCCGCCGAAGAAGTGCCCCTCGGTGAACTCGCGCGCGTACAGGTCGGCCCCTATTACACGAACACGCGCGAAGGTCTGCGCATGGCCCAGCGCATTTTGCTCCGCCAGAAAAAAGACATGCGCCAGATCATTATGATTACGGATGGAAAGCCTTCGGCTCTCACGCTGGAAGACGGTCGCATCTACAAAAATGCATTCGGGCTCGACCCCTTCGTCGTGGGCCAGACCCTGGAAGAAGTGAACAAATGCAAGCGCGCGGGAATCATGATCAACACCTTCATGCTTGCGACTGACTATTCCCTGGTCCACTTCGTCCAGAAAATCACTGAAATGTGCCGCGGCAAAGCCTACTTTACGACGCCATACACTCTCGGCCAATATCTCCTGATGGACTACATGTCGCGTAAAACCAAGCAAATCCACTGAGCCGCCTTTCCGGGGACCTGGAAGACAGCTTCACCAACCACTACTCGACAGATGCGCCAGTTTTGAGGTATGAATTACATGGGTCCCCCCTGCCCTTGCAGAGGTGAACATGAGAGGCTACTCGATCTTGCTTTCATCGACCGCGTTGTGCTTTTTCCTCGGTTCCATCTCCGGCTCAGCCCAAGACGCAAAGCAAGCTCCAGCCACGCAATCCGACCCTTGGTACAGTCCCAAAAAATACAATCCAGCCAAATTGTTCAAACGCGACTCAAAATCCGCCAACGATCAGCTCGCTTCGAATGGCGACCTGGAAGTCAAGCTGACGCATCAGCTGCAAGTCCAAGAAATCTTGGCGCAGGACAAGAACCTGCAGGAGGCGTGTTCTGATTTCAGGTATCTGGACGAGTGTGTTGCGTCCCTCCGCGTCAGCCACTCGCTGAAGATCGAGTTCAGTTGCTTGAAATGGGATGTGACCGGCGCAAAGCCAAAGCCCGTAGCCGATTCCTGCGCCGGTCCTGCTGGCGGGAAAGCCATGGGCCTCTACAGGGCCATCGATCTCCTGAAGCCCGATAGCAACGCCAGAACGGAAGCCAAAGAAGCGCTCAGGAAAGCCCGCGACGACATCAAAGACGCAGGCGGGTAAACTCTAAGGCGTGGCGCAGGATTTCGCTTTTACTTTCTCGTCGAGTCGCGGTCCTAGCGGGCAAACAGGATCGTTGGTTCCCCCTTGTACGTTGTCGCCTGGACTTGGTTGAATCCGCACTTTTCCGCGACACGAATCGACCGCGAATGTTCCGGGTGAATGATGCATACCATCTTTCCCAGCAGCGGCTGCGACGACTTGGTATTCGCATCGCCCCACACAATCGCGGCGCGAACTGCCTCCGTCGCATAGCCTTTCCCATGCACGGGCGTCGTGAACACCCACCCCAATTCCGGCACGCCTTTCAGCGACGGGTCAATCTCCCGCTTCCAATCCGAGAATCCCATCTCTCCCGCAAAACTCCCCGTAGCTTTTTCCTCCACGATCCAATAGCCGAATCCCAACCATGCCCAATGCCCAACGCTTCGCAGGGTCCTGGCCCAAGCATCCTCCTCGGAAAGCGGCTTCCCGCCAATGTATCGCGTGACCACTGGATCAGCCCACATCGCCGCGCAATGGGCGAAATCCTCCGGACGATGCCCGCGCAAACGCAGGCGATCCGTTTCAATCACCGGCACTTCTCCATCGCGGAAAACAAGATCCGCCATGACCCACCTCATCTCTAATTCTCAACAAGAAAACTGGCCGGCACTCGCACTCGAAACCGGCCGCATCTAAAATAACGCCTTCGGCCCGAAGGGCTTAGGCGTAACTTCGAGGGCATCCGGTCTAGTCACGCCACCGGTACCTATTACGTTTATGACACTCTGACGCTAATCGCATTAAGAATACGATATATTAAGGAAAAGTTGACACTGAGCCGATTCGCCCACTGTCGCCTCGTTCCCCACCTACGACCCGCGACAAAAGACGACTTTGCATATCGCTTGTGGAATGTCGTCTCATGTCGCTTTTAGGTTCGGTCGCGCCTTGTTACGCTGCAGCACCATCCAGACCTCCAATGCCGAGGCCAAGAGGGAGATCCACCATGAACCGCGTCAGAATTGTTTTGATCTTGTTCGGTTTGTTTATCTTCGGGGCTAGGGCGCAGGCACAAGTGACTTCGCTTACCCTAAGCGGCGATCCTGGCGACTACATTGTCGGGAACCAGTTCTTGTTCTTCACTCCCGCAGACGGACCCTTCATCGCTCAACAGAATTTTGATCAGGGAGCTTCTTTTTCATTCAACACGCCAACCTTCAGCCACTTCTGGCATCTCGATTTCGCTGCAGCCAACAACCAGTTCTTAACAGTAGGGACATACACGGGCGCAGCGCGTTTTCCCTTTCAGGCCTCGAGCCAACCCGGGTTGAGTGTGTATGGCGACGGCCGCGGATGTAACACCCTGACGGGCAGTTTCCAGGTTCTGGAGGTGTCGTATGGCGCCGGCACCATAAATTCGTTCGATGCTCTTTTTGAACAACACTGTGAAGGATTCGTGCCCGCCTCGCGCGGGGAGATCCGTTACAACGCGCACCCGGTCGTCAGCGTCACGGCGCCCTCGCGGCTCACGGTCCTCGAAAACAGAACGTCAATTTCTCCGTTTCGGCCACCGACGCCCAGTCCCGCCATGTGGTCCTGACGGCAATCGGTCTGCCCACGGGCGCAACCTTCGTGGACAACGGCAATAACACCGGGACCTTCAACTGGACGCCCACCAGCAGTCAGGCAGGCAACTATCTTCTGACGTTCCGGGGGGATAATCTCTCCGGGAATCTTGGAGCCACCTACACACAAATCAGTGTTATTGCGCCGCCGCCCACCAACGATGATTTCAACAATGCGACTATCATCCAATCCATACCGTTCACGAACAGCGAAGATGCCAGCGTGGCCACGACTGCTCCCGATGACCCATTCTCTTGCTTCGGGGCCAACCAAACCGTGTGGTTCGCCTTCACCCCACCAGCCAACATCCGCCTGGAGGCCAATACCTTCGGCAGTAACTACGATACGACGCTGTCCGTTTACACGGGCTCGCGCGGCGCTCTGGCTCCGATCGCCTGCAATGACGACTCGAATAACACGCTGCAGTCGCGCGTCCGTTTCGACGCGGTTGCCGGCACCGCCTACTACTTCATGGTGTCGTCGCTGTTCCCCGTCTCGTCCGCAAACCTCGTGTTTAACTTGCTCCAGGGTCCACCGCCGCTCTCCATCGTTCCCAGCGTCACCCAGTTTGGGAGCGTAGACCCGACTACGGGAGAGGTCACCTTGACCGGGTTCGTCACCTGTTCGCAGCCGGTATTTGTAACTCTGTCAGGGCAACTCAAACAAATGCACGCAGGTACGCCCGTCAGCGGCTTCTTCTCCACGTTCATCCCATGCAACGGTGTCACCCCATGGAGTGTCACCTTACAAACCGTGCCATTTCTTTTCCACGGCAGGTCAGCGGCGCTGTTCACCGGCGGAAAGGCCGACGTGTTCGCTTCCGCGTTCGCGTTCGATCCGGACACGGGCGAATTTATCCAGCGGAACCTAACAGCCACCATCACTCTGCGGGGGAAAAACTGATCGATTGGTGGCCCCACTTCCGCAATTCACACGAGCGGGCGACGATGGCCGGACTCCATTCGAGTCTGGCCATCGTCCCTGAAGTTTTACTCAGGGCAGGAACTTTCGCTCTCCCCGACCCTTATCTTTCTCGCGTCTTGAAGGCGCAAGCTCGACGCTTCCTTCACTCTCTAGCAGCTACGTCCTCGCTTCCTTACCTCCTTGTTCCTCCATCCAGCGGGCGCCGGGATCACTTGTAACTCTTCTTGCGCTACACTCAAGCGATGGGAATTCTGCGGCGGCTTTCACGCTGGATGGGAAAACAAGACCATATGACGCACATCGTTGCTGGGAACAGGGCTCCCGGATTTTCGCTCAAGGCTCTCGACAACAAGGAATATTCACTGAATACCCTAATGGAACGCGGCCCGGTGATCGCCGCCTTCTTCAAGATTTCCTGCCCCGTCTGCCAGTTTACTTTCCCTTTTCTCGAGCGCCTCTATAAACGCTACGGCAGCGATAGCGTTACTTTTCTAGGAATCTCTCAGGATGACGCTCGGTCCACAACGAGATTTGCGAAGGAGTATGGCATAACGTTTCCTATCGTGATCGACGACGAGAATGGCTATGTAGTCTCTACCGCGTTCGGACTCACGAATGTACCGACGATTTTTTTGATCGATACGGATGCGACCGTGAAAGTGAGTTCGATGGGCTTCGACAAGAAGGACTTGGAAGCCATCGCGGCAAATCTAGCCGAGCGCAAGAAAATAGCTCTTGCGCCGCTTTTCGGTCCCGATGAGGTGGTCCCGGTCAACAAACCGGGATGAAGCTCGAAAAACTAGGCCCGGTCGGGCCTGAAATTTGGAGTGCGGGAGCAAAGCTCCCGCTCTTCCGCGGTGCCCCAATTCTTGCGAGGGTAGTATCCGCGGCGAGCAAGGATTTGCAACAAGAGAGAACTTACAACAAACAATCAAACTAAGGTAATTCGATCTCCGACTCGAACAATTTTCCCTTATGCTTCGGAGGCCGTTTGCGTTTGTCGGGAATGACACGCGTAACGGCAGGGGCAATTCCGGACTTCCGCGCCGCGCGCCGCGCCTCGGTACCCTTGTCCAATACTCTTTTTCGC
>Ga0137358_10001934_pt1 | contig 11556 bp, 17 predicted proteins | sample Mad1_20_16metaG_FD_105551 | JGI IMG/M metagenome (GOLD analysis project Ga0137358, IMG submission 105551) | Vadose zone soil microbial communities from Angelo Coast Range Reserve, California, USA - Mad1_20_16 metaG | ecosystem: Environmental > Terrestrial > Soil > Vadose zone | place: USA... | reverse complement strand
CGGACCTGACCGGTTTTTTGCCACGCGGGTGTTTCGAACTGCCCGGGTCTCGCCTCTCCACCTTTGTCCGGTCTCCATTCCAACTCCCCTCCTCTCCCTTACCTCCAACCACCACATCTGCCAGTCTCCTCCTCGAGAACCTGGCTCTTTCGTATCCCGCCCCAAACTCACAGGGACGGCCCACAAAAAGGCACGCCTTCGCTGCGCGTTCGCCGTTCCTCGACTCTGTTTCCACCCTTCATTTTCTCTTCCCCCTTCAGCCTTTATTTTACGACTTGTTTCACGACCTCATTTACTTCTTGTCCAGCTTTGGCTGAACATACTTGGAACCCCCGCATTGCCGTCAGCCCCTTCAGCACCTTTCGGCATCGAGGGCGGGCTCCTTTCTTTCTTTCTTCTAGCGTGCAGATGCCCGTTCCCGTTCCTCAATACTCCCGACCTCCTGCACATCCAGTATTCAAGCAAGACCGTTACTCTGGCGACCTGAACTATCCTCAACAATCGGCTTTCCCGAACTTGGCTACTTCAATCCCCCTCCCGCGTCCCGGACCGCCCCCATCTTTCGGCACAAGAGAGGAGTGGATCAGCTCCCTCCCGCTGTGGCGCCGCAACAAGCCACGCCGCATTTGGGAGGAGGGAGACTCGCGGCTTGCCACCGATCCTTCTATGCAGGATTTTTCCAACGGGTTGATTCGTGCGGGAAACGCATCAATCATTAAAGGAGATCGCGTGCAAGCGTGTATTCCGCCCCTTTTGACACTTTACCAGACCGAACAGGCCCGTCACCCCCAGCACCTACAAGAGCCTGAGGAGGACATCGACGAGATAGGGTCTGGCACTCTCGACTATGAAATAGAAAGCCAGTGGAGTGGGGGCACTCCTCATTTTGAGGACCTAGCCGAGATGGAAATCGATCCGACCTGCGACCACCGTGTCGTCGCCAGTGACGTCTTCCTTCCTCAGTTTGGTGACTCCTACTCTCCTTCCGAACAAGGCGCATCATCAGAACCCGCTCCCGACGAAGATCCGGCCTCCAGTCCGCTCGGCCCGATTACTCCCTTTGGTGTTTTCGTTGACCGCGCCGTGGCCGCCTCGCAATTCTCATCCACGCAATTCTCATCCAAGATTGAAATAGCTATCACCCCTCCTTTTGACCGCAATTCGATCCAGTATGCTTCACCGCCTCCCGCCACCCTTCAGTACGATCCCGCCAACCAGCAGCCGGAGGTATTCCCTGCCCCGGATGTTGTGCCGATGCCATCTGCTACCCTCTCCTACAAGAAGGTTGCAGACACGCTGGCGGAGTGGATTGCCACTTTTGTCTGGAAGGTTTGTACTACTGGCATGTGTCTTCACGCACAGTACACGTACGTTCATACATATTTAATTCCCTCTCACAATCCTCACATCATTCACAGGGATGATTCCATCCAGCAGCACTCCCCCCCGTCATCACCTCCTTACTTGGCCAACTCTGTCCGCTCCCTCTTGTTGTCCACCTTACTACAGCCATCCGCCGTTCTTCTGGGTATCTGGTACATCGTTCATCTGCCGGTTCGTTTCGGGCGCATCTCCCTCAGACACGACGCGGTGAAAGAGGTACGCTTCAGATTGGAACTTTTTGGCCTCAGTGAATGGCACTCGGGTTCCCTGCAAGCCGCTGAATCCCATGCACCGTTTCGCCTTGTTCTTCTTGGGTGCATGCTTGCGAATAAGTGGTTGGACGATCATACGTTTTCCAACAAGACTTGGTAATGCGCTCTTAACTCACGTCTCGAGCCTCGACCTAAATTAATGCGTTTGATAGGCATACCATTTCGGGCGTCCCGATCCAGTCCTTGAACAGGCTCGAATCCCTAGCTCTCGACATATTCTCATATGACCTCTCCATATCACCGTATGAATGGAACAAGTGGCTCGTTCGTATCTTCGAATACCACAAGTCCTTATCCTCGGCACCCAGTCCCCAACTGATCTCGCGCCCTTCTTCTAACCCTCACTTCGTCTTGCGAAAGATGCTTGAGGATCTCCTCGAGGCTGCATCTCGCTCATGTGGTGACATGTCGCACCCCTTCTCTCAGCCTCAGCCTGTATTCCTGGGCCTTGAAGAGAGGCGCCGCGAGAGATTGGACCCTACTATACCGGAGTCAAGTTCGGAAACATTGGAAATCGATTTGGATGAAGACGGGCCACTTCGGGAAGAGTACATGCCGAGACGACGCGTTAGCCGGAATGGCTCTTTCCGCGATACTAGCGGAAACACTGTCGGCGCTCCTTTTGGACTGGAGAGGGGTATCGACTGGGAGCGCGCTTCGAAGATTCAAAGATCTTTACCCCCACCAGCCAAGTGGAGTCCTGCTGCGGACGAGCCGCTGCGGCGTGATATGATTAGAGAGCCGACCCACTACATGGCGGTGCAGCCACCGCCGGTACCTCCACTCATGATGATGCCGCAGTATCCCCCGAGTAGTCATGGAACATACCCGCAGGGGTGGGGTACCGGAGCTCCGGCTTTCCATTTGCCCCCGCTCATGTTTGGCCAGCCTTATGACCATAGTCATGTACAAGCAATCTCGGTCATCGATAGGCGGCATCACCCATTACAGGACAGAAGACACTACCGGTCACAGTCTCATACACGCGTTGAGTATTCGCGCGGTTCAACTGCCCCCAAGCTGCCCTATCAAATTCCCGGACTGTATTGGACTGGTGCCGAACAGTACGACTACGACGCTGCGTACGGTCAAGGCTTTGGACACAGGCTCTTCTTCCCGCAGTACGGGCCACAGTGGGTCGGGCACTAACTCAGCCTGCATGCAATTCTCCTGTCATTATACGTCATACCTCGATTTTCGGCATCAGCGCATCTCTTTTCCCCACCTATCACATTCGCATCGTCAGTCCTCTAGGTTTCTATCTCATTTCATGACTCGAGGATGATCAACTGAAGCTACCCTGCGCCAGCTGCAATAGACAATTCAGCTCTGTTCGTATCTTCCCGTCCTATCTAGGCATTCTTTTCGTCTACTACTCTGCTCGCCTCATCCATAATAGCTTATCCGGCTCCCGTCAATTCCAGTTTCGAGGACATATACATCCTGTTCCCCTGCGGCCCAGTTTCTTCTTATCCCAGTTCCACTGCAAGTACTTCACATGTCATATTCATCCCTCTCCTCAATGCGCCACCCTGTTATCCGGTCTTCGTGGTCGGCGGCCGCTTGTCATCCGCTCACCTCGCTGGCACTACTGCCACGCCAGTCGGACGGATTTGTGGCCGCCTCTTACACCGCTGTATCCGGCGCAGCAGCAATTGTATATGGTTTGCATTCCCCACCCATTGTCAGTGTTTGTGCCGTGTTTCCTTTGATGTGCTTCCGTGTGCGTCTCGCCTTTACCTTTCTTGCACCTACGAACATGTATGCGCTTGTTTCGCTCGGACTCTTACTGCGTATTGGCGATTCGTTTCTCACACGTAACTTTCTACTTGTTACTTGACTGTTCGATACTGCGTTTTTTTTTTAATTTCCCACCATCCATTTTCTTTCCCTCCTTTTAAAAGACATGTTCCTTATCAACCACCCCACCCAAAAAAGCAAATGACTCCTCCCACCCTTAGCACCCCTTTCCCCCATCCGGCCTTTTCACCCCTTTGCCGCCCTTACCCGATCCTTATACGTCCATTTGTTCGCTCGGCGGTGATGCCCCTTTCCCCCCTCCATCACCGACACCATATGCAGTTTGTAGTTATCCTTTTGTAGATATCGGGTTTTGTGCTCTACTGTCACAAAATGGATGACAATTATGGCCAACATGTGTGTGATTCTCCCGTGACCACCGGATCTCCTGTGTGAAACAAAAATATACAATACACGATCTGTTCAATCATTCGGAAATGGCTACAATCTACAATCACAAAGCTTTTGTTCTTTCACATCTCCTCGCCTTACCACAACTTACTTGCGCACAATGATGGAAGGAACCTACGCAAAATGATCGGAATCGGTGCCTGGAGAAACAATTGCAGATGCGTACCTCAACGTCTTCTCCGTCTTCGTCAGATGCCATGACCTCTACCACGAAATGGGTAACGTGTGCAGGAATAGGCTTCCTGGTGACATGCGCAACGAGCGCGCTAAACTTCATAGGCAACCGCTCTTCACTCTGTGAAATTACGAGTCAGTAAACAACACAGTTACATGCGAGCAACAACGATAGCCAGGTGCCAGCACTGCACACCTTTTTCTTTCCAATGAATGAACTCCAGAGCATGCTGACGCCCTGGCTAACCATGGAGATATCCAACTGGTGCTCCTTCTGGAACCACGTGACGATATCTTTGAGCGTAGGGTCGTTCTTAAACTCGAACCGGTCCCACAACGTCCACTCTGTCGTCCCATACTTGTTCTTCTTGGCCTCTATCGGTTCCGAGAAACCGAAGAAAGGTAGGGCGAGGTTCACGAATCCATTTTTGTACTCGTCGAGCCTGTTCTTGCCATCTATGATCTAATAGGACACGGAATGAGGTGTTTTGCAAGATAACAACAGGAAGTAGCTTTACCTTGTATAGCTCGAGGCAGACCAGGCCGACGACAAGGGACGTTGTGGTGGCGATCGCAGGGATGATCTTCCCGGCAATTTGCTTGGTCGTGTGGCGATCAGCGGGATTGATGCTATAATTCATCGCTCGAAGATTAGAAGCGGCAGTGATGTAGTCGATGTGGTAATTGGTATCGTCATCCTTCTCAAACTCTACGGGATTAAGGCGGAATCCTGCAAACGATGATGGCGGCGGTAAAGACTTGGCAAGTTCGCTAGGATCGTTAGAATCTACAGAAATATATCAGATATTTCGGCGATAGAAGATAGATAAGGGTTGCACCGTTTCCTGAGGTATCTGCTGGCTCATTCTCGTTCACTTGGACCTTGACGCCACTCCTGGGAGTAAACTCTGGGACGACCACCGAGACAGCAACCTTTCTAAAGATGGTAGGGTCAGTCTCTCCACGCAATCCATAGTTGAAGGCATGAAGGTTGGCCGCAGCGATGATGAACTGGAGATGTGTGGGCTTGCAAAGAGTCAGTCTGGAGCACAAACCAGGCGTAACACAGCCTACTCACGTCGCTCGAGTCGAACGTTAACGGGTCTGGAGCACGCTTGGGGCTACTCCAAAACGGTTGACCACTGTTCGTTACCGCGTCCTTCGGGAGACTGAACAACAATTGACGGATGGTATTATTGTATTTTTCCTCAAACTGTAGCCGTGCCCAAATGATGCATTCTTCGAATGTGATGGGCCGATCCTTGATCAAAAATGAGGCGATCTGCTCGATCTGCTCCTTTTGCTGACCGGAGTATTTGAGAGCGTTTTCGAGATAGCCTGGTTCAGAGAGGTACGAATTGACGGATTGCGCCGGCTTGACAAACAAATTGTCAAACTCCGTTCGACTCCACTGCGATTAACATTAGCCCCCGCATGGGATTTTCAGAGCTAGGGTGCCCACCTCGATGCAATGCTGGATTGCATTTGGGAAGTTCTTGACAGTACATGAAGGAGTCTCTTTCTCCGGGGGATCCTGCGACGACGCGTATGATTCTGTCAAGTGGGGAATAATAACTTGAGTATTTCCTTTCGTTCCGAGAGTCCCAGACTCTAATAGGGGTTTCTCGAACAATACGCAACGCTGATCCATGTATATACCTGAACGACGGACTGAATGATACATTTAACCAAACAGACAAAGGAACACACGGGCTTTGACATTATCGAGAGCGTTGGTGACCCCATCGATACTGGCAAAGAAACTCTCTCCGTAAATGTCTGGCTCCCGAGGTTAGTTTCGTCAGCGAAAAGCACGCAGAAGACGGCGTACTCTCTGTATCCTGACCGACAGGGTCCTGCCGGCATTCGATATGTCCCTTGAGATCGGGATTCATCTCTGCCACTGCAGCTGCAGCAACAACCGACTTGAAGTCGCCCAAATCCTTTGCGCGGAACAAGAATTGACGATTGAGATTGCTCTTCTCAATAGTGTCAAGATCAGTGACATAGAGAGCGCCATTCGGACCGGAGCCGAGGCCAATCATGCTCCAGTTCTTCAGCATCTCACAGCCGATAGCCCCAGCCCCAACCAAAAACTGTCGATAGTTGAAGATCTTTTCCTGGAAGGTCTTGCCAAATACAGCTATCTGGCCATCATACCGGGAACCTTTAGGTTGGCAATCTGCCTCGCTAGGAAGAGTAGTTGGAAGGGATTCAAGGGAGTCGAAGTAAGTAAATTGAACAACAGGGTGGAATTTTGCGGAACACGCTTTTAGAACTTCTTGGGCGACCAAGCCACCAATAACGGCATTAACCGGAGCAAGATTACCAGTAGCTTGATACGACAATTCGGCCAGGACTTTTTCGTCGACATCGGCATCTATTTTCTTCGCAAGGGAAACCAATATCGATGCGTCCTCAGCATTTCGAGGACGGGGGAAGCGCTGTTGTTCAGAGTGGAACTGCCAGAGAGCCTGGAACCCTGCGTGTAGCGTGGCTGGGCGATCGAATTTCGCGAAGTCTGTAATACAGAAGTCAGGAGAATTTAAAGATTCTCGAAGAGGTTTCTGTCATCGGATGTAAGTCGTGTTCGAGATATGGATACGTGGCGGACACGCACAAACTCCAGAATCTTGGGCATTTTTACTTGCGTGAATATGCCACCAGTCTTGTACTCCCCAAAGGCGGTCGTGTCACCGATTGTAAACGTATATGGCCCCTTCACTGTCACCTTGCGCGGCTCACAACCGTTGAGCTCCACAGCCCCCTGAACTTCTGAAAACGTGACGAAATCACCATCCTCCAGACCGTGTCGTGTCTCGTCAAGGCATGTGACGATGGCCTCTTTACCCTATGCCCTGTCAGGTGCCCAGGGTGACAGATTCGAGAAAGTCACATACATTCTCCACAGAAACGATCATTCCAGATAAAGGCTGTTCTCCAGTTGGATCAACGCAAGTAAATTTGGGCCCAAAATCATTGAACGCATAGCTTACGCAGCGCGTGAGAAACGATGAGAATAAGATAAAATTCACATACCCAAAGAGCCCATGAGTTCCTGCGGCAATAAAGTGGACACTGTTTTGATGTGCCCAATCGTTTATCTCGAGTTGCTTCCGCAAAGGCGCGTTGACCAGGACGACGACCTGGCAGAACGATGTATGAATCCAAGTAATTGATAATCTACTTGATAATCTACCTGAAACCCCTTTACGAGGTCAACGGTAATGGGTTGTCCAGGGTTGCCCCCAAGGTTCCGGACGAAAACATAGGTGTTCAGTTCCGCAAGACGCGCGATCGTTGCGTCTGCTCTCGACTTTCCAAGATCATCCTCGCGAACAAAGAACTAAAATGAGCCTGACAGGTAAGACGAAGCTGAATTTTCAAAAATAAAATGTCGTGTGCTCGCCTGTGAGCTCAAATCCTGAATCTGGACCAGCTCAGGGTCATACACAGTCACTGATTTGACCCCCGCCAAGATGATGTTCTTGGCTAGATTAGTTTCGTGAGCATCACCCTAGACAGCGTGCATCCATACACGCACCTATCTCAACGCCAAGACCGTCCAACCCTACGATCAGAACGTTGGATGCGGCCATGCGTTTCATGGCTGTCAGTGTCTCGTCAGTAAATCTCCTCTACAAAAGCCATATTGCACACCTTCATGGCCCAATACATATCTAATGAGGAAGAAAGGGTACGATGAGCGAAGTGGAAAGTCATGGACGATGAAACTTGCAATTGGCGGGAGTACAATCCCTCATCAATTTGAGCCTCATCGACATCCATAAGTGCACCCTGATTCTGCGCAGACATAGTCACAGTTTATTCGAAAGATCTATTGATACACGGGTGGGTGATGAAGAGATGAAAAGCAACGGTTATTAGTGATAGCCGCCTGAGCGTGACTCAGAAAGGGAGTCAATCGCCGGGTGCCGGGCCGGTGTCTCACGGTGGCACACTGACTGTGACCGTAGTCACTATCATTCAACAGAAACATTCACAACAGAAACTAGATGAGTAGTACAAATAACAGTCCACCCCCTAACTGTACTTGTTGACTCGCCAAGTCGATCCTTATCGCTCACTTCCAATCCCTGTACGATCGTCCGAAGTTCATTTGGGACGGAAGGCCATCACCTACATACGCTGAAGACAAGGGAAAATCAGACAGGTAAGCAAACAGATAAAGAAAAAAAAAGAAACCAACTCACTGAGCAACAACGCGCATAGGTCTACGCACGATTGGGTCGGCAATGTTCCATTCGGTAGTCACCAAAATCAGGACCCTCGACCGCGGCGCCAGAGGGGCGCGGAGGGAAGGCCGCGTTCGTCATGCCATCAAATCCCGCTCCAATCCTTCGAAAAAAATGCATAACCAGTCATGGAAGCGATACGGATGGAGAATTGATAGACGGGTGGGGGGATAAGAATCGAAGAATAACGGTGCGTTCGAGGACGCGGCGTGAAGCGGAGGTGGGAGGCATAATCGAGCGGGCCAATGAAGGGCATACAACAAAACTTGCGGGATACGTCGGTGACACAAGGTCAATGCCGAGCGAGGACGGATGTGGATGCGAAGTGACTCAAAATGAGCTAACTGCTGGCCGTACCCCAAGCCAGGGCTTGATATGAGCTGGGGCCGTGAACGTGGCTTTGCTTTGAGACGAAGACGAGCCTTGCGTGAGCGAGCGCGATGGTATAGACATTGAGAACGTGGAGTGGCCGGAAGCAGTAGAAGGTGTGGCAGAACCTCTTCCTTCAGTGGGCATCCGAGAAAGTTGTAGCTGTAGGAAGTTTGGTTCCGGTGTACCACGAACCGACGAGCGAGAAGATGCTCTGACAACGTCTCTCAAGGAGGTTGTGATGAGGGCATGGGATAACGGTGAAGTATCGATGGCCACCAACGGGTCATCTCCTAATGAAGAGTGCCAGGACGTGAGGTGTCCCAACCACATGTGCCATTCGTTCCTAGAAACTTGTAGATTATATTCCAAAACGCCCATGGCAGCAACTTCAAGGTTGCGCAAGACGGCCTTGGGAATGCCAGTAATCTCATGCCTTAAGGGAATGTTTGTGGAGTGCCAAAGAGGGCGTAAAGAATTGCGTACCAAGTTCTGAGCTGGAAGGTCTGATCATTTACCCATTTGTCCGCCAGCATGATCCCTGTTGTAAATACGCGCATCATGTAGTCTTCGATCAGATAGGCGCTTCCATTTTTCAAAGAATCCCGGAAACGTGTCCTCGCGGTATCTTGGGCGTACACGGCAGTATGGGGTGAGATAGGGAGTCGAAAAATGTACCACAAGGCGAGGAACACGGCTGAGTGAGGAACGGCAGTCGCGACCAGGATGCGGTAGATGAGTTGCCGGGTGGATTGGAATGCAGTCATTGGCCTCCAGACGGGTAGTCGTCTATATCAAGAAAATTTCAGTGACACGTAAGTCCTCGACATTCGGATAGAACCTACTCGATCACTCCGTCTTGTGGCAAACGGCCGCTTTCCACAAGCGCAAACAGATAGATAGTAATCCAGTCCGCCATGGCACGGAAAGCCCTCCTTCCATTGTCAGCTGCCTCAGATAGACTTCGGACCCTGATTGGACGATCAACCTCAGCCGGCCATTTGCGGAGGTACGGGACAGAGGTGGCATGCTGTACGCCTGCGTTCGCACGCCATCCGCGAGCAGCCTCGACCTCTCTTGTGACAACCTCTCGATCAGCGGGGGATATTCTATCATTATAGGCGTGGTGCGAAGCCGATGGTATTGGTCCATCTCTTGGCTTAGTGTCCGAGGTATCCAGCAAAGTTCTCTGAAGGTCAGCCACGTGGTGTCATGTGAGCTCTCCACCGGAGCTGATTCGATAGAGAATCAGCGCGTGAACGTACCTGACGAGCTGATTCAATAGGATTGGACAGTGAGATGCTACTTTGGCGGTCGGAGAACGCCTTCATCGGAACCGTGTTGGTGACCTTCGTGACAAGTCGAAAGTCAGGCGCAAGTTTGAGGCCTTGACGACCAGGTAATTCCTTGACACTGAGGCCGTACGAAGAGTCCAACCGAAACAGGCGTGGGTAGTTGACACCGCGCTCGTATGTCCCGGTCGGATGGGCACTTCGCGGCGCAGAGTTCCATAATCCTTTCACGTCAGTATGTAGGCGCTGAGCATTATTCGTAAGCAGACGCCTTAGGTGAGAATCAGGGAAGTGTGTCGGAGCATCCATTGTCTCCTTGGAAATGGAGGAGGGGGATTGTTCAGAAGGGGGAGGGATGCGGGAGGATTCATGAAAGGTATAAATGGGTTTGTGTTCATCCCAGTCGTGGTCTGACCCTTGCGTGGTAGTGTGGACGACAAGTGTGGAGGCCATTGGGGGTCTAGAGAGAGCCGTGGAGTGGCCTGGAACGCTAATGAATAATGAAAGAAGAATGTGGCTAATTATTGCAAGTTCACCGCCTTCCTATGTTGGATTAATTGGACAGCCTTGCCCGGATCTTGTGGGCGGTAATTTAATCCAATGCGAAGCAAGCTTATGGTTCCAATTGCAAGGGAACCACACGGCCTTAGGGTGGCAAGATCCTGGGCAAGTAAAAGAAAGGAGAGGAAAGAAGTGGGCAACCACGGGCTTATATGGATAGGCGCTATGACTGCGACCTACGGCAAGGCCAACAGGCCAACAGACCACGAGGACGTCGGATGCGCCTGGAAGATCACACGTGTGGCCAAAAAATACGGCCGCAAAACACGCAGCGACACTGCGATCCGATAGAAATCTCTGCAATGCAGAGAACTAGCCAACCATGTTTCAAAATTCACATTTCCAGAAAGATGGCCAATACAAACATCAATGGTAACGCCAACATGGGAATCACGTGCCATACTTGCAGTAATGACATGAATGACATGAAATTGGCTATTTGCGGTAGAACTGTAACGCCATCAAAAACATTGCCAAGGCGTGCTGTAAGGCAGTAAAGACTTACGTTTCGGCGGAAATTAAACCAAAGTGATAGACACCCTCGGTCAAAACTGCTCCGGAAGCCCCTGTAAATCCCCTGTGAGATCGAAATTCTGCTTGGATTGGGTGTGAGTAACCAACCGTTTGTGAGAATATTCCCATTCCCGGTTCACAATTCGGAAGGCGATGTCTTCGTATGGTGGGCCAGCGCTGAAATGAAGGAGCACCGTCTCCTCATTACCGGGCTCTTTCACAATCTTGTACGTAGGCGCCTTGGATTTATCAATGAGATCGGGATAGAAGATGTTGAACTACGCAATAGCAGGTCAGGTTTGTCCCTTTATCATGGAGCGAAGGCGCTTCGCAAACCTTGTAGCCTTGCACGACTTTGGGGGGTGGATTATCCGTGCTAGACAGCTATGAGAACTCCTGGACAGAGGGCAACGTGTATGACGCACTCATAATGTGTTTGATTATACTTGTTCCATTCATACCCGGTATGCACGCGGTTGAAATACCGAGGTTTGCGGGGTCGGTACTTATCCTCCCAGTTATAGG
>Ga0137358_10001933_pt1 | contig 11557 bp, 7 predicted proteins | sample Mad1_20_16metaG_FD_105551 | JGI IMG/M metagenome (GOLD analysis project Ga0137358, IMG submission 105551) | Vadose zone soil microbial communities from Angelo Coast Range Reserve, California, USA - Mad1_20_16 metaG | ecosystem: Environmental > Terrestrial > Soil > Vadose zone | place: USA... | reverse complement strand
TGGTTCAACGCCGAAAGCCGTGGGCAAGCACCCCACGACCCCTGGAGAAGAGTGTTTCTGCGGGAATGGCCCAACGAGATCTAAGATTCGATTGCGGTGCATTCAACTCGGGCCTAAAGTGAATGAAAATTCATCGGCTGATTGCAGCTTGGGGTGTGTCCCAGGTACGTCGTAGAAACTGTTTTTTTGCCCCACACTAGTGAGTTATAGTCTGGAAACGAGGCGATCATTTGGAAGAATTATTGAAGCTAGTTTGATGACTGAGACACCAACCGGAGAATATGGAGGACGTTTGTGCCAGCAACCATTGTCGTCGGTGGTCAATACGGATCCGAAGGAAAAGGCAAAGTCGTCGCGCTCTTGGCTAGTCGATTAAGCTCTCCGTGGCTCGTTCGTTGCGGCGGACCAAATTCCGGACATACAGTTACCATTGATGGCAAGGATGTCATTCTGCGCCAGATCCCTTCTTCCGCAGAGCCGGACAAAGCCACGTTTTGTCTTGCCGCTGGTTGCGCGATTGATGAGGCGGTGCTTCTTCACGAACTGGACATGCTGAACATTCAACGAGAGCGAGTCATAGTCGATCCGCGTGCTGTAATTGTGACCGAGCAGGATCGTGAAGCTGAGCGTCGTGAATTGCAGCACATTGCTAGCACATGCTCTGGTACGGGAGCAGCATCGGTTCGGCGAATGTCCCGAAGGGCCGATGTGTCTCTCGCCAAAAGTTCCAATGCACTGAAGGACCGCTGCCGCATCGAAACCGTTGCACCGCTGCTCCACCATGCTCTCGATGATGGTGGCGACGTTATTGTCGAAGGCACCCAAGGATTTGCCTTGTCACTTCTGCACGGGCCAGACTATCCGTTCGTCACTTCACGAGATACAACGGCGGCTGGCTTCGCGATGGAAGTGGGTGTTTCGCCGCGCCTTATCAACAATATCGTTATGGTGCTCCGAACCTTTCCAATCAGAGTGGGTGGGCCGAGTGGACCAATTGCCGAGGAAATCTCATGGGACGAGATCGCAAGGATCTCAAGCGCCCCGGGCATTTTCCCCGAATACACGTCGGTCACCAGACGCTTGCGCAGGGTTGCGCGCTTCAACATCGAGGCAGTGAAGCTTGCCTGTCGTTACAACCGTCCGACCAGCCTAGCGTTAATGGGGTTAGATCGCCTTGACTATGCGAACACAGGAGTGTCCAACCTGGACGAGCTCACCCCCAAAGCACGTAAGTTTTTGGACGACCTCGAAAGTGCAACTGGAGTTCCCGTTGACTTTATTGGTACGGGCTTCGGGACATTTGATTCCATTTTCATTGCAGGAAGGCCGCACCAAATCGAACTCTCTCATGTCTGAAGTGTTTCTAACCAGATTGAGGAATCTCCGGAAGCGGGCTAGGGCGCTGTTGAGGAGTGCTCTAATGGACTTGCGCCCCTTCGCGAAGGATGACGGGACATTCAGGAGGAAGCCTGATTCACCCTCGATTGAGGATGACGTTAACGTCACTACGACATGCTCGTGTCTGATGGCGTTGGCTCTAACGAATAATTTCCGCGAGTTCTATGGGAAAGCAACAGTAAAAGAAGCCAGTGCCATTTTCCGAAGCGTTGTCGATGCGCCGTGGATGAGTTCAGGATTAACGGCCAACAATGCGTTCACAACAACTCTTGTCCTTCGCACATTCGGATTTTTAGAAGAAGAGAAGCTTTTCGGCAGACAACCTGCTTTGGGTGACTCCGCAAAAAATGAGTGGACCAAAACATGGGAACTGCACTTAGGCATTAAGAATGTCTTTAGCCTGGCCACAAGACTTACGAAACACACCGATGCAGCATCTGATTATTTGTGGTTATCCCTGTCAGATAAGACACGCAACGATCTCCAAAAGAAGACGTCACCGGCCTATGTGGGCCCCAAAAAGCGCACTGAGAATGAGCTTAGGGCCACACTAGCATTGGACTTGAGGAGGATCGTGCAAAGCGGATGGATCTACGAGAGCTCACGGTTCACAAAGGCATCTAAGAGCACTAAGAAGCGCCTCGCTAAAAAGCCCACGGGCTACATCCTTGCCGATGTAAATCATAAGCTTTTGATTGATCAGTTCTCTAGTGAATTTGCTAAACCACGATCTTTGCCGCTCGGAGATATAGCCGCGTTGATGGCAGGAGAAGCGGACAACTTCTCTATTAACGACTATCCTCCATCGGCAGCTGTGCTGTATTGGTTTGTCGACGGAGTCGCACGGGCAAGAATCACTCTTCCCGTCGACCGGTGGACTAAGCTATGCGGTTGGGCAACGAAAGAATTCAACCATCAACGATCACTAGTCGTGGCAGAACACGATGCGATGATGGATCCCGTTGCGATGGGTATGTCTGCGTGCTTGTGCGCCCGACTTAGAGCTATTAGTGAAGAATCATATTTGGGGACAACAAAACACCACGTTGCAATTCTCCCATCCGTGGTTGAGCTTGAATGTTCAATTGCGGAGTTGATTTTAAAGCAGACACCGAGTGGCATCTTTCACAAATACTTCCCCATGTTTCACTACGAGGATGCCGGTTCCAATTTCTGTTTCACGTTCGAATTGCTGGAGGCGGTGCTGCACGAATTTGGCGGCAATGACAACCAGGTCCTAAACAATCCACTATTCATAGATGGGTTGGAGAAAGCTGTTACCTGGTGTGAGAGCAATCGGCAAAAGTACTCCGACAAGTCGATTGAATACACTGGCTGGAACTCTGGTGGGGATCTCAGCACCTTAAAGAAAGAACAGCCGGAATCATGGGCTACGGCTGTCGTACACATGTTTTTGTGGGAACTTACCACGACAATTTCACAGCGCATACAACAGGAGATTCTCACGAAATACAATGCCCACGTTCCGGCAAAGCGACCGATTGGGGTCCCCACCGGGAAAGACACAACTGTGTCGCCTGCCATCGATCAGCTCTTAGACATTGAAATATTGTTGAAGAACAAGCCGCAGACTCTGTCGTCGCTGCTAAAGGCGCAGATCATTAAACACTATCGATCTGAAAACGAAGCAACGCTGCGGCGCAGGCCTATAAAGAAGCCGCTTTCCGCATTGCTTTTTGGCCCACCGGGCACCTCAAAGACGGAGATGACCAAGGCGGTTGCTGCCGACCTGAATTGGCCGTTGGTGGAGATAAATCCGTCCGATTTTGTAAAAGGGACCCTGGCGAATGTTTACCTTCAGGCAGATGAGATTTTTGACGATCTAATGGATTTGTCAGGCGTGGTCGTGTTCTTCGATGAGATGGATGCTTTGGTACAAGCTCGCGACACGGACGTTCATCTCGATATCGCCAGCCAGTTTTTAACTACGACGATGCTACCGAAGCTCACTCGACTCCACGACGAAGCAAGAGTAGTGTTCTTCATGGCGACCAATTTTCAAGAGCGATTTGACCCCGCCATAAAGCGTGCGGGGCGTTTTGATCTCTTGCTGTGCATGGGACCACCGAAGTTAAGTGAGAAGCTGGATCGCCTCCATAGGGCATATCTCTTGGAGTCCGAAACGGCTCAAACGACCGAAGCAGGAAAGCTGATCAAACGATATCTCAAAAAGCCGGAATTACTCGACAAACTAGAATTGTATACTTTCGGGGAGTTTAGGGCTTTTCTCAAAACGCTTGGCGACGAGAACGCCATTGGCGATGAGATCAAGAAACTTGGCCCCGCAAAGTTTGAACAAAAGCTCGATGAAGACAGTCGTTACGTTATTCTGAAAACTAGCGACCTTGATCCTCTGCAGAAAATCGGTGTGACATGGAAGCGTATAGCTGATCTTGACCAAGCAGCCTTTACTCTGAAACAGCTTGAAGACAAGGACCTACAGCCTACTCATGTTATTAGATATTTCTGCGATCGGAAGGAATCGAAGGAGCAGCACTAGCCCGCGCTCCGGGCCTAGCCTTCTGAAAGAGTCGTCGCTGAGAACAGGGTGTCATCGACACGCCATCTCAATTCTTCAAGTGACTCGTTGTTTGGAATAATGTTGTCGGCGTTGTGCCGGATGGACAGAGCGGTGTGATCTACTGGACTTTCGGTTTTGATCCTCTTGTTGCCAAGCTTCATTCTTGTAAGCAGGCGGTGCTGAATAATCGAGTCACTGCAGTCCACAAACCAAGTTACGATTGGCCGCTTACCGAAGGCGTTAGAATCAACATCGACGGTGTCCCGAATCGAATCGACAACAATGGGCGCATTGCATTGCTTGATGGTCTTGGTTAGTTTCTTGCGGAGTGGGATCTGCTTATGAACGTCCAGAACGACTGCGCCGAATTCTCGTAGATCGGTCTCTGAAATGTTACTGGGATCGACTAGCCGTTGGAAGAGTCTTCTCCCAGGTAGTGCGTCTATGTCCTCAATCAGAAGTTCACGAATGACGTTGCGCGTACGTACCCACTCGAATCCGTAGAAAACGCTGAGATAGCGTGCAATGACCGACTTTCCCGCACCGGTCTTGCCCGCCAAACAGATCACTGGATTACTCTCGAATATGAGTGGCCGGACTTTTGGAACGATGAGCTGTGCTTCGCTCGGAACCCCCATTGGCTCAAACAAGCCTGCTTCGAAATATCGACCGACGAGCGCTGACGTAATCGCATCCATTTCATCGTGTGAACGAGTTTCTAGTCCGGCACCTTTCAGTCCTAAGCTACGCATCCCCTCTCGTAACAAGTCGAGGCTCTTTTGTTTTCGAGGGATGCACAGGATATCCTGAGCTGCTCCGGGATAAGACTCAATGACGCGTGGAGGGTGCGAAAACTGTTCGATTGCTGTACGGAGGCGGATACCTCGTAGTGTCAGGTTCCGCATGGAGTCTATTAAGGCGGGGTACGCAGGAATTCCTACGCTAGCCAAATCGTACTCGGCAACACGGACAATTCCCGCTTTTGGATCAACAGAGTCTCCTCCCCCCGGTAAACCGAGCGGGGAATCAATGCTGACGATTCTTGGTTTGTGCTTTCGAACGTAGGCGAGGATTTCGTCGTCGGAAAACAACGAAGTTGTCTGTACGCAGAAACCGTCGAGAAGCGCGATTCCGGTTGCTTTGTCTCCAGCGGTCAAGTCAATTCCCACTACCCGGGATCCGGAAGGAATGTTCTGAGGTGGCTGTATGTGAGCCCTCAGCATTGGTGGTCGGAAATGGAGTTCGGCCGCGAATGGAAGCTCAGTCTGTATGAGGAGTGGCGCGCTCTTTGTCAGATTTCTTCTCTTCACTCTGCTTTCGCGAACCCACGTCTTGAGTTCGTCGTAAGAAAGCCGGTTTAGTACAACACCAGCTTTGAGCCTTCGCAGAGCTGCGTCGCCGAAGCGTAGATTGACAAGGTGAGAACGAGCATGTGCATCTGAACCAATCGAAATCGCACATCCCGCCTCGATGGCATTTCTAAGCAAATTCAGTGGAAGGTCCAAGCGCGACGGGAAACAATTCAGCTCGAGAGCGACGCGCCATTGAGCACACTTGTTGAATACCTCGTCCCAATGCACGTCTGCCGGCGCTCGAAGATAGTCCGGGACTCCAGGCTTTCCGATAACAGCGGATGTAGGATGGGCGAGGATATCGATGCAGCCAGACTCAATAGCTTTCAAGACTCGGTCCGTGTTTGTCCGTACGTCATCCGTCCAATTTGAGTGTACGGAGGCGACCACGAGATCAGCAGCGGCCAGGAGAGAGTGGGGAAGATCGAGTGCGCCATCACTTAGGATATCCACTTCGATGCCATGCAGAACTCGGCAGACAGGAGTTGCCAGAGTGAGAGCGTTTGCTTGTCGCAGCCATAAGGGTGGCGTTAGACCTCCCTGAAGCTTGCTGGTTCTGCTGTGATCGGTCACTGCGAAGTGTTTTAGCCCGCTGGCAGCGACGGCAGTTGCCATCGTGTTGACGGAAGCGCTTCCATCTGACCAAGCCGTGTGCAGGTGCAGGTCCGATACAAGATCGCTAGGAGAACTCGACGCGAGGGGATCGAGAGACTGTGCCAACTCAGAAATGCTGCGAGGTGTACTACTCCCAAAATTGGATTGAACGAGAAAACTCCAGCCCATCTGGTGTCTGATCCGGATGCAGTCACCGTTGTGCTGAGGCCAACGACGAAAGTGTTTCTCCCGTTTCAGTGCTTTCGTGATCGCGCTTGCTATCGACTCCCATGAGGCGCTTGCGACGACAATCAACGAGGCCGTGACTGGCTCAAAGGGGTCTGCAATTCCGGTCACGTCCCAGCCAAGCGCTTTGCCATAGCATTCTTGCGTCGTGTGCAGAAAACGCAGCAAAGGGGGGACGATGTGTGCCGTCTGCCAGGGCCCGATATTACTGCCGTTATACAATTCTGTTATCCGGTCGCGGTTGAGAGTTAAGTTTAGTGCGGCTTTGCCGGGCCACTCGGCGAGAGAACGAGATGAGACTGTGAGCGCTATCGTGCTAGGACCCAAGCCGCGCACAGAACGCAAACGCAAACAACGATCGAAGCGTTCGCTCCGGTAGGAGCGAAGTTCGGGAACCGTGCCACTGGTTCGGATCTTGGTCAGGTACTGCCGGATTCGCGACGAAGGGATGTAATCTAAATCGTCATCTCGGGCTGTTCCGTCAAGCCAGCGGTCAACGGTCGTTCCGTATCCGTCGAGGCTGTACCCCGCCCGCCAGAGCGAAAAAGTCCGGTACTCTGGCACCGCCGTGCCCTTTGCAAGTGCGTCCACTTCGAGAAGGAATGCAAGATCATAGAGGGGCTGAACGTATTCAAAGTCTCTGAGGCGAAAATAGTCGTTCGATACCGTTTTTCCGGAGTTAATGGTTCGTGTGCCCCTCGGGCGTTTTGGGCTTGGTCGGGTCACGCGTTTTTCAATTCTCGGTCTACCTGAGAGGCAAGTCTCTTGTAGAGGCTCTCGTCCCCGGTGAAGTCGCAGTCATCCATTGGAACTCGTAGCTTCTTTGCAGGGTATCGCTCAAAGAATTCTTCGTAAGCAGTATTCACAGCAGCGAAGTATCGAGGGTCGATTTCCAATTCAAAGTCGCGCTTTCTCGCTCGTATTCGTTCCATCAAGAGCTCTGTTCTTGCTGATAGGAATATCAGGAGTGCTGGAAGAGGAGTTTTCTCTAGACAGAGTTCATACAGCTCACCGAAAAGTCGCCTTGCGCGCATGTCCTTGAGATTCAAGTCTGCGTAGAGAAGATCCTTACCAAGATGGAAGTCGGCAATGACTTCTGACGTTAACGCAGTGTCAGCTTGGCTCTTGAGCTGATGAAAATGCACCAAGAGAAACGCAAATTCTGCCTCGGTAGCATTCTCAACAGGGTTTTCGTAAAAAGCCCGAAGGAAGGGATTTACCTCGAAGTTCTCCAGTAAGAGCTTGCTGTTTCGGCAAGCGGCAAGACCCTTGGCAACGGTCGTTTTGCCAGCACCCAAGCATCCTTCTATCACGATGAGCATAAGATTTTGTCTGTACTTAACAACCGAAGACGACAAAACGTGTTTGGGGCGTCCTCGGAAACAACGGCATGTTCGCTGCCACGTCTCGGGAGGGTGCTTTGCGGCGACGGGGTCAGCTCGCGACCCACGGTACCAGTGCGCAACCCTGTCACGGTGCACATGACCCCAAGCTTTGAATTATCGCCGTGGCGGAAGGGCTGTCAAGGCTAACGAGGAATGACGAGCTCACTTCCGCACGGAAATCGAGCAGTGCTACATATAGAAGCTATATCGTGGCTCGATTTGTCGGCCCTCGCTGCAATACCGAAGTATATTGCTGCAGTTGCGCGATGCTTGCAGTGTGATCGGTTGTGCGCCATCGAATTGCGTTTTATTCCAGTTCATCTTAGTGAGCGCAAGGATACTTGAACCTGCAGGATCGGGTTGAATTTGATGTTGAGGGAGGACCGCATGAGCCGCACGTCGCTAGCGGCAGGGTCAATCCTCGAGATCGGGACCCGGAGAAACAGAAAGGCCCGGGAAGCTCGCGGATCTCAGCGTTTATAGAATTTGCGGGAACCACCTGGAATGGTCTTAAGGTCCAGCTCCAGGGTAGTACGATCCGTTTGTACGACGGCGCCAATCGTGTAAGCTCCATAGGCGTCGACTTCGATGCTTGCCACTCCGTGCTCGGCTTCGATCTTTCTTTTCCTTGGTTTGTAGCCTGGGTACAGAACAAAGTGCACTTTTCCCTTGAGCGGTTTCGCGGGATCTACCGAAAATACCGCGGCGCGTACCTTAAACCACCTTTTGGAATCGGTGGGAATGATCGATGCCGTGAGTAATTTCTGATTCGAGAACGCTTTCAATCCGAAGTGTCCTCGATTTGGATCGGCGTATGGAGCGTCCGCCTTCAGCGTTAAGACGCTGCCGATAATGCATTCTCGGAGGCGGTTTCTGAGTTCCCTAATTGAAGAGTATTCGACGACCTTGAAGCCTCTGAGTTCAAAATGCGTCTCACTTGTACGGCGTTTGGTAAGTATTACGGTTCGTCCCATCGCGTGTGCAACGCCGATCTCGTAGTAGCAATTGGGGCGAGCCTCGGAAATGTCGGCGACAAGAAAATAGCAGTTTCGAATGGATTCCAGTATCGTGTCGAGGATACTTCCCGCAAACGGAATGTCGTCAACCCTATTGCACAACATTCCAAGACTTTCGAAGGTTTTCTTGATGCCTTGTTTGTAAAGTTTGCGAAGGCGGGGATTGAACGACATAACTACGAAACAACGTTGCCTGAACCCGTCATTCATTGTATCGCCATCGTATTGTGCCCGCGAACTTTCTCAACAATGGGAACTGGGCGCGGGCTATCTTGCAGTCATATCAAGCTACCATTGTTGAAAGGTAGTATAGTACTCCGATATAAGCAACGGACCCTCCGCTGGTATCGGGTGAACTGTAGGTGGGGCTTGAGTGGCCTCAGCTTGGCGTTTTGACTTGCCAGAGAAGGAGGAATCCGGATTCTTGACTACTGCGCTAGTCTAATGGACATTGGGTTACTGTGAGGTGTCGGTGCCTCCCAACGGTTCCAGTAGCTGCTGTTACAAGTTCGAATTCTTCATCAGCTACCCTCAGATGGCCAAAGAAAACCAGCGGCATCTGGTCGATGATTTTGCCGCATCGTTGAAGCAAGCGCTGGACTATTTTCAAGAAAAGTCCGGGATGGAAATGGCCTTTCGAGACAAAGAGTGTCTTCAGCCAGGCTATGTTTGGGATCAGGTGATTCCGAAGGCTCTGTGTCACAGCCGGTGCATGCTTCTTATCTATAACGAAGAATATTTCAGTCGGGAATATTGCGTAAAGGAATTTCGTGCGATGCGGGAACTGGAACAGACCCGGGGATTCAAGGGAACATCGGATGAATCCTTGATCATCCCTTTGGTCGTTCAGGCCAAATCAGGCGACAGAGGACGTGCAGTGCTTCCCAAGGAGATCAGCGGGCTATCCGCCATCGACTTCCGCGGGATTGTTGCTCCCAAACAGCAATTCCGCACAAGCAAAGTGCTCAAAAAGATCAAGGAACTTCGAGATCGTCTGCACGTCTTTCAGCAAAAAACTGCGTCACCAGGAGTGGACTGCGAAAGTTTCAGCTTCACTGGTGAGGTCGAACTCAAGCCACAACCGCCCTCGGGCTTCCCAGGACAGTGGTCGCAACTCCCGCCTAACTGATCGACGGGCATGGAAACGAACACTCCAGGTCGGATCCTAACGTTCTACTCTTTCAAGGGTGGTACGGGGAGGTCCATGGCGATAGCAAACGTCGGCTACCTGCTGGCGTCCGGCCCCCGAGGCTCGAACCGCGTATTGCTTATTGACTGGGATCTGGAGGCACCTGGTCTGCACCGATACCTGTGGGGTAGTTTTGCGAAACATCTGAGCAGATCCCCGGATTCGAAGGAATACGCGCGGGAACTCAACAACTATCCCGGTTTAGTGGAGGCTTTCACCGATTACCGGAACTTAGTACGGGAAAGAGGCCTCCCGGAAGGGACTTCCGAAGCGCAACGGGAGGGTGCGCTTCAGCGAATCAGGGAGGCGTTCTTCGCGGGTTTTGACAAGTACGTTCTCCACAGTGAGGATCCGACGATAGGGCTTGTCAAGGCGGGAAGATTTGATGCCGAGTATGCCAGTCGCCTTCAACATTTTGATTGGCGGGGGTTCCACGAACTGGACCCATTATTTTTTCGCATGTTCCGAGATTTCCTAGTGGAGCGATACGACTTTGTCCTCATCGACTCCCGCACCGGTCTGACCGACACCAGTGGTATTTGTACGCAGGAGATGCCCGACACGTTAATCGCGGTGTTTGTTCCCAACCGGCAAAACATAGATGGTCTCACTGATGTTGTTCGCCACGTCAAGGTTTACCGGTCTGGCGAAGTGCATCAGGCGCCGCTTTCGGTCTATCCCTTGGCCTCGCGGATCGATGCAAGCAGTTCGTCGCTGCGTCGGTTGTGGCGCTACGGAGGTTTCGATGGTAGCGACCGAATTGAGGGCTACCAAACCATTTTTCAGGAACTCCTCAAAGAAATCTACGAGCTCGATGAATGCGATCTCGAACAGTATTTTGACGTCACCCAAATTCCTCACGACGTTTCCTTTTCGTTCGGCGAAAAGATTGCCGTTATGGCTGGCACCAGCGAAAAACTGTCTATGGGCGCGGCCTATGCGAACCTAACCAAGTGGTTGACGACCGAAACGGCCGCGTGGGAGAAGCCGGACCAAGCCGAACGGCGGCCGCAGAGCCTGCCGACGGTTCTCGATCGCGTCCGCAGTATTATTGCCTTACTCGTACGGGACGCGACGACATGGTTTAAGTCGAACCCATTATCTGCGGTGAGGCCGGTGGCCTATCTCCTTTGTTTGCTGTTTCCAGTTTTAGGGCTAATCGAGAATCAAAGCGTGGATTCCTGTAAACGTGAAGGTTCAACGCCAACTTGGGCTTTGCGATCGGTGAATTTGTATTCCGTAGCGTTCATGATGCAGGGGTATCGCGTGCCGCGTGCACGTATCGTATCCCTGGTAACGTTCCGACCCGGGAGAGAGCCGGACGAGATATTCGGCAATCTCTGCCGACAGCGCGCCTTTTTGGCGGGCGTTTTGAGAAAGGTTCAAGCAGCGCGACCGGCAGTCATCGTAATTGACAAATGGTTTTCGCCCGATGTTTGTCCGGAATACGATGCGGGTACTGAGCAACTCAAAGCGGCATTGTTCTCAAGTGCAGTCCCCGTTGTAATCGCCCAGCAGAGCTATGCCAAAGGTGATCCGGAACTAACCGGCACAGGTTCGGGAACTGCGCAAACAAAAGAAAGCTCCGGTGGTGCGTGCTTGGTTCTTGCTCCGAGTTTGATGTTTGGGAGTGAAAACACCAGAATCACGTATGGGCTGGCCAGGCTGGATTCGAATGTGACCCGAATACCGCTAACGTGGTCAGCTGCTGTGGAGGGACAGAATCGCGTGCAGACACAGTCACTGCAGTCCGGACTGGCGTTTGCAGCGGCGAGGGCTGCGTATCCGGGGGCGACTTTGGGGAATAGAATTGAGCGGCTCGCAAATAGCGGAGT
>Ga0137358_10001930_pt1 | contig 11560 bp, 9 predicted proteins | sample Mad1_20_16metaG_FD_105551 | JGI IMG/M metagenome (GOLD analysis project Ga0137358, IMG submission 105551) | Vadose zone soil microbial communities from Angelo Coast Range Reserve, California, USA - Mad1_20_16 metaG | ecosystem: Environmental > Terrestrial > Soil > Vadose zone | place: USA... | reverse complement strand
TGGAACATAGCCGTTTCCCGCCAAGAGCCCTCCTAGAACACCGGCGAAGGCGGTCGTGCTCCGGTAGGCAAACGCACCGGTAAAGCGGGGTTGCGGAAAATTCGGGATATCTCTGAATCGTGGCGGCAATTCGGCAGGCCAATTCGTGAAGTTCCTCGTAACTGAGGACCTTCCCCTCAGCCACAACGGCGGGCCTTTGCGGAAAGCGCTGAGCTGACCGTATGAAGCCGGACCACAAAGGGCGTTGCTCCTCGAATCCAACGGAATCCGAGCGAAACCGGTCTCGTAGCAAACTCCCCTTTTCCATAGCTCCTTAAAGTCTCAATGCTTCCTTGAGCCTGATCGCACTTTGTTGCAAATGGGCGTTGCGGGAAAGGTAGTTGTCGCGAAACTCCGAAAGATACCTTCTGAGGACGGCTTTTGCGCGATAGTTGAGGCTGTCCTCGCAAGCAGGCAGGGTTGCGTCGCTAGAATAAAGGATGCGCAAGTCCGCACTCTCGTTTGCCCGTACCATCGCCTCAAACCGGAGATATCCTCGGTGACGCAAATAGTCCACGGGCAGCTCGTTAACCGTCACGGCTTTCACACAATCGAAATCACTCTCCTCCTTCATAAATGTGGTGCGTTGAGAAGATGCATGTAAATTCTTGTAAGTCAGGCTGGTGCCATACATCTCAACGCATGGGTCGCCTTCACCGTGTGTACGAATGCTGAAGCTGTGGGCAATTGCGTCTCCCAGAGAACGCCAACGAAGGTTCCAGTTCAATGCATTGAGCTTTGCAATCGTTTGAAGCAGTATTCGCGCGTCACCTGCAAAATCATCGTGGTGAGCCGCTATGAAACATGGCTTGCCCAATAATCCATCAAAGGCAAAGTTCTCCACTCCATGCGCCAGATATCGCCGCGTGAACATCGGAAAGCTGGCATATTTCATTATCGCCAGGCTAAGCAGGTCCCCAACTGTAGTTTTGTTCTCGTCTTTGTGGACCGGCACAACTTCCGTGTTCGCGGCTGCAACGAACCCATTCAGTTTCAGAACTCGCGCCGCACCCGCCGAAAATGCGCCTTGCGGAAAGAGCATGACGTCATCGTGGTGCAACTGCGTTCTTCGCCCAAAGAGCCGCATCCTATGGTTCGCGACGTTGATCCTTTTGTTCAGAACGGCCGCAGATCGCTCGGCAAATTCCTTAGCTGTGTGATCGCATCCATGAATGCAGAGGGATAGCCGGTTTGGGTGTTCGTGAAAAAGCTGCACTGTACGTGGGTCTGTTCTGCGCCAGTTCCACGGGATGAAGGCGACCGTTGTCGCAAAGTTGTGCTCGTCCATCAATCGCAAAGCTTCTTGATATTTCAAAAAACCGTAGCGTGGCTTTAGCGGTGGATCGTCGACAATAAGGCACGCGCTGATCTCAGGGGCAGCGACCGGTCCAAACGCCCATTTCGCGTACATCACAACCGGAGCCGTATCGAAAAAATTCTCCCTCACGTCGAAATATTTCGTGCAAGCTACACCAACGTCGATGACATTCGCCGATGAGTTCAGGAATAGCTCCGCACCTCCACGTTTGGTGGCAACGAATAAATGCCCTTCACTCGAACTGACAACGCTTTGAAATGAGTCCCTTCGCGGGTATAAGTCGAATAGCGTTTGCTTGTCGGGAGTCCGCACCTGGAACTGAATACCAGACATGGGACCACACATTTCCGGAAAATCGCCTGTTACGGAAACGAAAGACTGTTCCGCCGTCACGCAACGAACCTTGGCACAGGGATCGGCCATCAAGAAGCGAACTAAGCGCTCTGAGTCGCTGTCTTCTCCGAAGCCGTAAACGTAAACGGACTCCGCTTTGATCATCCAATCGGGCAGTTCACTTCCAGCCTTCGCAGTGAGGTCCGAGAGCGCGGCCATGCAGGTTGCCGAGCTCATGACGCAAAATCGCTCACCGCTATTCGGCACGTTCCAATGGCTGAGGCTCGCGATCTCATTGGCGGGTACCGCCTGCCAAGGCACGCCGAGCACGTCGAGTAATGTTCCCAGCTTCTCGTCCTCAGCTGATACGGCTTCCCCGCGGAGCAACAATGCTTTGGGACATCCGCTCGCGGCAGCGTTGCCCCTTAAGTAATGTGCCGCCATTCATTCTTTCCAACTGCGTGTATGTAGCCTGGCAGGGCGAAGTGCTAGGCTGGTCGAACCGGTGGGCTTGGATGGCTAAACCAAAATCCGCTAAAAACCGCTGCCAGTTTTCCAATCGCAGCGTATTTTATCTGCTGCACCTAAGTACATACTGTGAATCCCGCACACGTCTGTACGCCGGGCTGTAAAGCCCTTTATATCTGTAATTTGTAACCTACAAGACGATCGTTTGCACCGCGCGTCGTCCTCTGACCGAAACCGCCAGTCTGCGAAAACCAGCGGCGAAAATCATCGGCCAGCCTGACGCCAGTAGGCGCAGCGCCTCCACGTACAAACCGCTCTTGTTTCTCACCCAAAACAGCGCCGGGCCTCGGAGAAACGCGTACCTCTGGCCGCGATTTGCTTGCCCGCCCAGATATCCACCTTGCGTTTCCTTTTTCATGATGCAGCGCAACGCGGCAGCGCAGGTGGCCACTTGATGAATCGAATTCGCCGCGTGAATACGGTAGCAAACCATGGGAGGCGCAAGAACCTGCACGGTTCGGCCCGAATGAAACAGTTTTATCAACGCATCCAAGTCGTCCATCGGGAAAGCGTCATTAGTCCATCCTTGCACCTTCGTGAAGACATCGCGGTTGATGACCAGAGCGCTGGCGCTCGCGCGGTAGGGTCGATCTTTCTCCAATAGAGTCTCGTAGGCGACTACCTGAACACGCTCCGGCACACCCGCACCGAATTTCGGAGCTTCGCGCTCGAACCATAACAAGGTGCTCAGAATGATTTTGGGGCGTTCACTATCGAGAATCCCCCCTGTAGGCATCCAAAGCCCACGGCAGTAAGACGTCATCCCCATCCAGGAAAACCAAAAAGTCCCCATGCGCTGCTTCGATACCGACGTTCCGAGCGCTACCAGCGCCCACATTGTTTTGGAGTTTGATTAAGCGAATTGTGTTGCCATACTCCGCGAGAATTGCTTGCGATTCGTCGCTCGACGCATCGTCCACTACAATTATTTCCTTGGGCCCATGCAGTTGCGCTAGCGCGGAATCCACGGCGTCCCGGATAAAATTCGCCTGATTATGCGAGGTAATGATGATGCTGAAACTTGTCATACCCATTTAGATGCTCTCGGTATTTGATACTGGAAGGGGCGGATGGGTCGCACGATGCGCCGTCTCCGCCACCATGTTTTAACCTCCGTGCATCTAATTGGTGGTCGAGATAGGGTGAATGAAAAGCGCGTACCCAAAGCTTCAGGTGCCACAAACGGCACACGCTTCGTCTATTCAGGTAGAAGATTTCCGCGGCGATTTCCCGCAGGTTGCCTGCTTAATCCAGGAATCCTGGAAAGAGAATGGCAAGCAGGGCCTGTTCTATACGCCCGAATTCCTCGCTTCATGTCTAAACTATCCCGGATCGAGCTATTCTCTGGCTCCCGCTCTCTACGAAGGCGAAAAACCGTGTGCTTTTGTCGCCGGGTTTCCGCGTATCGTCCAATATAAAGGGCGCGAGCTTCGCGTAATACTCTGCACTCTTCTTTCTGTCTCCAGCGAATACAAGAAGAGAGGTTATGGAGTAGTTCTCTGGAGCGAGCTTGTTAAGCGCGCGCAATCTGCCGGCTACGATGGCATGGTGAACTACTGCGTCGAGGGAGAGCCGATGAACGGCATGATCCTCGGATGCTGCCGCATGCTGAAGCTTCCAACCAAACGTATTTTTTCTGTTCACTATCTAATGCGATTCCTGCAAACAAAGTTTGTGACTTCTCGCGCGGACGATTCGCAGGATCTGACGGAAGCATTCCGCAGAGCCGTCGGCGCCATCGGGAACGACACACCGTTCAGACGTGTCTGGGCGGAAGACGAAGCGCGATGGCAACTACAGAGGCCCGATGGACTGGTTGCATATCATCGCTCTCAAGGCAAGGGAGGACTGTTGACCGGCTATTTGATGCACGCCGCCAATCCGCAAAGAACAAAGTGCCTGCTAATCGAGGATGTGTTGTGGGGAAGACTGGAAAATGGAGAACGCCTAAGCCTTGTCGAGAAAATGCTCGATCGGGGTATCCAAGCTGGAGCCCAGATGGCCTTTCTTCCGTGCTTGAGCTATTCCGATACCGCGCCCTTTCGTGCCGCGCGTTTCCGCAGCTCACCTCGAACGCTTACATTGCTATTTGACAGTCTTTAAGGGCGAACCATCACCGGAACCGGTTCCCTCCATGTATCTGGACGTTGTTTGAGCAGCAAGCGCAATCTCATGACGCGCGAAAAACATGCTAGGATGATCGTTGATCAGTGTTTTCAAGCTGACTCACAATTCTCGTTTTCGCAACGTTGGCTCCCCCCAGCCAGTCTTAGTGGCTTAGATTTGCATTCGATTACCTGCTCCGGCTCCCCAGCACAGCCTATCAAAAGGACTTTTCTTACATGATTTTCCTGCGTGGGGCAGTCTCGACAGGGTCATCGTGAAACTTATCGACGCCCTAGCTGTTATCAGACGTCCCCTTCCTGAGAACGCTCCTCTTCTCAGAGTCTCCTTGGCTTGTGGATTTACCCCTCTGCACCTCGAGACTTTCCTCACGGCGGGCTTGCGCGAGCGGTCGCCTGTCGAACGCGTCGAAGTGACCACCGGACTTTTCGGAGATCTGGCCGGCAATATCGAAGGCATCCGATCCGCGGACGGCGATGTCTTAGTCGCGGTCATCGAATGGCAAGACCTGGACCTTCGGCTGGGCATTCGGAATTTGGGTGGATGGCGCGTTGCGGAGTTGCCTGACATCGTGAAGTCTGCTCACCGGATGCTCGCTCGTCTCGAGAAAGCGATTCTCACCGCGGCAGCTTCCATTCCGTCTTACATCTCAGTGCCCACGCTCCCACTGCCTCCCCTCTTCACGACTCCGAGCCAGCAGGCCTCTGCTTACGAACTTGAATTGCGGCAGGCGGTCAGCAGCTTTGCAGCTTCGCTTGCGACGCACGCGCGCATACGCATCCTAAGTGCATCTCATCTGGACGAAATCTCACCACCAGCTGCTCGTTTTGATATCCAATCAGAGCTTTCCGCTGGATTTCCCTATCAACTGTCGCATGCATCCGCCGTAGCCGAGCTGCTGGCCGCTCTGATCCGGAATCCAAGCGCCAAGAAGGGATTGATCACAGACCTGGATGAAACGCTATGGTCTGGAATCTTGGGCGAGAACGGTGTTGACGGAATTTCGTGGCATCTTGACCAGCAAGCACATATTCACGGTCTCTACCAGCAGTTTCTCGCCTCGCTCGCCAGCGCCGGCATTTTGACGGCCGTAGCCAGCAAGAATGATCCTGCGCTGGTACAGCAAGCTTTCGAAAGAGAAGATCTGCTAATTGACAACCAATCGTTGTATCCGATCGACGTTCATTGGGGCCCAAAATCGGAGTCCGTTCGCCGCATCCTGAAAACCTGGAACATTGCCGCTGATAGCGTGGTTTTCATCGACGATAGTCCGATGGAGCTCGCCGAAGTCACAGCTGTTTTCCCCGGCATGGAATGTCTGGCATTCCCCAAGACCGATTATCAAGCCTTCTGGCAAATGCTGCGGCGCTTGCGCGACGCGTTTGGAAAGGCAATCGTATCCGAAGAAGATTCCATCCGTCTGGACAGCATTCGCGCAGCATCACATCTGCATCACTCGTCAAACGGCGAAGGAACTTCCCTCGATAGCTTTCTTCAAGACGCTCAAGCTAGCGTCGCCATTTCTTTCGGTAAAGAGAAGGAAGACCACCGGGCGTTCGAACTAATCAATAAGACGAATCAGTTCAATTTGAATGGAAAACGCCTGACCGAAAGTTCATGGATGGCGTACCTCAATGACCCGACCACGTTTCTGATGACCGTCAGCTACGAGGATAAGTATGGTGCGCTCGGCAAGATAGCCGTTCTCCTCGGCCGGATGCGGGGCACAGCTGCCATAATTAACTACTGGGTGATGAGTTGCCGCGCCTTTTCCCGGCGCATCGAGCATCAATGTCTAAGTTGGCTGTTCCAGAATTTCGATCTACAAGAGATTACTTTTGCCTATCAACCGACAGATCGCAATAAACCGATTCAGGATTTTCTCGCAAGCATAACCACCACTCCGCTTACCGGCGACGTTCGCGTCTTGAGAATCGGCTTCTCTGGCAAATGTCCATCTCTGTTCCATCAGGCTAAGGCGACCGTAAATGCATAATCTCGAGCATCGTCTGGTGCGCTGCTTTTCGTCTGTATTTCCAGACTTGGACGAAGAACAAATTCGTAACGCAAGCATCGATTCCGTACCCGGGTGGCATTCCTTGGCTTCGGTGACCCTGATCTCCGTTGTTCAGGAAGAATTCGGCGTGCAGGTCAGCCTTACCGATTTGCCCAACTTAGTTTCTTTTTCAGCGGTGCAAAACTATGTCCAGCACCACGTCGCGTCTTGAACAAAGAGAGCTTGAGAACGCTCAGAATCTCGCCGTCGCTCCGGTGCCCCGGGAACCCCACAGAGAAGCGAAAGAGAACATCTTAACGGGTATTCGGAATCGTAAAAATCGAGCAGGATGCTTTCGTCGGGCCTGGAGCGATCATTCTTCCCAACGTAACCATCGGACGCGGCGCGGTGGTCACTGCCGGCAGTGTATTCAGCCGTGCCGTCCCGCCGATGACCATCGTGCAAGGCAATCCAGCAGTCCCGATCGCAAATTGCGGAGCCCACTCTCGTCTGACGTCACGTTGAAAGAATTCTCAAGGCGCCTCAGGCCTTTGACCAAGAAATCGAATCTCTGAAAATGGGTCAAGATCCAGGGCGGACCGGAACCCGTTTCAAGAACTCTGTGTAATTGGCTTCGGACTTTTCTGGGCTCGCGTCTTCGGAGGAGATCAGGATCCGATAGCGGAATGTTACGGACTGGTGGGGAGCAATGGAAAAGTTCAGCTCTTGTTTGCCATTGCTGAAAATTTTCTGTCCCAGCGGATTGGCGGCGAAAAGGCCATAGCCGCGGGCGTGCCAGTAAGTGGGAAACCCGGGATTCTCAGGATAATCAAAGATCGTAATCGTCACCGGCTCATCGCCGACTTGGCCGCTGAGATTGCACCAACGCCCGCGCGTGCCCCAGGCAGCATCACCTTTGTTGCCCTCACTCGTTAGATAGACGCCGTTTACGGCAGCGTTGTCGAGCTTGGCGACTGTTGTCGGCCGACCGTTCGCGTCGGTGAAGACCTCGGGTTTGTCGGAGGGAGCTTCGAGCGCACGCGTGACGCGCATTCCGAGAACGCCTTCCTTGTCGTCATGGAACACGACGTTTTCAGCAAGAGCTTGCAGCGTAGTGATGCGGTCAATGCTGCGGAAATTGGGCCCGCCGCGGAAAACGAACCGAGTGTGTTCCTTTAAAATGAGCTGCTGCTTACCACTGATCCAGTCGGCATCGATTTCGAGCTCGCCTTGGTCGGAACCGCTCTTTGCAAGCGTGACGGCGCGGTGGCGAATGTTGCCCATCTTGGGAGCATCCTCGGCCTTGATCGCTTCGGAGTTGTTCCAGAAATCGAAGCCGTTGACGTTCCCGTAGTTGAACCATATCCCGACGTGATGCGGATGGTCGACACGCTCGCCAGATCGCGGCTCCAGTGGATATCCGCGGGTGACTATGGTGCCTTTGGCACTGCGAACAGGATAGAGAACGGGCTTCGCGAGTTTTTCGGGCCAGATGTACGCAGTGAACGGTTTTCCATCAATCACAATGTCCACCCGACGCTGCGCTTCGTTGGGAACTACGCGGATTCCCTCCGCGGACGAGTTCTTCTGCGCTGCCATGCAGCAGGACACCAGCATTGCAAATGAGGCCAGCGCAGTTCCGCCGCTAAGAGCACGCATTGGCATGTGAGTGCGCCCCTGTGATGACTTCTCGCTTGGCATGGTGAAAACCATGAAAATTTGGCGGACGGGTCTGTAAGCCCGATTGTCCGAACGCTTCTTTATATTCGATAACTTTCGTGGAATCAAGATCTCCTGTTTCTCGCGGTAGACGGCTTTGATGTGCGCTATGGTCTCACGACGCCAAACCTACTGGAATCTCGCGTCAACCGTGCCATGGCGGAAGCCGCCCGCCGCACAATTGTCGTATGTGATTCAAGCAAGTTCGGCCGCCGCAGCCTGTCGCTCATCATGCCGACTTCTGCCGTTCACAAGGCAATTACCGACCGCAAGATTCCAGAATCCCAGTTGAAGGCCCTGCGCGATGCGGACGTCGAGGTGACTCTCGTCTAGAGTCCAACGATTTATTTAGGTTCCGCGACACCGCGCATCGCACAGCATTTGTGAATCGCTGATATTTTCTGCGAAGTTTAGTGTTGCGCCGCAGGCTTCGCTTCCAGAAGCAAGTTTCCGCTGAAGTCTACCGCCAGCTTCGCGACCGGGCCGCTGACAACTCCATAGTTGCGGTTGTTTACGTAGTCCGTCACTTGATAGCTCTTCGCTTCAAGCCCCCGCAATTCGACCTCGCCGCGATATGTTCCCGATTTTCCTCCCGATTTCCCGGGTGGCTCCACTGCGTAGAACGCGAAGTACATCTCTCCATCCTTGGCGATTGCGTATCCTTCCGGCGAATCGTATCCGTACACGTACAAATTCAGAAATCTTCCCTTGGAGAGCATTTTTTGGTTATAAAGTGCGATCCACTTCTTCCACTCCGGCTCTTTTTCCGCGTTCAAGTACACGTTCTTGAGTTTTGGCCCGTAGTCCGGCCACGTGAACTTCGTCCCCAGCACGCCGCCGGTGCCAAGCGTCGATGCAAAATCGCTTCCGGTGTCCTGCTCGTCCCCGCCGCTTGGATTTGAGATTTCCGTTAGCTCGACATGGTCGCCATAAACCGCCGCGCTCGGACCCAGCAGCGCTTTATACATTTTCATTCGCCGCCGCACTTGAACCGACCCCACCGGATCCGCCGTCACCGCCTGGTCCATGTAACGGAACCACGCCAGGCTTGGCGGCGTTCCGCACGGGCAGCTCTGCGTCACGCTGTCTGCTTTCAGCGCCCGTGTGGTCTCGAAAATTGTCTTATATACCTCGCCCATTGCAGTCACCGAGTCGAGTGGGGATTTGTGATGATGCTTTGGGTTGTAGCACTTCGGCACTGCATAGATGTTGTCCAGCTTGTGTCCGTCGAAATCCCATTCCCGCACGAATCGTTCTGTCAGTTTTTTGTAGTATTCCCGCACTTCCGGCACCGCTGGACAAAGCGTTGCTAAATTGCGGGTCATCCGCGCCGGCTTCCCGTGTTCGTCCAGCACCAGCCAATCCGCATGATCCTTCACCACATCCGACAACGCGTACTTGTGATCTCCATACTTGTATCTCCCGTCTTCCACGGCGAGTGGCAGCCACCAAATCTGCACTTTTACTCCCTGTGAGTGAAACTCCTTTACCATTTTCCGAATCGCGCCTCCGGCGAACGTATCTGTCCTGGGCTGCCAGTCACCGTAATTGTTGAACCACCGATCATCCAATGTGGCCCAATGTATTCCCAATTCTTTCAGCTTCGGAATCGTGTCCGTCATTTGCTTCGGTGTCACGTTCGATTCATATCCCCAGCCGCACCAGCTCACCGCGTAGTTTTCGTCGTTGTTCTTCGGCCGAGTGAGTCCCTCACGCTCGACCGCGTCCGACCAGGTGTGCAGCGGCTCGTAGTAATCTCCCTTGTAGACATTTACGAAAGTCCGTGGTGTCGAAAATGTTTCCCCCGGCTTGAGAACCGCTCCTGCCGGCACACTTGCGCTGGCCTCCACGCGGCCGTCCGCCGTCGTATTCACCAGAATAGAAACTGCGAGCGGTAGCGTCTCTACGTGCCCGATCGCAAGACCCACCTTGCGCGTCCAAAACGCCACGACTGGAATCCCTCCACCAACCCGCCCTACATCGTCTTTCGTCTCCACCGGCGTTCCGAAGGGATTGTCCTGCGCAAATTTCGCTGGAATCGACACTACATCGTCCTTGCCCCACTTCAGGCTCGATCCAAAAAATCCATACATCTCGTGAGGCTTTACCCCGGTGTCCGCCAGCTTTGCGCTCAACCGGTGCCTCTGCAGGGACACGCTCCCGAGGCGTATTTCGTGATCGCTCCCATTTTTGTAAGTCGCGGACAGCAGCGCTAGTGAAGGGAAGTCGTCGTAGACCTCCACCACCAACGTTTCTTCCAGTTGCGTGCTCGGACTGTGTCCTTTCACTTCAATTCGCTTGCCCAGTCTTCCCAACTTCCCTTCCGAGTTTCCAACGCCCGCATGCGCGACATTTCTCACAAAATCCGTCACCACATTCTTACCAATCGTTACTTCCGTTCCCGATCCCGCGTCATCCAACGTAATTTTTTCGTTTCCGCTGAGCAGGGCTGCTTGCAGATGTCCTGTATGTGCCAGCAGAAACTCCGCGGTCTTTGTGGTTATCCGTACGCCATCGCTCACGGATTCTACGCTAATCGAGCTTTCCGTCGCGTCCGGCGCGGTGATCCGTTTCCCTTCACGCGTCTTGCATCCGCCCACGGCGGCCAACACCGCGCCCGCCAGTGCCCAACAGAGTAATTTCGATGCGCCCATGCCTATTTTCTCCTGTGAAACTGCATGAACAATTTTCTCGGCGTTTCTGTATTAGACCTTCTTGAATATTTTGTCCGGTAATCCCGTGCCAACGCTGCTGGGCTTGGATATTCCCAGCGAAAATAGCTTGCATACATCGGCAGAGTGTACTTGTGAACCGTACCATAACGAAAGCAAAGGCAAGAGACCGAAATAGAAAGTTGTAAAACGAAACTAATGCTTGATTCTGGTGCTCGTTCGTGACATTGTACGGCCCTCGCCGGAGGGTCTAATGGGAAATCGCTATCGTTTTTTACCGTCAGGGCTCTTGCTAATTCTCATAGCACTTTTTAACTCGAACGCACTCCGCGCCGACGTAACGGGGTCAATTCTGGGTGTGGTTCGCGATCGAACGCAGGCCGCGATAGCCGGTGCCACTATTACGGTCATCAATGCGCAAACCAATTTCCGGCAACAAACCACTTCCGCTGCGGACGGCTCCTACCGATTCCTGGCACTGCCGGCAGGGACCTACCAGCTGACGGCGACCAGCGCTGGGTTCCGCGAATTCAGCGCAACCGATGTCGTCGTTAAGGTAAATGATCAACTGCAGATCGACATAACGCTACAAGTCGGCAGCGTGACGGAAAAAGTCAGCATCGTCGCCAATACTGTACAAGTCCAGACCGAAAGCACGCAGTTAGGAGACGTAATTGACTCGAAGAAGATGCTAGCTCTCCCCCTCAACGGCCGCAGCTTCGTCGACCTTCTGGGCCTGCAGGCGGGTGTTGCGCCGGGCACGGCCGAAACGATCCAACAGGACCGTCCGGTGTCGGGCATTTTGAATTCGGGCAATATCTCCGTGAACGG
>Ga0137358_10001929_pt1 | contig 11564 bp, 10 predicted proteins | sample Mad1_20_16metaG_FD_105551 | JGI IMG/M metagenome (GOLD analysis project Ga0137358, IMG submission 105551) | Vadose zone soil microbial communities from Angelo Coast Range Reserve, California, USA - Mad1_20_16 metaG | ecosystem: Environmental > Terrestrial > Soil > Vadose zone | place: USA... | reverse complement strand
GGAGTGATTCTCGGAGCGGGTGGAATCGCGAGCCATGCGCACGTCGGTCTCCGGAACGAGAACGGCTACTTTGGTGGCGCGAATTTAGCGCGAAACTTTTCCGCGGTGACCGCTGCTTGCGCCGTGGTGAGACGGGAAGTTTACCTGCAACTTGGGGGCTTCGATGAAGTAAATCTCACGGTCACTTTCAACGACGTCGATTTTTGCCTGCGGCTGCGCGAGGCCGGATACTGGATCGTTTGGACGCCACACGCCGAGTTGGTTCACTGCGAGTCGGTCAGTCGCGGGTTCGACGACAGCACGCCGAAGCAAGTCCGGTGTCTGGCGGAGATCGATTACATGAACGCGAAGTGGGGGGACGTGTTGAAGCGCGATCCCTTCTACAATCCCAACCTTTCACTCGGCGAAGATCTCTTTACCCTGGCTTTTCCGCCGCGCATCTCGAAACCGTGGGCCGTAATCTGATCCGGCACTTTTCCATGGGCCGCACATCGATATCCGACACCGACGCCGCGAAAGATTACATGTTCCATTTCGACACGTCGATGGAGCCGCTCGTTTTCGACGAGCTCGCTCTCAGCGGCTGGCTCCTGCATCGCGACGGCAAGCCGATCAACGGAATTCGCGCGATCGTAAAACAAAAATTCGCGAGGCGAAAGATCGTTCGGGCGCGACGAAAACGACGCCGGCCGGATGTGGAAGCTGCCTTCCCGCATTTGCCGGAGGCGAAAATAAGCGGCTTTCTTTTTGAGCTCCGGCTGCCGTTGGGCCGTAATCACCTCCCCTCCCGGGTCTTCGACCACGAGCATATCTGGCGCACGTTTTACAGGGCGACCATCTTTGCCGCTCCCTTCTTCATCATCGCCCAGCTGGGGTTTCCAAATGTGCGACGCTTCCTCGTCTCCTGCCTTAAGCATTCGTATTCGCATAAAAATAGGTTGCTCTCCCGTGTCGATGACGCCGAGCGAATTGTTTTTTGGCCGCAAACATCCGCGCCGGCTCGGACAAAGCACGTGGATCTCTTTGGGACGACCAAATCGAATCTTTTCATTCTCGAATTGGAGAGTTGATCGCGGCCGGTTTTCGCGAACTGGGCTGCACCGCACAACTGCACCTGGATCAACCTCCGGCGGAAGATCCGCCCGAGGAGAAGCTCCAGATCGTGGTCACGCCCCACGAATATCATAACCTTTATCTGAGCGAACAGCTTTGCCAAAAACGCGCGCGCAGCCTAACGAGCAGCGTCCTTCTCCTTTGTACCGAGCAGCCGGAGACGGGCTGGTTCCAGAGCAACTTGCAATGGGCCGGTTATGCACGTGGCGTCGCCGACATCAATGCCCTTGGAGTCCTGGCTTATCGCGCCCGCGGCTTCCGCAGCCATCATCTGCATCTCGGTTATCACCCGATGCTCGCGGCGCCCCGGAAAAAACCACAGGCAGAGCGGAAATATGATCTGACTTTTCTCGGATCACTGACTCCGCGTCGCGAAAAATTTCTCGCGCGGCGGGCCGATTTTTTTCCCAGCGCCAGTGTCATCTTAGACTGGTGCCGCTGGGGTTTGCAAAAACCAAAATAATCCGAAGTTACTTGAGCGCGGCGGAGCGCAATGAACTGCTCAGCGACACTCGCATTTTGCTAAACCTCCACTATTCCGAGCAAAAATATTTCGAGTGGCATCGCATACTCGTGGGTCTGGCCAATGGCTGTTGCATCATCACCGAAACTTGCCAGGGCCACGGCACGCTGGTGCCGGGCCGGCACTTCATCATGGTCGAGCCAGATGAACTGATCGATTGCTGCGAGTATTATCTGCATCATCCCGATGAATGCGTGAAAATCGCGGAGGCAGGTCTGGAGTTTGTTCAGACGCAGTTGCGCCAGGCCCAGGCCTGCGCGGCTTTCCTCCACGACATTGTGGCGAACGACGCCATGCTGCCGATAGTTGTCTCTTTCCGCTCCCAGCCGATGCGTCTCCTGCGCCGTTGCCGCGCGATCTGCGCCGGATTTTTTTCCGGCAAAAAGGGCGGTCGCTGCGGCGCGCGCTGGCCAGTGACTTTCGGAACTTGTTAGGCAAGTCCGCGCCGGCGGCGGCCAGCGATATTGCGCCACCGCCCACCCAGGCTCTGGCCAAACATCGCGCCGCTGCCATCGAGAAACGCAAAGCATTCCGCGCTCGTCTGAGGGAGCAGGAAGAACGTCGCGCGCGCGGCGAAGCGGTGTGGCAATTGCACGACAATGCTCCGTACATGCGCTCTTCCCATCCGTATCGTCGATAAGCAATTCAACACCGGCCTAGCCGATGCTCGCAATGTCGGGGGTCCGCATCGCCCGCGCGCCGTTTATCTGCACGATGGACGCCGATAATCTAATTTTTCCAAACGCGCTGCGCGAACTTCTCGACGCCATCTCGCGCAATCAAAACGCCGCCACCTACAGCCTGCTTTGCCGTTTCCGCAACACGCCAGCAAATCGCGGCGGCCTGCTCTCCTGCTACGATTGGGATCCGCAGATTCTGGTGCAGGATCCCTATATCGATGCGATGGCGATGTTTCGCCGCGATGCCTTGCTCCAACTCGGCGGCTACGATATCAGCTCAGCCAGATTGGCTGGTTTGGCTGGGAAGATTACGACATGTGGCTGCGTTTCGGGCAGAAGAATTATCGAGTCGGTTTCGTTCCGAACATCCTTTGTCTCTACCGTCATCATCAAACCTCGATGCTCAACACGACGAACTTGTTCGAAATTGAGTTGGTTCAACATTTCATTGATCGTTTTGGAGACCTGCTCGGGCGGTACGAGCCACGTAGCACGATGTTCGGGGTGCAGCGGACAAGATTCCTGCGATCGATTAATCGCTGGGCGCTTTGCTGAACGCCCCTGCCTTCGTAAACTTGCCGGATGGAGAAGAACCGGCTTCGCTCGCGCCGCTGGACAGGTGATCCGCGGGCGCGCTATTGGTGGCATCGCTTGCCGGGCATGGATTACGTGCCACCCATCTATTCCGACCTCGCCGAGGAAGAATGGATTATCATGCGGGACTGGTATGACGAAACGGATAAGAGTGGACGCATCGGTGAATGCGCCGTGCCGCTGGTTTCGCTCCTGCATGGTCTGATCATGGGCAGTAGAGCGGAGCGAATCGTCGAACTGGGAACGTGCTCCGGTTATTCGACATTGCTTATTGGTTTCATGCTTCGCCGCATGCACGTGCGGCGCGGTCTTTTCACGCTCGATTACGATCCGGCGGTCGCCGCCATCACGAAGAGGTGGTTGAACCGCGCAGGTTTGGAACCATTCGTCCAGAACGCTGAGATTCTTTCCACGAGTCGCGGGGCACTCGATGAGGCAGTAAAATACCTCGGGGATCTGCCTCAATTGATTATCCTCGACACATCGCATGAATACCAGGCGACGCTGGACGAACTTAATCTTTGGTATCCGCTTCTAGCGCCGTGCGGATTGTTTCTTCTCCATGACGCTAGCCAATTTGCCACGCAGTTCGATGCGACGGGTGAGGGGGGGGTGCACCGCGCCTTCCATGAATGGCGGGCTGCTAACCCTGCAGTGGAGGCAATAATGCTCAACGGCGAGTCGCATACTATGGAAGGAACCCGCCCGCTTTATAAAGACGCCTGCGGTCTGGCGATCTTGCACAAGCCTGCGATGCCCCGCGCTATTTGAGCACGTCCTTTTTTATCGCTAGCGGTTGCCCGATTGCAACCACGACGCTTTATCGCTGCATTCATCTCCAGGAGCAGTTGCGGGAACTCGGGCATGACGCCCGAGTAGCCGAATGGTTTCAGGAAACTGCAATCGACATCGATGAAGCGCTTCGTTCCGATGTGATTTTCCTTTACCGACTGGAAATGGGCCAGCTCCTTCGTCAGCTAATTAATCGCGCGCACGAGCTGCATAAACCGATCATCTTCGACACCGACGATCTGATCTTCGAGCCGGACCTAATAGAGCAGCATCGCGCGGTGCAGAATCTTAGTCCGAGCGATCAGATTCAGCACGCCAATGGAGTGCGCCGATATCTAGAAACGCTGCAAGCGAGCGATACGGTTGTGACAGCGACGCCGCTACTCGCCGAATTTGCGCGCCGGCGGGGCAAGCCAGTCTACGTTCACCGCAATAGTCTGGGCCAGGAGATGTTTGCGCATGCCGACCGCCTTTTGGCCCAACGACGACAACGGCTGCGGCGCAATGAGGTTGTGATTGGTTACGGCAGTGGGACCCCGACGCACGACGTCGATTTCGAAGAGGCGACCGCGGCGCTGATTACGGTGCTTAATCGGTTCCACCAAGCCGAGTTATGGATTGCAGGACCGCTGACTATACCACCGGAGTTGGAGCGTTTCGGGACGCGGGTTCGGCGACTTCCCCTGATGGATTGGCGCGGTTGGTTTGAGTTAGTCGGCAAGATAGATATCGCCCTCGCGCCGCTGGAACAGAATAACCTCTTTAGCCGCGCCAAGAGTGAAATCAAATTTGTGGAGGCCGGAATATTGGGAGTTCCACTTGTCGCCTCCAACAGCGATCCATTCCGAGATTCGATCACGGAGGGCGAAGATGGACTGCTGGTTGCGGACGAGGTGGAGTGGACGCGGGCCTTGACCTCACTTATTGAGCAGCCGGAGCGACGCGCGCGGATCGGAGAGCGCGCACGCGAGATCGTTCTGAAGCGTCACAGCCCGGCAGCGCGCACGCGCGACCTTGCGTTTCTTTTGCCGCAACTGACACCGTCCACGCCCAGTGCTATCCCGACCGCGCCGACCGGCTGGGGTGCCAGCAAACATCGATCCCAAATGGGCGTCGGAAAGTTCGTCGGATTAGTTAAAGGCCTCCGCGCCAGAGCGAAACGAATTGTTCGAGCGGCAGACAAAAAACAAACCACTCGTCTAGTTATCAACTGGCTCATTCCCGAGCCGTTGGCCGGAGCCGGAGGTGATCTTGGCATTTTTCGAATCATTCGCTACCTCGCCGAGTTCGGCCACGACTGTGAGGTTTATGTGGTCCCATATCAGGCAATGGCCGGCTTCAGTACGGAGCAAATTCGCGAATATGTCCGGCAGCATTTCGGGAAGACGCTCGCTCACTATCATCGCTGGAACGGTTATATCGAAAACGCCGACTGCACGTTTGCAACGTTTTGGCCGACAGTCGAGAATCTGACCGGTTTGTTGAAGGGCGGTCGCCGCTATTATTTGGTGCAGGATTTCGAACCCTCTTTCTACCCAGGAGATCTACACCACGCGCGCCGCGCCGAGAACACCTATCGGGCCGGGCTGCATTGCATTACGCTCGGCCCCTGGCTGGCGAAAGTGTTGCGCGCCCACTACGGCGCAACCGCGGACCATTTCGAGTTCGCGGTGGACACCGCGGTCTATTGGCCGCGATCCGTGGGACATAGTGCAAACCGCAGAGTCTGCTTCTACGCTCGGCCGCATACGCCGCGACGCGGCTACGAACTAGGTCTCGAGGCGCTTAGTCTCTTGCAGGCGCGCTTACCGAAAGTGGAAATCGTTTTCTACGGGACGGCCAACCTACAGCCGCAGCCCACGTTTTCCTTTGTCGATCGCGGCTTGCTCAGCCAAGAGGAACTAGCCGCGCTTTTCTCCAGCTGCGATGTCGGACTGGTCTTGTCCCTCAGTAATCCTTCCTTTGTGCCGCTGGAGATGATGGCTTGCCGGTGCGCGGTTGTTGAACTGGCGAGTGAACGCTTGGAAGGCATCGCTACGCATGGAGAGGATGCCTTGCTCGTAGAGCCGAATCCAAATGCGATCGCGCACGGTATGGCGCGGTTGCTGGAGGACGCACCGCTGCGCAGGCGCCTGATTGAAAATGCTTATCAACGGGTGCGCGGAATGGATTGGCGTCATTCTGCGGGGCAGATCGAAGCGGTTCTCCTCCGGCACGCATGAAGATGGAACTCCCTTCCCAGCGCTTTCAGCCCCGCATCTATGGCGTGGGCGCTTGGACGGAACACATTTTCTTCGCCTACGATCTCGCGGCCCAGGAACGCCCTGGCATTTTCGTCGAGCTCGGAACCGATCGAGGCGAGAGTTATTTCGCCTTCTGTCAATCGGTCGTCGAAAATCAAACGAACACACGTTGTTTTGCTGTCGACACTTGGAAAGGAGACGTGCACTCCGGGTTCTATGACGAAACAACTTTCCAACAGGTCGAGTCGCATAATCGCGCCCACTACCAACTCTTCTCTCACCTGTTGCGCCGAACATTTGACGAGGCGCTCGCTCAGTTCGGCGATGGCAAGATCGATATTCTGCATTTGGATGGTTTGCATTCCGAATCCGCTGTTCGGCACGATTTGAATAACTGGCTGCCCAAAGTTGCGCCTGGCGGCCTCGTCTTGTTGCATGACGTAAACGTGCGTGCTCGAGGCTTTGGCGTTTGGAAAGTTTGGGATCAACTCAAACACCGCGGACGTTCATTCACCTTCAACGAGGGACCGGGACTTGGGCTTTGGGAAAAACCGCCGCAGCGCGCGTCCGGCTTCGTGAATGCATTTCTTGACCCAAACAGCGAATCCCGCGGCGCCTTGATTGATTATTACAATGGCAAGTCTCGCGAACTGCAATGTCGGATGGCAGAGGAATGGCAAAGCGGCGCCATTCGGCAAAGTCCATCGGCCCAGGAAACTGTCATTCAGATTTTCTACACTAGCGAGGGCACCCACCGGGAAATGGACTCGATCAACGCGCGAATCGGACATGAGAATTGGAAGGATGTTTCCATTGCTTTGCCTGCCGGGGCTGGAGCATCGCCATTGCGAATCGATTTTTTAAACGCACTCAACGTCATCGACATCGCCTCCATCCGCGTCCTTGGATCAGGCCAGGTCCTTTTTCAGGCCGCGGCACCGGCTGAGTTCCATAAAATCGACATCCGTGGCGATGCTGATCGTCTTTCCCATTCAAACTTTCTCCGTCTCCAAGTTACGGGGATCGATCCGCAGTTATATTTGCCACCGATCTCTTCGAGCGCCGGGAGCTGGATCGTCGAAATGCGATTGCGCGTCCACACCGGAATCCCGGGCGATTAAGAAAGAACGCGGCGCACCATAGCAAGCGCGCCGCGTTCCGACAACCAGCACTTATTGCAGCTTGCTTTGAGTTTCCCTGGCAAGATCGAGGTGTTTTTGGACCATCTTGGCAGTTGTTTCGGCGAATTCTTTTAGATCGGGATCAGTTGCCTCGTTAGCCTCCTTCTGAAATTCAGTGAGATCTTTCTCGTGATCTTTCACCATCGCATCCATGTAAGCCTTATCTGATTTCCACTTTTCGCTTGGCTCCTTGCTCGGCAGTTTGAAGCCTTTTTTTTCTGCAATGGCTTTCAGGTCATTATTGGCCTTTGAGTGATCGGTGACCATTCGCTCACCAAATTTCTTCACGCCCGCGCTTTGGCCCTTTTCGCTGGTCAATTTTCCCAGCGCGACTTCCATCATTCCGCCTTTGGCCGCGTTTCGCATGAAGGTTTTGTCCTTCGCACTGAGTGAAGCGCTGGAAACCACATCGCAAATCTATTCCATTTTGGGCTTGTACGAACTTTCGAGCATCTGCCTTGGGTGCTTTATAATTGGCGGAGTGGAGATCAAAGCACCGCGTTGTGTGTCACGGCCAGGCCATATGCGGAAGAGGCGGCTCGCCGGGCCGTGCAGGAACACCTCGATCGCAGAGCAATTGCCAGCACGGTGGTGCCGAGCCAGGGCGTATATTTACAAACCAAATACTCACTTCCGACAGAACAACCAATGGTCTCAATCCTCTACCGACGCGAGATCAAGCATGGTCTCTCCAGAAATGTCTCGATAGCATTTTTCATAAAACAGATTACGAAGACTATGAAATAATCGTGCTCGATAACGAGAGCTATGATTCAGAGACGCTGGAATTTTTGGCCACGCTGAGGAAACAGGACCGCGTCTGCGTGGAGCGGATCGAAGGTGCATTCAATTACAGCCGACTGAACAATTGTGGCGTCGAATTGTCTCGGGGATCGTTCATCGCGCTGCTTAACAATGATGTGGAAGTGATCAACGATCGGTGGCTGAGCGAAATGGTGAGCCACGCGCTGCGACCGGAAGTGGGAATCGTTGGCGCACGGCTCTGGTATCCGAACGGTACGATCCAGCACGGCGGAGTGATTCTTGGCGCAGGGGAATTGCCGGTCACGCCCACGTCGGCTTACGGTGTGATGACCCCCGACTACTTTGCGCGCGCACATCTGGCGCAGAATCTTTCCGCAGTGACCGCTGCTTGCGCGGTGGTGAAACGGGAAGTCTACTCACAACTCGGAGGGTTCGATGAAAATTTGGCAGTCACTTTCAATGACATCGATTTTTGCCTGCGGCTCCGCGAGGCCGGCTACTCGATCGTCTGGACGCCACACGCCGATTTGGTTCATCACGAGTCGGCCAGTCGCGGGGTCGACGATAGCACGCCGAGGCAAGTCCGCTGCCTGGCCGAGATCGACTACATGAATGCGAAGTGGGGCGACATGTTGCAGCGCGATCCCTTTTACAATCCCAACCTTTCGCTCGGCCAAGATCTCTTTACTCTGGCTTTTCCGCCGCGAACGACCAAACCGTGGCGGAATGTTGCCGCTTAATTGTGCGGCGTTAAAGGCTGCCCGCGTCAAATCGAAATGAGAAAGTCAATCCTGCAGACGAATGCGGCCGCAGATTACGTGTTTCATTTCGACGCGTTGCCAGAACGCGTTACCTTCAAGAAGCGCAGCGAAATCACCGGTTGGCTCTTGCATCGCCAGGGGCTGCCCACTTACGGAATTCGTGGAATTGTTCGCGGCATTCTGCGACGCCGATCCATTTTCAAGGCGCGCCGCAAAAGATCAAGACCGTTGATCGCGGCCGTTTATCCCGATTTTCCAGATGCGGGACAAAGCGGATTTTTTCTGGCGCTCGAACTGCCTGCTGGCGGAAGCGACGTCACAATCCAGGTTCGAGACCATGAGAAAATTTGGCGAACGATTTTTGTCACCCAGATCTGGGCGTTCCCTCTTGCCTTTCTCGGTCGGATAGGTTTGCCGCGCGTCGAGCATTTTCTCGTGACCTATCTCGCGCAGCTCTTTCTCGGGAAGGCGCGAAACATCGCGGCCTCGGTGCGCTCCGAGTTGGTCGCGCAGATCGAGAGCGGCCCTCGTCACGGTGACATCGAAACGTTCACGGGCGCGATCGGTTCAACACAGCGCGAAATCAAGACCGTGCATTTGTTCGTCACTTCAAAATCGAATTTGTTTATCCGCGAAATCGCCGAATTACTTCGCGCCGGCTTCCGTGCTGCGGGTTGTGAGGCGCAACTTTTCGTGGATCAAATTCCCGCGGAAAAAACCGAGGAGGGTAAAATCCAAATCGTGGTTACGCCTCATGAGTTCTTTAATTTATTTTTAAGTTATCAGCTCTCCTGGGAGAGGATTCAGCGCCTCACAAATGACCTTTTTTTGCTGAGTACCGAGCAACCCGAAAGCGAATGGTTTGACAGCAATCTTGTCGCGGCTCCACACGCACACGCTATGCTCGACATTCATTTGTCGGGAGTGGCCGCGTACCGCGCGCGCGGCCTGCCCTGTTTTCATCTGCCGCTCGGTTACCACCCATTGCTTGAACAAAGTGACGCGCCAGCAAAGTCCGAAAGAGACCTCGACATTTGCGTTCTGGCTGCGATGACTGACCGCCGCGAGGATTTCATCGCCGCCCATGCTGATTTCTTCGCGGCGCGTAACTGCCACATCAGATTCGTTCCGATCGGATTCGCCAAGACGGAAGAGACGCAAAGTTATTTACCCGCTCCACAACGCAACGCCCTGTTGCAGCAGACAAAGATTTTGTTGAACGTTCATTACTCAGACCTGCGCTATTTCGAATGGCATCGGGCGCTGATCGCAATCGCGAATCGTTGCTGCTTGATTACCGAAACCTGCGAAGGCTTTGAGCCATTGGTCCCAGGTAAACACTTCGTGATGGCGAAAGCAGACGATCTCACAACGTGCTGCGAATATTATCTGGAGCACAAAGATGAGCGTGAACCGATTGCCGAAGCGGCTTATAATTTCGTGCGTGAACGCTTCACGCAGAAAGATAACTGTCGCGCATTCTTGCAGCAAATAGAGACAACAGTCCGGCGACAAAACGACGCGGCCGAGTCGAATTTCGACCCAGAGGCGAACGCGGAACCCACATTAGCAAGTGAACCATTCCCGAATGCGTTGGCAAAGCGTCTTTCGCGAAGACCTACAGCGCTATTCCTCTCGGCGCTGCGTGAAGATCTCTCAAACATGTTTCGCCCGGCGAAGCAAAAACCGGCAGCGACTGTCAGGAGATCCACGGATGCGGCGGATATAGCTCAACGCGTCACGACGCTCCGCAATATGCGGCGTGGCTATATCGAGCGGTTTGACGCGCAAGAAAAGGCACAACAAAACGGGGAAGCGATTTTCCGATTGCTCGAAAATACGCGATTTGATGGCAGCACACCGGCGATTTCAATTATTGTCACTCTTTACAATTACCGAGCGTACATCCGGCAGTGCCTCAAAAGCCTGGAAGATTCTAGCACTGCGGCGATTCCCGGCGGAATCGAAGTCGTGATTGTCAATGACGCCTCGACAGACGATTCGCTGAAGCAGGCGATCGCATGGCAACGAATTTCACGTTATCCCGTTCGTATTGTCGACAAGCGGCTGAATACCGGATTGGCGGATGCACGCAACCTCGGTCTTCAGCTAGCCCGTGCGCCTTATGCTTTTATCCTGGATGCAGATAACATGGTGTTTCCTCGCGCACTGGAGGAATTGCATAGGACAATTGTTAAAGACAATTCAGCAGCAGTTTACTCGATTCTCTGCCGTTTTGAACGCGATCACGACAATCTGCAAGGACTGCTTTCCTATTTCGATTGGGATCCACAGATGCTGGTCGAGTATCCCTACATTGACGCGATGGCGCTGTTTGACCGAGGGAAACTCATCGAAGTCGGCGGTTATGATACTGAATTATATAAATTCGGCTGGTTTGGGTGGGAGGACTATGACTTGTGGCTGCGAATCGCGAAAGCAAACCTCCGTGTGAGTTTCCTTCCGAATGTTCTTTGTCTCTATCGACACCATGAAAAGTCGATGAGCAATGCAACTAACCTTTTCGAGCGAGAACTGGTAGCACATTTGTTTGAAAAACACCGCTGCCTTATCCGAATGTATTCGCCAAAAGGGCGAATTCTCGGACTGAATCCGTTGCGGTTCGAAGAGGCAGTCAAAGTACACTCGCAAAACCGCGCACGAACAGATATTTCAATGGCGCGATTGACGTAAACTGAGCTTAAGACTGGGCTGCCTGACAAAGGTTATTGCAAGAGCTCACGAAAACTTTCGCTATTTGCCTAACGAGAAATCCGCGCGGTCGCGAGAAAGATTTGGATTATAATACGGATCGCGCTTGAGCACCTCGGGCCAGCGCTGGCGCATCAGCTCAGTCTCGAGTGGTTCCACCGTCCGGCGGGGGGTCCCGGATCCGTGCTGATACAACTTCG
>Ga0137358_10001921_pt1 | contig 11588 bp, 14 predicted proteins | sample Mad1_20_16metaG_FD_105551 | JGI IMG/M metagenome (GOLD analysis project Ga0137358, IMG submission 105551) | Vadose zone soil microbial communities from Angelo Coast Range Reserve, California, USA - Mad1_20_16 metaG | ecosystem: Environmental > Terrestrial > Soil > Vadose zone | place: USA... | reverse complement strand
TTCTCTCGTGTCCGTTTACCTGCATCTTGCTATCTTTGACCTGTCGCTGCAGTTTTCATTTATCATCGACCCAATCCTATATTCATGTATACAATGTCTAATGCGAACTCGTAGAGGTGCCGCAATCAGAAGGACCAATGTCATATGCCCGCTGGATAAATTAAGTACCTATCTAGGATGTTGACACAAGGCTATACCATCAAACTTTTCCCCAGAATGACATGTATAAAGACCCTCGAACCTCCCATAACCACGAAAATAGCGATACATAGAAAGACAAAAAAAGATACATAGAAAGACTGATACAAGTCAGCGACGGCCCCGCGTGTTCGCATACATCGGCGCGCCGCCATGGCCATGATATCCCCGCACCTGTTGCATGTCGCCTGTGGGTGCGGGCATACCCAGACGTTGATAAGATTGATACGTATTCGCGACGCCGCCTCGGCCACGCTTTCCGAGCCGATCACGCGAGCAGCACACCGCGATGAGCCCTATCAACACCAACGCGGCACCGATGGACAACACGATGATGATCGGGAGCTTTTCTGTCATAAATGCGTCTTTCACATTGTTGTTGTCATTGCTGTTGCTGCTGCTTGGTTGGTATACGTCGACCATGCCACTGGTTGGCTGCGGCGTAGCGCGGAGCGCTCCTTCGACGTGAGGAGAAGTACTGTGAGTGTTAGCGGTATTGTTGGTGTAGTGCGAAGTACTATGAGCGCAAGCGTCATTGATGGTGTGGTGCGAAGTACTGTCAGTGCCATTGGCATTGTTAGTGTGGTGCGAAGTACGGTGAATGCAAGTGGGACTGCTGGTGTGGTGCGAAGTAGTGCTAGTGGCATAGTTGTGGTACGCATTACTGTTTGGTCTGTTCACAGTTGGCCGTGACTTCGGCTTCGGCTTGGCGCCAAACGCTTCCATAGTATGAGAAAGAATACTATTGTTGGTGTGGCCGTTGAGCCTGACATTCACGAAATCGGCATGTGCAGCTGTAGGGTCAGTGATGGAGAGCAGTTGCACGTATGGGGCGGCCGTAGTGTCCACACTGCCGTCGACAAAATCACCATAGTTGACAAGTAGATAAACGTTCCGGACTTGGCGGGCGGGTCACAAGTAAAAGGAGTCACATAAATTTATGAACGACGGCGGAGTAAAGAGTCATGAAACTTACGGAACGAAGTGCCCAGGATGAGGTCATAAGTTGCGGATGCGCCGGAAGAGATGGGCTGGAACTGGAATCGGGGGCTTAAGATGTGATGTGGATGCAAGTGTTACGAAGAGCAGACGTACTGCACCGATGCAAGTCTGGTTATCAGGATTTGTCAGGGCATCGTCGGAATTCGTGTCAAGCGGGTGCACAGGATACGTCTGGCCACCAATCTTGAAAGCGATACTAATCTCAGCGTCGCAAGGTATAAGCCATATCTGGCCGAGGCCTTCCACGGATTCCAGTGATGCACCAGGGACGCCAGAATATATCGCGTTAGACACCTCCCTTTTAAAGCAAATGGTTTTGTTTGTAAATGGACGGATGACGACGCACTGACGCGGAACAGAGGGAAGGTAGAAATGTGTTTTACGCACTGAGGAACTTGGGGAAAGGAAAACCCCGTATCGAACATCGCTGTCAATTGTTTCCGATTCTGCGTACTCTGAACCCTGCTTTGAACCTGGATGGGTTGTCCATTGGGTCCAATGATCCCGTCCTCGTCCAGAAGCACCTGCCAATGCTGGCCCATGGCATCGAGCGCTGGCAGGGCAGTCACTGGCACTCGCGGTTGGCTTGTGATGTTCTCTAGGCCTTGCAGTATCTCGCCCACCGTGATATCGCCTGGATACTTTTCTGCAGGGTCATTCGAGCGTCCGAGAAGGACCGTGAGGATATTCGGAGCAGAAATGTTCTGTCGGAATATGCGATCGAGCACCGTGTCGCCTTGGGATTGATTATTGAGAGACGCATGGATGCTCGAACCACTGTTGGGTCCAAGGCCCAGAATGCCTGGCACTCGAGGGGTGTTCGACGTTGGGGTAACTTGCACTACAGAATAGAGATGGAGACGGAGAGAGGATTGTATAGTGGGAGTTTTGCTCACTGAATGCTTGATCGGGAATTGTATACCCCAAAAACTCTAACTGTGCTGTTTTGACCTCACCTAGAACGTGAAGAAATTGAGGCTTTGTCTGAATGGCTGGGTGAGAACCCACTTGCCAGACACTTTTCCAATAGCGTAGGTAAGCCCTGAGAGTACGCCTGTATCGTTGGCAGTTGCTATTGTACTCGAGACCCAGAGGTCGGAGCTATAAAGGCGGATATATGTGAGCATCTCGTGCTGAATAAAGCCGCTAACGGCATAAATACCTTCCAGTATCGATGACAACTTGGATTGGCTGCCCCCCAAGAGCGATGTTAACCATGTAGTTCAGGTTCTGACCATTTTCCAGGCCAGATACGTGATCTCTTTTGGCAGCAGGCGATAGTCTGCGTTCACCACGTATCTCTGCGTGAAGGGCAGAAGCGCAAAGCAGGGGACGAAGGAGGAGAAACAGTGAGGAGAGCATGTAGAAGGAAGGCGCTACAGAGGTGATAGTAGACACGGTGCCACGTCCGGCGCCTCTTGTCCCGCATTTGCATGAGGCCAAGGACACCGCCAAGGACACACAATAACATTAGTCAGTACTGTCAGTGCCTGAACGAGGGCGTCAAGTCAAAACTGAGGTTGCAATCAGTTTGCTCTGTGTATTAAAACAATAAAATCTCTGCAGGTCAAAAGAGAGGTTGTCATGTTGTCATCACGGGTAAAGCAGCTCAAGTTCCCGTCAATGATCGATCGCGGTATAGGTGCTGAAGTCGCCTAATTCCAATTCACGTGACTGATGGGCACGGTTCCCTCGCTTATTTCCGGCCACAGTTTTGTAGAGACGCTCGACCGTTATTGGCAGAAGGTGCGTCGAGTGCGTCGAGTGGTGCGTCGTGCTCGTCTCAGAACAAACGGCATAATTGATACTTGACGAGTGGAATAGATGTTGGAAGTTACGAATTTAGGACCATACTTAGACGACACTCCCATTGAATTCTCAGTACCATCATCCCATTAGATGCATCATCGCATAACCAGTGGGACGAACAAAGATTGGGAATCTGCACAAACTCAATTATTGTGAATATTTACAGTAAGTCGGATAAGGCGTTTCGGCTCAGTTTTCTCATAAGAATGCTGAACGCATGAGAAAAAGGCGAGATCTGATGCATTGGACTCACGAGAATTACCAGTATCATGATTGCACAAGAGGAGTTCGGCTTATAATACATTCCTTGGCAAACTTTTGGCCACAGTTTGCGTTGATGAATTCCAAGCCCGTCTCGTTCAACATCCTAAGCCGAGACGTGGCCATACCCAGACGATTCTCACTTCCCCTCGACTACTTCGAGTGGCATCTCCACTACCATCTGCTTGTCCTCCCCGAAGCGCGCACGCCATGCCTTTATTCCGCCTTCAAGGATGAAGACCTTGCACTTCGAATCTGATGGCAGTGCATCTTGAAGCCATCCAGCGCAGCGCGTGGCCCTCCCAAGTGACGAGGAACAGTGGAAAACTACGATCGGGATCTTTTCGAGAAGAATGGTCAGCGTCGGGAGCAGCGGATAGAACGTCTGTGCAGGCAAGTTGATGGCACCAGGGATCACGACCTAGTGTGATAGGAGGATGATAAATATGAGGTTTTACAACGCTAGGGATCTTGAAATGGTACGCACATCTACGTCAGTCCGTCGTACATCCACGATTACGAAGTCCACGGCGGGCGCCTTTGTAGTGACCAACTCGTGCAGCCCATCTGGTGACATGTTAGGTGGGTGCGAATACGGTTGTGGGAATGACAGAGCCCAAGCGGGCGTTGGCTTTGGCACTCTCTCCATTCGGTTTAACGGCAAAAAGGGAGTCCTTACTCGTCAAATTCCTCAAATTCCTCACATTCCTCGAATTCGTCACGTTCTCACATTCATCAAATTCGTCACCTTCCTCGCATGAATTCGTCAAATTCGTCAAATTCATCGGATTATCCTGGTCGATCGGCAATTGTGTGTTCTTCCAGTTTCCGCCACTATGCGCTTGCTCTTTCAGTTTCTGAGAAGAATCGTTCTCTGTGGTAGACATCCTGGCGTCAAAAGAGACGAAGAAGCCTCTATCGCAAAGGAGGAATCACTGCAGGTGGATGTCTCGTCTCCAAACCAAGCAGAGACAGTATATTTCACTCAATACCCAAATCAATGGGCGAAAATACGGTTGGCGTCTATTCTCCAATATTATTATTGACACGCTGCTGACGCTCATCCCAGAGAAACTATCAGGGAGCCTGCGGCGGAGATGCTTGGCACCATGATCCTTATCCTTGTCGGGAATGGTGTGAATTGCCAATTTGCGCTCAGTGGAGACGTCGACATCTCTCCTTCTTCCAAGGGCAGCTACCTCGGTTTCAACATTACTTGGGGTTGCGGTCTGTGGCATAGTTACACCCTTTGTTTTCATGCTGACTCGTGACACTCTTCTCAGGCGCAGCTCTCGGCGTGTGGGTTTGCGGTGGTGTGACTGGTGGCCATATTAATCCAGCTGTACGGTTACACCAATTAAACCGGGTAAAGCCTTCTGACAAGTGCGCGCTTTTAATTCTAGGTGACGCTCTGCATGGCAGTCTTCCGTGGACTTCCATGGCTCAAGGCGGTCGCCTACATCTTTGGTCAGCTCATTGGCGCATTGCTAGGCGCACTCGTCGTTTTCGCCAATTACTCAAAAGCCATCGACATATTCGAGGGCGGGAACGGTCAGCTTACGCTGAAAAGTGCTGGTCTTTTCTCTACCTACCCGGTCAGTTCGTGCTTTCAAGTTTCTTGTTCTCCCACCTCCGTTAGTCCGTATCTGACAGTGGTGAGTTCCTCTTGCTTAGCTCGCCTACATGTCGTCAGCCAATTGCTTCTTCGATGAAGTGAGAGCCCGCCTCCGTCTTCACCAAAAGACCTCAGTGTCGAACTAATCCTGCTCTTATCTCCCACTCCAGTTTATTGGCACTTTCATCCTCGTTTTTATCGTGTTTGCCGTCACCGATAAGCGCAACAGCGGGTTGCATCCCAGCCTCGTCCCCTTGGTCATCTTCTTCGTCATCTTAGGAATTGGGGCAGCGTTTGGGATGCAGACCGGTAAGTCCCACGTCACCTACAAACATCCTATCTGTCCCAGCTGATGTGGGCCACGCGCAGGCTACGCCGTCAACCCCGCACGCGATCTTGGACCGCGCATCATGACCGCAATGGTTGGGTACGGAGCACAAGGTCCGTACCATCCTCGGCCTAGATGACGTGCTAACGTAAATTCCGGTCCAACTCGCAGTGTTCACATTTCGTCACCACTATTGGATCTGGGGTCCTATCATTGGTTCGTGCTGCGGCGGCCTCGTCGCAGCCCTTCTCTATGATCTCGTCATATTCCGTGGTCCAGAAAGTTTCATCAACACTCCGTGAGTGCAACGCCTTACTAAAAACGACTTAGTATGTTCCTTTTTTTTTAACGGTCTTTGTATGAAAATATAGGAATGCGAAGGCAAGAGCATATGCCGTACGCCAGGGAAGGCGCGAATATGTTGTTCAAGAAAAGTCACTGGCACCTGTAGGAATTTCAACAGATGAACCGACCGGCGTGCATGAAGTCTGATTCGTCTCGCACGTTGATGCTTGTTGACTCCCTGGCCCTACCTTTTCCCTTGCCAGTGTATACCAGACTTTCTAGCTCGGGACCGCGTAGAGTATTTGTTGGAAGGCCAGTAGTGAGAGGATAAGTGACCGTTCAAGGTTAATTTAGAAGGGACGAATTGGAGGAATGGGTGAGAATTTACCAGGGTACCGGAAGCGACATGTAAGCGGGACTCGCCCCTGAAGGTAAGAAGTTCGTGAACTACTGTTGCAACTGGGCGACGGACTCGGAGGATGCGCTGGGCCAGTCAAGCTAGTCAAGCACGGCGGGTGCTGGTACTCACGGGGATTGAAGTGACCGTATCAATCATTTCAGCCTGTTCGATTCTCCCCATCGCGACATTATCCAACCAAGAACCATGCACGTTATAAAACCGATCGTAGATACACGGGACCCCACAAAAGTAAAAAAAATTCAGGCTGGGGTGTCAAAAACGCTAAAATAATAACTGGCCCATATCATAACAAATAGTCATAAGTAGCAGAATCGTACCAGACATGCTCATCGGTAAATCCATGCATCATGCATCAACGTAACAGCGAGAAACGGCCCCATTGGGGATCTACCTAAAAAGGTCCATCATGCCTCACCCACGGCGCGCGACCGTCGCCGCGGCTTGCCGTTACCGTGCCTGTTCCTTCTCTATCATAGACGCAGCCCGCGTACCTTTGGGCGGGAAATACGGCGCAGCTTTTGCAGCTCGTGTCCGTCGGTTCTTCTCATCACCCGCGCGCGTACCAGGGGACGGAAATATCTCCTCGGATGAACCACGTTGGTCGCGGTTGTGGTCGCCACCCCTGTTCAAGTTGGCAGCGGGTACTGGTGCCGCGTATACTTCCAATTTCCTGACAGATTCGAGAAGTACAGCGTCATCAGAATCGTCATCGTCAAAACCGTTATGCGCGGGATCGGCGATTACGGCATCGTTGGGTTGCGTATCCTGTAAATGTCTGAAGGTCTGCGAGTCCTCGGCGTCACGACTTTTGTGCACTTGACTGTCCGCAGGTGATCCTGTAGTGTGTATCCGCTCAAGTCAACACACGGATTAATAATAATAATAATATCGTATAGCCAGATGTGGCTCAATGACGAACCTCGAGAATGGGCAGTGATTTGCAAGTTAGTCTCGACTTCGCGCATTTCACCCTCGTCGCCATCATCCGAATTCGCTACAAACTCATCGAAAACTTGCGATTCGAGAACGGGCTTCAGCACTGCGGCGGCAACATTGGTAGCAGTAGCCTTTGTTTTTGCCTTTGAGGTGGTGCGTGAAGCAGCAGGCACAGCTTTGGGTTGAATTGGTTGCGAGCGCAAACCAGTACGCGTTCGGCGGGGTGAAAGTGGTGGCACCACTGGCCGAGCACTAACCTTCGACCGCTTCCCCTTTCCCTTCCCGATTTCCGCCTCGTTGGAGGGCGGGGGACCAGGTAGCGGTTCTTCAGCCGGCTTATCGTAGTCGAACTCGGTATCACCTCGTAATGTCGCATCGAGATCATCAGAGATCCTAGGTTCATTCAAAGCAGGCTGTGGTGCACGCTTCGAAAACGACGTTTTAGTGTCAACTCATCGGCGAGAAAGCGAGGGCAGAGAACAGAATGGTGAACTGACTGTTTTACGTCTTTTCCGCCCCAGTGCTTCCCCAAGTGAGACTCGACTTGCTCGCATTGTCGATCTTGTGCGACGCGTTTTCGGCTGCTGTCCAGCAGCTTGCTCTTCAGTACTTTCTTCCTCTTGGCGCTCAGCATCCCGACTGCGTAGGTTGGACCTTTCCTCGGGCGAGTGCATTACAGTTTGCCCCTCGCCATCTTCTTCCTCTTCCTCCTCTTGACGTTGAGCATGGGCTCTCTTGATTTGTACTGGGCTATCCTCGTTGTCCGTCGCGGAATCTCTTCTCTCCTCTTCATCCAACTCAACTAACCCATCATCGTCAGCATTCAACTCCTCATCTTGGTCAATCCTCCCATATCTCCTGTACACGTATCGACCTTTCCCATCGGGTAGAGGTGGGGTTTCCTCAACGATCTGGGCAATCCTTTTGTCCAGGCGATCCATATTCTTGCGATAGCGTTCGCGCCATCCATCTTTAGGGTGACGATACGCCCATTTATACTGGCCAAATTCATCTGCCTGAAAGGGTGTAAGAAATATAAGAATTTAGAGTAGAAAGTGCCTACACGGCGTATCAAATCTGCATATATAAAATGACCAGTACGTCCACCTTCTCCTTTGTCAGGAAGGACGACAGCGATGTACTGACAAAGGTGCTCGTCATCCTCCTCCGTAAACTCGGTCCGACTGTATTCATAAGTAAGAGTCGATGATGTGTCGGTTAATGCCTCACCGTGACATGGGTTTGCGTCCTGGCACCCCTTTCTCAACGACGGGTGCTAGCTGGAACCGACGAGCATTGATACACCTATCTACAAACCCAGACAGGCGGACATGAGTCTTCCGTGAGACGGCGTATTTGTCTTTTAAGATTGTGTATTCCTTTCGGCTTATGGTAAGGACCACGTCCGCATCATCATCCTCATCTGTGATCCGACCACCGTGTTCCTGTGGTAAAGCATCTGAACCTAGCACCTGTGATAGAGCAAGCCAGGAACTCACAAATATGTGCTTTGTCAGATCTGCATTCTCAAAATCGTGAAAGAGGAATGTCGCGGGTTCCCCGTTTGGGAGCGAGAAAAGCCGACCCTGCCAGCATCGTCCAAAGTAAATCAGTCATGAGTACTGTCAGAAATCTGGAATCTTCTGACCTGAAGATCAACGCCATCTTCGTCTACACTGCTTTCTCTTGCATATGCAGCATGAGCGGCGGAGGTTCTGGCCATCGTGGGGACTGTCAACGCGCGGCCACCGACGATGTCTTCAACTTGATGTCTTCAACTTGTCGATTAACTCAATGATGTCACGCCACGTGATACGGCGACGCATGCGTCGTCGCGTGGGCGTGTCACGCTTTAGAGACCCCTCTCCTCACCCTTCGCACTCTTCGAGTCAGCTATCAGGCTATCGTTGATCACCCTTCGGAATGTCTCTCGCGGTATCCGGGATCGACTCTTGACTGTCACGAGAGCGATAGCATAGGTCTTTGTGCCCCTGTAATTGGGGATTCTCTCGGGCGACAAATACCCGGCATTGTGCTCAGCTCGAGGATGCATGCCCTTCTACTTTGATTCGGGCTCATTCAAGATTGGGACTCAAGCCCGATTCTACATATCCTGACCCACTGGTAGCTTATCACACTTTAAGAGTCTTCGTATTGCATACCTCTACATGACCTCTACGACCAGTGCATTTTGGCATTCCGACCTGAGGTCACGCTGTAGGCTAACCGGGATCCGCACTGCGGGTTTGTGCCTTTCTACAGTCAGTGGCCATTCTATCTGGCGCATGCTCCATATTCCGTATCGTCGGTTTGGCGGCCACGCGACGGATTCACTGCCATATTTCACCCCATTCGAAGTCCCTTCAAAGAGAACAGACCGCGAAATGCCACTAGGGTCTTTGAGATATCTATGTAAACTTGATTGCAGGGAACAACGTTTATGTCATACCGCCTTTGCCACAGACCCTATGGTTCCTCTTGGGCGCACATGCGGAGTTGTTCAGGCAGCATGTCTGCAAGTCAGAGTTCCTTGGCGACTCTTTGAACTACATGGTATATGTGCCATGCGCCATAGTCCTGGACATGGCTGGTGTTTTTCTACAAGGTTAATATATGTGGCTGATTTCGGATAAGAGATCAAAAGCTCTGCCAAGGATTGTCCTCAATGTGTCCGTATCTTGAGTGCCGGTGAACTAGGACAGTCTGCAGTCTGGAAGATGATCTGACCGACGAGCCCCACCGTGAAGCTCTGGAAAGATAGGTGAGGGAGGTGACTCTTGGAAGGACAGACTAGGACGAGGGCCGCGCAACGGGCGAGTCCGGAGGGGAAAGACCGAGGTGCTCGGGAGCAGCGAGTCACGGTACCATACTTAAGTGTATCGGTGTGTGCAAATACATGCGATTGTATGGTAATCAAAGCGAGAAGATGCCCGGTAGAGCAATAGTATTCCCACATTATGACGTGTCCACACCCACTGTATTTCGGGCTTGTCGCCCGAGATTCGAGGCTACCCTGTCGGGCCAGCTGTTAACGCAGCGTGTGGCTACACAACCTCCAACGGTGATTGCTTCGTGGACTGGAGATCGACGCTGGGGAAGGGAGTCCGATGTCCCTAATCGACTTACTTGAGATTGGCCAGTGGAAAGACCCTTAAGTACAAATGATTTACTTCCTGGAAACAGAGCGAAGGAAAATCCAGGTCGTGGGTGTAATATAGGCCTTCTATAGCGCCAGAGTAAGTTGTTCATCATTGGTATTTGTTTGCATGAGGTAGATTCATCCGAGAAGCTGGTGGGAAAAACACGCCCCTGTTTCGTCTGGTGGTTAAATATAATCAAGGGATTCCGGAACCGAGAAAGGGCCTCGTGTCCAGTTAGAAAAGTAATGAATTTGGCACTTTGGAGTTTGAGCCTCGCCGCCGGAACGGGCTGCTGGGGGCAGGCAATGAAGCCGATGAAGCCCTCGCGGGCGCATTCAAGTTGCATGCCCGATTGGCCTCCCATGCTCTACAATGATAATAAGTCGGAGAGCTATGCAATCTTTAATCCGGATATGGATTCAGATAGACTCGGAAGAGTTGCAACTTGCAAATCCAGATGACAAAGCAAATCAATACGTCTTTTCACCTTTACACACTTCTAAAACATGTGCCCGACTTGGTGCTGTGTTGATTTCCAGCCTGAGGCAGGCGTGTGTCATTTATAACCCCATAAAGGTCGACATTCTCAAGGGTTAATGACACTTTAATCGATACAGTACAGTACAGCGTAAAATTTCATCTGGGAGCGCCTTTGATTTATGCCCATTTGGAAGGGTCAGCTTGGGTCAGCGTCGGGCCCAGCGTCTTCACTTCGGCAATGACGGATGTCACAGGGCAATTTTACGGCACTAGGGATCGACGACGGAGGGCCCCGGGGAACAGGCCGGTCTGGATCATCGGTGTGAGAGATTCAAACACAAAAGGTTGAAAACATCTCCTATTATTACAGTATTGTTGTGAGAAATGGTCCCATCAATTAGTAGCAGGAGAGAATGGACTAGAGCGCGAGCGCACAAGTGTCAGGAACGTAGTGCGGTGCGGCGAACCGCCAGTGTACAGCATCAGCAACGGGTCGCACTACTGTTCTATTGTTGGCGAAGATGCAGGACTAACTTACCATAAAGCGAAGCCCATGTACTGTAAAAGCCTTTTACTCAGCCTTGGAGACATCCGAGCGGTAAGGGTAAGCAGTGACGATTTGATTCCGGCACAGGACTGTTCCGACAAGCGGCAGAACGAAAGGAATGGCGCCACTTTTTGAGAATTAAGTGGGGTCTAGTCAGATGCTGCGCAGCAGGGTCGAGGCCCATCATTCCAGTAAGACACGAGACATCCTTATGTACGGCTCCAAACCGGGAAAGTTCGGAATAACCTAGAAGCAACAGTCGCCGAGGCGATGCAATGGCCGTTTGTAAACTTTGTATTTCGGCCAGCATTTGTGTGTGTTGTATACGCACAAAGACACTTTGTGCGTTAAAAAACTGTTCATTGTTTCCTGTACCCGCGTGCGTGTGCGTGTATGGGACGTGGACAAGTCCGCTGAGCGTGGAAACGTTGTTAATGCAATATATGTAATACGGATTAGTGATGATAATGTAATGCCGACGAGAGTCGAGTAGTAAGTAAGCAACGGGCGTTGTTCGCGATCGGAAACGAAGTTAATGGGATGTGCAGAGTACAGCCCCCTCAGCC
>Ga0137358_10001917_pt1 | contig 11598 bp, 9 predicted proteins | sample Mad1_20_16metaG_FD_105551 | JGI IMG/M metagenome (GOLD analysis project Ga0137358, IMG submission 105551) | Vadose zone soil microbial communities from Angelo Coast Range Reserve, California, USA - Mad1_20_16 metaG | ecosystem: Environmental > Terrestrial > Soil > Vadose zone | place: USA... | reverse complement strand
TGTAATGGTAATGCTTCAGATCAAGTACAGTAGTTCTCGTGGATGGGTGGATGGCTGAGATTTGTGGAACAGAAGTGGACGAATGGAGGAGGATGTAGGAATGCCGTATGCAGCAAGGTCAGCAGCCGGAACTATTCAAAAATCTAAATCAATCCTCAGAAAATTCGCGCAGCCCCCAAAAAACTGCAGGCGATTCTGTAAGCTAAATAAAAACTGCCTGTGCCATTGAAGGGTCGAAAGTCGAGTCAGAGGGCGAGATGGGGGGTGTATGCATTGTGAGTCAAACCGGAGTCAATCTTCCGCGGCTTGCTGTGGCACAAACGCATCCGAATCCGCGCAGGTCTGTGCGTCCGTCTGGTTGTTGGACCGTGCGTGGGAAATCCATCGGAGCACAAACGACAAATCGTCGTTTCTCGTTCATCTTTCGCCCCCACCAACCCACTCCCGCACCACCACCTTCTCCTGCTCCCCCTGCTGAGAACATCGTATTTTCACTAACTTCCCTCGCAGAAACACATGGCTCGTACCAAGGTAAAATTAATCAAACCACTTTCTTTCACTATTCCGTCCACTGACTGATTTCGTCGTTATCGCCAGCAAACCGCTCGCAAGTCCACTGGAGGTGGGCAACCTTGCGCCGGGTGAAATTCCTTAAAAGTAAATTCTGACTTGTCATATCTAGGCAAGGCCCCCCGTAAGCAACTCGCAACCAAAGCCGCTCGCAAGACTGCCGCCGCCGTACGTATAATATTTTTGGCATCGTTTGACGTCGCCGTCGCCGTCATGGCCGTTGGGGTCACGTGCTGATGGTTGACTTTGTCCCTTTAGGCTACTACTGGTGGCGTGAAGAAGCCGCACAGGTTCCGCCCTGGTACCGTCGCGCTTCGTGAGATTCGCCGGTATCAGAAATCGACGGAGCTTCTCATCCGCAAACTCCCGTTCCAACGTCTCGTTCGTGAGATCGCTCAGGACTTCAAGGTAAATCGCCGTTGTGGTTCCCGTTATGTTGCATGGGGGCTGTGCTGACTACACGTGTTTGCTGTGCAGACTGACCTGCGCTTCCAATCCTCGGCTGTGATGGCGCTTCAGGAGGCTGCTGAGGCCTATCTTGTGTCCTTGTTCGAGGACACCAACTTGGCTGCCATTCACGCCAAACGTACGTTCACCTTCTCTTTACTCTCGTTATACCGATGTTCATTGTGCATATCTTGTAGGTGTTACGATGTACGTTATCAAGACAAGTTCTTCGATTGCTGTGTATCACTGACGAATCTCCCTGTAGCCAACCCAAGGATCTTGCTTTGGCCCGTCGTCTCCGAGGCGAGCGGTCCTAAACGATTTTCTTGGTTTACTTTCACGTTTATCCCCGTTGCCCATAATCAGTTATCTTGCGCCTGCTTGTGCTGTTGATGCAATGGGATAGTTTGGTTGTGTCTGTACAGTTATCTTAAATGTGCTTGAGGATTGAAATGACCCTTTTCGTCTGCTTGGTAAATATATATGTATGGTCTCCTGCAGTGCAGTAACACGACAGTTTCTGGTGAGTGGGAGGCATGGGTGCGAAATGATCGAGATCTGGGTCATGAGACTCGATATCGGTGATATCTGATATCTGACTATCTGACAGAAGTGGGCCTGTGACCTTGTGACAATTTTGGTGGCGTTGTTTGGCGGCGTTTCCAATTCTCATTACCTCAATTATTACTCTCATTGTCTCAATTATTTCGGAAGGCTGCAGGGAAGCACAAGCACCGTGACAGCAGACAGTTTCAACGGCAGTCCCGCAGCACAGTATCCACTTCCATATGGGATTTCGGCAGAAAAGCGGAATGGCGCGTTAATCGGCTCAAGCTCATTCTTTTGTCCGTAAAGTCTAGTACGACTTGTCACCGAGTTCCGGCACGAAGACTTCTGTCATCTCTATCACCGTAACGCAATTCACACCCTCATATCATATGGTTGCGTGACTATGTTGACACCCCCGGCGTATCCGTTTCCCCTGTTCTTGGTACATTCCTGCTCAGGGTTGCCCATTCTGTTCTACCTTCTGTTCTACTTCTGACTGTTGATTGTTTCAAACAGATGGGCGCATCCCACCCGGTACGGGCTATTCTAGTTCCCGGAGTAAATCACCGCCCATGTTTGGTCAAAAAATTCCGTGGGGGAACCGAACTGACACATATAACATATTGCGCACTCCACATCCATTCATTCATGCGATCAAGCGTCTCTCAGGTTTAGCCAATGTCGCGTCTCCTGACGGCAACGTGTCTTCGCCTTAACCGAAAGTTCCATGCATCTTCTTGCCGTGGTATATCAAGGGCAAACTTCTCCTCAGGGTCACCTGTGCTTTTCTCCCTCCCGCCCCTCGACTTCGATATGTCCCCATCTAAGAGCGAGCCCTCGACTGTTCGTCTCCCCCAACCTATCCGAACTCAGTTAACGGATCCCACCGACTCAACGGACAAGTCTCAATCCCCACCGTCCGTAGGCCCGGGGGCATTTGATCCCTCCGTGATCCCACCATCCCACCCTGACAGATCGCGTACAATTGTTCTGTGCTTCGATGGGACGGGCGATTATTTCGACGCGGACGTATGTTCTATACCCTGTTTACCATGTCTCCCTCCCCGACGATTCTCGCTTGCAGAATTCGAACATCGTGCAGCTCTTCTCGATGCTCAAGAAGGATGACAAGAGTCAGCAGGTGGTCTACTATCAGGTTTGCAGGATCTGGTTGTTCGTTCTTGTGAGGCGATCGTTCAAATGCAAGTATTCTAGGCTGGCATCGGGACGTACACGATACCTGAGATCGCGACACCGTTCTGGTCAAATGTGCAAAAGAAGGTTGACATGGCTATTGCCAACCACCTCGATGCCCATGTCATGGGTGCGTCGCTCCTATTGGAGTCTTTTGCGCCTCCAGGATCATTTACGAGTATTGCTCTTTTCAGGGGGATATGAATTTTTGATGGAGAATTGTACGTCCATCGGAAACCATTTTCCGTCTGCGTGCGGAGTGCCTCATTTGGCTTCTGGGTGCTAGATCACGCAGAGGATAAGATATGCATTTTCGGGTTTTCGCGCGGCGCTTACACCGCTCGAGCGCTAGCCGGGATGCTCCATAAGGTTTGCGCCCATTACATCATGACTTGGTCGAATGTAACCCGATCGGTCGCAGGTTGGCCTGCTCCCCGCAGGAAACCACCAGCAAGTTCCCTTCGCGTATAAGATGTTCAGTCGCGATGACAAAAGCAAAACTGGGTGGAAACAAAGCAATGCATTTAAGAAGGCTTTCTCAATCGATGTTCAGATAGAATTCATCGGCGTATGGTATGCTCCCTTTTCAGCTTGAGCGTTACGGATGGGCTCGACACTTAATGCTCGGCGTAGGGATACGGTTTGCTCTGTCGGGATAGTGCCTCGTCACCTGCCATTTACAGCCTCTAATACTGCTATCCGTTACTTCCGCCATGCCATGTCCCTCGATGAACACCGTGCCATGTTCAAGGCCAACCATTATCAATTTCGGCGCTCAGAGGACGAGAAAGGTATCAAGCCCGGAGAGATGCCGCGGTCAAACCACCGCTTCCCTCACTACCACAGTAAGCATCACCAACACCACAAGGGTAAATCGAACGATGAGGCACACGACGACGGACCTACTAAGACTACTGACGTGAAGGAAGTTTGGTTTGCTGGGTGTCACTGCGGTAAATTTCTTCTTATCATGTAGGTAGCGTGCTTGGTCCTGACACCATCTCGTAGACGTTGGTGGGGGATCGGTCCCGAATGGCAGACGGAACAGCTTGGCCAGAATCCCACTTCGTTGGATGATTCGCGAATGCTTCGTTACCAACACCGGAATCCAGTTCCACCGCGATTCTTTCAAAGGCACCGGCCTCGATCCTGACACACTCTTCCCCGTCATACAAAAACGGCCCGAGGCAATAAAGCCATCTACCTCGATGGTCACTGAACTCAGGGCTTCTGCTCACGAGGCAGAGGCGAGTGAGGCCACCCTCACGGACAACGTGGAAGCGCAGGGTTCGCCGTTAGCAGCGTCTTCTTTCAAATCAGAAGAGGAGGAGGAACTGGAAGACGCGCTGAGTCCGATCTATGATGAGTTGAAAGTTCAGTTTAAATGGTCTATACTCTGGTGGATTCTCGAAATTTTCCCTCTGCGCCATCGCGTGCAAAACCGGAAAGAAATATCGTGGCCGTGGCGGCATTACTGGTCGTAAGTTTTTTTTTGCCAAGTTTCTCTGGTCCCCGTTCTATGTCACTCATTTGGGCGTGATTTCTTTCTCTCCTCAGGTCCAATTTGGGTGACCCCCGCCTAGTTCCAGAACCAGTTCGTGAACTTAAAGGGCTGGACAAAGTTCATGTACACCGTTCCGTGAAGACAAGGAAGGATGTCGAAAATCTGGAAGGGGGGAAGTATACGCCTAGGGCGAAGTTCGAACACTTGGAGTATGAGTGGGTGGATTGAATACGCTCGCAATGTGTGCCGCAGATTCCGCTTCCCTTCTTTCCCGAAGCTGCTTTCGCAGCTTCATCTTATACTTGATCATCGGTTCCGTTGCTTACATTACCATTTGTATCCATGATATGTCTCTCCTTACAGAAAACACTCTCTAGCCTCTATTGTATGCTTGGACTGTAAATGTGTATATACGCTCCTATTTTCTCCGATGTCAGTCAAGGTGTGAGCAAGCCTTGTCGTGACAGATCACACGTACATGTGGCCCGCGCTAACGTCGACAGCATATATACCCATATCTCGTATATAGTATGTGATTACCACCATCGGTAGTACCGAGCGCCCTCAAGTTTCTTCCAGCCGAGTCCGAGTCCGGCGCAAAGCACAGCGGAACAGCCTGAGGTCGCCGCGGGGGGCTTAGCTCCGAGCCCTCCGACGGAAAGCACGGCCCCAAGGCCCGCCAATCAAAATAGTAGATCTATGGGGCGGCCTTATTTCGGTCGTGCTGCTGTAGTGCGTGCGATGCATGCTCAGCACCTCAATACGTGGCGGTCCGTGAACCACGGCTCGAATTTGGAAGATCAAGGGCATGTGGTTAACTTATTTTGCATGCGCTAGGACGGCAAGCGCAGACTCGAATACATTAATTGAGGAATAAAAATAGAATAGGGCACGGCGACTCTCCTCTCATTTAAGCTACTACTGTACCTCAGAATTCTTTCATTGAAACATAAAAACGCCTTTGAGTCCTTAGGTCATTGTAGGGAAGTTTGGGAAGTTGACTTGCCTTCGATGTCATCTTCCCATGATTGACAGTGTCCTACCGGCGGATCAGCAGTTGGATGAACGCGCCTTCGTTAATATTCTCGCGCGCACTGGTCTGACTGTACTTCTCACAAGTTCTCAGATCTGCTGTTGATAAGGATCGTCAGGGTATAGGATACATGAGTTGAAGGGAGACTTGCTCCAGAGCTCAGATCGTTCAGCCCCGCGGTTGAAATGAAAAGCCGTGACTGCAGGCCGGGGAATTTGCCAGTGCACTCCCGGAGTTGTCTTGGGACCGGGCCATTCGTCATATCATCTACACTTCAGTTGCCGCCCAACGATTTCAGTTGAAAATAGCGCCCACCCAGTGGGTACTTGCTTCCAGAGTAGGAATTAAGTTACATGGCGTAACACTTCACAGCTCCATGACCAGGCTATTCCCGCGAGTGCGATGAACGAGGCACTACTCCTCAATTGCTGATTGCGTTCGTAATATCGCGCGCTAACTTTTCTCTTTTACCTCCACCTTCGGTCGGCGTGCCATTTGGACCACCCCAAAAGCTCCTTTTTTTGAGCATTGAAGTATGTGTCCCTTCTATCAAGCGAATGAGCTAGCACTGAATGCTATCTACTTTTCCCTTTTCTACTTTCTGCAGTGCATCATTTAATACGTCCGCCGAACGTCGTGCAAGGCTCCACCGCCAGCTCCCCCTCAGGCTCGGGAAGTGAGCCTCCACCTCGGCAACGACGCAAGCCGGGGCGCGTTCCAGTATCATGTGCGGAATGTCGACGGTGCGTACTACCAACGCCCGTCATCGTCACACTCGACGTTTCTTGCTCAAGTTCCCGCTAGACTCAAGTTGAGATGTGATCGAAAGGCACGTGTACTTGTAATTCGAGGCGGGTGCGGGGTTTGAGAAGTTGTTGCTTGTGCTGGGGCGTTTTGTCCCTCTTATAGGTCCCTTGTGATACCTGCGTCAAACGTGGGTGTGCGGCGACTTGTCCCAATGGTTCGTCGTTCTGATATATCACCAATCGTGGACCGGATCTCGGCTACTTCTCGGACGTATGCACTGACACTTCTTGCCAGGTACCCACCCTACGAGGCGAAGCAACCCAGAGTATGTGGACTATATGCGCGGGTCGACCCTTGCCGAAAGCTTGCTAATCCATACCCAAGCTCGATCTCAGCGCATGTTAAACAGCAACATGCGGCGCAAATTGAGCGCCTGACTCGCCGCATTCGCGTACTCGAGCAAGGCCTTGGCGATGTTTATTCTACCATCTCGGATGAGAAACACCCACTTTTGAAGGATGAGAGCGTGCTAGCGTCGGGCCCCTCGCCCCCTGGATTTAGGACAGGCCCGCCGATGCACCATGATTCGTCCACTTATCCGGATGACATGATCAATCACTTTGGTACGTCGTGAAGCCAATGTTTCTACCGTGCAGGGGGTGAGAGTTCAGGGACATCTAGGTACGCTCAACATCGGTCCAAGAGGAGGCTCGTGCTTCTATGGCGCGACCGCTAGAGGAGAAGTAAGTGCGGTTCAGTCTAACACAAAACCTGCCGCTTTGCAGTACTTTTTATCCCATTGCCATCCGCTCACGTTCCTCGTGTCCAGTTTCTTCTCAGGACTAGCCGACACTGGCAAAGGCGCGATGCCCCATATATTCGATGCACACGATTGAGCGACCGCGTCCTGTCACTTCCATTTCCAGAGGCACCGCCAGAACCTCTCACACCAGAAATCCGCCAGATGGTCCATGACCATCTTCCTCGCTTCGAAGACGCGCGGGGGGCATGCGAGCTCTTCTTGAACTATTCGGCATACATGTCCGTAGTTCTGCTGGTAGTTGACCTGCTCTTTAATACTTACTGACAAACTGGATAGGACCTCGTCCTTGACGAGGGAGGAATTATTGCATATTCTCGAAACCGTGTACCAAAACAAGTGCGTACCCTTTTTGCTTTGCCTGATATACTTCTGTTGTTGAGGTTTTTATACAGGAGCGCCGACCCGGAGCCTATCACACATCACCTGAGCCTCCTTTACATCGTGCTTGCTCTATCAAGATTACTGTACGGCGAGGACAACTATACCGTGGAATCACAAGACTATTTCATGTTATCTCGCGTGGCATTAACCCTCGATTCGCCAGTGACGACTACCACTGTCACCGCCGTACAGACCATCGTATGTGGCTTACTCACCTGTTACATGCGAATCTTTGAGCAATACAGGTTTACATGGCCGAGTACTTGTTGCTGAGTGATGTCCAGATCGATCCAACAAGCTGTGCTAGGGCATGGGTGTACATCGGGATAGCCATGAAGCTCGCCCATAGTGTAAGTCCTGTATAGTTGTCATTCTTTGGCGGCCGACTCTCACATATAACAGATAGGTCTTCGTGAGTACTCTCGGATGGGACCATTGGGTTTATGTTTTAACGTATCCTTATAGATCTTCGGGGCGAGAGGTTCCGGCTTGAGCAACATGAAACTAAAAGGCGTGACCGAGTTTTTTGGCACCTCCTTTCATCCGACGTGTGGGCGGTGAGTCTGCAAAACTCCTTTCATTTGTAGACAACAGGTTTAAATATATTGTATACATCTAGAGTTTCACATCCGGCCGACCGCCGGGTACATCGTTAAGCTTCGTCGATTGTGGTCTTCCCGATGACAACGAGGAGCAGGAGGGGAGCGATGGCAGAAAACTCATGGGTTGTACGTCTTCCCATTCTTCCACCAGCGCTCTTACGCAATATCACCCAGACCACCGTTGGAATTACGAGTTCATTAAGTTGTTGTCTCGGGTATTGGCTATTGCTTTTACCTCACGGCCGCCTCCCTATGCGGCCATCCTTGACCTTGACAGGAAATTAAGAGACTTTTACGTACCACCACACCTAAGACTTCAGTGGACGGGCCAAGAGTCATGGGACAATCTGCTTTGGATCAAGCGATGGGTTGTACTTTCCAACAAGGAATGGGGTAAGCAGTTGTCTTGAGTTTCGACACGCGCGTTAGATGGAGCTTCTTGCAGCACTGTTGAACATCCACCGCGCATATTTTTCACAAGCGCTTCGCGAAAATCCCCTCGATCCTCTCAGACACAGATATGGTCTCTCAGTCATGGCGCTCTACCGCTCGTCGTTCCGACTAGTCGAGGGCTGCACGAAGATCTGCCAAGCGTGCCCGCCAAACTTTCAATTCTTCCGCACGAATTTTGCCAGTTCGAAGGTGCTTTCGGTGGTCGTACGTGTTTCTCGCCCAAGTCGTACTCCCCGGAACTTTGCCATAGCGCTTCGCAGATCGTGATGTGTTTGCTTGTGTCTTCTGCCCCCAAATCGAACTTGGCGATGCCTGCTCTGGACGTGCTCAACAAAGCTGTTACGTTGTTTGAGACTGGTATTGAGAGTGGCAGTATCCATATGTCCGAGAATATGGTTGGTCGCTTTGCTATAGTACGTGACCTCATGCTAATAGTGGAGTCTCCACAGGAAGCCGTGCGCAACATGCACCGCGAAGCCCATGAGGCAGTAGAAAAAGCCCAAAGTTCTGGCAATCAATCGCATATCCCATTGCGTTCTGACGAGCTTGACCGGCTCTCTGGCATGACACGGCGCGAGCAGGCGGCTGCGTCTCTCGACATGCCCGAACATCTGGCAAATGATTATCGCGTGATAAGCGGGCTCGATGCTCCGATGGCATCTCACCATTCGCCGGCAGACTCCTATACGCCACCTGATCCACGACTTGTAGAACAAGTAGAAATGGTGAGCTCCGGCGCCTCGACGCCCAACAGGGCGTTCCCAGGTGAGGAAGACTTTAGCACGGTGTCCGTAGAGCAAGAGCTGCTGCGGAGACAGCCGTATACGGCCTGTAGGGTATTACAACGACAACAACCATATATCCTGGACGCCTCGTGGCAGGATTTTGTCGCGCAGCTGGGGTTCTGAGACGATATGTTACGTTTGTTTTAGTTACGTTTCGTGATGTACATGATATCAGTTTTGGAATGGAGTCAATTCATGCAAGACCGGGGTATGAAATTGATTTGGCATTTATCCATTCGATCCACACAATAAGGGCGACCATTTACGTTGAGCAATGTATGGCGAGGTATGGCGTGCGTGGAAGTCGAGTTTAACTTACATCACGTGACACGAACAACTTTTCTGTCTGGTGCTCGGAAATGTCTCTTTGTACCATCGTCCTCCGCCAATAGTTTTCTCGCCGCTTCATGACATATATACCCAGTCATGCCCTTGCAAGACTTCGAAACTACAAGTATAAGGGCGTGGACAGGTGCGATCGTACGATCTCTCATTCTGTGCGGGCGATCGATGAACATCCTTTTGAAGGTCATTACTCTCAAACTATGTATTGAACCCGTTCTGGAACTGGTTCGTCACTCTTTGGCCGGAGTGGGTCGCGCCAAACATGGTACGCAACCAGGCTCGCGGTAATAGGTGCATCTATAGACGTTGCATATACGTGACCTGCAGATAACGCTGTCCGGCCTGGCAATCGTGCTGCTCAATTTCGCGACGTTAGTATTCTATGATCCTGCGTACCTAACTGAGAAGGGGGGCGCGACGGGCCCGCCAAATTGGGTGTACTTTACGTGCGTGTTTTTTCTTTCTTTGCATCGTCCGTGAAAAAATCGGAGCTGCCCCGATGTGCTGATTCGGACGCGACGAAAACACAGATGGGCCGCCGGCCTATTTCTATATCAAACTTTCGACGCGATAGATGGGTCAGTATTACTTTCCATGCTGTGATTTTGACGCGACGCGGGACCGACGGTCGGGGGGCGAATGCTTGGGGGGACAGGAAACAGGCGCGTCGGACGGGAATGGCGGGTCCTCTGGGCGAGATGTTCGATCACGGTTGCGTCCTGACCCTTTTCGAGTCTGATGTATTGACTAAACCACCTTTTAGGATGCGATGCCCTTAATACCACAGTGAGTTGCCGTGGCGGAGCGCCCTCTTTTTTTTTTCCGTGCGCGTTGACACCGATTTAGCTCGAGGTCATCCTCGCCTCCTACGCACTGAATCTCGGTCGGTCGTGGTGGACCGTTGCTTCGCAAGTTGGCTCGCTTGCAAGCTTTTATTTAACCACTTGGGAGGAATACCACACTGGTTTGATGGTGTACCTTTTCATGTTCCACTCGCTCTGATATCCAAATCAAGGCCAACTATACCTCGGAGTTTTCTCTGGCCCTGTAGAAGGTATTCTTATGATTGTCGCAATATTTATTATAACTGGCTTTACTGGTACGTCTGAGATTGCCGACTACGACCAAGCGTTGAACTCGGCGTAGGGCCTAGATTTTGGGATCAAAACATTTTGTTGCTTATGCGACTAGAAAACGTCGAATGGATAGCTTCGCGCGTCCCTGACCTCCCCATAAATGTGTGTTTCATGCTTTTCGCAGGATTCGGCCTAGCCTTCAACATCGTCACAAGGTTCGCACCTATCTTCTTCGGTTCCGTTTTTACTGATTTGTGGCCAGCTACATCAACGTATTTAAAGCGCGTCGTGCATCCCAGGGGTCCGTGGTGAAACCACTACTATACCTTCTTCCGTTTCCTGCGTTTGTCTTCATGCAGCTCGCGTGGCTGAATCAGCCATCCTTGCAAAACTCAGACATCATTAACTCGCCTGTATTTGTCCCGTTTCTCTGCGCCTGGGGTCTACAATTTGCGCATGTTGTCGGACGGATGATCATTGCACATGTCACCAGCCAGCCCTTCCCGGTTTGGGACCCGATGTACATCTGGAGTATCATTGGTGTCATTGACGCAAATATGCCATTCCTTTTCAGCAGGTAAGATTTGGCAGATGGGCCACGCGGCTGCGGTGCTGACCTGGCATGTGACTAGACCACCGTTGATTCAGCACTCATCCAAGATGACTGAGAAGTTCGTGTACGTAGTACTGGTTGTCGCATTTGTGACATATGCACGCTTTGTGGTGCTGGTCATTTCTGACATCACGAAGTACCTGGGAATTGCATGCTTGACTGTGCGCAGAAGAGATGCGAACGGCGTATGGAAGAGTGGGGTTGGGATGAAGCCCGTTTGCACGATTAGATAAGATTAGATGTGCTGCTTACATAGACTGGTGCCGTCGCCCATGGGAGACTCGGACAGGGAGACTCGGACTTGGATGTACGTTCTGTGTTTTTTGAATCACTGGCTTCTAACTGCGATATCAAGCTAAGCGAAGGCCACCAACAAACGTGTGACTCGACTGAACTCGACTATGACACAACTAACTGTTCGTGTTGGGGTGACTTGGTGTGACATGGTGGTCATGGCCAAGTCACGCCAAGTAGTA
>Ga0137358_10001915_pt1 | contig 11600 bp, 17 predicted proteins | sample Mad1_20_16metaG_FD_105551 | JGI IMG/M metagenome (GOLD analysis project Ga0137358, IMG submission 105551) | Vadose zone soil microbial communities from Angelo Coast Range Reserve, California, USA - Mad1_20_16 metaG | ecosystem: Environmental > Terrestrial > Soil > Vadose zone | place: USA... | reverse complement strand
TGTATTTTCCAGGATTAGCACAAAGACGTTCGGCGAGAAGGATCGAGCTAGCCCAGCTCTGCAGACCCACGGAGGTATGATCCTCCTTGAGAAGCGGGGCATCGTTCAACTCCACCCCCACAGGCTCACCACCCGGTGCTAGGAAGGAAAATGTGCGGGTAATAGCTTGCTCTGATTCCGAGCTCGTGAACAACCCAAGTAAGGAGACAGCCTCGTCGACAGCGCATGTGTACGCCTCTGTTTCCGTTTCGGGTAGTGAAGAGAACCAGATATCGGATCGCGCGGTGAAGCCTATCAGCCACTTTATGGCAAAAGCACGCTCGAACTCGTCTGCACGTAGGAGCTCTAATGCCTCTTTCCGCCCATCAAAATCCGAGGAAGTGTCATCGTCGTCCTCTTCGGCAGAAGCATAGCCGGAATCAGGAGCAGAACTGTCGCAAAATAAGCGTGCACGTGGCTTGGAATTGTCCTGGAGCCGCAAGCTCTCCACGAGTGGTGACGGGGAGTAGAGGGCACGGAGGTTGGTTAATGCATCGAGGATCTGAATTAGAGAGCAGTTGGAGAGGGACCTGAGTGGTGGAAGGCTGACTGTGGGGGGAATGGGATTCGAAAGCTCGGCCATGAATTGTCCTTTGTCTATTGATTCTATGTTTTGGGCTATTTCTATGATTTTTTCTATGACCCTCTATGTTCCCTTTTTTAACGAAAGCGAGGAGTGGACCCTATGAATCTGTAAGAACAGAAGTTAAAAATGTGATCTTTGAGAAAATACCTTGAAAACAAATGGAAAGAGAGAAATCTATGAGAAGAAAACCGAGGCGTATGACAGAAATGCTATTGGTAACAGACAGGCATCCTGGCAGTATTGATGATGGCTGTAAGACAGAAAGTTGAGTAAAAAGTGGTGAGGCCAAACGCTCGCGCTGCACGTGTGAACCTGAACCAATCAAAGATGCAGACTCGGACTGAGATAAGCCTGGCCTAAGCCTTGACTAGCTTGACTGGCAACCGTCCATGACACAACAAGTCGTCGCCGTCACCTACGACCTCATAGTTCCAGACGGAACACACGGTCCAAAACCAGAGTCGTCTGCATCCCATACGCGACCAGTCGCGCCCAGTGCGAGTGGCCATAAGGAATATTATGACGCGCTCCGGGCTGCAATCGGCGAGATCAAGGAAGTAACGGGTCATGAGCTCACGGCCTGGAGAAATGCCGTTGGAAATGGGGAACTCGGAAAAGAGGCGAACGTGACAAAAGGGGATGACGAGGACGAGGGTGGGCCGGGAGAAGGAGAGGAGTAGACTCATTGTCCACGATCATGGTACCCGTCCCTGCAGCTGCATATCATTGTACATCTTCCCCATGCTTATGCCCACCTCGCAGGTTTCTTCCCCTTCAGTTCGAATATATCTGCATTTGGTGCTTTGCGTCCTGCTGGTGCAGGTTATCATACTCGTGAATCACTTGATGGCTCACTTTCATGAGATTATGTGGTATTATCCCCTCATATCGCAAACTTACCCTCTTGCCACGCCTACTGGTAAATAGTTCCGAACCTCGCAGGCTTCGTGTTGTCGCTGCCATCTTGCTACCTACCCCCTTAATACGGCTTAATGCTCGACTAGAGTCCAGCAGTCGTGCTTTTGGCTACGCTCGCTCCTGACATGGCTCAACGCCCGTGATGTCTAGCTTAAGCTTCTCCACCCTTTGAATTTACTTTTGGAGATTGGTCTTGTGATAGCACAAAGCCTGGAGCACTTCCCCCAAGGCATAAGTTTACTCCAAGCCGTACAATAACACCGACGCTCTATCGCCCAAACTGTCAATCAACGATCGGTCTCTCCAAGTCAGTAGACACACGTCATCCGAACTACGCCTATCATATTTCCATTGTTGGCCTGCTCTTTGACCGTGCCTGTACATAGCATTTAGGAAATATAAGGACCTGATGAGGATACGCCTACGTATGGGTCATTGGTGTTTTACTTATCTCTCACGGGAGAGAAAGAAATATGTCATCGACCGTTTCCCTCGTCTCTATCAATATTAAATCACCCATACTTCTGCTTGGCCATCTGCATGAACATGTCCATAGTTGCCTTGTCCTTTTCACGTATCGCAGCTGCCCGTTCGCGCGACCCTGAAGTCCTATCCTCGCGCTTCTGCTCAAACCTCGCACGCGCAGCATCTCTGCGGGCAATTCTGCGAAGCAAAACGGTACACACGATTTGTGTCAGTGAGCGTATGAGGCGGGTGATGTAAGGGAGCACCCACTGTGCTTTGAAGCTATCCCCACCGCCCATAAGCGTCCCTTCATCGATATCCAACCCCTCATCTCCCCTTTCTCTGAATGAACGGTCACCCTCACGCCGCTCTCGCTTCTTCTCGAGCATTCGCTCATGGCCAACCTCACGAGGGCCAACCATGTCCTCTACGCGATCCCGAGCTTCCGCCTTGTCACGTTTTCGTTGATATTCTCGTTCCGCTGTGGCTCTCTCTTCTGCGTCTTCGCGAGCCAGAATCCGGTCTGCCTGTGGAGGCAGAGTAGGTCCCTGTACACGTTTGACGGTACCATCGCCAGATGTTGACGGTGGTCCATTGTCGATGCCATAGGTAGCCGCCCCAACTTGGGCTCGTGCGGCCTGCAAAGCAGCGTCATCTGCCTTTGTACGTTTTGATGCGAAGGCCCATTTATATGCCGTTTGCGAGGTAGCCGATTGCTTGGAGGGGTCCACACCGGCGTACAACGACTCTGCAGATATCCGATGAGATTGAGGTTGAGTCACTGACTACGAGTAAGCAAGGGAGATAGGACCTACTGTCCAACTTTCCCCGATTCCATTCCTTTATCCGAGGATGATGGGCAACGTACAAATCGGAAAGAAACGTAGTGACCTACCTTCACAAACTTATGAAAGTATCTTTGTTGAATATGAGTGGTGCCCAACTCAGTCAGGGTGTAACCTCACCTCCGCGCTTTGTCGCCTGAAAGCTCGTCGAAGTACTGAGGAAGCTCTTAGACATGGACAAGTTACCACTCAACGACTCTAGCGGTACCTTGTGCTTCTCCTCTTTGAGCCAGACGCGAAACTCGGCACTTTTGAGAAAGTAGTCTGATTCACTTATGGGCTCGACACCTCCAGGGAGGTGCTTGGGTGAGTCTGAGCGACGCTGCGAGTCGGGCGAACGAGAACGGGGCATGGCTGGATTAAAACGACTGAGAAGGCTGTATTGTAAGCTGTTCACGTGAGACTTGTACGTTATGAACAGTCCCCGGCCGCCTATCTTGTCCGTCCATCTCTAGTCATCCACGATGACTGATGCCCCCGTCACAGAAGAAAAACAGCCTCAGACCATGCCTTTGGACGATGACAACGATGCTGATGATAGCGATGAGGAAGGGGCACCGGAGATAGCCGCTGCTGATGGTTAGTTCTACACCGTATTCTCAGTGTCCTCATGACACTACGTTGCGAAAAAAAAAATTTGCTATCCTCGTCACACTCTGACCATTGGCCTAGGTGAGGTAAAGAAGAAAAAGAAGAAAAAGAAACCGAAGAAGAAGAAGAAAGTCGAGCAAGGAGACCCCCCACGGACTGGTCTCTCGAAAGTGTATCCAGATGGGAAATATCCGGTTGGTGAAATCCAGGAGTATAGGAATGAGTGGGTAACTGAATATATCATATCATTATGACCGAAAGCTAAGTGCCGCGTTAGTAATGCGTGGCGTACCACCTCAGAGGAGAAACGCTATCTGGAGAAATTGGCCATGGAAGATCCAAATATCACGTATGAGAACATCCGGCGTGGTGCCGAGGTACATCGCCTCGTTCGAAATCATGCTCGCAAATTCATACGTCCAGGGATGCCAATGACTGAGATTGCAAATGGCATCGAAGACAGTGTACGTGCTCTGGTAGAGGAGAATGGACTCGAGGCAGGAATTGGCTTCCCCACTGGCCTCAGTCTGAACAATTGTGCAGCACACTACACACCAAACGCCGGCGACACGATCGGTGCGTGCGTCAATCTACCAATGGTGTGTAGACGATTTGACGGTAGCCCGTGCGGGCGGGTCTAGTTTTGAAAAAAGAGGATGTTCTGAAGGTGGACATTGGCGTCCATGTCCGAGGACGTATTCTTGACTCGGCCTTTACACTCACATTTGAGCCAACATATGACAAACTGGTAGAGGCTGTCAAAGCGGCAACTAACACTGGCATTCAGGTATTCAGCTGGTCGTGTATCGCGATCGCGTTCATTTCACCTTACTGCGATGTTGTAGGAAGCTGGGATTGATGCGCGGCTCGGGGAGGTTGCCGGGGCGATACAGGAAACCATGGAATCTTATGAAGTGGAGGTTGGAAGCAAGATTTATCCCGGTCTGTGACCCTTTTCACGAAGCATGCGGGTGCTGCTCACATGGTGCTAGTCAAGGTGATTGAGAATCTCAGCGGACATTCGATCGATCTTTACAAGATCCATGGCAACAAGTCGGTGCTGCTGGTGAAGAACGACGATCAGACAAAAATGGAGGAAGGCGAATACTTTGCAATCGAAACCTTTGGCTCCACTGGCCGAGGACGGGTGGTAGACAGCGTGAGACTGTGACGGACATAGATTTATGGACAAGGTGTTGACCATCGGTACGGCAGGGGGATGTTTCGCACTATGCCAAGATATACGATGCGTCACATGCACCAGTGAGGTACGCTCGCCAGGTCTACAGCCAGCAGAGAGCCAGCTGATAGATTGGCAAGGCTCCAAACGGCGAAATCATTGCTGCGAAGGATCACGAAAAATTTTGGATCGTTGCCGTTCTGTCGCAGGTACCTGGATCGGGTGGGGGAGAGTAAATATCTACTAGCGGTAAGTGAAAATTGGGGGCGGTTTCGGGGGAGAGGCAGAGTCTGACGGTTATGGCAACAGCTGAATCATTTGGTGGCTCAGGGCATCGTAGCAGATTATCCACCTCTGTGCGATGTGCGTGGATCGATGACCGCACAATTCGTAGGTGGCCAGCACAGTAACCGAGCTCACCAACTGAAGGGAAGAATCATCCTATAGGAACACACGATCTTATTGCGGCCGACAGTCAAGGAAGTTGTGAGCCGTGGAGAGGATTACTAGGATTCCATGTGATAAATAAATAAATTAAACGGGCATGACGTAATCTGGAGAGGAGGAGGAGACCCAACCACAACTGCAACTCATACGCCATGTCCCATATTTAACTTCTTCCCTTTCTTTCTCTCTACACTCATGAACATGTCCCTACCTTGGCCTCTCTCCCGCTTTTCTACAGGTAGAGCCGTGAATCCAGCCGTGAATCCTACATCTACTCTCAGAAGGCCCTCCCCAATCGCCTCACTCCTCCGTTTCTATGAGACTCCTGGCATACCACCACCATCGTCGCGCGTGGACCCTCTCCTTCAGCAGAGGGGAGGACATGTCATGGGCATACGAGACGTTCTCAGTCTGGGTGGTCTGATTGCTCTCAAAGGTGAGTAAAAGTCCCGGATTGAGACCAGTGTATTGTGTGCACCAATACGAAAGCGGCACGCCACACGGTCATATGGCCCCCAGCGTCTTACCACATGACGTATACCCTTTGGGCTTACTGGAACATGCTTTGATGTTGATTGATGCAGCGACGGAAGTGGCCAGCGATGTCGTCTCACACCAAATATGGGGCCCGCGAAAGAAATCATGGAGCCTCCCTATGACGATTCTTGCCGGTATTATGAGGAACGCCGGGCGTCACTCGAATCTCGTAGATATCGTGCGTCTTTCCCCTTTCTCTAGATCCGACAGCCGTTCGAACCATGTTTCCTTATGTAGGCTACCATCCGGATGTTCCTAGGCCTCGGCGGTCTTGTACCTTTGCCACCGGATGCGCTCGTCACCCCTGTTACATTCCGAGTTCGTAAGCGCGAACTTCGGGGAATTCTCGCGGAATTTGATGAGATGGAAGATGGCACACGTGAACTGTCCGGTGAATGGGTCGTTACCAAAAGACTCTGGCAGCGTCTACAGGCGGAGTGGAGGGCATCCCAGTCAAAATCCCGCGCAGATCCGTCGATCCCGCCACGCAAACATAACGAGAGAATTATCTTATATTTTCACGGCGGTCAGTCCTCCCGCTCGCGGCCGCGCTTTGTAATCTTTATCTGATTCTCGTATTCACCCTGAACATATCAGGAGCATATTATTTATTTAGTCCTGCCACTCACAGGTCAATAACCATACCTCTATCAAAATTCACTGATGCCCGTATATTCGGTAAGTTCTCTACCCCTGCTAGGTCGTTACCGATATAGTAACCATCCTTAACCAACAGCCGTTGCATACCGCCTTGCTCCAGAAACACGGTTCCCTGGTTCCCTCCATGATGCTGTCAGTACATACTTCCGCATGCTTGACGACCTTCACATCCCTCCCAGCAATATTCTCCTTGCTGGTGACAGTGCTGGTGGAGGACTATGTCTCGCTTTGCTGATGTATCTTCGTGATAATAACTATCCCTTACCTGCCGGCGCAATCCTCATGTCTCCTTGGGTTGGTGGGTTCACCCTTTTTTGTTGTAGTGGGAACTCGTGTTTGCTGACAGGGGTGGTAGACCTGACGAGAAGTTGCGATTCATGGGACAGTAACGCATCATTTGACATCGTTCCGATCCCTGCTAACGGAGATCATCTCGACCCTGTCGCGTGTTATCTCGGCTCGAACATGGAACGGTATCTGACCCATCCCTATGCTAGTCCTCTGTTTGGAGACTTCACCAGTCTACCACCACTACTTATACAGGCTGGTGAATCGGAGGTGCTCCGCGATGAGGTCACACTCTTAGCGCACAAGGCCACTCTAGCTGGTGTAAGGATCATGCACGAGCTGTACGAAGACGCGGTGAGTTTGCATGTCAATATTTGTTTGTTACTTTACCAATGGCCTTCCTGCACAACAGATTCACGTATTCCAAGCATTTCCTTTCCTCGAAGCGTCACAACACGCATTCGCATCGTGTCGCGCCTTCGTGAGACACGGCTTTGCCCTCGCTCAACCACAAGATCCCCGTCCACTTGATGATCATGCCGCCGCCGAGCTCGCGAACGAAATTGCTAACGAGCGGGCCCACATGGTGCGCGGCGACGGACAAGACAAGGGGGTGTCGGGTCGCGAGGTTCAAGACGATTCCGAACAAGACGCTGGAGATGTGACGGACGAGGAATCTGATAGCTCGTATGTGAGCGCCGAGGAATCATTGGCGATACAGATCGATGTGGATCGTTCATGGTCGATGTCGGCCCCCATGTCGCCAAATGTTGGCGCAAGCGATGACGACACGGACGTGGAGGGACATTCAAATTCCCGCTTATCGCCGCGTTCAAAGTCGAGACGCGTTCAGAGCTATCACGGTTTGGAGCATGGTCATCCTGTCTCATCGTTGATGAGGACACAGTACTCGTCATCTTTGCGGGGTCACCCTGGCACTCTGAACTCTCGTCATCTGCGCATGTCCACACTCTCGTCTACTCCGGTGCCTTCCCCTTCAATCCGGTCGAGCTCAAGCCATCCAGACATTTCGTCGCTGTGTAGACAGTGGGAAAGCACAGGTCCTGCGAACGTCACACTCACTTACAAGCCTGGCGGCACGACGATCTCGTCATCGTCAAGCAAGTCAAGGGGTCGTCAGAGATCACCTACCTTCCATCACACATAGTATTCTTTTTTTTTTTTCAGGGGGTCCAATCACTTTTTTTGGCTCGGCATCTCTCCGACTTTTTATTTCACTCCAAATTCATTTTCGGTTAACGATGTTTGACTGTATTTCTGGAGAACTTCAGTAAGAATGCTGTAGTTTACCAATTGACATTTTATCTGGACCAAAAGACGATTTTCGCAAAGCTGGGCAGAAAGCAACCTAGAGATGTAACAAAAAGAGGAAAATGTTAGGCAAACGATGTATGACATCGACACGAACGGGGAGACTAATATCGTACAACCAATCTACAAAATTTGGGCGTTGGTGAAAAAAAAAGGAAGGATAGCCAGTGGCCATAGGATAAATTCCAACGAAAGTGATATTGTCAGATAAACCGTTTGATAGGATTCGCCATTATATCTCCCCCGAGTCATCAGAGAGGACGACATATTCGACGTCGGGGGATAGGACCTGATTATTTCCCGGCGTTGAGCCAAAGTGCGAACGGCTATCTTCGTAAACTTCGCTATCAGCGTCTTCGTCGCCTGATGGCACATCAATCAATGAAATTGAGGAAGCGTCTGATAGAAGGGGGGCAGTTGTGGATTCATCGTGTGAAGGAATTAGTGCAGAGGGGTTCGACGGTGCAGAGTATGGCATCACGACCGACGATGCACCAAACGATGCGCAATCCTTTTCGGGTGTACTTGGAGCCTTTGTTGGCTCGGTGACGCAGATGCTGAAGAGAAAGCGTTCAGATATCGTGAGAGAATGGAAAAAGAAAGAGAACTAACTCAATCCAGATGCTGTGTCCAAAACGTCTTCCCTTGCTGTCACAGAGTCTCCAGTAGCTGATATATTTGCCCGGAACATCAGGAACTTTCATCTCTCCAGTCCATACGTCCACTTCTTCGCCGGGCGGAACAGCGCCAACCTTGAATTGCTCAGATGTGTCGATCATGAGCCTATCACCAGCAACAAACACGAGTTCCGTATCTGCCGGCCATGAGCCAGGCCCATCATTGCGCATGCGCCATGACTTGACAAACTCGGCCCCAGGAGGGAAAATCTGACCATCTGGGATATTGTTATCTGCCACAAATGACGCACGCGGTGGGGCGTCTTCGTCAACATTCTTGTTCTTGTCCTTGGTAGCAGAAGAGGAAAGAGAAGCGGCGGAAGGGCTATCCAGCAACTGGGACAACAAACGGCCGGGACTAATTCCATCTAATACTCCAGGTCGGGGAGTCTTCTCAGGTTTGGATAGAAGCGCAACAAGAGACAGTGGTGTTCCCACATCATCGACCGGTGTCGACGCCAACTCTGTAGGTGGGCTCACATCCTCTGCCACGATAGACACAGCTCCGCTCCCTTTAGGCATCCGTTCGGGTGCAGGAGGGGGTGCAAGAGGCAATGAAGGTGGGGTGACCACAGGTGGGAGCTCTAGTAAGTGACGGAACTGGGAGGTGAGGTCGAATAGTTCATTGAAGTCCATAGGTGGCACATGAGGAAGTGAAGTGGGCGACTGTCCAATGTCGGACTCTGGGCGCAAAGTCGTGGTGCTGGCCTGCATGCCTGCGGAAGCGTTGATCGTATCGTCTGGTTCTTCGAAGCAAACTAGGGGTTCAGGACTCCGTGAACGTCTGGGAGTGGAGGGGGTGCGAAGAGGCACGGGGAGCGGTGCAGGGGGGGTGGGTGGGACCCATGCACACTGTCCCCACCACGGTACAGGACGTGTGTCAGACTCATGCAGTCCAGTGATCAAGTCTTCGGTGTACTGGCCGATCTGGTGCAGTGATGGAACAGCGTGGATGAACTCAGTGGCTAAAGCAGGTGGAGGTGACGGGACAGGGAGCGACGGAGCAGCAGTGGGGACGTAATGTCCTGATTGCGATGAATCGGCGCTTTCGCCGATAACGACGGGGGCACCGAATGCAAATGAAACAGACTTCTCGGGAGATACCTCATAGATATTGTGCTCAAACTCGGGGTACGAAATGTCCACGAGCTCCATTACTGGTTTGGGAGACGCCTCGGAAAGAAGTACGTTAGATCGAATTGGGGTCGGCAGCGGATCAGGGTCAACGTTGGGAATAAATCGGTCGTAGCGCATAACCTCCACATTTGCGTTCAGAGGAGTGTGTGAGCGTTCGTCTATGGACCCTTCAATGTCTTTCACCCGGGATCTTGGCGAACCTGGTGCACTGGTAACTGGAATTGGGACCTGCTGAACCCCATAACGCGTGACTATAGGAATATAAGCATCAGGATCACGGATTTTCAGCATCGTATGACTTGTCGGATGGACAGGAATCGGAAGCGCTTCGCAGTTGGCACAGAGGTCGAAATCGTTGCAAGCCGGGTGCATGCACTTGAAGCGAATGCCGGATATGACTTTACCGCACTCGCTGCAGTTAGCGTGATGAGTAGGTGGAGTCAACGAAGCAGTTTTCAGGTCCTTCGGGTCATGTAGATGGGCAAAGCTGTGTCCTGGGTGTTGAGAGGGTACGATTACGTAGCATGACGAGCATGTATTAAAATCTGGGCAGTCGAAGCATTTCTGCGAGGTGGTGTAAGAGTAACGTCCTGTATTGTATGAGTGACTCACAAATCGTTCGCCTCTGATGGCAGTGTCACAAAATTCACAAGTGGCAAGACGGATTGGCGCTTCGGCAACAGGGGGGGTAAGCTCCCCCTGAGCATGAGATTCTCCCTGTGCGTCGAATTCTGAAGTGTTGATATTCAGGAAATCCGTAGGTCCTCCGTCAGCTACGGGTGGCTCTGGGATCCCTGGAGTGCCATCTCCTTCGAAGATAGTATGTATCCACAGTCCCCCCGGTTCCTCGATAGCAAATAGAGAATGGGATTTCGAATGCGTGCCGAGGTTCTCCGGCTGAGTGGCGAGACACAAGGAGCAAAGATCAAAGTCTACATATAAGTCATCAGTGATTTTCAGAGCAGAGATCGAGGACGGGTAAGCCAACCTGGACAATCAAGACATTTATGCCTAACCCCAACAATAATCTCTCGACACATGTTGCAAGAGACGTTTACGTGGATCACCGGCTCGGGGGGTGAAGAAGGCTCCGCAGAATGTGCTGACTCTGTTGGTGGGCCCTGATTCGTCGTCATACTTTCTGCGTTGAACAATGGCACAGGGGTAGTGGAATTAGACCGTCCTTCGGTAGGTGTGGCACCCCATACATGCGCAGGATCCATACCTAGCGACTCGGAAAGGACACGGTCGACGTCGGTCTTAAAGGTACGGATGATATTGGAAATCTCCTGCTTGCTGCGCTCCACGTCGCAACAAGTATCGCGCCAAGTCTCATTGTCATCTTCTCCATTCACATGAGCTCGTACTTCTGAGTTATAGAGCTCATCCGAGTCATCACTAATAATCACTGCACGCCTATTCGGACACGTAGGAGGGGGGTCAGCGACTTGCATTTCTCCATATAATGAGACCGGACGAGGGGGTGGTTGCGGTACAGGCGCCGGCGGGATAGGAAGAGTGGGGCCTAACACCGGGGCAGAAGAAACGGACCGCAGGCCTCGACGACGGAAAAACCTCTGTACGGGTGTTTCAGCGGAATCTACCGTGGGAGGCGGAGATTGTTGCCGAGCGTCATCTCGTGACGCAGGTTGCATGAAGGGCAGACTGGGGAGTGGAGGTGCCAGAGGTGCAACAGGAGGGGACAGAATCGGCGGAGGTGGCACGACCATAGGGCTTCGGTGGAAAGAGGGCGGCATAGGCGGTTGAGGGGTGCCGAAGAATGAAGTAAAGAACGGCGGCGGCGGCGGGGGTGGCGGAGGTGGTGGCGGTGTTTGCGGGGGAGCTGGGAAAGGAGGTAGAAAAGGGGGTGGAGGTGGGGCCACAAATGCAGCAGAGGG
>Ga0137358_10001904_pt1 | contig 11618 bp, 12 predicted proteins | sample Mad1_20_16metaG_FD_105551 | JGI IMG/M metagenome (GOLD analysis project Ga0137358, IMG submission 105551) | Vadose zone soil microbial communities from Angelo Coast Range Reserve, California, USA - Mad1_20_16 metaG | ecosystem: Environmental > Terrestrial > Soil > Vadose zone | place: USA... | reverse complement strand
TGATCGTGAAGAAAAACTTGCTGCCCTTGCCGACTTCGCTATCGACCCACATACTTCCACCCATAAGGGTGACGAGGCGCTTAGAAATGGACAACCCCAGACCTGTGCCTCCGTATTCCTTTAGGGGAAAAGCGGAGGGTCAGTGGAGAACCTAGATAACAAAGCAGCACGCACCCTAGTCGTCGAACCGTCTGCCTGTGCAAAGGTATCAAAGATTAGGTTCAACTTGTCCTTGGCAATACCAATCCCAGTGTCCAGGACACAGAACTCGAGTGTTACACTGCAATCATCGAGAGCAAGCAGACGACAACTAAGCGCGACGTGGCCCTTCTTGGAGACTTTGGACGGGGTAAACTTGATCGCGTTGCCCACAAGGTTTGTGATGACTTGCCGGAGACGGAGGGAATCACCGATGAGCTGGTCCGGGATGTCGGGATCGACATCGTAAGTAAGGTCCAAATTGTTCTGCGATGCGCGGACGACTAGGGTTTTAAGAATCCCGAAGATGGTCTGCCGGAAAGAGAAGGAGACTTGCTCCATGGTCATCCGACCAGCTTCGACTGATTGATCGGACGTCTGGTCAAACGATTGTGCGAGAACGGTTCCTGTGGCACTTACTCTTCGAGATATCCAAGATGTCATCGATAATCAATAATAGGGACCGTGCGAGGCTGTGGACGAGTAACAAACTCTCCCGTTGTGACCGGTTCAGGTCACTGTCGAGGGTGAGCTCTGTCATACCGATAATGCCATTCATCGGTGTCCTGCGTGGACCAGAGGATGAATGAGGGAAAAATGAATGGATCAAACTAACTAACCTAATCTCGTGTGACATGTTGGCTAAGAATTCGGACTTACTACGGTTTGCAAGTTCGGCGGCTTCCCTAGCGGCAGTGTTCTTCTGGATACTGTCTCGCAGGTTGAAAACCATCTGATTGATGTGCGTCTTCAAACCGTCCATCTCACCGCTGGCCTCGACAGTGATGAAGCGTGTGAAATCGCCGTCCATTGCGGCAGCCGATATCTGGGCGAAGCCACGGACTTGGGTGGTCAAATTGCTCGCCATGGTGTTCACTGACATTCTATGGGATGACGTCATGTCAAGTATGAGCCAACGTGGTAATGCGATGACGTACGTGATTTCTTGCCAGATTCCCTGGATAAAGCCAACTTCCGCTTGCACGCCCAATTTGCCTTCCGTGCCCACCTCACGTGCCACCTTCATCACCTCTGAAGCGAAAATTCCCAGTTGGTCAATCATGTCGTTGATCGTGTTCACTAGGTGCAGGATCTCTCCGGACACAGACACACCCGTCACCTTTTGCGTCAAGTCTCCCCGCGCGACGGCCGTCTGTAAATATCGTTAACTTAGAGCGATCTCCCAATGAACCATCACATACAGTGGCCACAGCGATCGTCCGCACTTGTACCGTCAGCTGCTCGCCACCATCAGGAAAAAAAAACCAAGTAATACGCGCCAGTGTGCAACTCACGTTAGCCGCCATCACATTTACACAGTCCGTCAAATCCTGAAGTGAAAAAATGAACACCCCCAGTCGAAAAGAAATTTTTTTGACATATGTGAGGACAAACCTTCCATGTTCCACCGACATTCGTCACGTTAGCTTGGCCGCCCAAACGACCTTCCGTTCCGACCTCGCGTGCCACACGGGTCACTTCGTCAGCAAAGACGCTCAAGCTCTCCGTCATCCCATTGACAGTTTCCTTCAAATCAAGGATTTCACCGCACACGTCAACCTCGACCCTCTTTGTCAAGTCCCCGCTCGCCACGGCTTTGGTCACCTCGGCGATCGAGCGTACTTGGTTGGTCAGATTCATCGCCATCAAATTTACGTTGTCCGTCAACACCTGTACATCCGATCAGCGCGTTGATCGCGAGGCAGTACACAATCATCATACACACCTTCCACATACCCTGCACATCCGGAACGCTTGCCTGTCCGCCGAGAATACCCTCGGTTCCAACTTCCAGTGAAACACGGGTAACCTCATTGGCCAGCGTGGACAGTTGGTTCACCATTGAATTGACCGTCATCTTTAAATCGAGCATCTCACCCTGCACGTCGACTTGGACTTGCTTGGACAAGTCGCCCAGTGCGACCGCTTTGGTAACCTCTGAGATCGAACGCACCTGATCCGTCAAGTTGTTCGCCATTTTCTATGTGGAGAAAGGTCATCGTTCGGTACTTGCATCCAAGGAGGGTAGTGAGCCAAAGAAAGAGAAAGAAAACTTACATTCACGTTGAGGGTCAGATCAGCCCAAGTACCCTGGGCGCCCTCCACGCGCGCCTGTCCACCCAGAATACCCTGCGTGCCGACCTCGAGGGCGACACGGGTGACCTCTGATGCAAAGGCACTCAATTGGTCTACCATGGAGTTCACTGTCGTCTTCAGCGTCGCCATCTCTCCCTCAACCTGAATCTCTATCTTGCGCGTCAAGTCACCTTTAGCTACCGCCGTCGTGACCGTGGCAATCGACCGAACTTGGTCCGTCAAACTGGAACACATTCGATTCACCTGTCGTACAGGAGCGCCAGGATGTGGGGAAAATGCTCAAAAGAGGCACAAAGAACAGCGGAGATGACGTACATTGCGCGTCAATTCGAGCCAGACACCTTCGACATCGGGCACGTGTGCCTGCCCTCCCAGTTTACCTTGTGAACCGACCTCGAGTGTCACGCGGGTAACTTCAGCAGCTAGCGCCCGCAGCCGAACCACCATGCCATTGACGGTATTCTTCAAGTCGAGGATCTCACCACGGGCATCGACGTCGATCTGCTTGGACAAATCCCCCAAGGCAACGGCTTTGGTGACACGTGCGATATTACGAACTTGGTTGGTCAAATTTGCGGCAAGCTTGTTGACGACACCGGTAAGCTCACGCCACGTGCCTTCGACATCGAGTACTAGAGCTTGACCACCGAGCTTACTGTGGCGAAAGAAGCGGGGGGCAATGAGAGAGAGTTGAAGAGGCCACGTACCCTTCAGTGCCGACTTCCTGTGAGACACGAGTGACCTCCCTTGCAAACTGACCGAGTTTGTCAACCATTTTGTTAATGACATCCTTGAGTTGCACCATGACGACACCCTGGACGGGCACGGTGATCTTCTGGGACAAGTCGCCACGGGCGACGGCATTACACACGCGGGCGACATCCTGGACCTGAGTCTTTAGGAGACGAAGCTCCTCGACTGCACTCATGCCAGATTCAAATGCAGCATTAACGAGAGGACCGGGGGGGATGACGAGGGGTGAACCGGATGAGACTGAAGATTTAAAGGCAGAGGATATCCTACCAACGGAGATGCTGTCGCTGACAGCCCTACCACATAGAGGGCAAGAGACTAAGTCGTGTGATGTGGGGGGAGCGGAGTAGGAAGAACCATTGACGGCACGAACCGAGCCATGGGAGCGATCGACGGCAGACTGAAGACCATCGAGAGAGATCGTCATGGGATAGGAGGTACGATTGGGGAGATGAGCAGAATGAGGAGATGATTCTAGGTCGGAGCTGCTCTCGGACATACTGACGTCCTGCTCAAAGTCAGCAGAAAGGGATGCGAGGTTGTAAGGAGGGAATAAAGACGGAGATGATGAACTGTTGAGGATGGGGGTTCCGGACGAAGAGCGCACGGTGGAACTGGAATAACCCGATGCGGTGGAGCCGTTGGAGGAGGGGAGGAGGGCGGAGGAGGAGGTCGGGGAAAGGTCGGCTTGAGTCAAGTTAGCAAAGGGATTAGTGGTCGGCGGGGTATCGCCCACGCTACGGCGCTTCTTTGTATCGGGGCCGTTCTCCCAATTTTCGGAGGCCTTGATGCTAGCGAGAGTGTCCTCTGCGGTGTACATTCTGCGGGCCATTGTCTTGAGGGCACGGAGAATATTGTCGGTCTGCCAAGTGGAAGGACCATCGTAGCGCGGGACGGGTGCAGGGAAAGGGCCGAGCTCGTAGATAGAAAGGACTAGGACGAGGTGAGCGAGAAAGGGATCAGAGAATGAATTGAGCTCAGCGTCCATGATGATGAGCAGGCAGAGGAGAGGGAGACAAAGGCAGAGGCAGGCAAGGTCGTCCGAGCACGTGGGAGATTTGTCCGCCAACCGGTGACCTGCCAAACCCCATGACCTGCCCCACCTCTTTCCAGAAATCCCCACGACGGCATCTTCCGTCCAGCCGTGCCAAGCCATCAGAGACGAGAGAGACAATCCGGGAGACCAAGTGGGTGGCGTAACAGTTTAGATGGATATAGGCCAATGACTTGCACTCAAATGTGCCCCTCCTCGCGGTGGTTGGGGTCACATCGACGCTTTTCTTCCTCGCGATCACACGTGTCCCGTCTTTATCTGCTACTGAAAAGCAGGCGATCTATCACTAGGTGACTTGGAGGTGTGCGTGAGGCGGACATCCCTCGGGCGCATGCCTAGTGCACAGGAGTAGCCATTTTCCTTGCATTTCAACGAGCAAACAGCGATCAAGTCGGAATCCGATCGAAATTTGCTATGTAATATTGGCATTCTCGGAGGTCTAGGAACCGTTCCTCTGGCACCCTATTTCGAAGCCTAACCCTTACTCGAGACTGAGAACAGTAAAGGGGGCCTTTACTTTAAGGGTTCCATCCTTCTCCGCGTCGAATGAGTGTTTCTTACCAAATTCAACCGACTACCATAGTGCCACTGGGTGGATCGGTGACATCCTTTTTTTCAAGCAGTGCTTCTTATGACCTCAGGTTCGTATCATCTGTACGTTTATCCCCGCAGAAGCGATGGACAGTGGTAGCACCTTTACCACAGTACCAGTGTGGGCTGTCGTTAAGCACCCCAAGATTCTTTAATATCTGGTCCATCCTGCGTGGTACGGCCACGCTCCGAGTCCGAACTCTTGCTTAATGATTCTTGGAAAGAGTTAAGGCTAATCAGGTGTTCCACCACTATGTTTGCCTCTAAGCAATGACCCTCATCCGATAAAGAAAAGAAAATGCTGTGAGAAAACGAGCAGGATGGCCCAACTACTGAGACAATCGTAAAATCCCTAATGAAACGTTCATTCACCCGCATTTGACTGACCTGGGGTATGTTTGGTAAAGACTCAGACCTATAGAGTTTGGAGCAGTGCAGGCCACATTCTCCCCCCACATTGGGGCGTGGGTCGAACTGGCGTCACGATTGATGATAAGCCTTTCTCTCTCTCAGGCTGCTGAGTCATCTCCGGCTGGTGATGAGTGGGCCCCAAAAATCCCCAACTGAACCAGGAAGACGTATGCCTTCGCAGAAAGAGAGCTTGGGCTCTCTTTAAGCTGGTTGGCAGCACCTAATGATAAAAGTATCTCCGTAGCTACGGTCCGGTCCTATGGACGCCCTGAAGTGCCTACCTCCCAATGAAGGACGAAGAGGGCAAGTTAACTTTGCGAGAAGAGCCAGATGATCTTAGGTTTCTCTGATACATTGGCAGTTTTGAATGTATATCGTGGCCAGGGCATTCCGTTAGTAGGGCCACACCATCACCGCAATGTAAGAAAGCTACCACCGCGAGAATGGTTTCAAGTAATACGGCAGATAAAACGCATTACTGCCACGATGCGAACAACTTGAAGGCGGAGCGCTGCAAATGATCTGCGAAAAAGGTAATAGTGTATCATAGAACTAAATGTTTACAGTGCTAATATGGGAGTTATTTGCTGGCAGGCTGATGTACTTTGCTAGCCTATACATTAGAAGTGAATTCGCCAGGTGTATGCCGTGCAGACATTGTTCTGAGAAAATGACGTGGATTAGACTGCTGGGGTTGAAGGAAAAACTAACAAGTGCGGACGTACAAATGGGGAAAGCGCGGACGTGACCACTGAGAGTTCCACCACTATGGACGGCAAGTGGGATCATAGCGCGGAACGTTGTCAACTTGTCATGGTAGAGAGATGTACCAGCTGCATAATGGGCGTGAGCAAACTTTCTAGGAAAATAGGATTTGAACGTTGCATGGATTCCCCCTACTAGTACAGTACTAGTACCCTTCCAAGTCAGTGCCAGCTTGACTTGACTCGGAAGCAGTGCTACAGAAGAATTGAAAAGGCAGGACCGACGTCAGCATAGCAATCAGCTGCTTAATAACTCAACGAGTCACAGTGCATTATGGTCCGGGCCCCTAGCCTCTTTAACTGGAGCTGATTGATTGGTACATCCAGTATCGACTCCACGGGTGAGGCCAGTGGAATGTCCGGTGGATTCTGCTGTATAGTCGAAGGTCAGAAATAGGAAATTCGCACATGACTGATGACTGGATGATACCCCAAACGCTTTGCATTATTTGAAAACCCTGTGAATCCTTCTACCTGCTTGTACTGGGAATCGAGCTCTAGGGTGAGGGCGCAGACATCCACCACTCCGGAAAATAATCTTTATTCCACCCAAAGGTCCAAGACATGCACTCTTAAGCGAGGATAAACAAGGACGGCAATCATTTGAGATGGTGCCACAGTGACTCGGATGAGCAGAACTTCTAGTTCACAAACGCGTGAGCGTGTTACAGGATAGAACGACTCAGGGTTGAAAGGTTGAAGCCTTGGGGCATCTCGTATAAGGTCAACGAGGACGTCATGGAAAGAATAGAACGACAGTTGGACGTGCTATGCTCCGGGCCAATAGCCTAAGTACAACACATCGAATGTTGTTTCTTCAAGTCGGGGCTTCCGAGTCGACTGGATCAGAGGGTTATGATGTCGTTATCCCGTTTACTGGTAGGCTACCCTTCCAGCGACCACAGGATGAGAAGAAATATATCATGATCAGGAGGGCGACTCAGAGCCTCAACGGCCTCAACCAGGAGCTACGAGTCCGGAGAAAGGAGAACATACTTTTTCTAGAATGTTCTCCTTGAATCACCTCTCTTTGCGTGAATCCTCGATGCAGCTGTGCCACTCGAGGCTGTCACGGTGGGGAGAAATTTCCCCGTGAAGATGTCATGTGGTTTGGCCTCCGCGCTGAAGGGAAATCGGCGCGTAACGATGATGCTCGAGAGCGCAGACGATAACACTTGCAAAACACAAGGGGGATAGGATTCGATTGGGAGGAGAAAGCCCAAAGACGGGGCTTAAGTACATGAGGGGCAGGCAACAGGACACAAAGTAGATGATGCATGACACAATCGATAACACAACGCGATCACGACACAAAACCACTGCGACTGCACTGTGGGCACGTGCAAGTGGATTCGGCCGCGGGACACGTGCAACATTAATTGCATGACTCGGAATTGCACAGCCTGCGTACTGCGTACTAGTACTGAGTGGCTTTTAATTCCGTAAATCAAATCAAGGCCAAGTTCAAGTCAGTTTGAACCTGAATGTCACAGTGGATGACTGCCACCTTCTTGGGCACCTCCTCCGGCGGTGGACCCACAGAGTCTCGCAATTGCTCCTCCCTTGTTCTTGACGTTGTTGGGGATGGTTCCTTATGGAGTATACTCTTTCACTTCAGTTTGCGCAGGAATTGTGGTTGACCGACAAAATATCACGACACACAGTGATAGATGGCGCAGAAGGCACTTTGCGACAGTTCTCTCTTCAACCCTCAAAGAACGCAGGAAGGACTCTCAAAGTATCTCAAGTAAGAAAGATATTCATAACTCATATGCACCGTGAGTCTCTTCCCAAATTTACGCCGTCCATCTCTTTCCACCTGATACCCTACCCATAATAGCGGACCACGTCATGGGTCTTCCCACCCTTTTACGCACCATCCTGGGCTTCGCTCATCCCGAAAATATCTCGCCGCGCGGTACTCCTGTAGGTGTACTTGTCCATGATCTGACGAGGGACCTTGCACCGACGAAACCTCGTTCATATAACGTAGCCGAAAGTCCACTTATACGGGCCCGCAGGCCTTCGCTCCTTCGTTCGCACCACGCTTTCCATGACACGCACACGAACGGCAGATCGATATGCGGTTCATGAGCTCCTCACCCCAACAGACATACGTACACCTTGCGAAGACGAAGCTCTCCATGATCACGAAGAACCTGGGCGAGACCTGCTTTGTGACGAAGACGGATACTGGCGGAACTTTGCAGAAGGACGTAGTTTCAGGGGTGCCGTAAACGTGTGTGCTGGACCACTCGTCCACCGAGGTCCGTGTCTCCCATCCTGACCATTACACTGTTCGACTTGACGTTCGACCCGTTCGACGGCTGGCTCATAGATCCTTGCATTGGCTTTATCATTCACGAACCGGCATCGCTCCCTGCTCCTCGCAAGTTGGTCATCCTTGGGGACACATCGTCCGCCGCCGGGCTCACCCCACTTGTTTCTTCTACGCCAGGACGTCTAATGCTTCTGGTACACGAAGCAACGGATGCACACATGCCAGAGGACATAGATCCGCGCTTAGCAGCCCGCGGTCCGCTCGCAGTCATAGCAGCTAAAGCAAAGGAACGAGGACATTCAACCCCTCCCGAGGCCGGTGCATGTGCTGGCAAATGGGATGCCAGACAACTGATCCTAAACCACCTCGGCGCGAGGTGAGCCTATCTCGCCCATCTCCTGCTTTCACCAGCTGCGACAATCCATTATTCATTATTGGTATCCTTGACGGTGTTCCCCTTCCCTCCCAAAAACTACCATTTCCCTGAGATGCAGGTTCCCCGCACCGTCCCCACGTTCGAACTTTTCCAAAAGGGTTGCCATAATTCAAGAGATTGAGCGACAGGCCAGTGAAGCATGGCGAGCTACTCCCTGCGAGCTTCCTGTGGAATTTGGAGCAGCGGCGGGGACAATGGCGAAGGTGGCAGATAAAAATGAATGCAAAGCCTTGGCAGCATACGACTTTTTGACTGTGCAAATTCCGATCCAATCTACTGCCGATAATAATAGCAGTAACTACCAAGGTGGTGGGGCAGGGAGTCAAGCTTCCTGGGCCAGCAGACAACCGTCGCGTAGTGATGCGCCAAAGTGGAAGAGAGGACCTCATTCCGGTGGCACCCGCTGAATGAATGGCCGTTTTCTGCTGCGCCAAAAATGCCCCACGCGGTACAGTCCGTTAAACACTGTTTTTTTTTTTAGAATTTGGATCCTTTACCTCGGGTTTCCGGGACCCATGTTCTCCAGACCTTTTCAGGAACGACATTGAATCGCATTTACCATTGTTCATGTGAAACTTTTCGTATAGTTGACAAACATCTCAGAGTTCCTCTTGAACACAGTCACCCAGTTCTCGGTGTACTAGTACTGAATATGATGATCTACCACCACATGTACAGAAACGTGAGAACGAACATCCCTCCTCTTGCACCGCGACTTCGATCACCACTACAGCACGTTGTAGGGGCCTTGTGGAGGGTTTCCTCTCTGCGGAGGCCAGCTAGTGGCGCTTGCCTCGATCTAGAATCAGAGACGGCCCCGCCGCACGCGTCTTCCAGTCTGGGGCATGGAAACGTCCGTCGTACAAGGGTTCACACATTTACAGTACACCCGTTACGCAAGACAACAGTTCTAAATGAAATGAGAGGTTGAGTTCGTGGAATATATGATACTCTGTTAGATTTGATTCGAAAAATCAACATATAACAATTTATATAACGTAATGGAAGGAAAATAAAAGCACTTCCTCCCCCTAGTGAATCGAACTTCGACAAAAGGCGAATGATAAACGCGACTGCAACACACAGGGTTACGAACATACACATACTGTACTGGGTTCTCCGTCAATTTACGCTAAACTGACCGTGAATCAATTTTTTAGACCTCACTACACCACACTGCACATATTGCTATCGGCCCTTCAGGCAGCTTGAGGGCTTTCTTGGGAACAAGATTAGCAAGTCAAAGATATCCAAAGTGAACTTGGCATTTTACTGAGGTGTAAGAGGTTCAAGCGCCGGCCACCTGTTTCGCAGGCGAAGTTGAACTACGCCTAGCCAAGCCAGATCTTCTCCGCTGCAGCGTGAAGACACCGCGAAGCCCCTCCTGCACACGCGCCATACCATCAAGCGTCATTTGGACAAACCGTCCAAGTTCTTCCTCTTCTTCGTCTTCCTCCACGGTGATGTCTGCACCCGGGAGGCTACTATAAACACCACCGCCACTATTGTCCGCCGCCGTCACGGAGGACGAAGGTCCGCCGTCGTCCGCTCCTGTACCTCCTGCTAGACCCGCGAAGGACGTGGTTGGAGCCGCACTGTTGAGCAGATTCTCGACAGCCACATCATCCCTGTCATCGGGTGCGTCCAACTCATCGTCTTTGTCTTTTCCCCGTTCGCTTGGCTCAGACTCTGAGTCTGAGTTCAAACGGGAGTCGACAGAAGAGAGCGGGCTACTGGAGCCACTCTCCGATGTGGCTGTGCCTGCACAAATATGAGCACGCTACTCCACACTCCTTTTTACAAGGAAGAGTAAAACTACGAACTGAATCGCGCACGAGAGAGGATTCTGGCCCTATTGCCTTTTCTCTGTGCCCCAGCTTTTGCTCTTGTCGATGTCCGCGACTTTTGAGCAACCTTCCGCGACCTTACGACGACCGGTGACGCTCGAGTGTCCTCCGCTTCTTCGGTCTCCGACTCAGACTCAGACTCAGACTCAGTATCACTCTTCGCCAAAGGGTGCCGTCTCGACATGTTGCTATGTGAGCACCATTGTTTCCTGAAGCGACACCTGCCACATCGTTGACCAGGTAAGCCAGAGCAGGGTGTCTTATCCCTAGCGCAGCTAGAACAAGGCGTGGGCATCTTCAACTGCTCTCCGGCAATGTACAGGGACCAGCCTCTTTGGGTCGCCCCGGCCTTAGCGTATGGTCCGGACCGGACGAGGGGGGAAGGCTCTGATGGTGATGGGGGTTGGTCGATCGGCGGAACCTTTGTTCTTTTCGTTGGTGGGGCAGACGCCGATTCTGTTGCATTGTTGGAAGGGCGAGGACGTTTCCGAATAGAGAGGGGAGCAGATATTGTAGTGTGCGTGTCTTTCTTAGCGGGAATTTGACGTCTCTCCGTAGTGGCTGCTGCGCGCTCCTTGCTCAGTCTGCGAGCACCAAGAGAGCCGCGGTTCCCTGACACCTCGAGCCACTTGGCGACTGTATCCGCGGGGCCCATTCTGGCTATGTGGGCATGCTGGTGTTGAATAATAGATATAGCCTTGATGTTCGCCCATGTAATCTCGCGACCGTTGAAGACGAGATAAAATCTACGTTGTGCGTGCTCCGAGTTGAGGAAGGGATGTGTGCGCACCAAAGTGCGGTCGGATAGTACGGTGGAGGCGTTACCCACCCAAGGGGACCAATCCATTCCGTCGCGAGCATAGCAGGCATAGACACGAGCCTTGCGGTGACCTATTGGGAGCTGAATCCAGACGTCACCGGGTCGGGCAACGTCCGGATCGGGCTGCTCTGGGGATTGAAATTCAAGCCAGCCAATGGTGTATCGGGGACCGCGGTTTCGGGGAGGTGATTGAGGGGTCTGGAAAGGAAAAGTTGGGGGAATGGATGGTATTGAGCTGATGCGGATGATGGCTGGGTAGAGCTGAGCACGCTCGGGCTCTGTAATGTAATGCATTTCTGGGAGCTGACGAGGGGCCATGGCGTAAGTTAGAATTTGATGCAGTGAAAAATTTCTGCCGTGAGGGGG
>Ga0137358_10001903_pt1 | contig 11625 bp, 10 predicted proteins | sample Mad1_20_16metaG_FD_105551 | JGI IMG/M metagenome (GOLD analysis project Ga0137358, IMG submission 105551) | Vadose zone soil microbial communities from Angelo Coast Range Reserve, California, USA - Mad1_20_16 metaG | ecosystem: Environmental > Terrestrial > Soil > Vadose zone | place: USA... | reverse complement strand
TCGGAGATGACCGCCGGCTGCAAGGGCCACTCGATGGCGAATGCAGGATCGTTCCAGCGGACCCCATGGCTGAACTTCGGTGCATGCGCCACCGAGATCATGTAGTACACCTCGGCGTCATCAGTGAGACTCACGAACCCATGGGCAAACCCCGGGGGGATGAACAGCGAACGGCGATTATCCGCCGTCAACTCTGCTCCGAACCAGCGCCGATAGGTAGGCGAGGTCGGGCGAATATCCACGATGGCATCGAAGACCGCGCCGGCCGTACAGCGCACCAGCTTGTGCTCCTCATGGGGCGCGACCTGATAGTGCATGCCGCGCAGGGTGCCCTTGCGCGCGTTGTACGACACGCTGCACTGGCGCAAATCGGGTCCCAACCCTCGCGCGGCAAATTCGTCGGCACAGTACGCGCGGGCGAAAAAACCCCGTTCGTCCGGGAGCCGCTCCATGTCGACCACGTAGGCTCCGGACAATGGCGATTCAGTGAATATCATGGACACTGCCCGGTAGCTTTCGAACGCCGGTTGACATTCTTCCTCCGTTGCGCATCACGCGTAGATACGGATCTCGGGCACGGGCGTGACGAACCGGCCGCCCCACTGTGTGATCTCCTGCAATTGCCGGCGGATTTCGTCCTGCAGATTCCACGGCAGAATCAGCACATAGTCCGGTCTCGCCTGCAGCAGCGCTTCCGGCGAAACCACCGGGATGTGCGTGCCGGGCAGGAACTTCGATTGCTTGTGGGGATTACGGTCAGCCACCCGGGAAACGTCGGCCGGCGTCACTCCGCAGAAATTGAGCAGGGTATTGCCCTTCGCGGCCGCGCCGTAGCCCGCGACCGTCTTGCCCTCGCGCTTCGCCTCGGCGAGAAATGCCAGCAAGGAACGTCGGCAGCTCTCGACGCGCTCCGCGAAGCGCAGATACGTGCCGAGATCAGCCAGCCCCGCGGCGCTCTCCTGCGCCCGCACCTTGCGCAGCAAGCCGCTGTCTTCTAGGTCCGGGCGGTTCGAGTGCGCGGCAAAGATCCGCAGCGATCCGCCGTGGGTGGGGAGCTGTTCCACGTCGTAGATTCGAAGGCCGTGGCGGCTGAACACCCGCTCGATGGCGTACAGTGAAATGTACGAGTAATGCTCGTGGTAGATGGTGTCGAACTCGACGTGCTCGATCAGTTCGAGCAGGTGCGGAAACTCGATGGTCACGGAGCCCCTGGGTTTCAGCAGCAGAGCGATGCCGGCGACGAAGTCATTGAGCAGCGGGACGTGCGCCAGCACATTGTTGCCGATGATCAGATCCGCTTGCCGGCCGTCGCGGACAAGATCCTTCGCCAGACCCGCGCCGAAGAACTCGACCAGGGTGGGGACGCCGATCTTTTCCGCCGCGGCCGCGACGGTATCGGAAGGGTCGATGCCGAGAACCGGCACCCCCATGTCGATGAAGTTCTTCAGCAGATAGCCGTCGTTGCTTGCGAGTTCCACCACCAGGGTCTCGGCGCCGAGTCTGAACCGCCGGCGCGCCATGTCGCAGTACTCTCTGGCATGAGTCAGCCAGTCGTCGGAATAAGACGAGAAGTAAACGTAGTTGTCGCCGAACAGCTCCTGCGGCGCAACGTCGTAGTCGACTTGAACCAATTTACAGGATTCGCACACCTTGGCGCGCAGCGGATAGCGCTTCTCGCCGTGAACTGCCTGCAATGATGTGAGGAAGGCATTCGACACCGGCTGCAATCCCAGGTCCGCCATCGTCACGGCCAAACGGCCGCCGCACGAACGGCAGCCCGTCACGAGACCCGTCATCGCCCCGGTCTCTTCATCGCACCGGCCTTCATCGCGCGGCCTCATCACCGCCGATCCGGCCCGCGGCGGCCTTGCCACCCGACACCGCCATCGCGTTCACCCTTCCCATAGCTTCCAGGGCGCGGCTCCGCCATCCCACAAGGAATTGAGGCTTTGCTTGTCGCGCAAGGTGTCCATCGGCTGCCAGAAGCCGCGGTGGATCCAGGCAGCCAGTTGGCCCTCCGCGGCCAAACTCTCCATGGGCTCTTTTTCCCAGACCGTATCGTGCGCGTCGATCAATTCGAGCACGCTCGGCTCCAGGACGAAGAACCCGCCGTTGATCAGGCCGCCTTCCGCGGTCGGCTTCTCCTCGAAGGAAACGACCTGCGTACCCTGGGTGACGATACGGCCGAACCGCGCCGGCGGCCGCACACAGGCAACGGTGGCCTTGCGGCCGTGATCGGCGTGGAAGGCAAGCTCCGCGCCGATATCGATATTGGCCAGACCGTCCCCGTAGGTCATGCAAAAGGGTTCGTCCGCATTCAAGTATTTGCGCACCTGCAAGAGCCGTCCGCCGGTCATGCTCTCCTCGCCGGTATCGACCAATGTGACCTTCCAAGGCTCGCTGCGGCAGTCATGGTACTCGACCCGATTCTCCGTCATGTCGAAGGTGACGTCCGCCTGGTGCAGGAAATAATTCGCGAAGTATTCCTTGATGACATATCCCTTGTAGCCGAGGCAGACCACGAAATCCTGCACTCCGAAGGAGGCATACAGCTTCATGATGTGCCACAGGATGGGCTGCGCGCCGATTTCCACCATGGGTTTCGGGCGCGTGTTCGACTCCTCGGCGATGCGCGTGCCCTTGCCGCCGGCGAGAATCACGCACTTCATGATGACCGCTTCATCAGTTCACGATACCGCGCTATCTGCGCTTCCGAAAATGCCGCCATGTTCTCCCCCGCCGAATGGGCCAGATACCAGTCCGCCGTCCACGCCAGCGACTCGCGGATGTCGAGCCTGGGATGCCAGCCGAGCGTGTGCCCGGCCAGTTCCGAGGACAGGGTCAACGCCTGCGCCTCGGGCGGCTGCGGCGACGGATCGCGTATCCATCCAGGCCTGCCCTCAAATCGCGCGCCGAATGCATCCACCACCTCGTGCACCGTGCAGAAGGATGCCGGGTCCGGGCCGAAATTGACAGCACGCGGTGCCTTTTTTGGCACCGTCACCAGAGCCTCGGCCAACGCCAGATAGCCGGACAAGGGTTCGAGCACATGCTGCCAGGGCCGGACGGCATCGGGGTAGCGAAGATTCACCGAATGGCCCGACTCGAGCGCCCTGACGCAGTCGGGAATGAGGCGATCCTCCGACCAGTCTCCGCCGCCGATCACATTGCCCGCGCGGGCGCTGGCAATCGGCGGCCCGTCGGCAAAGAAGCTGTCGCGGAAACTCGCGGTGACCAGTTCGGCACAGGCCTTGCTGTTGCTGTAGGGATCATGACCGCCGAGCCGGTCGCGTTCGTCGAAGGCGCGGCCTTCGCCGTGGTTCTCATAGACCTTGTCGCTGGTGACGACGACCACGCACTCGAGACGGCGCAGAGAGCGGCAGGCCTGCAGCAGCATCGCGGTGCCCATGACATTGGTGGCGTAAGTGCCGATCGGATCGCGGTAGGATTCCCTGACCAGCGCCTGGGCCGCCATGTGAATCACGATCTGCGGGTCGGAGTGCGCCACCGCGTCGCGCACGCGCTCGGCATCGCGGATATCGGCAATCACGGAGTGCAGGGCGCGGCCCGTGCGCGCCGCAGCGGCGACGATGCGCCACAGATTGGGTTCGCGGGCCGGAGGCAGCGCGTATCCCGTGACTTCGGCACCCAAGCCCTCGAGCCACAGGCTCATCCAGGCGCCTTTGAAGCCGGTGTGTCCGGTCAGCAGTACTCGCCGGCCGCGCCAGAAATCCGTCATGGTGTGAGTCTCCCTCATCGTTGCACGGCTAGCGCCGATCTTCCAGCCAGTACGATTTCAAGACACGTAAGCATGGTCCGACGTGCCGCAATCCCAAGGCCCCGCCGAGGCGAATTTGAAGATTCAAGAATTTGCGCAAGCCCCGAACCAACTGGAAGACATCCTTGTATTGCGTGCGGCCTTGGGTGGCATAGGCGATCTTCAGCGCATCGCACACGATGGCGACCGGCAGTTTGTAAATCCGCTTGCGCGCCACGAAGGGATCGCGTACCTGCGCGGCAAATCCGCGGCCGGAGGTCAGCAGCCACGTGGCGATTCTCTCCATGATGAATATCTTCATCTGCACGGTCGTGCCGCCTCGATAGGTCGTCGGCGTGCGCAGCGCCTCGCCGAGCGTATCGGACGGCGTTTCCGCAATCGCGAACATCTTCTCGTTGACCGCCAGCCACTCTCTCCAGAAGCGCGGCTTGGCAATGAAGTAATTCGAATGCACCGTGTTCCTCGAATCGGACACGAGCGAGTCCAGGTCGCTCGGCATGCCGATGCGTTCGAAGAGCCCTTTGGCGACGTTCTTGAGGCCCGGGTGCTCGGCGTCGCCGTGCTCGAAGACATTGAGATAATACGCGCTGTTGTGAATACTGGGACTCAACAGGATGACGTCGGTCGCAGCATCGGAGGCGAGAATGGAATCGCGCACGGCCTCGGCGCTCAAGCTGGTCTTGATCTTGAATTTCGGGGATAGGAAACCGTAAAAGGCATTCTCGTCCAGTGCTTCGTTCAGCAGGAATCGTCGGATCGGCCAGTACTCGAACCAATCCGGCCGCTCGTTCGCGGAGTTGTCAAGAACCTCGAAGCCCGGATCCAGCTCTTCGCGCGCGGTATAGTGACTCCAAATCTGATAAATATGCATGGCATGCATGGCCGCGAAGGATACCGGCTTCGGAGCCGGGGCGCATTCAATCCGCGATCATTGGTCAGGCGGGCTCCCGGCCAGCCGCTGCAGCAATTCCAGATACCGCGCCTGGTAGGTGCGCATTGCGTAGCGGGATTCGACGTGCGCGCGCCCGCTTGCGCCGAAGCGCGCACGCAGCTCGGGCGACCGGATCAATGCGTCCAAATGCCGTTCCCAGTCATCGACGGTGCGGGCGTGGAACCCATTGAAGCCGTCGATCACCGCCTCGGTGTTGGCGCCCACCGGCGATGCCACGCACGGGAGCGCAGCGGCCATGTATTGCAGCAGCTTGAACGCGCACTTGCCGCGCGCCCATTCGTCGTCGGTCAGCGGCATGACGCCGATATGCGCCGCGGCGAGGTCCCTGGCCTCGGTCGCCGAGCTCCACGCAATGCGTTCGACGTTGACTTCCTGCCAGTCGGGAAACCGAGAGCAGATGACCCGCATCTTGAGCGTCGGATACCGGACGGCCAGGCGCGCCAGCGCCGGACGAATCATCTCCAGATACACCAGGTTCTCCGGACTGCCGATCCAGACGATGGTGGGCGGATCGGCCGCCGTGGCGGTCGTCGGCCGATAGGCAGCGGTGTCGATCGAGGTGGGTAAGAGCGTGACGGCCGGCGCGGAGGCGCGCGCGACCCCGGCCAAGACGTCGTTGCCGGCGGCGACCACGTTCACCCAGCGACAGGTTGCGGCGAATTTTCTCTTGCGCCAGGGCGAATCGTCCGGTGCATCACCGAGCCGCCGCGGCTTGCGCACGTAAATGGCATCATCGACGTCGAAGATCCGCTGCCGGCTGAAGGAGGCGAACAGACGTGCCTCGATCGCGCTCAGCTTGATCTGATGCAGCACCACCACGTCGGCTTCACGCAGCAGCGAGCGGCGTTCCCAGGTTCGAATTCCGTAGCGGCCGCTGGGAAAGCACTCCGCCCGAACGCGCCAGCCGGCCGCTTCGAGCGTACCCATGAGCGTGCGCATCCGATGCCGGAAGGACGGCTGCTCGAGATCGTAGGCCAGCAAGACGACGTTCGGCATGGATTCCCTTTGCGCGGACAACTCTTACCGCGGCGCTGCGTGCTGCGCCGATTCGACGAGGGCGCCGAGCGCCTGAATCGCGAGGTCGACACCATCGGCGAGCTCGAGGCGGGCGGCGCGCGCGGCGAGCGCCGCGCGCTGCGGCTCATTCTGCAGCAGCCGGTCCGCGGCTTGCACCATGCCGGCCGCGTCCATAGTCGCCGCGGCCGCGACGCCGGCGGCGACACAGCGGCGCGTGCGCTCGATCTGATCCCTGGCAATGGGCACCGCGATGCAGGCGCTGCCGCAGGCAATGGCCTGCAGCAAGGTCGAGCCGCCATTGGCCAGGATCAGGTGCGCCGAGCGCATGAGCTCCGCCAGGTCAGACTGCGGCAGAGGGCCGAGCGGATGCCAATTCGGCTCGTGGGCCGCCTCTGCCGCACGCGCGCCCGCACTCGGGGGACCCACGTATACCGTCGGCACTCCGCGTCCGGCAAGTGCGCGCGCCGCCGCCACGAATTGACCCGCCGCATCGTGCGCGCCCGGATGACCGGTGCCGCCGCCCGGAACGACCAACACGAAGGTTCCCGCTTCGCAGCCGGCGCGCGACAGGATGGTGCCGCGCCGGCCCAGGTCCGCGCCCGGCAAAATGACGTCCAAGTACCGCACGACGGGCCGCCCAACCAGCCTGAGCTTGAGCCTTTCGAAGAAACTCAAGGAGCCGGCGATGAATTCCGGATACGCGATCCAGTGCTCGTCGATCAGCCGCATCCAGTGCCGGCGAAACGCCTTGTGCCTCTGGCGCGGGCGCGCGCTGACGTAGACGACGCGCGCTCCCCATCGGCGCGCCGCGCGCAGCTGTGCCGTGCGTCCCGCGTTGTCGAATACCACGGCGTCGGGCCGCCACTTCTCGATCAACTCGACGACGGCCTTGGAATGAAACGTCGGAGATGAGGCCAGCAAGGTCGCGGGGAAGGGTGCGGCGGCCGCATAAGGAGCCTCACGGCTCAGCACGAAGTGTATGGCGGCGCCCTGCCAACGCCGGCTCGCGGCATGCGCAATCGCCAGCGAGCGCGCGTATTCGCCCATGCCGTAGGTCCCCGAAACCGGGACGAATAGAATTCGCGGCGCCCGCCCCAAACCCGGTGCGTCGGTCGCAGGGGAGGCGCCGGCAGGGTCGGTTGCGGCGGAGCCGGTGGCGGCGGGGTCGGTCACGAGGCGTTCAAGCAAAGGCGGTGAACCAGCGATCGAGCACCAGGAGATACCAGGCGCGCCGAAATTCACTGCCCACCGGACGCCGCAATATTCCGCGGTCCATCAAGCGCCCCACCGCCTCGCGCAACACCTGCGGATGACGCCGCAGCCATCGATGCACCGGAAGACCGAAGCCGGATTTCGGCTGATCCAAATGACCCGGCGGCAATCGTGGTTCCATGAGCCGGCGCACCAACAACTTGCCGCGCCGCTGCCGCTGATCGACGAGCAACCGCGGATCCACGCTCAGCATGAACTCCACGAGGCGATGATCCAGCAGCGGAGGCCGCACTTCGAGCGAATGCGCCATGCTGGTTCGATCGACCTTGGTCAGGAGACCCTCGGCGAGATCCGTATTCAAATCGAGCCAGCGCAATTGAGCGAGCGCATCGAGATCTTCGCGCCAATATTGCCGGTAAAACCAGAGATAGTCGTACCCGGGCTCCTGCCAATGCTCCGCCAGCAAGGAATCGATCTGCTGCGCCGTCAGACCCCCGAGCGCCGCGGCATGGGCAGGCAATCCGACGTAGGCACGCCGCTGCATCGACGAGCCCAGACGCGACAGCGGCGGCAAGTATCGGGCCAGCGATCTGTTGAAGAAGCTCGAGCGCGCGCCGATCCTCGACCAGTACCGCGGATAGCCGCAAAAGATTTCATCGCCACCCTCGCCGCTCAGGGCCACCGTCACCTCGCGGCGTGCAAATTTCGCGATGAGATAATTCGACCACGCGGCGCTGTCTCCGAAGGGCTCGTCGAACAGAGCGGGAATCTCGTCGAGAGCCTCCGCAAAATCCGCCAGCGGCGCCGTCATCTCCAGGTGCTTGGTCCGCAAGTGCTCCGCCGCCCTGCGCGCCGCCGCCGTTTCCGAGCGCGCGCCCGAATCGAATCCCAAGGTGTAGGTCCGCGGCGCCTCCAAATAGCAAGCGGTGAGTGCCGAATCGATGCCGCCGCTCAGGAACACGCCGACCGGCACGTCCGACAACGTATGCGCCGGCACTACAACGCGCAGCAAGGCATCGAGTTCCCGCACGGTATCCGGGGCGCTGCGCGCGACGATCGCGGGCGACGGATTCCAATAGCGTTCGATGCGGATGCGGCCCGCCTGCCAGCTCAGCACGTGTCCGGCCGGCAATTTCGCGATACCGCGATAAATGGTCTTCGGCGCGGGAATATAGCCATGGAACAAGAAATCCCGCACGGCGCTCCGATCGATCTCAGGCGTACCCAGCACCCGCAGCGCCTTGAGCTCCGAGGCAAACGCGATCCCGTCCGGCAGCACTTGATAGTACAAGGGCTTGATCCCCAAGCGATCGCGCGCAAGCAACAGGCGCTGCTCGCGGGTGTCCCAAGCGGCAAACGCGAACATCCCGGCCAACCGGTGCAGGCAGGCGCTGCCTTGCTTCGCCAGAAGATGGACGAGCACCTCGGTGTCTCCGGTCGAGTGCCACGGTCCCGGAAGCTCCGCGCGCAATTGCGCGTGGTTGTAAATCTCCCCGTTGTAGGAGAGCACCTGGGAATCGAACACCATGGGCTGGTGCCCACACTCGGACAGATCCAGGATGGCCAGTCGGCGGTGAGCCAGGGCGACTCCCGGCCGCACCCACTCCCCTTCGCCGTCCGGCCCGCGATGCCGCAGACGCTGCGCCATGCTGCGGACGACCTCGGCGCTCGCCCTCGAACCTACAATGCCGGCTATTCCACACATTGGCGGCAGTCTAACGCGGCTGGGTCGCGATGTACCGCCTGTACTGACCCGGTTCAGTACACTAGCCATCGGGCGGCGGTTCGTTTAGGGTGCGTGCCTGGAGCCCCGAAGACCATGGCAACACCCGCCGATCAACGACTGCTGGAACTGCTGGAAAAATGGCTCAAGAGCCTCGAGCTCCACGCCGAGTACTCCTCGCTCGACGACGACACCTATTGGAAGATCCAGCCCTGGGTGGAACATCAGCGGCCGAGCCGGTGGATCATCGATCTGGCGATGCAGAAAACCCTCGCGCTCAAAGCCACCATCGAAGAACGCGTCGAGATGGGCGACGCGAAGTTTTCGGATTCTTTGGAGCTCACGATCTTCCTCGCCAACCTCGTGGGATCCGAACACATCGAGCGCTTCATCCCTCTGGCCGTTCAGGAGAACGAGAGTTCCTTGACGGCGCCGCCACCGGAGGAGGCCGCGCAGCCGCCGGCGGACGCGACCGAGGCGACCCGGGAAATGCCGACGATCTCGACCACCGCCACGCGCGAAATGCCGACGGTCACGGCCTCGGCCACGCGGGAAATGCCGAGATTCCTCGCCGCCGAGCGCACGCCGCCGCCCGTGGGCACCGCTCAGGTAGCACGCACCGAACGCAAGGCCCACGTCCCTGCCAAACCAGCGGCAAAGCCCGCGGCCAAACATCCGGCGAAGCCCGCAAAACCAGGTGCCAAACCCACCCCCAAGATCACGCCCGCCGCGCCGCCCGGGCGCGACGAGCCCTCGGACGTCGCACGCGCCCAGGTCATTGCCGATGCGGCCCGCCTGGTGCAATGGGGACGGAAGTGGTACGAGTTGCCGGAACTCATCGCGCGCATGGCAGACCGGCCGTCGTTGCCCGAGGTACGGCGTATTCTCAAGGAAAACAAATCAGCCATCGATGCCAAGGCTGGGAACGCCTAGCGGCAGCGCAGAGGCGGCAACCGCGGAATATTGGGTTGCCACTTGAATCATCCGCGATAAAATCGCGCTCAAAATTTTGAACCTCCTCCGCTGTGCACGCTCAAAGGCGCCCATGATCACGACGAAAAATTTATCCAAACGCTATGGCGACAAGTTGGCCGTCGACGACCTGACGTTCAGCGTGGCGCCGGGCGAAGTGCTGGGATTCCTGGGGGCCAACGGCGCCGGCAAGTCCACGACCATGCGCATGATCGCGGGCTTCATTGCGCCCTCCGCCGGACGGGTCTCCGTGTGCGGACACGACATCGAGGAGGAGCCGGTGGCGGCCAAGTCCTGCATGGGATATCTCCCCGAGGGCGCGCCCAGTTACGGCGAAATGACGGTGGCCGAATTTCTGGATTTCGTCGCCGATGTACGCGGCCTCACGGGAGAGCGGCGGCGCCGGCGGCTCGGCGTCGTCGTCGACCGGCTGGGACTGGCTCCGGTGATTCAGCAGGTCGTCGAGACGCTCTCCAAGGGCTTTCGCCGCCGCGTGGGTCTCGCGCAGGCATTGATTCACGACCCGCAGGTCCTGATCCTCGACGAGCCGACGGACGGCCTCGATCCCAATCAGAAGCACGAAGTGCGCCGCCTGATCAACGACCTCGGCAAGGACAAGCTGGTCATCGTCTCCACTCACATCCTGGAGGAGGTTCACGAGGTGTGCACGCGCGCCATCATCATCGCCAACGGGCGCATCGTGGCCGACGAAACCCCGACCGCGCTCGAAGCCCGCTCCCGCTACCACCATGCCGTCAGTCTGCGCTTCGGGAAGCCCGAGGAACTCGACGCGGCGCGCCGCGAGATCGGTCTGCTCCCGGAGGTCGCCGAAGTGGAATACGATGCGCGCGAGCTCAGGCTCACGGCGGTGCCGAAGCGCGGCGCCAATACCTTGTCCGCCGTGAGCGCGATCATCGTCAAAAACGATTGGGACGTACCTGAGCTGCATCTCGAATCGGGTCGGCTCGACGAGGTGTTCCGCTCGCTGACGGGGCCGCCGGGCATCGCGGTCTCCGGCGCCGCGCAAGGAGCGATGCGTGAGTAAAGTCCTCGTGGTGTTCCGGCGCGAGCTGCGCAGCTATTTCGCGACCCCCTTGGCCTATGTGTTCATCGTCATATTCCTCGTCCTCGCGGCGGTGTTCACCTTTCAGGTGGGCGGCTTCTTCGAGCGCGGCCAGGCGGATTTGCAGTCCTTCTTCCGCTGGCATCCCTGGTTGTACCTGGTGCTGATTCCCGCCATCTCGATGCGCCTCTGGGCCGAAGAGCGCAATAGCGGCAGCATCGAATTGCTCATGACGCTGCCCATCACCCTGTGGCAGGCGGTGGTCGGCAAATTCCTGGCTGCCTGGGTGTTTGCCGGAACCGCGTTGATGCTCACCTTCCCGATCTGGATCACCGTCAATTACCTCGGGTCTCCGGACAACGGTGCCATCGTCGCCGCATATGTCGGCAGCCTCCTGATGGCCGGCGGCTTCCTCGCGATCGGCATGTGCCTCTCCGCGGCCACCCGCAATCAAGTGATCGCGTTCATCACGGCTGCGCTGGTCGGATTCGTGTTCCTGCTGGCCGGGTTTCCGCTGGTGCTCGATTTCGTGCGCGGTGTCCTGCCGCAGGCCATCGTCGATGCGATCGCCTCGTTGAGCTTTTTCACTCACTTCGAAGCCATCTCCAAGGGTGTCATCGATTTACGCGACCTCGTGTACTTCGGCGCTCTGATCGGCTTTTGGTTGGCCGCCACGGCCTTGGTACTCGACATGAAGAAGGCGGAATAGGTGAACGCGAGTCGCTGGCGAAGAACGGGCCTTGGGGTCGGGGGGCTGATCGCGCTCGCCGTATTGTTCCTGGGTGTAGTGATGCTGTCGAACGTGGGCCTTCGGGGCATGCGCGTGGACCTCACGCAGAACAAGCTCTACACCTTGAGTCCGGGCACGCAGCAAGTGCTCGCCGAACTCAAGGAACCGGTCAATCTGT
>Ga0137358_10001902_pt1 | contig 11626 bp, 10 predicted proteins | sample Mad1_20_16metaG_FD_105551 | JGI IMG/M metagenome (GOLD analysis project Ga0137358, IMG submission 105551) | Vadose zone soil microbial communities from Angelo Coast Range Reserve, California, USA - Mad1_20_16 metaG | ecosystem: Environmental > Terrestrial > Soil > Vadose zone | place: USA... | reverse complement strand
GCCCGTAACATAGGCGCGCCGCGCACAATCGGCTTCGAACAGTTGTAGGGCTTCCTGGATCAACACTTTATTCTTGGTGATAATTCCGAAACCGCGGCTGTGCTCGATATCCAGGTGTGTGAAGTTAAACGAAAGCACCACCAGAACCCGCCTATCAATAATGAAATATTTGTCGTGATAACGGATCAGATCGTCGGCGGTACGCGCAACCGTAATCCCGCTTTCCAGAAATCGTTTCTCGAGTTCGCGCAAGTTTTTCTCGCCGCCACGGTTCATGTCCGCGACCAGCGCCGTAACCTTCACACCGTCGGCAACAGCCGCTTTCAGAAGCGCCGCTATGTCGCTTCGGTCAAAGCGAAAAATCGCAATCTCCAGTGTTTTCCTGGCGCTCTTCAGCGCTGCATGAAGAGGCGCTGCGCCATCGTCCGGCTCAATGATCAATTTCATCCTGAGTTCCCCTTATTCGCTGTCGCCTGGCGTACGCATCGCCGATTCGCGCCTCCGTACCGTCGCCGGCTTGCTCCTTACAGCGCGTTCAGTTCGCCGATGCGCTTTTGTACTTCGCTCGCGTAGCGATTTACCTCCTCGGGGGCGTAGCCAGCAGTTCGGAAGCAGTCGCGAATCTGCTGCGCAGTAAGTTGCCCGAGCAAATGTCCCAGCCACTTGGCATCTGCGCGTGGAATATTCTTGGTGATTTCTTGCATCTTGGTTCGCTGCTTGTAGTTGGGCACATTTACCACGGTGGGCAAAAATGGCCGGCTGCGCATTTCGAAATCGACTTCATCATCGGTCACTTTGTCGATGAATTTTGTCTTCATGTATCCTTCCGGGTCGCTTTTCGAGCGGCTGATACTGTTTCCCGTCTTGCCAAATGTCGCCCCCAAATCGCTTACCACGTAACGTTGTTCGCCATCGACTTTGTACACTCGGTTGTTAACCTCTTTTAAGTCCCAGTTGTTGATCAGTGCCATCATCACCCGCAGCCCGTTCAGTTCCCGCGTGCCAATGAAGGGGTTTTTAAACCAATCCCAATTTCCACTTTTCTTAATCTTTTTGTCTTTTCGTTTAAGGCGTGCCCCTCGAACCAGATCACCATTGACTACAAAACGTTGCCCCCGACGAAGTTCCGGAAGCCCTTCAACCTTCACCTCCGCCAGGTAGTAGTCCTCGTCGACAAAGTAACCCGCGGCCCACACCAATCGTGTAGCCGCTGTTTCGGATTCCGGCTCTGCGCCCAATTTGATTTGCCACCGCACCCCATTCGAATCCTTCACATAAAACTTCGGACTCGTCCCGTTCATGTCCTCATCCTCGAATCTGTACCGATCGTTGGGGTCCGGTGCATGTTCTCTGTCACCCGCACCATAAACCAGATTCAGCGTTGAAATATTTCCGGGATCGCGCCAAATGACCGCGGGAAGATCGGACTTCCCCTCCTTCGGTTTTTGCTTTATGTGCTTCTGGACTTGCGTCGGAGGCAGAATGCCGAAGATGAGTACCACTGGCAGCACCGTCGATACAATTTTCAATCGTTGCGTCTGTCTCATTCTTAATCGGCCTTTTCACAACGAAATCATGTGGCAGTCGTTGGCTCTCTCAGTTCTCCGGCACTCTCCGAACTCTGGGTCTTGAACAACTCCGAGTAAATGCCTTCGGCTGCCATCAAATCATCGTGCGTGCCTTGTTCCACCAGCTCGGAATCCTTAATGACAAACACCACGTCGGCCTGGCGAATCGAATTTAAATGGTGCGCGACGACGATGGAGGTCTTGCCCTTCATCAAGCTGTCCAGCGCTTCCAGGACCGCCTGCTCGGACGTAGAGTCGAGGCCGGTCGTGGGCTCATCAAGAATCAGAATGGGAGTGGCGCGAATAACCGCTCGCGCAATCGCAATACGCTGTCGCTGACCGCCGGAAAGCGTAGCCCCGCGCTCACCGACGATGGTGTCGTAACCTTCCGGCATCTTCTCAATGAATTCGTGCGCGTTGGCGTTTTTTGTCGCACGCACAATCTGCTCCGGCGTCTCATCCGGTTTGCCGTAGGCTATGTTGTCCCACACACTGGCGCGAAACAGCAGCGTATCTTGCAACACAAAACTTATTTGTTCGCGTAGTGACTTCAGCGTGTACTGACGAATGTCCGTTCCGTCGATTTTTATGGTTCCTGATTGCGGATCATAAAAGCGCGGTATAAGACTGATGATCGTCGTCTTTCCGGTTCCGGATGGCCCGACGATCGCCGCCACTTGTCCGGCCTCAATCGTGAAACTTACATCTTTCAGGACCGGTGGCTGGCCGTCGTAAGCAAAGGTGACGTGCTCAAACTCAATTTTTCCCTTAAAGCGCGGAGCCCGCTTGGCACGCGGAGCATCCTTTACCCGCGCTTCGATTTCTAGGACTTCCTGAATGCGTTCATACCCAACGATGGCTTTGGAAACCGAATCGGTCATCTTGGACAGTTCCCGCATCGGCTTGTACATCTTGCCCAAATACAAAAGAAAGACGATCAGCACGCCGGCGCTTAATTCACCGCGGAGCGCCAAACGAGCGCCGTATCCCAGCACCAGGCATGTCCCGATGGAAACCATGACATCGACAATTGGCGCCAGCTTGGCTTTCAGGCTGCGTGCTTCGAGCGCGGTTTCCACATTTTCCAGACTTTGCGATTCGAAGCGCGACACTTCGAAATCTTCGCGTGCGAACGCCTTGACCACTCGAACCGAAGTCAAAACTTCCTGCACCACCGAGACAAGTTCGCTCTCTTTCTTCCGCACTTGACGCGAGGCTTTCTTGATTCGCCGCGTGAATGAATACACCAGTACAAAAAGTACCGGCGCAATGGAGAGTGCAATCAGCGTGAAGCGCCAGTTCACGTACAGCATTACTCCGATCATCCCGACTAGCGTCAACACATTGACGATCATGCCGAGAAATGCGGAGTTGATGAAATCCTGCACGGCGCCAATATCGCTGGTCACCCTGCTGATCAAGTCGCCTGTTTGCGCGTGGTCATGTTCCGCCAATGACATCCTTTGAATGTGGTTGTAAAGAGTGCGGCGCAGATCGTGCGTGACCCACTGGCTGACGCTGGTGGTCAGATATTTTTCTGTATAGGAACTGATGGCGCCGATGACGGCAATTGCGGCAACCGCTGCAATCGCAAAGTTCAAGATGGCCAGCTGATCGTTCCCGAAGGCTGAAGTAACGAATCCTCGCATCCAGCCCGGCAATTTCTTCGATTGCAGAATGTTGTCGATTACGACCTTGATCGGCCACGGTTCCAGAACGTCACTGAATGTCTCGCCCAACACTGCGACGAACGCCAGAGTCAACGCCTTCCAGTGCGGCCGGATGAGGCGAGTCATGCTCAATCTCCCAAGCTGGTTCGAGCAAGTAACTTTTGGTTTACTCTCGAGCATGTTCAGTTTTTGTCCCAAGGGCCGGCCTTCCCGATTTGACACTTACGTTCGAATCCTGGGCCTGACGAAGACAAAATCCGTGTGTTTCGGTCATCTCCTGCGTCACTTCGTACTTCTAATCGGTAACTGAGTATTTCCCTGCAGGGCGCCTTATAGCGGTTCTCAGTTTTCCAAAAGATAATCGCCTTCCGTACAGCGCAAGCCCATACACAAAAATATGGGCTGCTCCAGGATTAACTGTGTAGCTTTTACTCGGTCTGCTTTCGGGTTTGCGGGCTTTTCTGGGACAAATCTGGATACCGAGCTTTACTTAAAGGCGCAGAAGCTTTTCCGTCCGGATCGGCAGTTCACTTTGACAGGACGTCCGAGGCGCTTCGAAGCATCGGCAGGAGCGGGAATTCCTCGCCGAACTGAAAAAAGTCGCCGCAACTAAGTTCAAGTGAATTATCGTTGCTCTGTCCGCAATGAAATGCAGCAGCTTCTTAGAGACGGTTCCTGTTTTTGTAATCTGGCGTCCGATCTTCAGGCTCTGGCGACGCGTGTGTCCGAACATCGCCCTGATCGGCAGGCGGCGCATTTTCCACTCCTTGCACCAGTTCTCCTTCCAGATCCTGTCCTTCTTCCACCAAATCCTCGACACTTTCCCTGTCATCGAGGTCCTCTTGTGGAAGCCCCTGCACATCGCCCGACAACTGTCCACTTGTAATCGGCACCCTGTATTCCCCAGGAACAGAGAGCGCTTTCCTTTTCGGATCGAGCGAACTGCTCTCGGCTCCGGAGCTTGGTTCGACAGCCCTAGTCCGCGAATCTCTGGAATTCCGGCTATTCAGTCCAGCTGTTTTTTTCATTCCTTTTTTCACGGCCACATGTTTTTTCTTCTCTGATCCGCGTTGCCTCTTAATTTTCCCTGGCATCAACATTCCTCGGCATTCTTCACTTCGCCGTCAGCCTTCTTCTTCTCGAGAATAACCATCGTGGCGCGTGGGGGCGCAATACGGCAATGCATGTACCTGCCCGCCCATAGGGCAAAGTCCCGATTGACCCGTCCGGTACCTTCCGGCACATGATTCCAATCGAGTCACAGTTCGCTGCCGCGCGACGACATTTCTCGATTGAGGAGGCCTACGATCATCTGCTGAGTTCGGCGATTCAGGACGGTAAACCAATTCCCCCGCGCTTTACTTGTGGAGGAGAAAACATCTCTCACGCCCAACTGATCGAACAATATCTGCTCTCGGAGGAAGGTCTCACAATTCTCACATTTGAATTTTCTTATTGGTCACGCACCGCTCCAACATGGCACAGCCCCTGCGTCGCGATTGGTTTTGGCCGCATGGCCTGGTGTGAAATTCGCGCCCGCTTCAACGAGCAACGACGGGAGCTACCCCGGCTGCAGTCTCGAAAATATGCAAGCGATTGGAAAAACCAATTTATCCTGGCCTGCGCCCGGAACTCGAAAAACGCAGTCGCCGTCGCATGACGAAAATCGCTCAGCCCTGCGCGCATGCAATCATCAATCTGCAAGATTTCAATGACGTTGCGGAGGCGGCCTGCGACGCGGCCGTGCGCAGGCTCTGCCCGGTCTGTGGCGTTTCATCGGGATTAAATCAGAAAACAACCGCATCGTAACTCAGAGCGCAGCATCACCGATCAATCTGTGTGAAATACTTCTTCCATCGCCGCCCACCACTCGCCCTCCGCGCGGCTGCTAAGTGGTTCCTGCATTGGCATCATGATGGCCCACCATTCTTTCGTCTTGGCGTCTGCTGCAATCTTTGCCATGTCCGCTCGATAGTCGCTCCCGTGGTATTCGAAGTACGCAAACAGCAGATGGTCTTTTAAATAGATCGAGTAATTGCGAATGTTGCAGCGCGATATCGCAGCAAGAACTTCGGGCCAGACCGCCTCGTGATACCTTTTGTAGCTCGCGGTTGCTTCCGGCTTCAGTTTTAACACGTACCCGTAACGCTTCATAGTCACCGCGCATACGCTTACGGCAGGATTCGATCCAAATGCACGTACCCGCCATCAACAAATAAATGCTGGCCCGTCGTGTGTCCCGCTTTGGCGGACAATAAGAACACAACCGTCGCAGCAATTTCCTGTGCCGTAGTCATCCGCTTCTCAAGCGGAATTCTTGCAAGGATACTCTTTAGTTTCTCTTCCGGTTCAGGAAAAGTAGAGAGCCACTTCTGGTAAAGTGGAGTCATCACTTCAGCGGGCACTACGGTATTGACACGAATTCCATACGGCAGCAACTCTGCCGCCCACTCCCGGGTGAGCGCCATAATCGCACCCTTGGCGGAAGCATATCCGGACGTACCACCTTGTCCCGAGACCGCCACCTTCGAACCGATGTTGACGATTGCGCCGCCGCTCAACTTGAGATGTGGCAGCGCATAGTGCGCCACGCTGTAGTAATGCACGAGATTGCGGCTCAACGAGGCGACGTATTCATCCGGACTACCATTCTCCAGACCTACTTTGTCGTTGCGGCCCGCATTATTGACGAGGCCATCGATTCTGCCAAATTTTGTGATCACTGCACTGATCGCGGTCGAACATTCCTTAGGAATTGACAGCTCTGCTGTGATCAGTCCCGCGTCAAATTCTGTTTTTCGCGAGACAAGTTGCCGGCATTCTTCGGTTTCGATTTCCCGATCAACAACCACAGGGATTGCGCCTTCGTCCTGGCACGCCTGTGCGATCGCCGCCCCAATTCCTCGCGCACCGCCGGTGACAACGATTACTTTTCCTTGGAGTCTTAGCTGCAATTGGTTCCCCGTTTACACCGTCCGCCACACACCCGTCATTCGATTCTTGCCAATGATGGATTCAGTCGAGACAAAGTTATGACGATGATCGGCTATATGAGCGCTTTTCGTTGTGGATTATCAGCAGTTCGAACCCCATCGTCAACCTTCTTCCTCTTATCGCGCAGCTAATCCGCATTTCGTAGCTATCCATCTATTCGCGCTGACGACTTCCTGGTCGGCGCGCAGCAGATTGCGCAGTGACCTGCCCGGACACTCGACTCGAACTGTCCTTTTCTTCGATTCGTCCTGCACAGGCTGTTCAGCTCTTCCTGGCAACGAAATCGAATTGACCGGAACGCCAAATCTTGGCTAACCTCTCCGGTTGGAGTAACTGCGATGACGCCTGCACCCTCACCAGCGCGAACAGTGTCCCAAATAACTCGGCTTCCTTTTAGGTTTTTTCGCATCTCGCCAATCGTTTCGCCGCTCTTAGTCGCAATTGTTTTCGCCGCGCTTGCATTGCTGGCAGCTCCTCCCATACATTACGAGCCCACGATCGAATCGCTGAATCAGCACCCGCTCCCCCAATGGTTTGCCAATGCAAAACTGGGGATTTTCATTCATTGGGGCTTGTACTCGGTACCGGGTTGGGCGCCACTGGTTCACCCCAATCACGATTTCGAGTCCACGGATTACATCACCCACAACCCTTACGCCGAGTGGTATTTGAACTCTATGCGCCTCGACGGATCACCGACTCAGGCCTACCACCGTGAGCATTACGGGGCCAATTACGACTACTACAACTTTGCGCCTACCTTTGACGACCAGATCAAAAAATGGGATCCGGACGCGTGGGCAACGATCTTCCAACAGGCAGGCGCTAAATATGTTGTCCTCACTTCCAAGCATCATGACGGTTTCACTCTCTGGCCCAGCGCGATTCCAAATCCATCGCTGCCAGCCGATCGACAGCACGCGACTCGCGACATAGTGGGTGAACTGGCTGCGGCGGTCCGTAAACAGGACTTGCGCATGGGTTTATATTATTCCGGCGGCTACGACTGGACGTTCGTGCACGGACCGATCCGCGTCGCAGCAGACTATCAATCGGTCAAACCGCAAAGCGCCGCTTACGGCGCATATGTTGACGCACAGATGCGCGAACTCATCAATCGCTATCACCCGGCAGCCCTCTGGAATGATATCGACTACCCTAAGTCAGGTCATCCGCTGGAAATCATGGCCGATTACTACAACACAGTTCCCGACGGAGTGGTCGACGACCGCTTCGGCGTGAAACATTCCGACTTCAAATCACCTGAATATGAGACCTTGGACAAAATCAGCCCAATCAAATGGGAGGAGTGTCGCGGCCTGGGCCGCTCTTTTGGCTACAACCGCGCCGAAGGCGAAGCCGAAACGATTGCGCCCAACGATCTTATCTATCTCTTGGTGGATATAGTCAGCAAGAATGGCAACCTGCTTCTCGAGGATGGACCCGAGGCCGACGGAACGATTCCGCCCGTGCAGTTGAGCAGGCTGCAAGCCCTCGGCAAGTGGCTTCATCAAAATGGTGAGGCCATCTATGCGACGACTCCCTGGACTCGCGCCAGCGGCGCTACCACTGCTGGAATCGACATACGCTTCACTCGCAAAGACTCGGCGATTTACGCGATCCTGCTCGGTCAGCCGAAATCCTCCTCGATCACGATTCAATCTTTTTCTCCGAACTCGGGAGCGAAAATCACGATCCTCGGGCAAACGGAGCCGCTCTCCTGGTCTGCTCAGGGCGCGAACACAAATATAGCGCTTCCCGCGAAACTTCCCGGAGACTATGCTTTCGCTCTGAAGATTGTCGGCTCGGGACTTTGATGACTCCGCACAGCTGCCTTCGGTTCGTCGTCCGATGAACTCACATTCATTGCCGAAAGGCGTCTCGCAGGTTGCCATGCCAACCGCTGTTCTTCAACTCAATCCTAAAGACAATCTGTTTGTTGCGCTTCGAGATCTACAACAGAGCGAGACCGTTCTTCATGGCACTAATACCTACAGCCTTGTCACCAATGTTCCCGCAAAGCATAAATTTTCCGCGTACGATCTCGCAGTCGGCGATCCCGTCGTCATGTATGGCGTAAAAGTCGGTATCGTTGTTGTCCCGATCCGCAAAGGTGAGGCCATCACCACCCGAAACATCAAGCACGACGCCTCTGAATTTCACGATATATGGCAGCCTTTCAACTGGGACCCTCCCGATGTCTCGCGCTGGCGCACTCAAACTTTTCTAGGCTACAGCCGCTCCGATGGTCAGGTTGGTACTCGCAATTATTGGCTGGTCATTCCGCTGGTCTTTTGCGAAAACCGCAATCTCATGGCGCTCAAGCAGGCGTTCGAGGAGGAACTTGGTTTCGTGGCTCCGCAAATTTATCGACGCCACGTAAATAGCCTGATTCGGCTTCTCCAGGAAGGCGATATCGAATCCATTCGTAACTTCGAATTCTCTGGCACTTCCCAGGCGCGTCCTCTTGCACAGGTCTTTCCAAACGTTGACGGAATCAAGTTCTTGATTCACGAGGGCGGTTGTGGCGGTACGCGCGAGGATTCTCAAAACCTCTGCGGTCTACTCGCAGGATACCTTTATCATCCAAATGTAGCTGGCGCCACTGTTCTCAGCCTCGGATGTCAGCATGCCCAGGTTTCCATTCTCAAGGACGAACTGAACAAGCGCGCTCCGCAGTTTGACAAGCCGCTGGTTATTTTTGAGCAGCAGAGGTTTCCGTCCGAAAATAAAATGCTTTCTCACGCCATTCGCGAAACCTTTCTCGGCCTCATCGAAGCGAATCGCGCCACCCGTCAACCGGCATCACTTTCGAGCCTCTGCGTCGGACTGAAATGTGGCGGCTCGGACGGCTTCTCTGGACTTTCCGCAAATCCTGCCATCGGTCGCGTGTCAGACATTCTTGCGGCGCTCGGCGGACGAACTATTCTTTCGGAGTTTCCGGAACTCTGTGGCGTCGAACAGGAGCTCATCAACCGCTGCGCCAGCGAGGATATCGCCCATCGCTTCGCCCAGCTCATGCGCGACTATGCCGCTCGTGCCAAGGCCGTCCGTTCCAGTTTTGAGATGAATCCTTCGCCGGGAAATATTCGCGATGGATTGCTGACCGACGCCATGAAGTCCGCCGGCGCGGCCCGGAAAGGCGGATCCTCGCCGGTTACTGCGGCCATCGATTACCCCGAATACTCCCGCGTTCCGGGCTTGAATCTTCAGTGCACCCCGGGCAATGACGTCGAGTGCGTCACTGCGCAGGTGGGCGCTGGCGCAAACATCGTTCTCTTTACCACCGGCCTCGGGACGCCAACTGGCAATCCGATCGCACCCGTCATCAAAATCTCTACAAATTCTCAACTCGCGCTCCGCATGTCGGACATTATTGACGTTGACACTGGCGGCGTCATTTCCGGATGCGAATCTTTCGAATCGGCTGGTGACGAAGTTCTTGCCTTCGCTCTTCAGGTCGCTAGTGGAACCGTTCGCACCAAGGCGGAAATCTTGGGACAGAACGATTTCATTCCCTGGAAACGGGGAATATCGCTGTGAACCCGACTTCCGACCAGTCCGCCGACTTTCGCCTCGATGGAAAGAATGCCGTTGTTACCGGCGGCGCCCGCGGCATTGGGCAGGCGATCGCTGTCCTCTTCGCATCTCGCGGTGCATCGATTCACATCCTGGACGCCAATGCTGAAGGCGCCGCGGCTACCGTGAAACACATCGTTGATGGCGGAGGCAAAGCTTCGCGCACTGCCTGTGATGTCTCGGATTCAGCCGGCATGCGGACCGTGCTCGGGGACATCGCACGCCGCACGCCCATCGACACCCTCGTCAACAGTGCCGGCATCGCTCACGTCGGCAACCTCGAATCAACTTCGGAAGCGGATTTCGACAAGGTCTTTCAGATCAACGTAAAAGGCATTTTCAATTGCATGAGCGCGGTGATTACCCACATGAAGCAGAATCGTGCAGGCGTGATTCTGAATCTTGCCTCCATCGCCGCCACTGCTGGATTATCCGATCGCTTCGCTTACTCCGCCAGCAAAGGCGCGGTCCTCTCCATGACTTTGTCCGTCGCCAAAGATTATTTGCAATACAATATTCGCTGCAACTGTATTTCTCCGGCTCGTGTTCATACCCCTTTCGTAGACGGCTTCATCAAGAAAAATTACCCCGGTAAAGAAGACGAAATGTTTGCGCGTCTCTCGCAATCCCAGCCCATCGGCAGAATGGCCAAACCCGAAGAAGTCGCTTCTTTGGCACTTTTTCTCTGCTGTGATGCCAGTTCCTTTGTCACCGGTGTGGACTATCCGTTCGACGGCGGCTTTTTCAATCTCCGTGGCTGATCATGCTCGCTTCTCATTTCTCTTCCAAACCGCATGAGGATTGACGCCCACCAACATTTCTGGAAATTCGATCGGGCCAGGGATACCTGGATCACCGATGAGATGTCTGTTCTGCGCAGAGAATTTCTGCCGCAGGATTTGCGCCCCGAACTAGCGGCAAATGATTTTGCAGGCAGCATTGCCGTTCAAGCGTCTCAATCGGAATCTGAAACCCACTTCCTTCTCGATCTTGCAAAGCACGATTCCTCGATTCTGGGCGTTGTGGGGTGGGTCAATCTCATGTCGCCTGATATCGCCGACCGTCTTTCGTATTTTCGCCAATTCAAAACGCTCTGCGGCTTTCGGCACATCGTTCAAGCTGAATCTGATGATCGCTTCATGCTTCGTGATGACTTCCTCCGAGGCGTTGATTCGCTGGCTCAATTCGATTTTACGTACGACATTCTCATCTATCCGCGGCAACTGCCGGCCGCCATCGAACTCGTAGCACGTTTCCCCAACCAGAAATTCGTTCTCGACCATATGGCGAAACCAGAAATTTCGACCGGCAAACTCGACCCTTGGGCCGCAGCCATGCGCGAACTCGCCACTAGCCCAAACGTCCATTGCAAACTTTCTGGAATGGTTAGCGAAGCCAACTGGAAATGCTGGAAACTTTCAGATTTCACACCCTATCTGGACGTCGTTTTTGAATCGTTCGGCCCGGACCGTCTGATCTTTGCCTCCGATTGGCCGGTTTGCTTGGTTGCTGGAAGTTACTCGGAAGTTGTGCATTTGGTCTGGTCGTATCTAGAGCCACTCCCGTCCGACAAAAAAGCCGCCATTTTTGGCGGCAACGCGGCGCGATTTTATGGATTGGAGACACTTTGAAGATATCCTCAACCCATTCTCCGTCCGATTCCCCAAATGCACCATTGACCGAACATCGCTTTGTAAAGCCGCTGGTTCTCATCACCACCCTTTTTTTCCTTTGGGCTCTCGGGGTGAACCTCAACGACATTCTGATTCCGCACCTCAAAGCGGCCTTTGGCCTCTCCGACTTTCAGTCCTCATT
>Ga0137358_10001895_pt1 | contig 11653 bp, 10 predicted proteins | sample Mad1_20_16metaG_FD_105551 | JGI IMG/M metagenome (GOLD analysis project Ga0137358, IMG submission 105551) | Vadose zone soil microbial communities from Angelo Coast Range Reserve, California, USA - Mad1_20_16 metaG | ecosystem: Environmental > Terrestrial > Soil > Vadose zone | place: USA... | reverse complement strand
TATGACCCCAATCGTCCAGTCGGTTTCACCTTCGCTGATCAGAATGGCAGACACCCACAAGACGCCTCAGAGCTGGTAGTCAACAGTATCCTCACGGGCGACCAACTTAGCACCCGTGGCCGCCCGTATGTCCGCCTGCAAGATGAGTTTCCATATTTCTTGCAGCCATCGTGAAGGTGCAAAGTTCTAAGGGGTTTATCGCACAACTTTTTTAGTGAAAGAGGTCCGGTATGTCTCACCATTTCGATACTCCCACTGCGAAGGAGGATCCACGCGTCAACGTTTGTGACCTCTATCTATTCGCCGGCGCGCCGGGCACGACCGTAATGGCCATGACCGTTAATCCGGATGCGGGCCTCTCAGGTCCGGACACTTTTCGAGGCGAAGGCTTGTATGCATTCCGTTTCGACCTGAACCATGACGCGAAGGAAGAGGTCACATTTAAGTTTCGATTCGGCGATGTTCGGCACGCGGATACTGATGAGCACAGCCACATTCAAACCTTCCACGTGCGTAGGGCTACCGGCAAGGAAGCGTTTCGCGGCGAAGCCGGTGAAACCTTGATTGAAGGCGAAACGGGAAAAATAGGAAGTAAATCAGGAATTCGCGTCTACGCGGGCCTGGCTCCGGATATGTTTGCGGGCGACGCAGTCGCTCTGCACGCATTCTTGACCGCGTTCTATCACGAGAAGCGCTACAACGGCGATGCTTTTCTGCATCGGCAAGATTTCTTTGCCAAACGGAACGTCACCGCGATGGTACTCGAGGTCCCCAGTCGTCTCATCGGAGAAGGAAAAGTCCACGGCTGGGCGACAGCTTCTCTTTTCGGTCACGCCCCCGAAGTGCAAGTTTCCCGCTGGGGACTACCTCTTATTACTCACCTGTTTCTCAACGATCCTGCCAGACAGGAGTTGAGGGAAGAGTTCAATCGCTCCATTCCGTCCGAGGATGTTGCGAAGTTTTCCGGGCCCATCGCAGAATTCGCCGCGAAGATGACGACGTATTCCGGCTCCGTATTTAACCCATCAGAATACGGGAAGCAGATAGTCCGGCGCCTTCTACCTACCACACTACCCTACGAGCTTGGCACGGAGGGCGCGTTTGATCATGCCAGCTTCAATGGACGAGCTCTCGCAGACGACGTGATGGATGTGATGTTGACGCTCGCTTCGAACAAGCCGCTGGGCGACGGAGTAGCTCCCGACCGTAGTCGTGTCCGCAGCGATTTTCCTTACTTTGGGGAGCCCTATACCAGCGTCGAGCAGGTCGGAGTGACGCCCGTACCAAGACCGCCAAAGAAGTAATAAGGGTTCGAAACTTCATTAAAGAGCCGCCCTACACGCCTCTGTCGGCCGGTGGGCCGCAACGTAAACACCGTGGACACCTGAATCTATACGTCGCTTCTTTTGGCAGCATCCACGGACGGCTCCGGGACATCAAAATCTCGTTCTTGACGGATTATATCGATCGGATTGACGGCATACTGAAGATTTCTATAGGTTTTTTATTGGTGATTTTGACGTTCACGGCCCTCTTTTTAGGCCGTACCGTATCTTGGGGGTACGCGAACAATCGTCGCTCCCCATCTCGCAGGTCTCGCGAGAGATTTTCTCGCATGCTAGGCTTCCCATCTGTGCGGTTTTGATATGCAGTCCCACTCACACTATTTTTCGACCGCTGCCGCGCGATACTTCAGCATCCTGTCGCTGTTTCTACTCGCATGTGTTCCTTCCAAGGCCCTCGATCCCGACACACGTGTTTCGCAGTATGCGCACACCGCATGGCTGGTCCAGGACGGTTACTTCAACGGCGCGCCGCGCGCTATCACGCAAACAACCGATGGATACATTTGGATTGGAACGCAATCCGGCTTGTGGCGGTTTGACGGTTTGCGCTTTTTTCCTTGGACATCTCCTGACGGGAAGCCTCTACCTTCCTCGACCATATTCGCTTTGCTCGGCGCCCGCGACGGAAGTCTTTGGATTGGAACGGCAGCAGGCATCGCACACTTCGTGAATGACAAATTGGTTGAGTTTCCGGATTTTCACGATGAGGTAACATCAATTCTTGAGGATCCTTCAGCGCATATCTGGCTCACGCATCAGAGCGGCGTTGAGCGCAAGTCCCCCCTATGCGAAGTGTCGGGTGTCACCATTCGATGCCTAGATAAGTCGGACGGCGTTTCGCAGGTCTCATGCTGTAGCTATCCCTTGGTCAGAGATGATTCCGGAAATTTTTGGGTGGGCACAGATCAATACCTCTTTCGATGGAAGCCGGGCTCGTCCGAGACCTACCTTCCGGGCGGACCGAGTTCATCGCTGCGAGGATTAGAAGAGGTGAACGCCCTAGCCCTCGCGCCCGACGGCTCGCTATTGGTCGGAATGGCGTGGACAGGTAAAGGTGGTGGGCTCCAGCGGTTCACACAGGGTACCTGGAAGCCCGTCATCGTACCCGGACTGGATGCCACGACGCTTGTCGTACTTACCTTGTTGCTGGATCGCGACGGAGGGCTGTGGGTTGGCACGAAGACAGGCATTTATCGCATCCATAGCGGCCACGTCGACAGGTTTGGCACGGAAGAAGGCCTTTCCTCGAACTCGGTTGTGGGTTTCTATGAAGACCGCGAAGGCGGAATCTGGGTTCTCACGAATAAGGGTATCGACAAATTTCATCGCTTGCGAGTTACCACCTTCTCCGCAAAAGAGGGCCTTACAGCGGACAATGTGGTGTCTGTCATCGCGGGCCGAGACGACACTGTTTGGCTTGGTAGCCAAGATGGCCTGGATTCGGTGAAAGACGGCCGGGTATCGGTCGTCCGATCCGGCAAGTCCCTGCCCGGTCACGAGGTAACGTCTCTGTTCGAGGACCACGCTGGCCAATTGTGGGTTGGTGTCGACAACGATCTTTTCCTGTACACGCACGGACGTTTCCATCGTGTTCGTCGAAGCGACGGCAGTTCGACGCGATTTATCGTGGGCATAACCGAAGATACAGAACACAACATTTGGGCAGAAGTCAGTGGTTCAAATCGCGAGTTGATCCGGATTCAGACCTTGAAGGTCGTCGATGAATATCAAGAAGCCGTAATTCCGTCTGCGCGCCAGCTGGCCGCCGATCCTCATGGTGGAATTTGGCTAGGTCTGCGAACCGGGAACTTGGCTCGGTTCCGCGACGGACGCGCTGAATTGTTTTCGTTTCCGCACAATGTTGATTCCGATGTCCGCCAGGTCATCGTCAGTTCCGACGGCTCTGTTCTTGGCACGACCGCGTTTGGACTGGTCGCGTGGCGAAACGGCAAGACGCAGATACTCACCTCTCGAAACGGTCTCCCTTGCGATGGAATGATAGGAGCCACCTGGGACAACCAAGGCGCCCTCTGGTTGTATACAGACTGCGGTCTTGCAAGAATCGATAAAACAGACGTGGAAAAGTGGTGGGCGAATCCTGAGGCGATCGTTGTGCCCAGAGTTTTCGATGCATTTGACGGCGTGGAGTCAGGAACCCCTGACTACAATCCGGCTGCAAAATCAAGCGATGGAAAGCTATGGTTCGCCAATCACTCCGCTCTGCAAATGATCGACCCGGGTCATCTTGTCCGGAACGGGATACCGCCACCGGTACATGTGGAAAATCTGATAGCCGATCACAAGGATTTCTTTCCGACCCAGGATCTCCGTCTTCCCCCTCTCTTGCACGATCTCGAAATTGATTACACGGCATTGAGCTTCGTGAACCCGCGCCAGGTGCGATTTCGCTACAAGCTGGAAGGGCGGGATCCCGATTGGCAGGATGCTGGTGCACGACGACAGGCGTTTTACAACGATCTTCAGCCGGGACGATATCGGTTTCGGGTGCTGGCCTGCAACAACGATGGATTATGGAACGAAGAGGGAGCTTCTCTTCGCTTTAGTATCGCGTCCGCTTGGTACCAAACGATGCTCTTCCGCGTTTCGTGCATCACTCTTGCGCTACTCCTTGCCTGGTCGTTTTACCGATTCCGATTGCGCCAGAATGCCGAATCGCTGAGCGCGAGATTCGATGAACGAATGGCGGAGCGCACACGATTGGCGCGGGATCTTCACGATACATTCTTACAAACACTACAGGGAAGCAAGCTCGTTGCAGAAGACGCCTTGGACAAGCACTCGGATCCCGCCTACATGCGCAATTCTCTCGGGAAGCTCTCGGACTGGCTTGACAGGGCCGCTCGCGAAGGCCGGGCTGCGCTCAACTCATTGCGAACTTCGCCATTGGAGGGAAACGATCTCGCGAGCAGTTTCCAAATCGCATTGGAGGAGTACCAAGAGAACGGTTTGGACGAAGGCATTGTGAGCGTGCATGGCAGCGCAACCGAAATGAATCCAATCATAGCCGAGGAGATTTATCTCATCGGCTACGAGGCCGTCCGCAACGTTTTTAAGCATTCACGTGCCACCCGCCTAGAAGTGCATCTGACCTACTCCCACGACTTCACGTTGCGTGTTCGCGACAATGGCCAAGGCATCGACCCTAAAGTCGCCGCCAACGGAAAAGAAGGACACTTCGGTCTCCAAAGTATGCGGGAACGGGCTGGTCGCATTGGCGGGCAACTTCAACTGATCACTTCGACGGGCACGGGAACAACGATCGAGCTGCATGTGCCTGGAAAGACCGCTTTTCACCGTAAACGCCAAGTGTGGTCCAGCCTCCCCGCGAGACTTCTAAGGATAAAGCAGGCCACCTTCAAGTTTCAGAAACCAGATTAATCCCTGAGTGCCGGAACTTGCTTCACCGTCTATAACGAGTCGCTTTCAGTAGTTTTGGTTACCTCTACATCCCCAAGGACCGGAATCTCTCACCTCAATTGCCATAGAAAAACACAGGTACTTTCCTGTTGATTGTGGTGTTTTCGGCGAACCGCATAACCAACTATTGTGGGCAAGTAGCCGGGAACAGCGTTAACCGCCGACAACGAGATCTGGATTGGGTCGGCAAGGCGCCACTGTCAGATTCTTGAGGAATTTCGATGCTAACAAGCGAACGCAATTGGTCGCAAGGCAACGAGTGCCACGCCTCGAAAGAGAAACATTCTGCTCGCCGTTCGGAGTCTGATCTTTTACTAGCCGCAACCAGAGGGAGTCAGGCCGCTTTCGGAGAGCTCTGCCAACGGCATTCGGCGCAACTTTTCCGAACGGTACGACGCATTGCTCGAAACAAGGAGGACGCGGAAGACGCCCTGCAAGACGCGATGTTCAAAGCTTTTGTCCATCTCCATCAGTTTGACGGACGCTCCAAGTTTTCTACCTGGCTTACGCGAATTGCCATCAATGCAGCGTTAATGATTGTGCGAAAAGATCGCGCCCGTACCAGGATGTCCACAAATCTTGACGGCAACGCGACTGCCGAAGGGCGTTCCCTGGAAATTGCGGATTCGACACCAGGCCACGACACGATATTTGCAGTGCAAGAGAAATATGCGCTGCTGAGGAAAGCAGTTTCGAAGATCCGACCCTCTCTGCGAACGGCAATCGATCTTCGGTATCTGCGCGACTGTTCGATTGAGGAGACAGCCTTGAAATTGGGGGTCTCCGTCGGCGCAGCAAAGGCCCGCCTATTCCACGCGAGAACTCAATTAAGAAAACAGATAACAGCAGATTTTCGGATCGGATCGGTACTGCAATCGAAGACAACGTCCGAACCTCGGGACTCCGGCTATCGCGAACTGCTTTTCAATCAAACGGCAAGCGAACGGTGAATACGAAACTGGGTTACTAAGGAAGATAAAGGAGAAAGAGCAATGATGCGAAAAATGATTCAGATATTGGCACTCACGGTAGTTCTGCTCGCTCTTGGAACGCGGGCGTCAGTATACGCAACAAACCGTGCGGATCACGAAAATAGCGGCGTAGCTGTCGAAACGGGCGAGTTCCACGGAAAGGTACATAAGACCTCGGGCCGTGCCACGATCTATCAGGCAAAAGACGGAAAACTGGTTCTCCGTCTCACACATTTCGCGACATCTAACGGACCCAACTTGCACGTGGTCTTGGTCGCCGCCGCGGACGCCGATGACGACGCCAATTTTCTCAAAACCAATACTGAGCGTGTTGACCTAGGTGCCCTAAAGGGCAATCAAGGCGACCAAAATTACGAAGTACCCGCCGGCACAGACCTCGGCAAATTCAAGACGGTATCCATATTTTGCGAGCGCTTTAATGCGAATTTCGGCGCCGCCCCGCTTCAGAAACTCTAAGGCTCAATGTGATTGCATGTGAGTCTCGTTGCCACAACGGCTCGGTTTAGTCTATCAAAGGGGGCAAATCATGAAGTTCGGCGTACCCTCCCGGCTCCAGGGCCGAAAGTGGATTCTGGCGACCATCGGCGTGCCGATTCTCGCGGTAGCTTGGTGGGTTTTCCGTCCGGAAAAATTGTGGACCAACGCAAAGGTTAACGAGCCGTCGCCCTTTCTTGAAAGTACCGATCCTCAACCACTGTATACGGGGCTTCTCGTTGGCGCCACGCACAAAGCGAGCGGACGAGCTTCAATTTATGGGGCCGCCGACGGCAAGCAGTATCTTCGGCTGACGGATTTCACGACCTCAAACGGTCCCGATGTCCACGTCCTCTTGGGGCGGAGCGGTGACCAAAGTCTTCGCCAAGATGTTGCGACGGGTCGGCTGGACAGTGTTGAACTCGGTCCGTTAAAAGGGAACGCAGGAGACCAGACTTACAATCTCCCCGCGTCGGTCGACTTCGATAGATACAACACCGTCCTGATTTATTGTGAACGATTACACGTGGTATTCGGTGCCGCCAAGCTGGAGCGCTTTTGAAGAAAGGCGTCGAAGAAAAGGGTAAGTAAATGTCGACATACGAGAAAAACCCAAACGCTGTATCTCGCCTTTCTCCCGAGCAATATCGTGTGACTCAGCGTAACGGAACGGAACAACCGTTTGCGAACGCCTACTGGGATAACCATGAGCCCGGCATCTACGTGGACATCGTTTCGGGCGAGCCGCTTTTCGCTTCGGCTGACAAATTCGATAGCAACTCCGGTTGGCCGAGCTTCACCAGGCCGATAGATCCGGGAAACGTGGTCGAGAACACCGATGTCAGCCACGGCATGGCTCGGACTGAAGTTCGCTCAAGTCATGGTGATAGCCATCTTGGCCATGTCTTCCCCGATGGCCCGCACGAGGCCGGCGGCCTGCGTTACTGCATCAATTCCGCCTCTCTGCGGTTTGTTCCCTTCGATGAACTCGAGAGCGAAGGCTATGGCACTTACAAGAAGTTGTTCGAATCCCAACAACAGAAAGGAGCCACGATATGAGCATCCAGACCGAACGCGCGGTCCTAGCCGGTGGCTGCTTCTGGGGTATGCAGGAGATTTGTTGCGTCGCTATCCGGGCGTGATTTCAACAAGAGTTGGCTATAGAGGGGGCGATATACGCAATGCGACCTGCGCCATACCCCAAAGGTTGGAACGATTCTGCGATTGAGGTTGGAAACAAGAAAAGGAGAATCACTACCATGCTCGCTCGAATAGCAATCGTTGTTCTTGCATTGTTCATACTGATTGGCTCCCCACAAATGGAATCGCAAAGTAAAGATTCCTTCAACGGATTCGACTTGGTCGACAAGGCAGGCAACATCGCCAAACCGAAAGAGTATCGAGACAAGTACCAAGCGCTCGGAGCCTATACGGTCCTCGACCCGAAGGGGAATCAGATGCACTTCACTTACGCTTCGCCAGGATCGGCCGACTACTATCGGCAAAACGGGAAATTTGCGGATGGCACGGTGCTGGTGAAGGAGGTCTTCGGAACGGAACACGCCCAAATGACGACCGGCGATGCGCATTGGGCTTCTGGGACGAAGGTGTGGTTCATCTTGGTTAAAGACGAAAAGGGACGCTACCCCGGGAATCCGCTGTGGGGGAACGGTTGGGGCTGGGCGCTTTACAAGTCCGACGCACCTGACAAGCAAGTCGCGGTGGATTACAAAAAGGATTGCCTGTCGTGCCACATCCCCGCAAAGGCGACGGATTGGATCTACGTGCAAGGCTATCCTGTTCTGCATTCGCAGCAATGAAATTAAGGTCTTACGTTAACATCTTTCCAAACTAGTTGAGGAGATCACACGATGAACAAATATTTCGTGGCCGCAGTCGCAGGAATTGCTCTCGTTGCCGTAAGTATTGCCCTATTCAACTCCAAATCTGTTGCCGCTCAAGCGTCTCACTCCAGTGCCGTGTTCGATGCAGACGGCGAAATGAAATTACCAACAGGTTATCGCCGATGGGTATTCGTGGGTGCTCCTTTAACGCCAAATGCACTCAACAACGGCGAAGCGTCGTTTCCAGAGTTTCATCACGTGTACGTTGAGGCCAAGAATCTGGACGCTTATTTAAAGACCGGTTCGTTTCCGGAAGGCACTGTGTTCGTAAAGGAGCTGACGCGTGTCCTTAATCCAACCTTTTCGGATGGTTCAAGAACCGAGCCCTCCGGTCGTGGTTTTTTCAACGGCGAGTTTAACGGTATTGATCTCACGGTGAAGGACAGCAAGCGATTTGCGAAAACGAATGGCTGGGGATTCTTCACGTTTGGCCACCATCCATTGCCGTACGACGAAACTGCTGCGGAAGCCCCAGCGACGCAATGCGCAGGATGCCACATCACCTTTGTTTCTAAGACCGATATGACGTGGGTCCAGTTTTATCCTATGCTGCGTGAGAAGCACAACTGAAAGCGCGATCTGTCGAATCATAACGGACATCGGCTGTCTATCGCCGCTTGTTCGGAGACCGCAACCAGACAGCCATCGCATCAGGGATGCCAATATTATGCGCGCTAGACGCCTAGCACACCTCGCCGTACCGCGATGGTTACGGCATGCGTCCTGTCATTGGCTTGAAGTTTGCTCACGATGTTTCTGATATGGAAATTCACCGTTGTCTCCGCTATGGAAAGCACGTCCGCTATTTGTTTGTTACGATGGCCGTCTCGAATCAGTTTCAAGACATCCATCTCGCGGGCCGTAAGATCTTCTTCCCCGAGGTGCTCTGCAAGTCGCCGCGCTATGTCTGCCGGAATATACCTGCGACCGTTTCGAACGTAACGGATTACCTCCAAAAGTTCGTTCCTGGGCACGCTTTTTAGTGCGCAGGCTGCTGCTCCCGCGCGAAGCGCACGATGAATCTCGATATCCCCACCTGAAGCCGTAAACATGATGATGCAAGCGAGCGGGAACTCTTCTCGTATGGCAATGAGGGTGTCCATACCGGTTGCTCCCGGAAGCTTTTGGTCCATTAAAGTAATGTCGGGCTCGTGACGCCGGAACTCGACAATACCCTCTGAAGACGTTGCAGCCACTGCGACGACGCGCATGTCCGGCTGTGACGCAATAATCGTGCTGAGACCATCGCGGAATATGGGGTGAGCCTCAACAATCAAAATGCGAATTGGTTGAGTGCACGAGCGCGTTGTTCCTGGTTGTCGGAGCGCTTCGTACTCCGCACTTTCTTCGTCGAGCTTGACGCAATTTATGTTTATCATGAGGATAATTCCACGCATCCTTCAACTGTTGTTTAGCTTTCCGATCCTCAGCCTCACAAGTTAGGACTCGCCAGGTAGCGAAAAGTGACAACACATGGCCAATTGATCTGCCGTAGACCTGGGTCTAAAAAGAGCGGTCGTGACTGGACTACGAGCAGAATCTCCTTGCACCTCGATTCACGATTCTTTCGTTCGATCAGGGAGGATGTTCATCTTTTTGTTGAAAGGCCCGCTTACATCCAGCAACAGATTTGCGCGCCGAGTAGCACAGGGGGATCTTGACTGCAATCGAGCGGAAGAAATTGAATATCTTAAAGAGGCTCTTGGCAGGGCTCCGATTTGGGAGGCGGAGAAGTGTTCGAACTTCAGAAGTCCGCGAGTACGCCTCGCAAGACAAAACAGCAGACGCTCAGGATCGCGCAGAAGGTAGCCTGAGAAATCAGTAGGGTCGTACGCGTGGATAGGGCTGGCCCTTGTTCCAGGAGCCATAGAAGCCCGGAGCCAGCTCGTCACGCATCATCAGGCGGGCCCGCAAGAGCCTTGTCTTGACTGAGTCTTCCGTAATCCCCAGCAGTTGAGCCGATTGGGCTGTGCTCAAGTGCTGTACGTCCCGTAGGATCAAGACTTGGCGGTATTTCGGGGGTAGGGATGTCAGAGCCTTCGAAAGCGCCTGACCAAGTTCGGATGTCTGGAAGGCCTCCGAAGGAATTTCACGCCAATCCGCAAAATCTCTTGGCAAGTAATCTCCCTCGTCGTCGCCTTGAGCCGACTCGTCCAGAGAGTCGTACAAGTGCTTCCTGTATTTCCGCAGCCGCGTACGCGATTCATTGATTACGATCTGTATGATCCAGGTGCTGAATTTGGCTTCATGGCGAAACTGCCCGAGAGCCTTAAACGCCTTGAGAATGGCTTCCTGGGCCACTTCCTCCGCATCGGCTTGATCGGTGAGAATCGAGAACGCGATGACGTAGATCGTCCGCTCGTGTGGGCGCACCAGTTCGTAGAACGCCTCATGTTCGCCACGTAGAACACGTTCGATCAAGATCGCCTGCGAATTGTCTTGCGGCACTCCAGTGGAAGTCATAGGTCAAAGTCAAAGCGAGACCATTATTCAGTCTGGCTTTAACAAAGGCAAGGAATGCGTCGGCGCAGAACCAACTGTACCTGCGTCCCGCGTTTATTATCAGCAGTTTGCAGGTTCACTTTATTTTGTCACCTTTAATAGAGATGAGAGTCTTACAGATAGCAGGACTGCGCAGAATACAGCACGGGCCAAGTTAGGTTGTTATGCGGGTGGACCCAACAATTTGGCAGAAAGCGTAAAGAGCTGAGCGAATCATTTTATGATGAAATGTCCTGCCAGCAGGTGTGGCAGGAGATTTCTAGGTATATCGATGGCGACACCGCGCCGTTAGTTCGGGCCCGGATGGATGATCATGTTAGCGTATGCCCGAAATGCAAAGCTGTGCTTGCCGGGGCTCGGAATGTTGTGCAACTGGCTGGATGCAGTGAAGCTTTTGAACCTCCCTCTGGTTTCTCAAAGCGGCTGTACTCCAAATTGGAAAACTTCATTGCTGATCAGCCAGCACCCAGCCCGCGGACTATCGAGGTTGGAATCACGCAGGACCGGGTGCCGCTCGGCTCGCACCTGATCTATTTCTGCGAAGGTAGCGATGATTTCGAGCGCGGCGTGCGTTTTCTGTACCCAGGCTTGAACAAAGGGGAGCATTGCCTCTTGTTCGGGCACGACGAAGCGATCGAACAAGCTTTTCAGGTTTTGCGAGCCGGCGGCTTCGATCCGGAAGCATCGATTCGGAACCTCGATTTGACCGTTATTCATCGCGTGGCAAACGCCCAGCAAACGGTTTCAGAAATTGCAGCGGTGCTCGATCGTGCGATGCGCGCCGGGGCCACGGCCGTTCGATACCTCGGCATTCTGGGCATGGGGCGGGACCCGCTTCCTGCGGGCGAGGACGACGTAGTCGACCTGGAGCAAAAGGTTGATTTGCTGGTCGCCTCGTTGCCATGCGTCACGGTCTGCATGTATGACGTGCGTATGCTTTCCGGACGCTTGGTTATGCGCGGCGGATTACAGACCCACGCGCGCGCCGTTTGCGCGG
>Ga0137358_10001892_pt1 | contig 11656 bp, 27 predicted proteins | sample Mad1_20_16metaG_FD_105551 | JGI IMG/M metagenome (GOLD analysis project Ga0137358, IMG submission 105551) | Vadose zone soil microbial communities from Angelo Coast Range Reserve, California, USA - Mad1_20_16 metaG | ecosystem: Environmental > Terrestrial > Soil > Vadose zone | place: USA... | reverse complement strand
CGGTGCAATGTCAACGTCGTCTCGCTTCATACCGGCCAGAAAATGGCGGGCGCCGGCCGCTGTCGCCGGGGTCATAATCGACCTCGAGCCGTCACGGAGAAGCACCCATGCCGAAATGCTGGCACGGTAGGCCATACCGTAATCGCGGGATTTGAGGGGCTAATTACGACTTCAGGCGTCTCGCCGTCCAGCGCTTGTCGACGTCTGTCCTGTGCATGCCGAGGCGCTTCATTTCCGCCTCGGTGCGGCAGCGCCGCGGAGCGCCGATCGGAGCTCTCCTCGAGCCGGTCGCGTGCAGGTCGAATGCTTCGGAGGAAGCGAATTCGAGCCCGCAGCCGATGCAGCGCAGCAGGCGGTTGCTTGCCATCAGGGCCAGCCGATTGCGGCTCCCGCCGTGTAGCCGAACAGGAACGCGAGCAACAGGAGCAGGGAGAATCCGATCCACCACAGCGGGCCGAAGAGGGCGCGGATCATTTTGGCTCTGGTTCGATTCGCATGTCCCTGAGCTTATCGGTCGCGACTCCGAATCGCGGCAACTCGCTTGGGAATGCTTCGTGCTCTACCGCTTTGATCGCAGCCTCTAACGCGGCATTCCACGCGGCGAGGCGGATGGCGCGCATTTCATTTGCATCATATTCTGGTGGTTCGCGGAATGGGCTGATGATTCCATGCCTAGCTCCCTTGTGCTTTGTGGGTGGCAGCGGTATCAGCTTGTCAAGATCGATCATGAAATCTCCGCGGCCCCCTATACAAGCGGGGCCGGATGCATCAGTGATGCCCAAGAATGAAAGGGTCGGGATGCATGCCACCCGAAACTTCGAGAAGCTCATCGGGTGTCAGTTCCACCATTTCCACCACTTCAACGACTTCGGTTTCATCGCTCATGATGTGGTTCTCCTTCGACGCCCTATGCTGCGACTGCCTCGGCACGGGATCGGGCGGACCGGTGCCGGTACAAATTCATACCACTTCTCCATTCGTGATAGTTCCGTGCCAACCTTTACAGCCTCGATGTGGCTGATTGTCGCAGTTGATGCTCGGTGTTATGGTCAGACAGTTTAATTCTCTGTATGGGTGTTGTTCGGCGTGCCAGAGGCGATGAATTTTTCCATCGCTTAGTTGTGTATCGCCTGACTTACCCGACCAGATTTCGACTGTGACTGTTCCCAAACGACAAAGTGGGCATAGGAAATTCAGCGTTTGATACTCACCGCCTGAAGGGGATAGCGTTGGCTTCAATTCGGATAGTTTCATGATCTTTCTTCCGATGGCGCCGGGGCGGGCGGGTCCGGCGACGGTTTAAATTTGAGTGCAGCCGCTACAGCAAGCGCCGTGATTGCTTCGACATCGGCCTTCGTAAAGGTCGTCTTGTCGGCGGTCATATGAAACGTCACCGCCTCTTGCTTCAACTGTGCCACACACATCACCATCAGCCGTTCTTCCAGTTCGGCGACGCGCGTGCGGAGGATGTCGCGTTCATCTGTGAGATCAGCTATTTTTAGGGCTGAATAGTTATGTACATCTCTTTTAACTTCTAGCTCCCGCACCAGCGCCTCGGCCGCTTCGGCGCGCCGTTCAAACTCCAGCGTCCTCGTGATCTGTTCGTTGTAATGATGCTCAGATACTTCGAGATTATGTTGAAGCCTCTCAATCTCCGCGTCCCTCCGCGCAATCTGCTCCGGATAATCTCCGACGTCGGCCGCGACTTTGTAGGCTTCTTGCAAGCGCTGAGCTGCCGATAGGGCGGCTCGAAGACGCTCGATTTCGGCGTCCCGCTGGGCGCGGGCGGCAAGGGCGTAGACGCGCATGTCATCCCAGCTCCAGCCCCAGTATCCAGAACTTCCGCGACTAGATTTTGGCAGCGGCGGCAGATCGTCGGCAGGGGTCATGGCTTCCCCTCCGGCTTCGGCGACGCGGCGAGTGCATTTCTCCAATGCTCCCGGAATCTGTTGTGCGTGCTTGTCGGCCCGTTGTACCAAGCGTGTTCAATTTCTGGCGTCGGCTCCAGCGGCACCAGCACGAATCGGTCGCGCTGGGCGATGGCAACGTCAATCTCCTGTCGGACTTCGAACCACTTGTGCCAGTCAGGTGACGTTGGCATGGCCGCTACGCATAACTCAACAGCAGCACTGCGCGCTCGTTCAAGCAAGGCCCAAACATCCGGCACGTTCTGCACATCCGGCGGTGAGGTCATGGTTTCTGCCCCAGTTTGATTCCCTGATCCATCAACTGTAGCCAAGTCATCGCGAATTCGCGCATCTCCGCTGGCGTGGAGTACATCGGCACTTCGATTGAAGACTCGAACTTGCCGGAGCGCAGACGTACCGACAGGATGATCGAATCAGGTTTCGACGGGTCAGCGGTTAGAGTCTTATCCATTGGCTCCTCCTTCCCGCTCGATGGCGTCATCGATAGCGCCGCGCCAATTGAATTGAATCTCCCGGTGACCACGCCCTGCGTTTGCCCACCAACTGTTCATCACGGTGTGAAACGCTTCTGGGTGATGCTCAGCCCAGTCCAACCTCGCCGCATCCCTCGCATCCAACGGACTGGCCGGGGGTGGGGCGGCGTAGAGCGGAATCAGCTTGTCAAGTGGCAAGCTCTCGCACACCTCGCACGATTTACTGTTCGGACCGAATAAGCCGAACATTTCCTGCTTGACGGCCTCCATGTAGACGGCCGGTCGCCAAGTGCAACCGCATCCGGCTGGGCATAAATAGATCGTCGGCTCCGGCGCGGGCTCGGACAGCGCGGCGTCGATGCGATCAATGAACCGCTTCAAGTCCGGGCTGGCTTGAACATTCAGCGTTGCGTCTAATTCGTCGCGCACCTCCTTTAGCAACTCTCGCAGATCCGTCGTCACAGTCTCCTCCCGCAGTGAAGGCAGCGCAGCCGGTGGGCGATCATCGCGCGTAGACCTTGATGAACGTGCATAGCCGGTCGGCTTCCTCATTGGTCATGTCGCGCGGGATGATGATCTGCGCTAAGAAGTCGGCTCGCATCGGAAACGGAAGCACGTAGGCGGTCGCCGTCGTTATGCCTGCCGCTACCGAAGGCCGATATGGGCGATCATGGCGACCTTTAGGCATCGGAGTACGTGAACGTGCGATTGTCATAGTCCGAGCGCGTGCTTCCTCGCATCCTTCACCCCGAGCAGATGCGCGCGGGCCTTCGGATCGTTCGCTTTTCGGCAAGCGGCCTGGCAGTCGGTCCAGAGTGCGGCGAGTTGCTTGGCGTCGGGAGCTTCTTTCAAGAGTTTCTCCCACTCGGACACGACGATGTGACCGTTGGACTTCGGCTCGGCCGGTTTTTCCTTTCCGCCTTTGGCCCACTGCGCGATCGATCGGCCAGAGGACTCGTCGAGGACTTCGCCGGGCGGGAACATCACGCGGTGCTGCTCCTGCAGCTTGATCCACTTCGGCACGCCCGGATGATCCGGCATGAGCAGAGCCGAGGCCGTCAATTCGAACGGCAGCGACTTCTCGCAGATCGGCACCCATCCGTCTACTGACGTGAGAGTCTTCTTCGGAACGATCACCGTCTTGTCGCCTTCCTTCGCAATCTCGACCTTCGGTTCCGCGCGGAAGGCCAGGATCACGTGTGCCTTGACTTGCAGAAGGCTGTAGACCATGCGCTTATGCTCCTGTTTCGGCCTCGACCATGAGAGCAGCTTCACCCGATCGCGCTTGGCGTAGTCGTTGCCCGCCAGCTTGTCCAGCTCGGCTTCCTGCATGTCCATGCATCCGCCTTCGCCCGCCCACGAGTGCGACATCGAATCCACCACGATGCAACCGTAGCCAGCCTTGTCTGCGGCCTCGATCGCTTCGAGGTAGCGGGCCGGACTGAACGGCGCTTCCAGGTCGTACACGTCGAATGCGAATTGATCCGCGTAGTGCTTCGACCGGCCGCGTTCGGTATCGATTACCGCGAACGGCTCGCCCTCGCAAATGCCGGATGCCATGCGCAGCGCGGAGAAGGTTTTGCCAGATCCGCTTGCGCCCGCCACACCGATCAGCAGGTTAACGTTGCTGCGGACCGCTCGGCCGAATGAAATGCTCATGATTGCTTCCTCTGCTCGAATTGACTCAGCGCCCAGGCTGGCGCACTCGCCCAGGCGATATTCTTGGAATAGCCGGGCCAGCGATTCGACTTCATACATTCGCGCCAAATTGACGTAGCGAGCTCGACCTTCTGCGCGCCCAGGTCGAACAGCATCGGGTCCACGCCCACAAGGCTGCACGCATAAGGTGGCGTGTGCTCCTGCACGAGGAAGATGAAATCGACGGCGAGCACATCCGGATGCATGGCATGGTAGGCGTCCGAATAGTGGGCGGCTTGGATGTCGTAGCCATAGCTCACGATCAGGCTCGGGAACGAAAACGGGTCCGCCGATTCCGAGGTCTTGTAGTCGAGAATTACCGCGCGCGTGCGGTGCTGCATGTCGAAGCGCGCGCGTTTCCACGTGCCGTCGTCTTGCCAGATCACGGTCCGCTCAACGTAGAAATCATCGATCGAGACGCCGAGTTCTGAATCAGCTAGCGCCTTCCTTGCAATCCAGGCCATCTTGCGAATCGACTCGACGTGCTTCGATAACAGCGGAAGCTTGCCGGCCACGCGGGCCTCATCGCGCGCATCCTTCGCGGCGTTCGTGCGCCAGTCGTTGAACGCGCACTCGACCATCAAATCCTCGCCCTGAAGAAACAGCGCATGAGCGGCCGAGCCGATGTCGAATGTCTCGCTCTCCTTTGGGCGGTAGTTCTCGTTCAGGCGCGGGTGAGCGGTCCAGGCATGCAGCGGGCTTTGCGTCACGAGAGCCTTCGCAGCGGATGAATTCAGGCTCGGCTCTGGCGCCGGGTCAGCGACGTAATCGCTCATCGGCATATCGTCGTAGACGTTCACGCCCTGGTGGCAGACCGCAATGATGCTCATTGAATCAACCTATGAAAGTAGTTCATATTGACCACTCCACGCCGTCTTGCGTTTTTCCATCAGCGCTAGGTACTTCTTGTACGCTTCCGAATTGTGTTGACTGAAGCCGAGTCCCTTGCACCAGTAGTCATTGCGCAGGATGGACTTGCAGACACGACGCCAGCTCGGCGCTCGGCGTGCGGCTTCCATTTCGTAAGCGGCCTCGTCCGGAATGCCGTCCGCGTAGCCGCGCTCTTTCCACCACCGCTCGAACAGCGTGATCTTGTTGATATAGTGCGTGCGCGTCTTCGGTGGCATTGAGCCAATCAGAAGCTTGGCAAAGCTCAACCACGTGTGCCCTTTCGGCTTCGTGATGTTGCGATAGCCGTTGATGTTGCCCCACTCCTGCATATAGAGCGCGCCGCCATTCGCACCGTTCACGCGTGCGACCACGCGGCTCCACGTTTCCGGCTCGATCAGATGGAAGAGCCATAGACCACGGCGCTGATCGTCGCCATAGGGCTGGCAGATCCGCATGTGCCCCATCGGCACGCCAGCGCGATACCTCAGGTTGTACAGCTAGTTGGACGGCTTGTACTAGAAGCGCGCGAGATAAGACCAGAGGTCCGCCGATTTCCAGTCGTAAATCGGATAGGCATTGAAGACTGAGCCGATAACGTACGAGGTCCAGCGCAGGCCAGCGTGCGTCGCCTTCTTGCTCTGTACGATGGTGCGAAAGCGATTCAGGCTTTCATCGCAGCGAATGCCGACAAAGCAGGCGGTCGGCTCGCCGCGCGAATACCAGTGCCCGAACTCTGGCACGAACTCTTCGAATTCCATGCCGCGATGAAAGAACGGAAAGAACGTCTCGCTGCTGATTGCCCAGTGCGGCAGCTCGCGCACCCAGGCGCCTCGAGAGTCCGGATCCCAGCACATCCAGAACGGCTCATAAACGCTGACCGAATTGCGCAGATGGATCGGCAGACATACCCAGTGAAGTTCGATGCAGTCTTGGTACATCTCGACGCACCGGTAAGCGTGTTCCATCGTCAGGCGGTACTGCGCCTCGAGGTCCACGAGGAGGACGCCGAACTTGCGGCCGCGTTTGCGCGCCTCGTCGGCGACCAGATGCAGCATCACGGTCGAATCCTTGCCGGCGCTGAAGGATAGATAAATGCGATCGAAATCATCGAAGACGCGCGTAATGCGTTCGCGCGCGGCGGTCAGCACATCGATACCGGCCGGCTCTTTAAGCATTAAAGAAATCCGGCTGCGCCGCATCGGGCCGCTGCCGCCCCGACCATTCCTCGAGCACTTCGGCCGCAACGCGATTTGCTATGGCCTGATGCTCGGGCGATAGCATGTGCCAGCCGATGCGCGTGTTCTCTTCGCACGAGCCGACGCGGATGCAGCAGCCGGCATGCCCGAGCCAAGCGATCCGATTCGTATTCTCGGCGGTCAGGTTGTGCGAACAGGAAATCGGCCACGTATCGATCGCTTCGCACATTGCCGCCTTGAACGCCGCCGCGTCGCGCATCAACTCAGCCGCAGCAACCGCGAAACGCTGCCGCGCTTCTCCGCGCACAATGCGCCACATGCCGCGCTGATATTCCTCGAGTTGCTGATATGGGAAGTACAGCCGCTCAGTCATTCGGTTCCTCCAGCTCGAGCGCTTGTAGTTCTTCTTCAGTGATCACGCCAGGCAACCACGCTTCGCTGAAATCTCGATCCGCGAACATCTCCGCGAGCCCGCTGATTTGTGTTAGTCGCAGCACTTCGTCCGGATCCATGCCGAGCTGAGAGCCGATCTTTTCATCGGACCAATTGCGGCGCTTGAGTTCCACCACAATCTCAGACATAGCATCGACGCGATGCTTGCCGCGCGCGCGATTGTGGCGAATGGTCGAAGCGATACGATCACCGCGGTCCGTCTGTGATTGCTTGATAAAGACGACCGGCAGATAACCGAGCGTGCGGGCTTGGATATCGAGGCATTCCTTGCCGACGCGGTTGCGGTGGAATCCATCGATTACTTCGAAGCGCGGTCCTTCCGGGTTCGTCACGATCGGTTGCGTGTAGCCATCCGCTAGAATGGAAAGCCTCAATAATTCCATTTCGGGCGGAGCGACGCTATTCGGGTTGTAATCATTCGCGTGAACGAGCTCGGCTCGCACCCACTGCACGCAATCAACCGGCTCATTGGCGAATGGACTCAACTGATGCAAAGCCAAGCGAATCGCGTTTAGTACATCGATACGATCATTGATCGGAAGCGCCTTGATAGGCTCAAAAGCATGCGCCAATTGAGCCAATATCGAATCACTCACGTCATCCCCTTGATCGCCTCATCGATCTTCTTCAGTTTGATCTGTGGCACCGGCACGCGGCCAGTTACTACGCTATGGATCAACATGCCGAGGCACGTCGCTGCCAGCGGATCGAATTCAAGATAGATGTTTGTGCCGTAGCCTCCACGCAGTCCGCGATTGCGAAAGCGAACGCGCTCCTTGGCGTATACCCATTCGATGTATTCCGCCAGTGCATGCGAAGTGATTTCTATTTCTGTCACTTGAGCTCTCCGCAATCAGGTTCCTCGCATGCACGCCATTCACCTTCTCCCAAACCGCATACCGAGCAATGCTTGAACTTCTCTATCGGTACACCGATAGCTTTATCTATCGCCGCGCGAAATTTATGCTGCGCTTTTGGCACCAGCCGGAACGTCGGAAAGCGCACGTCGGCGGACTGGGCGAAATACAAGACGTCGCCATTCGCGAAGCTGATCCGCTCGCACGCGCGGCCGTTGACCGTGACGCGGTGGATTTCCTTGCGATGGTCGGAGAGCGGGAGGGGGATCATGCGTAAATCCCGACGAACTGGCCTTCGTACTTTACTTCGTAGGCGAGCGGCGGTGCTTCTTCATAGTGAACGATACGAAGCGTCGAGATGCGAATTTCCGCATTCGGCGGCATGGACTGCAATTCTCGGATCAGGTCAGCGACGGTCATTCGCACTCCCTCACGGCTTCGACGAACTCGGGGGCGAACAATCCGGATCGAGCAGTTCGTAGTTGACCCGGTATTTTGCGATCGCATATTTCTCCGTGTCCTGAAACATGTCGTGCACATTGGCTGATCTGGCTTCTTCCACACTGTAAAAATCGAACTCATCGCAATAAGCTCTGCTGTACGAGCCGATTGCGTGTCCAGTTTCACGATCGATGATCCGAAAGACAATCTCGGGCTTCTTCTCACGTGGCTTCACGCTGGCATCCTCACATCTCTGCGAAACTCTGCGCCCCTCCGCACTCCCTTTCGCCGATCCTCGTACCAAGCCGGATCGCTGATCAGCATCGGCTTCAGCGTTCCATCCTCCCGCTCGACCATCGTCATGCCGGCCAGGATCGAGGGTAGGCCTCGGGCGAGACGGCGGAAGATCAGAGCGTCGAATTTGTCGATGCACTGCGCGAAATCGACGTGTGTGCCGTGAGCGCATCCCTTGCGGACGCCGACGTACCAGTATTGCCCTGCGTCCTCATTGATGGCACGGATCACGGCCGTACTAATCGGGCCGGCGCCGATCCAGTGCCAGCGATAGGTCATCTCGTCAATGGGGAGGTGGGACCACATATCGATCAGTCTTCCCAGCCGATCACGCTCAATCCGCACAATTTCCAAGGGATTTGGTCGGCACCTTTATCCGGCGACTGAAACAGCATCGCCCTTGCCTTGGCGATTGCTCTTTCGCCGTCCTCGGCGAGAACATTGTGCGTTTCGGTGCCGATGCCGCTCTCTTCTGGATCGAAGAACGTCACTTTAAATAATCCAGTCGCGCTCACGCCCGCCCCTTCGCCTGCTCGTGCTTCACAGAATCAGCCTCAACGGGATCGCTTCGATAACAGCGCTCGGCGGTCGGCATTCCTGCAACTGGAGTCCGAACTCTTTTTCGACTTGATCCGACAGAGGCAACGGAATCGTCGGAGCAATGCGCGTGATGAAAGCGTGGACCGGCGTTCCGGTTTCAGTGACGCCCTCCCAAATGCGCGCTGGCACTTTCGCACCGTCGATGAAAAGGTCAACGATTTTCGTTGTGCTCTCAAGAGTTATTTTCACGCTTGGCTCCCTCATGTTTAACGTGTGCAAAGGTTAACCTCACATTGACTGGCTCATAACACGAATGCTGTGGATTGGACTCCGGCCGATAGTCCGGATGCAGCACCCAGCTATGGGCGAGGTAGGCTTTGGCTTGATCGATATTCACTCGAAGATCCTTTGTTGCGCGTCCCGTTTGCTGATCGCTTCTCGCATGTGGCTGTAGCGCGAGAGGCCCGTCCCGTCGATGCTGTCGGCGCCTAGTTCCTCGAAATGTTCGAAGCGGGCCGGATCATTCACGCGTCCGACATGCGCCCATTTGCCGAGAATCTTTGCAGCCTTGATGCAGTGGCTCGCGTGATCGGAAATCTTGAATTGCGTCGTACCGCCTATGAAGACCGCAGCGATATCGTTCCAAGGGATAGGCAAATCTTGCTGCCCGTCTTGGATAACGAGCGCAGTCGGCCACGTCGCAAGCCTTCCGCGCCAACCCTCGAAACATTCGAGGGTCCGCCTAGCAGAACCGACTACATCTGGAGCTGCGACGAATAGGCAACGAACCTTGTGATGTTCTTCGCGCTGAAGCAGCGAGAGGAAAGACTTTTCTTCGAAGCCAGCGAAGGCGCCATTGTCAATCGCCCACGGCATCGCCGGGTACTGAAGGGTGAAGCGTGTAAGCGGCGTCAATAATTGCCCGACGTCGCACCCGAGCTCGCTAGCGCAAACGGCAAGATCCTCGCTTGTATCGAGCAGTACTAGCATTTAAATTCCGCCCATGAATCATCGTTTTCGTACACGCGGACGCGTCTGATCCTTTCTCCGAAAGCCGATAGCGCGAGGCGTTCGTAAATATGAAAAGACAAATTCTCGGCGGTCGGGTTTGGCACAATGTCGTTCAAATGATGGTGATCAAGTCGATCAAGCACCGCCATTGCCATGTATGCGTCAAGCAAGCTAAATTCAAGGATCATGCCAGCGGTCAACTGTCCGTCGATTTCCACTTCGACGCGATAGTTATGCCCGTGCAATCTGAAGCACTTGTGATCGGCCGGAAGCAGCGGCAACTGATGCGATGCCTCGAAGCGATAGGTGCGACAGATTGAATAGGTCATCACCACCCCGCAAAGTTGACCGCTGCGTCGACCGCAAGACACGCCAGAGCCGCAATCATCGCCGCCGCGATCCAGTAGTCCCAGCGCTGGGCGGATTCTTGGAGGTCGAGCATGGAGGGGGTCATGCCGTCTCTCCGGCTGTCACACGAACCATTTTCTTCGCTGTCACGAATCTCTCCTGAGCTGCTTTCAGTCGCGACTGCAGGTACAGGACGCCGAGTGGCCTTCCGCGATGGTGCGATCGTGTATGCACCGCTGCTCTTTATCGACGGCAGTCGAAGTCAGTGTCGTAATCCAAATCGCTGAACCGCCGCCCCGTCTCCAGATCGATGCACTTGCCGCCCATGTACTCGCGCCGCGCTTCATGCTCCTTGTGGCCGCGCCAGATCGCGCCGAGCTCGCAGATCAGATGCCAGACGGTGTCATGGATGGCTGACTGCCGATCGTCCGTGCGGCTCTCAAGATGAGAGGATGCGTCAAGATCGGTGCCATCGTCGGCGAGCATGGTGACCGTAACGAGGACTTGATCGTCGCCGACTGCGCGAACATTCGCGCGATATCGCTCGCCGTCCCATATATGCGTGGAACCATCCAGGATCAAGCGCTCGGAATCGAAAGAGTCCATCTTGGCTTCCACCTCCAGCGGATCGCGTTTGCCCCACGCGGGGCGGTCGTTTTCGGCGTCTGTCATGCGACTGCTCCCGTGGCTTTGGCGATTGCGGCGCGGACTGTGCGAAACGCGCTTTCCGGAAGACTATTAAGCTCCATGCACTCGACGCAATGTTTCAGTGCGATCCGCGCTTCTTCGAGCGCCTCCAGCATATCCGGCGCGGCGGCGATCAGGCGGGCATTGGCGTGGAGCGCTTCCGGAGGTTGATCGATTCCTAACGCCGTTCTGGCAATCAGACCATTCTCAGATTGAATATGGGAATGATGCGAGTCAAGACGCTTTGCTTCCCACGGTCCGGGCGTATGCATCACTCACACTCCCAGCAAAATCGCTCGCGCGATGCTCAGCGGCGCCCCGAGGCTGCGCAGATACGTCGCCGCTTCGAGAACCGATCCGGTCGTCATCAGCATCATCGCGAGATAGGCGACATCGGACCAGGCGGCGAGGCCGGGGAGGTTCCAGAGGCGTTCGATCGGTTTCATGGGCGGGACTCCTGCTTGCGTTTAGATTCGATAGAGCGGACAATACGCTTGTTTTGGCAGATGTCAACAAACATGAACCATCCGATTATAGAACAAGTCCGGGCCAATTTGGCAGATCGCAAAGATACGACGCTTTCCGCGATCCGGAACGCGACCGGAGTGGACATCGCTACGCTGTCCAGGCTTCAGCGGCACGGTACGCCGCGCCTATCGGTCGAGACTGCGGCCACACTGCTCGAATACTTCGGCTATGAGCTGAGGGCCGTCAAGATCCGCGCCGTCAGGAAACAGTAAGCCCCCGCTATCCCCTAAAAAATGAGGGCCGCGTAAGTCTTCGTTGGCGCCTTCTTCCGGCCGGCGTATAAAAACCGGACAATTCGCGCGCGGGTGCGG
>Ga0137358_10001891_pt1 | contig 11657 bp, 8 predicted proteins | sample Mad1_20_16metaG_FD_105551 | JGI IMG/M metagenome (GOLD analysis project Ga0137358, IMG submission 105551) | Vadose zone soil microbial communities from Angelo Coast Range Reserve, California, USA - Mad1_20_16 metaG | ecosystem: Environmental > Terrestrial > Soil > Vadose zone | place: USA... | reverse complement strand
CGCAACTCATTGAATCTGTGGAATCTGAGTAATCTGCGGATCGTTTCAACTTCGGATCTGGGTTAACTTTGCGTTGGGAATCTTGGCTGCGTACTCACGGCCTAGGTCGGGCGGAACAAGCCGAACTCGCTGCTATTGACCGGCCCAAGACCGCCGTGTGGGAAAGAATAGACACGCGGATTTCGGAGACCCCCCGTTTTCTGCCCCAGCTGCCGTAATTGTTGTCTAGGATGACTGCCAGAATAGCGAAACGCTTCTGGATACGTCCAGGCGATCAGGGGTTCCATATTCCTGGTGATCGGATTTCATTCACCGGACGGGTCAAGTGCGAGAACACACGGTTTGGCGCGCCAAATCCGTTGCTAGCGCAGCCGATCACCATTGGCGGACTGCGCGGCTGGAATTTGAATTAAAGTAGCTCAGAATGAGCATGCGCGGACGGATGGTGTTGCACAATCGAATAGTTAGAAAGCGTATGGTTAGCTGCCTAACAAAGCGATATTGATTAGATCGCGAGATTGGGCAGCAAATCACTAGCCTCTTATAATTTCCAGAATAACTGGAAATCGGGGCGCGCCGTTTAACAAGCGGATGTATATGCAACTTCCTGTTGTTGCTTTGGTTTCTGAAAGAAAAAGGAACCCGCTACGTAGCGCATGTCGGAATAGCAGATTTGATCCCAAAGTGTCTGCGTCTCATTCCTCGTGAATAGACCAGTTCCATTTTGCGTCTGAGTGGAGATCAACATGGCTGGTGAAATGTCGATCGACGAGAAGTCCATGAAAGTGGCGGAAGCCAGAAAAATTGTTCGGCATTTTCCGACGCACCGTAAGCGTGCTGTTCGGAGCCGGGAAATGGGCCAGCGAATCGTTGCTGTTGCTTTCGTTGGTGACCTGTTGATGATTCTCTCTGGGCTGTTGCTGAGTTTCTACATTCGCTTTCTGACACCGATCCGTGAATGGGGAATTTATGCGCGGCCTGCCTTGGCTGACTACCTCGGCTACATGATTCTAGCTTCTGTGGTTTACAGCGGGATGCTCTGCTACGGCGGCGTTTACGACCATCGCAATCTGCTGAAATTGCGCTTGGTAACGGCCCGGATCTTAAAGTGGTCGATTGCCTGGATAGGGCTCATATTGCTCGTGTCGTTCATGCTCAAGTTCGAGCCCCCGGTGTCACGAGTCTACTGCCTAATAGCCTGGGTAATCACCCCCAGCATTCTGGTGGGCTGGCGCGGCCTGTTTCAGCTACTCTTGATTCGCTCGTCCGCCCTGTCTGCGTTTCGGCAACGCGTTGTCTTTGTCGGCTGGAACCAGCATTCCGCCCATCTGGCCCGGAATTTTATGCACTCCCCCAGTTCAGGGTACCAAGTCATAGGCTACATTCACGGCCATGCCGATGAACGAAGCGAAATCTCCGTTCCCTACCTGGGTGCTATTGAAGAAACAGAACGCATTATTTCTTCGGTCGCGATCGATATCTTGATTTTGGCTGATCTCGATTACGACCGAGAGCGGATTCTTGAATTGGCCGATGCTTGTGAACGCGAAATGGTCGAGTTCAAGGTGGTGCCTTCTTATTTTCAAATCCTGGTCTCCGGACTGCACTTGGAAACCATCAGCGGAATTCCAGTTCTCGGAGTCAGCCGGCTACCCCTGGATCGAATCGTTAGCCGAGCGACCAAACGGATGATTGATATCGTCGGGGGAGCTGTCGGGATTGTGCTATCATTACCGATTATCGTTATTTTTGGCGCGATCGTATATTCTGAGTCTCCAGGTCCGATTTTCTACCGGCAACGGCGATCCGGCAGAAACGGCAAGCCCTTTGATATCTTTAAGATCCGCAGCATGCGGCTGGATGCCGAGCCGGACGGGAAGGTTGGTTGGACCGTCCAGAATGATCCCCGGCGGCTGCGGATCGGAGCGGTTATACGCAAATGGAACATTGATGAAGTGCCGCAGTTCTGGAATGTTCTGATCGGAGAAATGAGCTTGGTCGGACCTCGGCCGGAACGTCCCGAATTAGTCGCCAGGTTTAAACACGACGTCCCGCACTACAATGCTCGTCATAATGCCAAACCGGGAATAACTGGTTGGGCGCAAATCCATGGGTTGCGAGGCAATACCGATTTAGCCGAGCGGATTAATTACGACGTCTGGTACATGGAAAATTGGAGTCTGATTCTTGATTTCCAGATCATGGCCATGACGTTCTTTAAGGGTCAGAACGCCGGTTAGAGCGGAGGCTTTCTGCCGATCAGGCAGACGGGCGGCCTTGGGGAACGTTCGCCGCGCGTTCGGCGCGGAGCTGCCGGACGATGGCTGATGGTGCGAGATAGGGCATAAGCACTGTCGCGACGAGCACCGGGATTATGACGACCTCCGCGCCGTCGATGACGATGTCGCCGGCCGCGCCGTGCCGGTTGTCAATCCCCATCCTCAATCCTAACTTGTAACCTTTCCGTCGACATAATCGGCGCGATCCCAGGGTACGAGAACACCGGCCAAGGCACTGCCGGCGTTTTGGTAAAGCTCAAATCGATCGGCTTGTTTCATTGGCTTGAAGTTGCTCGCAGCCGCGGCGTCCTCGTTTAGATGACTTAGACTATCTAGACCTACGACCACGGTGTGAATTCCATCCAGACTTAGCGTATAACGGAGAAGTTCTGTGGCACTTACCTTGGCCTGGCGACCGTATCGGATGGCTTTCATTCCGATCACCCCGATTTTCCGACTGCGCGCAAGCGGCAGCAGTTCATCTTCATACCGACCGTTATCCGGTCGCGTAGCCAGAAAGGTTGTGAGAACGGTATCGGGATCAAACCGTTTGACGCACTCAATCATCAATCCGGCACTGGCATGTCCCGTAATTCCAAAAGCGCGGATTGTCTTCTGGTCTTTCGCCTCGCGAGCGGCGCGTACTGCGCCGGATTCAATCGCGCTCAAATTCGACAACTCGTACTGCCGTAAGTCGTGCAACTGATACAAATCGATGTAGTTGGTGCCCAGAACGTGCAGACTCTGCTCCAGGTCGCGCTTGAAGCCTTCATAATCTCGCGCATCGCTCTTGCTGGCCAAAAATACGCGGTTGCGGTTACGTTCGAGCACGGGTGAGATCATTTCCTCGCTCTGACCGTAGCTGCGCGCGGTATCCCAGTAGTTGATGCCTTTAGCGAGAGCCGACTCAAGCAATCCGTGGGCGGTACCAAGGCTCTGTTCCATGAATGCTGCACCTAAGCCGAGACCAAGAATGGAAACATCCGCTCCGGTCCGGCCGAGTCGTCTGCGGTCAACGAGTCGAGAGTCCGTCTTTGCCAAATTTGAGGCGGCGCGTACGCTTGAAAGCAGCCCTCCCATGCCCGCACCAAACAACGTGCGGCGAATGAATTCCCGGCGAGATGTACCGGCATCCATAGTGCAAGAATCGCTTTGGACTGACCCTGCGTCAATGGACGAGACTCGGGTGCAATCTCGATCGCAGTCGTTGCAAGACCGAACTCGACGGCATGGGCCGGATGAACTCCACGAACGCGAGACCACGCACGAACTCTGATTTGCGCGCCGCCAAATGAAGGCCAGAGCCGTTCCCCAGTCCTGTGCCACAACGTAGGCCGACGATATTCCTGCTTCGGCAAGGAACGCAGCGATTGGGACAGCGATTACGGCAGGCCGAACAAAAAAGGGCATGTATCAGAAGTACTGAGTTCTAGTAGCTCCCAACTAAATCCATGGAGGCTATCCGGTCTATGAAATTAGGATTCATCTGTATTAACTTCCCAGGCAACCTCAATCCAATGGGCCTTTAGATTCGTCTACTGATACGAAGTAAAAAGTTAATTCAGTAAAGTGATGGGATCTATGCTCACAAGGATATATGTTATCGGCAGCCTTCTCCTCTATTGGGGAGCAATCACGGGGACGCTCGCTGCCGGAGCGGATGCGAGCAATGACTCGGCCGAACAGGCAAAAGCAGTGAAGAGTAAAGCCGAAATTTTGTGGGACGAATTTGGCATCCCGCACATTTACGGTCCTGATCTGCCTACCGTCCTACGCGGGTACGGCTACGCCCAGATGGAAAATCACGCCGAGCTCATTCTGCAGAACATTGCCTTGGCCCGCGGCCGGGCGGCGGAGTATTTCGGACCAGGGTCAAACAACAAGAATGTGGTCAGTGATGAGCAAGTCATAACTTATGGGATTCCGAAGCGATCTGAGGAGTGGGTTGGTCAAAGCGACCTTTTGCAGCGAAAGTTAATCGACAGTTTCGTGGCGGGCGCCAATGAATATGCCGACCGGCACCTGAACTCCATTTCACCAGAGTTTCAGCGGGTGTTGCCAATCAAGCCGGCAGACACCCTGGCGCTGTTTCAATATACGGTTCATTTCAACTTCATGACCTACCAATCTAATGTGGCCAAGCTCATGAGCAATTGGAGCGCTGAGAAACCGGTGACTCAGGGTGAAGATGTACGCGATAAAGTACAAAAAGCTTCGAACGGCTGGGCGCTGGCCCCTGCAAAATCTAGCGACGGTAACGCCATATTGATCGGTAACCCACAGCTTGGCTGGGGCAATACGTCCTTGCCCGGGCTCGGCATCTATCAATGGATGGAAGCAAACCTGGTGGTCGGTAATCCCAGCCATCCCAGGATCAATGCCTCAGGCGTGACTTTTATTGGGGCACCGTTCATGGCTATTGGGTTCAACGATTACCTCGGCTGGACCCACACGAACAACGTAATTAAAAACGCCGATCTGTATGAGCTGAAGCTGGCTAGTGGCGGGTACGAGTTCGATGGCGGGGTACACCCCTTTGACGTCCACGAATTCGAAATCAAAATTCGGCAAGCCGACGGCAGCTTTTCGACGCAGACCGTTACAGTTCGAGCGTCGGTTCATGGACCGGTCGTAGCTCAGCGAGCTGACCGAGCGCTAGCACTGCGCGTGGCGGGGCTGAACTCCCCAAACGTGGTCAGCGAGGATTGGAACATGATGCTTGCCAGGCATCTTTCGGAATTTATTCGAGCCAACAGCCGGTTACAGATGCCATTCTTCAACGTTGTTTACGCCGATCGGGACGGACAAATTATGTATCTGTTTGGCGGCCGTCAGCCGCGTCGGTCTGGAGGAACCTACGTCCGGTGGAGTGGAATCATTCCCGGCGATACCAGCGCCACGCTGTGGACCGACACCCTGAAGTGGAGCGAGTTGCCACACACGATTAACCCGCCTGGAGGATTCGTTCAGAATTCGAATGATGCTCCATGGTTTTCGAGTTTTCCGAAAACAATTAAGCAGAGTCACTATCCGTCCTATATCGCAGCAAACGAGATGGAGTTCCGACCGCAGCACGGCGCCATTTTCCTGCGTTCCAAAAGAAAATTCTCAACGGAGGAAGTGACGACCGGTAAAATGTCGACCCGGATGATTATGGCCGATCGAATTTTGCCTGACCTCATTGCCGCAGCCAGAGCATCGGGCGACGCTGACGCCAGCGCCGCAGCCGCTGTGCTCGAGAAATGGGATCGATTGAGTGATGCCGGCAGTCAGGGTGCAGTTCTGTTTGAGCGCTGGTACAACCTCTATATCGCAGACTCGAACTCACCGAAGGACTCTCGCTGGGGCGTGACTTACCCGGCGTTTCGAGTGGAATTCTCACCTACGTCGCCTTTGACAACCCCGGTGGGCCTGAAGAATCCGGCTGCGGCTGTCCCCTTCCTGGCCCAAGCGGCACGAGAACTCCAGAAACAATTCGGCCGGCTCGATATCGCCTGGGGGGACGTGTACCGCGTCGTGCTCGTTGATCATGACGCGAGCTACGAAAAGCCGGTTCCACTGACGAATGTTCCCGGTGCCGGCAGCGGCGAACCATTCGGGGCGATGCGCAAGATCTATTATTACCCGTCACCCGAACCGAACCCGAAGTTCGCCTACGATGGGGACACGTACGTTCAGGTCGTTGAGTTCACCCCGAAAGGAGCCATGGCCAAGGCCTTGATCGGCTACGGCAACGCTTCACGACCTGGGTCCCCTCACATCACCGATCAGGTTCCCTACTACGCACAGAAGCGGTTGCGAGCCGTCTACCGGACACAGAGCGAAGTCGAGGCACACGCAGTCACGCGCGAGTCTTATTAGCGGGAGTGCGAGTCCGCGAAGTCCTGCTTGGCGCAAAGGTGAACGCGACGCCGCTTTTTTCGTGTAAGTCTTTCAATTACTTCTTTTTCGAAAACGTTTCCCGCCTGAAACGTGAAGGTTGTCGAAACCCTCAGCTTAAGTTGCCAGCTCAAGCGCGGCTTGCGGTCACCGCGACGCAACAGCTTGGACGACGAATACGCAGCTTAGACAAAAAGAAATAAGCCTGGCAGATAGTGGAGTTTCTTCTCACTAACACTTTGAGCGGGCAAGTATCACCGCGGCTGCTCCAGCAAAATCAAGAATTTGGAGATAGCCAGCACAAAGAATTTCATGAAAAGAACGCGATTAGTCTTAGCCGTTATGACGCTGTTTGCTGGAAATATGAATGCTGGTACCCAGGAGCAACAGATCGTAGATACAGTGAGCACGATATTCGCTGCCGCTCGCAGCGACGATGTTGCCAAGTTCGATTCTGTCATTGCCTCGGACTTTTACATTTTCGATGGAGGTGCCCGATTCAACGGAGACAGCGTTATGTCCTTCATCAAGGCCCAACATGCTGCGGGCAAGCGCTACGAGTGGAACGTGACCGAACCCGACGTCCACGTTAGCGGCGACACCGCTTGGGTTGCCTACGTCAATAAAGGCAGCATCACCGACGCCTCCGGTACCGCGAAGCAGAATTGGCTGGAATCGGCCTTCCTCGAAAAACGGGCGGGCAACTGGAAGATCGTATTTATGCACAGCACCCGCGTTCCCAAATGACCATTCTGTAATCCGTCCAGAACCAGTGCTGTAATGATCCTATGGCCTACTGTTCACATGAGCAAACATAGGTACCTAAGTTTTGGCACAATTGTCGGTTTGTGGCCTGGTTCGATCCTCTTGGCTTTCGCCACACTAGGGATTCGCGCAGGATCAGCAGAGGAGAACTCGTCTCCGACTGCCGTTTTGCAGTCTGCTTCGAGCGATCCCGCGCTTGTGGGTGAAATGGCTGGTTTCAAATCGCTTGTTGATCAGATCAACGTTACTTTTGAGGAAGGCCAGAGCATCGCAGCAAAGACCAAAGTCGGAGAATTAGAATCGTTGTGGGAGCAGGCTGAGCCCCGACTATACCTAACATATCCAAAGCAATCACAGATGCTCGACCGATCCATTGATCGGGTAATCGCGCTATTCTCTCAATCGAATCCGGATCCCCGACAGGCCAGAGCATCGCTTCATCAACTGATCGAAATCTTGAGCCATCCCATCCCCCAAACTGTCGAACTTCAAGAGAAGGTACCGGCAGTTAATTGGGAGACGAATGATTGGTATGCACCCCCACGAAGCCCTGCCTTCAACGATCTGTTCGGCTCTTAAGCAGTAGGCAGAATTTCACTCTCGCTGCCTTACTGAATAGTATTGGTAGCTATGATGCGTTTCACCATTGCAATCTTAGGCCTACATTTACGAACCATGGTTGCTGGAAGTGATCGCCAGTAGCATAATCGTACTCGGCGTAGAGATAGGTCGACCGGCTTACCTTCGCGGTAACGCCGCCTCCGAACCTGCCTACGGTTCCAGACAGATTAGCATCAGACGGAGTACTATTGGTTGTAACTGTGTTGCCGGTTAAGAACTCTTGAATCGCTTCTGCCTTCAGATAAAGCTCAATGGCGCGTTGCTGAGAGAAATCAATATGCATTCCTGTTCGGGCGCCTAATCGCCCCTGAAGCGAGGTTTGATCGTCTCCAGAAACTCGTAACCCATTACTGGCCGCGTAACTCGTTCCGTCTATCCATACTGCGGCCAATTGTGCTTGTGGCTCGATAAAAAAGAGGCCCCGACCGAGGTCAAAGCGTTTGCCAACTTCCAGGGAACCACCTAGCGCCGGGACATCGTAGTCGGCGGTTGAGATGGAACCGTTCAAGTTGGGAGTCCTGAAATAGTTCCACATCTGGCTGTATTTGACGACCAGATCTGCATACCAGCCGTTCGGATGGATCCATGTGGTGTAAGCACCCAGGCTCATCTCGTTGGCGGAGCCGTCACCTCCGTCTCTAAAATCACGCGAAGCATAAACATAACCGCCAAAACCGCCTAGATAAAGATCACCGCTCCAGAGTGAACAAAGACGTTTGTCCGCGCCGATCTGGAACCCGCCAGCATTCTGGTCAAAGGTTCGGCTTCCACTATTATCAATGCGGGTACCGGTGCCAAAGCCTCTGACCCAAACGCTCCATTGATCTGTTGGCGGCGCTGGAGGCGGAGCAACCTGTTTTGACTCCACGACTCCCTTGCCACTTGGCGGTTGTTCCGCACTGTCGGTGACCGGCGGTTGGATGCTAAGCCGAAGTTCTCCCAACCGCTGAACCAAGGTCTGCATATCGGTGTAGTAGAGTGGAACTGCGGCCGAAAAGGTTGCGATCGCCGCGTTAGCCGTATTCGTCAAAGCATTAGATCGGCTTACAGGTGGAGGTTCCGGTACAAGCGAAGGTTGAGTGGAAGGCGAAGCGTTAGGAACAGGTTGGTCCTCACGGAAGAGATACCAGCTTTTCGGATCAGGAGCGACCGCACTACCGTTTCCGCGCACCAGTCGTTCCTTGAAGGTTCCGGCTTCTGCCTGGCCTTGGAAAGTTGCCTGCCCATCCGCAGTTTGTACAACCAGAAGCCCTTTGTTTCCTGGACCGTCAAGGCTCTGTGGTCTGTTGTCGAAGGAAACTAAATAGTTACCCTGGCTCGTCTTATTGATTACCAGGAGATCGCCTTGCAAAGCCGGGATATTGGTATTCATGGCAAAACTACCACCGGCTCCAATCAAGTCGTTCAATACCAATGTCTTGAACGGACCAGTCAGGCTGCTTGGTCGAGCGAAAATGATCTGACTATCCGCCGCCAACGTCAGCGAGTTCAGAGTGGAGCTAGCCTGTATCGTCCAGGTGCTCGGGTCGACAATCAGCTTAACGTTGGCAGGAGGCAGGTTGGCGAAAGCAGCCGCAGGATCGTTTGGATTGACCCCGGATGCACCGGTCAGTTTGTTTTCGTTGATCCAACCAGTTAATTGCGAGTTATGCAGGGTTACATTCGCTGTTCCGCTCGTGACCTGGATGTTTCCGTTAAGCACGCTATCATTGACCGTAAGCGATGTTGTGGCCGAGCTGTTTCCTTCAAAAATAATGCCATTTCTGGCATTGACCGTTGTTCCATTGCTCAGAACAATATCGGTATCAACGGTGCCTTCGGCCAATATAGCCGAGCCCGGACTGCTAATGGATGTCCCGTTAGTTTGTACTGTATTCGGACCACCGCTGGAACCGCCTACAATGAGGGCATTGCCAGCAACCGCGTTAATACTACCTCCCTGCATTGAAAGCGTACCCCCGTTTAGAACGGTCGCTGCGTTTTGATTCGGTGTACCGGAGTTGGTGATTTGAGTTCCCAGTGTGTTAAGAATGCTGCTTTGGCCATTAACAACCACTGCACCAGTGCCGAGTGCGGTAGCGCTATTGGCGTCCAGTGTTCCATTGGTGACTGTTGTTCCGCCGGTATAGCTATTATTGCCGGTGAGCATCGTTGTGCCTGAGCCAACCTGATTGACTGTTCCCGTGCCTGATATCACACCATTCAAGGTGAGAGTATCGGAGCGGTTGAACACCAGCGTGCCATCGTCAGCCACGTTGCCGACGATACCGCCCGAGGTGCCCCCATTGCCCAATTGCAGCGTACCCGCGCTGATTGTTGTGCCCCCCGTGTAGGTATTATCGCTAGTCAGAATGGTAGTACCCGTGCCGGCCTGGTTCACCGCTCCCGTACCCGAGATGACACCCGCGAAGGGCACCGTGTCGGAGCGGTTGAACGCCAGTGTGCCGTTGTCGGTCACGTTGCCGACGATGCTGCCTGAAGTGCCCCCATTGCCGAGCTGCAGCGTGCCGGCTGCGATCGTGGTTCCGCCGCTATAGCTGCTCGTGCCGGTCAGGGTTAGGATGCCGGCACCGAGCTTGGTAAGCTGGCCAGCGCCGGTGATCCCCTGCGAAATCGTTGTATTGTTGCCGTTGGTGTCAATCGTTCCGCCCGGCGCATTCAGCGTGATCGGTCGAGTGACGGCCAGGTTGAACGGGTTCGTGAGCTGCAGCGTGCCGCCATTGAAGGTGAGACCGCCGGTCGGTGCGCCGAGAGCGTTATCGATGCCAACGGCGACGACTCCAGCATTCAAAAACGTGCCGCCGGAATACGTGTTGCCGCCGGGAGCGGACGGGACAAGCGTCAGTGTACCGGAGTCGAGCTTTACGACAGAACCAGTACCGGTGATCAAGCCGGTATAAGTCCCTGCAGTGGTCTGTGTGAACTGGACCTGTCCATTATCGGTGATCGCTAGTGGCAGGCTCTGCGACGGCGCCTGCAGGACGCCTTGTGGATCTACCAGCATCGAGCCGTTGAAATTCGTGTTGCTGCCGGAGACCACTAGCGTGCCGTTCTGCACCTCGACCGCAAGCGGTCTGCTGCCGCTATTGTTGCCGATCGAACCGGAGAGCGTCCAGGTGCCGGAATCCTGCTTTATCAAGGTCTGGAAATTCGTTAGCGCACCAGACATTGATCCGCTGCCGGTGCCGTTCAGGGTCATCAGGTTGTTGCCCCCGCCACCGTTGATCGAGCCGCTGATGGTCGAGCCGGTGTAGAGGTGCAGCGCATCGTTGCCGCCAGCGAAGATCAAATTGCCGATAACCCTGCCCTGATTCGTGAAGTCCACCGCGCCGTTTCCGGAAGCACCCATCACATTGCCCGGCCCCTGGATCACACCAGTCGACTCATTGATGACGCTGTTACTGCTACTCACGTTCTGGAACCAGATGGCCGCCGCAGTCGTGGAACGGATAGTCCCAAGATTGGTGATGGTATTGCCGCTGCCTTCGGGGTTGATCGCCTCGCCGCTGCCCTGCGAACCGGTGGAGAGAATTTGGCCGCCGGCATTGATCGTGATGGTGCTATTATTGCGAAACTCCACCGTGTCGCCGCTCGTGTTGTACAGGCCAGGTGTGTTAACCCCTCTATTCTGTATAAGCGCTCCGCCAGAGATAGTTATCGTCGCGTTATCGGCAAGACTGATCCCATTTGCGTCGCCCACAACGACCTTTGCGTTCGGAAGGAGATTAACCGTGGTGCTCGTTGCCGTACTCGGTCCAGAGCCGATCGTGCCCGTCCAGGGATTCGGTAAATTGCTGTTAACGGTAATGCTGGTGCCGCTGGTTACCAAGTTAGCCCTCGCGGTCTACGGCAAAGCAGCGGACGCAATCGCAAGTAAAGCAACAGCGCAGACGCTCCGAGGCAGTGGCACCCGCTGCGGTGCAGAGTTAGCAAGATTTGGCTTCATAGTAAATTGCGTGGTGCCGGAATAGTTGAGCACAGGCTGCGGTTCTTCCCCCGGCCAGGGGAATCAGATAAGCGGTTACTGTCATCTCCTGAAGCTAGCCCCACCCTGCACAGTTGCCCTGGACTCGTGGCAGGCGCCCGAGCGTGAGCCTTTGCTAACAACATTAT
>Ga0137358_10001887_pt1 | contig 11660 bp, 11 predicted proteins | sample Mad1_20_16metaG_FD_105551 | JGI IMG/M metagenome (GOLD analysis project Ga0137358, IMG submission 105551) | Vadose zone soil microbial communities from Angelo Coast Range Reserve, California, USA - Mad1_20_16 metaG | ecosystem: Environmental > Terrestrial > Soil > Vadose zone | place: USA... | reverse complement strand
GCCAATCTCATGAGAAGACAAATGATTGGCCGGGCATTCTTTCGGCGCGACCCGCTCAGATGTGCCCGCGAACTGGTCGGCGCTGAGCTTGTCTGGGGAGAATGCACGGGAATTATCGTCGAGGTTGAAGCTTACGCGGCGGTTAACGATGAAGCCGCGCACACTTTTACGCGCCCGAGCGCACGCGCGTTCATCGAACGTAACAAACCAGGCACAGCGTATGTCTATTTCAACTATGGCGTGCACTGGATGTTGAATGTGCTCGTGAAAGGGGAAGCAAATGGTTTCGTTTTGATCCGTGCGCTCGAACCGCGGCGTGGAATCGCGCTGATGAAGAAGCGCCGAGGCGTGGACGATATTCACAAACTCTGTTCTGGCCCTGGCAAACTTACCCAGGCACTCGACATTACTGGACGCGATCATGAAATGAATCTGTGCGACGATCCGCGCCATGGGTTCAAGGAGCGCGCGACCAAAGGTCTCGATGTTGTGGCCGATGGGCGTATCGGGATTACGCGCTCTGCGCATCATCCATGGCGGTTCACTTTGCGCGGAAGTGAGTTTGTGAGTGTGCCCGTCCGACTGTCGCGGCGGTCTATAACTGCCTAATCTCCGTCGCTACCGATGCCGTTTCGGCGTTCACTGAGCGCCGCTACAGTTCATTGACTCGCATTGCGATTGATCGAAGTTCTTGGCTCACATGAATCGAGACAAGCAGCGCGTTCTTCTCGGTATGAGCGGTGGAGTCGACTCCAGCGTAGCCGGATATTTATTACGCGAGCAAGGCTACGAGGTCGTCGGCGTGACCATGAAAGTCTGGCCGCAGGATTGCATCTCGCGCGCGGAGGACAAGTGCTGCGGCCCGCAAGCGGTGGCCGATGCCCGCTCGGTCGCCCACTCGTTAGGCATTCCGCATTACGTGGTCGATGAAGCGGATCAATTTGAACGACTCGTGATCGATTATTTCTCGAGTGAGTATCAAGCTGGGCGGACGCCAAATCCATGCGTGATCTGCAATGAAAAGCTCAAGTTCGGAAATCTCTGGAGCAAAGCGGTCGCTTTGGACTGCGATTATATCGCGACGGGGCATTACGCGATCATCGAACATCATGCGGACCGCGCTGTTCTGCGAAAAGGCGTTGATCCACGAAAAGATCAGTCGTATTTCCTGTTTAGCTTGCGGCAGCCGCAGCTTCGGCGCGCGCTGACGCCCCTCGGCAAAATGGCGAAACTGCAAATTCGCAAAATTGCTCACTCGTTAGGCTTAAAAGTCGCGGACAAGGTCGACAGCCAGGAAATCTGTTTTGTGCCCGGAAACGACTACAAGGCGTTCCTGCGTTCTCGTCTTGGCGAAAACGAGTTTCACCGCGGAGAGATCTACGATGTCGATGGAAATTTTGTCGCCGAACACCAGGGAATCGAGCTCTTCACCATAGGTCAACGGAAAGGATTGCCAGGCGGTTCAGCGCGGCCGCGCTACGTCATCGATCTCGATCCGCAAAACAATCGTGTTATCGTCGGAGACGCGAATGATTTGATTGCAGACGAGTTCGAAATCGGTCGGGTGAATTGGATCGATCCGGACGCGTCGAATGATATTGTCGATGTAACAGTGAAGATTCGATACAGCCATCCGGGCACGCCAGGGACACTCACGCCACTTGAGAATGGACGCGTGCACTTTCGGTTGCACGAACCGCAAAGAGCTGTGACCCCTGGGCAAGCTGCTGTTTTTTACGATGGCGACCTCGTGTTGGGTGGCGGTTGGATTTGCCGGCAGGCCATGCCCGTGTTCGCCTAACTAATGGCCGGACAGGTTTTACTTGCGCTCAGCGCTTTTCCGGACGCGGAGACCGCGAATCACATCGCGCACACGTTAGTTGCCGAAAAGTTCGCGGCATGTGCCAACATCATTCCGGCTGTTCACTCGATCTATCGCTGGAAGGAGAAGATCGAAACCGCCGGCGAAGTGATCGTCTTTTTCAAGACCACGCAAGATCGACAAAAGGCATTTCAGGATAAACTGCGCTCGCTTCATCCATACGAGCTTCCTGAGATCATCTACGTCAAGATCGACAAGGGCTTGCCCGAATATTTGCGTTGGGTCGCTGAGGGCTGCGCTAGCTAATTTGCACGTGCGGCTTTTCGCCCTGCGCTGAAAATGGCAGCGCCTACGGCATTAGCAATCACCGTCACGCTGATGATTTTAGCCGCGAAAACCAGCCGACTCGGGACATCGATGATTGGATAGACGGTGAAGAAGATCGCCAGTAAAGAGACAGCGAAGCCGCAGATCGCGGCGATTCGCAACCAAAGGCGTGCTCCTTGTCGCACAGCGCTCGCGCCGGCAATCGGGATAGCGAACAGAACGAGATAAACGATTCCATAGAAAACATTGGCGGCGTTGTCTACGAGTTGAAATGCCTCCTGGATTCCAGCGCCGATTTGGCTCGCTATCGCAATTGCGAGCGTGATGGTGCCCACGAAGAAAATCGAATTGATCGGCGTTTTGTAGCGGGGATGTAAGCGTGAGAACCAATCCGGCAAAAGCCGGTCCCAGCCAGCAACCATCGGCAGTCGCGAGCTGCCTGTGAGATGGACGCTTGTCGCTGAAATCGATCGAACCGTCATCATCAAAATCCCCACTGAAGCGATGGCGCCGGCGATCGGAAAAGAACGGAAGCCCAGTCGCAATGCCTGGGGCACTGGACCGATGAGATCGATTTGATTGTTTCCGACGAGAGCTAAGACGGAGCTGGTGCCAAAAATGAACATTAGTGCGATCAATGGCGAGGCGATCATGACTGAGCGGCCGATATTGCGAGCGGGAGCGCGCGCTTCCCCTGCGAGGATCGCGACGTACTCAAATCCGCTCAGCCCGCCAACGGCGAGTTTGCTGAAGATGTTGAAACAATAAAAGATCGACATCGCCGGCGCGGCGATCTGCAGTGGATGATATTGCTTTAGCTCGCCGCGCGCGAGACTGACGAACGGCAAAACGATGAGAGCGCCGTAGGCCAGGAATATGGCAAATCCGCCGGTATTGTGAACCCATTTCCCTAAAGACAAGCCACGAATCCCGGTCCAACCAAGGCCGGCGACGAGTGCGCAGCTGATGAACGACACGCACAGCTTGCTGTTTGGCATCCAAGTCGCACCGATAGCGTAGGAGAGATTCGTCGTTACGAACATTCCGCCCAGAGCAATCACAGTGACGGAGAGAAGCCAGAGATTCCACGCCACCATGAATCCGGCAAACTCGTTGAAGCCGAGTTTTGCCCATTGGTAAAGACCGCCCTCGAGCGGCATGAGACGGTTCAAATAGATGACGACCGCGGCTTGCGGAATGTAAAACAGCAAAATCGCGAGCAACCAGAAAAAGAGATGCGACGTTCCAAGCTTGGCCGCTGTGCCGACCCAGGTCGAGCCGACCACAAAGACAATCTGAGTCAGAACGAGGTCGAACAAGCCGAGCGGCTTTCTTAATGCAGTGCTGCGGTCTTCGACCCTGCGTTCAGCGCGATCCAGGTCAGTTGTCACGGGCCACCCACCGGCGAAGTTATTGTCGATCTAACGTTGCTCTTCGGTAGTCGATTTTTTTGGCGGCGGCTCATTGCGAAATTCGCGGTGGCGAATTTTTCCGCCCGCCTGTGCAATATACGCGCCCATTCCAATCACGACGCTACCGAGCACGATCACCGCGAGCGTGAGCGCCATGGAAGATTTCGGCCATTTCATCGGCACGACGATTGCCGTCGCGCTCAACAGAGCGAGAGCGTAAAAAAAATAGATCAGCTTCTGGGCGCGATCTTGATGCTCGTCGAGCCAGGCTTGCCCATCAGTATCGGCCATCGACAGAACACGATCGTAGGATTGCTGGCCGAGTTCGTAAACCGGCCAGGCAGAGGCGGCACTGATGAAGACGAGTGCCAGGGTCGCGATTTGAGCGCGGCGGCTCTTTAAAAAAAACGCCATGACCAGTCCGATCCAACCCATTGCCAATCCGTAGGTGGGCAACGGATTGATCAAAACGTGGATGTATTCCGGTTGACGCAAATCCCGCAGGAGCGTCTCAATCATGGCGTAGTGATTGGCGCACTATTCCGGGAGAATAACCTGTCATTTTGTTGTAATTCCTGTGGTACCTGTTTTGTCTCGATTGCTGGAACGTACTTTTTCCAATTGGAAATGATAAAGTGCCACCATTCTGTGTGCAGACCGTAGAATCCGCTGTGTCCCATCGCCTTCTGCAGGAGAGTCAGGTGTGATCTGGTGATGGGATCCGTTCCTTGGTAATGAAGCATCGCCGCCGGAGTGAGCTCGTCGAAATCGGTAGGCATCCGGACAAAGTGATTGCAAGCATCAGTCAGAGTCGCATCGACTGCGATACCCCAAGTGTGCATCGAACCGAGCCCGGTTTCCGGGTCCGCGACATAATCATTATTGCGGGCCGCTTGCCAAAGCTCCGCTTGGACGGATTTCGGTCGATACGCATCCCAGATTTTTAGTCGGTACAGGTAACGCCCTAGAAATGCCTGTGCTCTGACTAAACGCGACGCCACTTCGGGACGCACCAAAGCCGGAGTGCCACGCGAATATAACGCGCGCCCGGCGAGATTATTTGAACCACTGTAGCGCAACTCGATTGCGATTGTCGGGTCAACCGATTTAATATCGACTAGAGGGATGGTAGCCTGTGCAGCCGCTGATTCGAGTGCCAGTATGCTCAACACAATTGCGATGAAGCGATCGCGGAACGATTTCATTTGTCGGAGCAATCAGTGCGCAGTTGCAACTGCCGGAGCGTCTGTCTTTGCAATGCGTTCGATCAAAAGTCGAGCACTATTCTCAGGAACGGTGAAACGCAATTCCACGTTCGAAGTGCCCTGCCTTTGAATCTGCGGGGGTTGCGAGTAGAGCAACAATTCGGAATCTGCCAAACGCAACCAGCGCTGCGGAGCGTCGTGCAAATTACGGGCGAAATCCGCCGCACTTTTGGACGAATTTAATTTCAAGAGCAATTTGGCTTTTACTGGATTTTGCAACGTCACCGCGAGCCCGAGCAGTTGTGAAGCATCGAGCAGTTCGCGTGCAAAGATTGGACGAAAGACGCGTGAGAGATCGGGCGGATCGCGCGAAATGAGTCGCAGCGCGCTCTCCTGGTCGAGCGCCTGGAAACGACCAAAGAGCTGATCGGTGATTTTCAGGTCCGGCTTCATCCCGAGCCGCACACGGACCAGTTCGTCCACCTCATCACGCTCTCCAACGGCGAGCGTCGCAGGACCGACCCGCGCAACGGTGAATCCCGGTGGCCGCTCCCAAACCGGTAAACCGCTGATGGTGCGCTTTTGGAAAGTCTTGTCCTCGCTGATTCTGCGAATGGCGCGGGAAACATCTCGGCGCGCCTCGATCAGGACGAACTCTCGTGTCTTTTCCAACTGGTCCGTCGCGACCGCCCGAGTGATGCGCACGGCGTCGCGGGGCAAGTTCAATCCCGGAGTTAGCGCCGCAGCCCCGATCAGGCCCGACCAGATTTTTGGCCAGGTTTCCGTTTGATCTTTGCCCCAGCGTTTCGCGAGGTCGGCGCGTTGAAACTGGTCGGTGTTGATTGATAAAATCGCATCCGTCTCTTGCGGCAACCATTCGCGTTTGTGTGGAGATTGGAAAGCAACGGGTAGAATGATCGCGAGCAGGACGAGGACGGAGATGACACTGAAATAGAATTTCCGCAGCTCCTGTTTGTCGATTTGGCTGGAGAGCAACGCCAGTTCGGCGCGGTGCTGCAAATGCCGATTCACGGCCTCATGGCGGCGATGCGTCTCGGTGAGCAGATGCGGCGCGTTTGGCGGTGCAATTCCCTGCGCGGCCAGATGACGGCCGATATTCAAATATGCGGGATTTTTCCGTTCCTCAACTGTTTGGTGATGTGCCCGCGCTTCTCGAACTGCTTCCTGCTGTACGCGGATGTTCTCATTCAGTGTCCGATCGTGCGCTTCAAATTCGGTCCGGACCCGCTCGATATTTTTTTCGACAACTGAAAGTTCAGCTTCGGCGACGATCAGTTTTTCTCTGGCAAGCCGAGCAGCATCGGCGCTGCCGAGCCGAGCCCGGACAAGTTCCGCTCGCTCTTCCGGAAGGCGGGCACGACGCGCGCCAATATTCGTTGATTGCGCTTCGAGATCAGTGGGCGGAGGATTCAATGCCTGCAGATCAGACAGTTGTTTTAACAGGCCACGATCAGCAGCGTCGCTCTCCTGGATCCGGCGCTCGACAGCAGCCAATTCGCGTTCGCAGAGGTCGACTGTGTTCTTTGCTTGATTGCGATGCTGGAGGAGCGGCCTCTTCTCTGCTTCCAACTTCGCAATAGCAGCATTTTGGTCGCGCGCATTTTCTTGCCGATCCGTCTCGATCTTCTTAATCCCCTCTTCAATCTGGGCGATTCGAAGCGCGACCTCTTTTTGCTCCTGCTCCAGCTTTTTCAGTGCGACGATCTCACTGCGCAGCTCGGGAAAATTCGCCGCCTGCGTGGTGCCTTCCCGGCCGAGATTTATTTCGCTTTTTTGCAGCAGACGTTTTTCGTGACGCAGCGCCAGGCGCGTTCTCTGGCGCCTGACTTTCAACGCGATCTCACGAAACCCTGTGCGGATGAAACTCACGGGAAGATGCTACCCGAATCCGCGCTCACACAAACGCAAAATCTTTATCCGAACCAGGGACGACGCTCGCCGCATTGGTTCACTCTTCGGATTCGCTTAGTCTTGCCAGCACACTGAAGTCTTCGAGGGTTGTCGTGTCGCCAGTCACATTTTTTCCGCTTGCGATTTCTTTGAGGAGGCGTCGCATGATTTTGCCGCTGCGAGTTTTTGGTAGCGCTTCGGCGAATCGAACCTCGTCTGGCTTTGCAATCGCTCCGATGTGCCTGCCGACATGGTCGCGCAATTCGGCCTTCAATCCGCTGTTGGCCTCGGCATCCGTCTTCAGCGTCACGAAGGCGACAAGGGCCTGGCCTTTCAACTCGTCTGGTCTTCCGACCACCGCCGCCTCGGCGACCTGCGCGTGACTCACAAGCGCGCTTTCGATTTCCGAAGTGCCAAGCCTGTGCCCGGCAACGTTCAAGACATCGTCGATCCGGCCGACGATCCAGAAATAGCCGTCCTCATCGCGACGCGCGCCGTCGCCCGTGAGATAATTTCCTGGGAACTCGCTCCAATATTGCTTTTTGTAGCGCTCCTTATCGCCGTAAATCGTGCGCAACATCGCCGGCCATGGCCGGCGAATAATTAATTTACCGCCAACATTGGGCCCAACTTCGCGCCCTTGCTCATCGACAATCGCCGCATCGATACCAAAAAAAGGCAGAGTCGCGCTACCGGGTTTCGTTGCAATCGCGCCGGGAAGCGGCGTAATCATGATTGCTCCGGTCTCGGTTTGCCACCACGTATCGACAATTGGACAACGGCCGCCGCCGATTTTCTGCTGATACCAAATCCACGCTTCCGGATTGATCGGTTCGCCCACAGTGCCGAGCAAGCGTAGCGAAGAAAGATCGTGTTTCGCCACCCAGTGGTCGCCCCAGCGAATGAAGGCGCGAATAGCTGTCGGCGCCGTATAAAGGATGTTGACCCGATAATCCTCGATGATTTTCCAGAAGCGATCCGGCTCCGGCCAGTTCGGCGCGCCTTCATACATCAGGGTAGTGGCGCCATTGGCCAATGGACCGTAAACGATATAGCTATGCCCCGTGACCCAGCCAACATCTGCCGTGCACCAAAAAATATCTTCGTCCTGTATATCGAAGATATATTTAGTCGTCGAATAGACGCCGACGAGGTAGCCACCGGTGGTGTGCAAGATTCCCTTCGGTTTCCCTGTCGAGCCGCTTGTATAGAGAATGTAAAGAGGATGTTCGCTGTCGAGTGCCGTCGGCGGACAATTTGGATCGACATATTCCAGCTCGCGATGCCACCACACATCGCGACCCTCCTCCATGTGGATCTCGTTACCCGCGCGGCGAAAAACGATCACGCGCCGAATGGACGTGCCCCCAACCAGTGCGTCATCGACATTTTTCTTCAGTGGAACAATCCCGCCGCGCCGGTATCCGCCGTCGGCAGTGATGAGGGCGATGGCGCCGCTATCGGCGATTCGATCGCGAATACTGTCCGGGCTAAACCCGCCGAACACCACCGAATGCACCGCGCCGATACGAGCGCAGGCCAGCATCGCGATGGCGGCTTCGGGAATGGCCGGGAGGTAAATGATGACTCGATCGCCTTTGCCGATCTTGTTACGCTTCAGAACATTCGCGAAACGGCAGACTTCGTGATGAAGTTGTTGGTAGGTGAGCGTTCGCTTGTCGCCTGGTTCCCCCTCCCAGATAATCGCGGCTTTATTTCGGCGCGGGCCGGCTAGATGTCGATCAAGACAGTTTTCCGAAATATTGGTTTTGCCGCCGACAAACCACTTCGCGAAGGGCGTTTTCCACTCGAGGACTTTTCTCCATCGCGCGCGCCAGATCAGCTCGCCCGCCTCGCGCGCCCAAAATTTAGCCGGCTGCTTAATCGATTCCCGGTACATCCTCCGGTACTGCACGAGACTCTTGATCCTTGCCTTGTTCGCGAAATTCTGCGGCGGTTTGAAAACGCGCTTCTCAATCAAATGCGACTCGATATTGTCGTGCATGAGCAGTCCCTAATATGCCGAAGAAATTTGTAGGGCAAGCGCTCCGTTTTGCGAATGAGCGACGTCGGTGTGCGACGTCCGATTAGAAAGCGCCCGCCGTAGGAGTGCAAGAGTGGCGGAACCAGCCGTAGGCCGGTTGCTACAGGAATCGCCTTTTTGATTTCGAATTTCCGATGTTAGCGGCCGAGCGCGCGACGCAGCGGCGCGGCGCCCGGTGGCGGAGCCGTGAGTCCACTCAGAATCTCATCAGCCCTGACTGGCCGGCCGTAATAGCGGAAATTGGAATCCCTTTGCGTTGCAAGCACTGCGCCCTCCAGGGACACGCCCGCAAAGAGACCCTTGCTTCTGCTATAAGTATAAACGGCAGCCGTCGGCGCGACTGCGCCTGCCGCAGTGCGACCCACTGGGCCGGCAGCGGCGCTTACATCTGCGCCGATGGTGACGTTTCCTCCACGGGAAAATGCCCGGACGGCCCTGTCATTGTTGAGAACGATCACGAAATCGGTCACTTGCGCACCGATCTGAAGCCCCCAACCCGCCCCGCCTGTGCCGATAAATGATGGGCCGGACCAGCCGCGTCCCGTACGAGCGACCACAACGCCTTGTCCGCCTTTGCCGCTAAAGATAAATGCGGCTTTGACGACGGTCATGATCGCGAGGCCTTTGGCATGTCGCAGCACACCTCGCGGAATTCCTCTTTCTGGCATCTGGCGGAAATCGCGAATGATCGCAGCGCAGTGATCGACGGTGCCCTGCTCGGTGGCGCTGGCCGTGACGACCGCCAGAGAAAGTATGGCAAGAATTGAGAATAATTTTGTCATCGGAGTACAATTACTTCGCCAGCATAACCGAGTGCGGATGTATTTTGGCTGGAAAGAATCGACCCAACAAGTTCGTTAGGCGTTAGGCCGCGTAAGTTTTTATCGAATGAATTTTTACGAGGATTGCGAAAGCGATGAATTTTTTATGCGCGCTGCGTTACGATTGGCGGCAAAAGCGTACCAGGCCGATGAAGTGCCGGTCGGCGCGGTAGTTGTTCGAGCGGGAAACATTATCGGCCGCGCGTATAACCAGGTGGAGCTCTTGAAAGACGCCACCGCCCATGCAGAGATGCTCGCGTTAACGCAAGCCGAGGCGGCTGTCGGAGACTGGCGTTTGACCGACTCCGATCTCTACGTCACCAAGGAACCGTGCGTAATGTGCGCGGGCGCACTTGTCCACGTGCGAATCCGTCGCTTGATTTTTGGCTGCGCCGATCCGCGCGCTGGAGCAGCAGGAAGCATTCTCAATCTGCTCCAAATTCCAACACTCAATCACCGATGCGAAATTACATCCGGGGTTCTACAAGGAGAGTGCGGGCGTCTTCTCCAGGATTTCTTTCGGACGAAAAGACTGCCGCAGTAGAGTCGGCGACCAAAGGATCGACCACCTGTTCACGGCGAAGCGGGGCGAGGCCGTGGTTTCTCGCGGTCGAACAATCTGGTTGTGATGCACGTCGCAGCGAGGTGGGTAAGCGCATGCGAGCTGGCAGCAACGATACTTTAGTACTATGAAAACATTGTTTTCGATCATTCTCGCTGTCGCCGTCTCCGTTGGCACTGCTCAAGCGGGACCCGCCCGAAGGGCAGCCCATGTGGCGAGGAACACTGCGGAGACAGCCAAAAATGTTGGGCACAGCGTTGCCAAGGGCACAAAAAGAGCCGTGCACACTGTAGTCGATACCTTCACCGGTCCAACGCGGTGAGATAAGCCACCCAAATAGCCTATGAATGCAAAATTCATACTGTTCTTAAGTTGCTTCGCTGCGATGACGTTGATTGCGTCCGCAGTCAACGCTGCTCCGCGCGGTGGCGGCGGACACGGCGGACACGGCGGACACGGCGAATATCATGGCGGCCATGGCGGACACTATGGCGGACACGGCGGACATTTTAGCTCGATGTCGCCGCGAGGCGGACACAAGTTCAGCCGAAGCGGGTCGAAATTCAGCCGCGGCGCATCGGGAAAATACCGCAACTGGAGCGGCCGCAACTGGAGCGGCGGTAACTGGGGCGGCGGTAACTGGGGCGGCCGCAATTGGAGCGGCGGTAACGGATTCATCTTCATCGGCGGATTTGGTTATCCGTACTATTGGAATTGGTACCCCTCTTGGGGCTGGGGCATTCCTTACGCGTTTAACTACGGCTATTATTCCTACGGGTATTATCCTTCGTATGGGTACGGATTTGGTTATCCGTACTACTGGGATTCGTACCCCTCTTGGAGCTGGAGCATTCCTTACGCGTTTAACTACGACTATTATTCTTATGGGTATAATCGTTCGTATCGGTATGATTATGATTACTATAGCGATCCCGCTTACGGTTACGGCCACGCCGATCGATCTTCGGTTGCGCAGTTGCAGCGTCGGCTGGCTCGAGCGGGTTACTACTATGGCGCCATTGATGGAATCATGGGGCGGCAAACTCGTCGTGCGATTCGCGCCTATGAACGGGCGTACGGGGAACTGAGTATGCGCTAATTGCGATTTTGATTGTCAATCTTGCCGACGGTCGCCACGTTCCTTATTTGTCCGCTGTCTTCGGCGCGTCCGAGGCGGTGAGTTTTTGGAAGCGCGGATCATTCCGGAGCGGATCGAACATTGGATCGAGCCGGAGCAGCGCAGGAGTGAGCGGCACGCGTGAAGCCAGTGCGCCCTCGGACGGTATCGACAACAGTTTCTGTAACGCGGCGATGGCGCGGTCGGGCTCTCCTAGCTGCGCCGCCACCCGGGCGAAAACCTCGATCGGACCGGGACCACCTACCACGTCTTTCTCGATCGGGATCACGGTCATCGCCCGCTCCGACAGAGCCAACGCGGCGGCTTTGTCACCAAGGCCCATATTGGTCAGCGCGAGATCTCCAATGAGGATATAATTTTCCGGCTGTTCTTTGAGGAAAGGTTCCAGTTCGCTGCGCGCCTGTCGCCAAGTTTCCTG
>Ga0137358_10001886_pt1 | contig 11661 bp, 9 predicted proteins | sample Mad1_20_16metaG_FD_105551 | JGI IMG/M metagenome (GOLD analysis project Ga0137358, IMG submission 105551) | Vadose zone soil microbial communities from Angelo Coast Range Reserve, California, USA - Mad1_20_16 metaG | ecosystem: Environmental > Terrestrial > Soil > Vadose zone | place: USA... | reverse complement strand
GGCGACCATTCCATCACCTATCCCGTGGTGAAGGCTTTCGATACGCCGCTGCACGTCGTGCATTTCGATGCCCATACGGATTATGCGCCGTTCGTTCACGATCTGCGCTTCACCAATCAGCACCCCTTTCGGCACATCTCGCCGATGAAGCATGTTCTGAGCCTGACCCAGGTCGGCATCCGCAGCCTTCGCGAAACGGAGGAGATGGTCGGCGGTTCGAAACGCGACGGCAATCGCGTCGTGACGATGCCGGAATTTCGCCGACTGACGCCCAAGGGCTTGGCAGAAGTGGTTCCCGCCAACGCGCCTTGCTACGTCAGTATCGATGTCGACGTGCTGGATATTTCCTTGGTGCCAGGCTGCGTTTCAGCCGAGCCCAATGGCATGAGCTATGCCGAGTTGCGCGATGCCTTGCAGGCGATTGCCGAGCGCGCCGACGTGATCGGCTTCGATTTCGTCGAGGTAAATCCCCAGCTTGATGTCGGCACCGGGGTGACGTCCTATCTTGGCGTTCATACGGTGATCGAATTTCTCGGTCACATTTGCGATCAGCCGCGCTGGGTGGAAAGGCGCAAGAAGCGTGCGGCGCCAAAACCGGCGATGCGCCTGCCCAAGTGACCTGGCGGCGGACCGCCGCCGCCTATTGCCCCCCAATGCGAAGGGCGAGCTTCCCGCTCACGCCCCGGGATTCGAGCCGCTCATGGGCCGAGCGAACCTCCGCCAGCGGATAGACCCGTTCCAATGGAAGTCTCCATCGTCCCTCGGCGAAGCCGTGAATGATTTCCCGCGCAGCTTTCTTCCATCGCCTGCTGCCGGGGCCGGCGTGGAGAAATTCGAAGCCGGCGAGAGACGTGGAACGCCGATAGAGCTTGGCGCGGATGTCGAAATCGGGATAACCGGCAGCCTCGCCGATGTTCACCACGTGGCCAAACGGCCTCAGAGCATCGAAACTGCGCTCCAGAACATCCCCGCCCAGCGAGTCGATGACGTAATCGACCCCTTTGTCCTGGGTAAACGAATTCGCCGCCTCGACGAAATCTTCCCGGGATCGATCGATGACATGGGCCGCTCCGTAAGCCATCGGCAGGGCCGCCTTTCCCGACGATCCAACGGTGCCGATAACGCTCGCTCCCTTTGCCACGGCGAACTGCGTTACCATGAGGCCCACGGCGCCGCCGATGGCGTGGACAAGCAGAACCTCGCCCTTGCGCGGCTGCAGGGCCGTATTGACCAGATGATAGGCTGTCGTCGCGGCGACCGGAAAGACCGCGGCGAGCTCCAATGGCATGCTTTCCGGCAGCTTGAAGGCATAGCTGGACGGCAGGACGCATTTCTCGGCATAGCCGCCGAGCATGCGCGGCCCCGTGATCGCCGCGACCCGTTCGCCCAGGCGGAACTCCCGCGTTCCCGGTCCGAGGGCGTCGACGATCCCGGATACTTCGACGCCGATGACCGCCGGATAGGCGATGGGATCCGGATAGACGCCCTGGCGTTTCTGGATGTCACCCCAATTCAAGCCGGCATAGGCAACCGCGATCCGCAACTCGCCGGGCGCCGGTGCAGGCTCCGGAACATCGCGCAGTTCAAGCCGGTCTACGCCACCCGGCTCGGAAATGACGGCGGCGAGCACTAACGCGCCACCGGCTCATCCACATGGACGATGATCTCGCATCCAGTAAGCCCGATCTCGTCATAATCCTGATCGTGGCCTTCACTGGGGCCTTTGCGATCGACCACCAGGAAATCAGCGGCTTCGAAAGCAATCAGCGGATGATGCCACGTTCCCGGTCGGTAGTTGATGCCCTGGCGGCCGTTGGTGATGAAGGCTCGAAGGTCGTCCGGCTGCGGTTCTGTCGACCGATCAGCGACCACGATAAGAAAAGGGGCCTGACCCATGGGAATAAAGGCCTGGCTTGAAATCGGATGGCGTTCCAGCAGAACGACGCGCAGCGGCAAGGGGAACGGCTTGGCCCGGAATATGCTGAGCAAGGGCCTGCCGCCCTCGGCCGAGCATTCGATTCGAGCAAGATCGTGAAAGCGCTCGGCGTAGCCCGCGTTTGTTTCGAAATGTTGTGCCCCTTCGGTCTCGACCACATCACCGAAGGCGTTGAAGGCATCCCGGGTCAGAGGAACGGCCGTTATCTCGATTTTCTGCATGGCGCGATGTTTCCGTTGATGCGTCTTGGCACACTAGCGAGGAGACGCTCGGCGAGGCAAGCGTGGCTGGCATCGACGGCGGGCTGGCTGTGCTGGCAGTCATATGCGAACCCCTCTCCGCAGTCGATTCCCTGTTTATGGCCAACAACAGGCAATCTCTTACAAATTTGGGCCGAATGCGCCACCGTTCTGTCCGGCAAAGTGCTGGCATCACGGTGTCTTTCGGTGGAATTCCCTACGCAACGGAACAGGGAATTTTCCGATCAAAACAGGGATTTCAGTACTCCATAACTGGGTAGGCCGTGGACGAGCGGTCCATCGCGACATTGCGGCCTTATGCGGGCAATGCGCGTACGCACTCCCGGCGACAGATCCGGCAGCTGGCGGACAGCATCGCGGGGCTTCACCAAAGGGGTCAAAATTCGGAGCCGAATTACACCGGACCCACGTGTGTCAGCGACACACGTGGGTCCGGCGATCTTGACATCGAACATCGCGTTATATACCCTCGCAAGGTTTTGGAACGTTCCACAAAAATCAAGAAGAGGGAGGTACTAGCGATGGCGAAGAAAGCAAAGGGCTCGTCTGGATCGCAATGGCACCATCCGTCGAAACCGATGAATGAAACGTCGGCTGGATCTGCGCGACCGCATGTCGGCCTTGGGGCGACGCTAAGGATCTCGCGTCGGGTCTTCGTTAAGGGCTCGGCCGGCGCTGCTCTGGCGCTCAGCGGACTTTCCACTTTCCCTGCCTCCAGCAAAGCTGATAGCGGCACGGTGGTTGTGATGGCGTGGGAGAACTACGTCGATGCGGAGATCCAGAAGCGATTCCACGCGGCGACCGGCATCACGATGCGAGGCGTCGCGGCGGACTCGGATCAGGATATGTTCACCAAACTGAAGGCCGGTGGCGGCGAGCAATACGATATCGTATTTGCCAACGCCGGCTTCTGTCCCTTCTACCACAAGGCCGGCCTGACTGAGCCACTTGATCTCAACGAGGTACCGGCCGCGAAGAACCTTTGGCCGATCTTCAAAACGAATACCGACTTTCCCTATGTCCTTGAGGCGAACAAGACGCTGCTCTACCCGAGCATGTGGGCGTCCTTCGGAATCTGCTGGAACGTCGACCAGTTCCAGGTCCCGGCTCCGTATTCGTGGAAGTCTCTTTGGGACGCTCCGAAGGGCAAGGTGATCTTGCAGGGCGCAGGCGACGACTTCATCTCACTCGCCGGCCTCGCCTTGGGTGTGCCCCGATCCGAGATCTACGCGATGACCGGGCCCACCCTCAAGAAGGCAGCCGACTACCTGAGGCAGCTGAAGCCGTTCCAGATCAGCGCCAGCTCCGACCTCGTGACCGCCGACGCCATCCGGACCGGGAAAGCCGTCGTGGGCCAGGCGACGAGCCTCGGCCTCGCCTACCGGATCAACGAAAAGGCCGGCAAGCACGTGGCGGACATTAAGCTTCCCAGTGAGGGCGCCCTCGGTTGGGTCGACGGTCCCCAGCTCGTCAAGGGCGCCAAGAACCGCGAGAACGCTCTCAAGTTCATTGACTTCCTGATGGGCGATTCGGCGATGCAGGACTGGCTCTGGCAATCCAACGTCTTCGGGATGGCGAGCCAGACTACCTCAGAGCGTATCCTGAAGTCTGGCGCGCAGCTGAACGCCCCCGTTTACGATGCCCTCGGCGGCGGGAAACCGGAGCTCGCGACCAATATGGTCTTCCAGGCGCCGTCCAACTATCCGAAGGAGTGGGCGGCGGCGTACGACGCGGTACTGGCAGATTAGCTCCCCGCGAATTCGCAACCAGGGGCGCGCTAGACGGCTGCTCCGCGTGCCCCGGTTGCTGACAGGCGAGGATCATTCATCGAACGCCAAAGGGCAGGCATCGATCCTGTTGCCCGACCGTGTCCGTCATCGCGGCCTTGAGAATCCGCTGCTCCCTCTCCCGGCGGTGCTTGTGGTGGCGGTCGGCTTCTTTGTGCCCCTGGCCGTCCTTATTCAGTATTCGTTCTGGCCGACCGAAGATGGACAGATCGTACACCACTGGACTATGGGGAATTACACCCGGTTCTTCACCGCGCCAGCCTATTGGCGGATGCTGCTTCGCTCGTTCGGGTTGGTCTCATTGGCCTCCGCGCTCACCGTTTTACTGAGCTTCCCGTTCGCCTATTTCGTGGCGGCGAAGGTGCGACCGTCCCGGAGGCTGGCCTGGATATTGATCGCAATCATTCCATTCTGGACCAGCTATTTGATCCGGGTCCTCGCCTGGCTCAACATGTTCGGGGACCAAGGGCTGATTAACAAGGCGCTGATCGGCCTCGGCCTCGTGGACTCACCAATCGCCTTTTTCGGCTTCGGCAAACCGGCGATCGTGATCACTTTCGTCTACCTGCTGTTCCCGCTCTCCTTCCTTGCAACCTACATCGCGATCGAGCGACTCAACCCGGCGATGTCAGATGCTGCCGCCGACCTCGGTGCGAGGCCCTGGAGAAAGCTGCTCACAATAACGCTCCCAACCGCTCGCTCCGGTATCGTTGCCGGGTTCGTCTTCGCCTTCATCGCAATGCTGGGCGACTATGCGACACCACAGCTGATCGGCGGGACCAACGGCACCCTTTACGCGAATCTGATCACGAACCAGTTTGGCTATTCGCTTCAGTGGGGGTTCGGTGCCACTCTTGCGGTGCTGTTCCTGGTCGCCATCCTGTTCCTCGTGGCCGTACTCCGGGTCATTGTCGGCGGGGTCGAGTCAGCCGGCGAGTACACCGGCGGCTTCACACGGCGGCGGGCGCCGCTTCTTTTCGGCTACTCGGTATTGTATCTCGTCTTCCTCTACACGCCGCCGGCGCTGCTTGTCCTACTGGCGTTCAATGACTCCGACGACAGCGGACTGCCGTTCGTCGGCTTCACCACCCGCTGGTTCACCAAAGTGTTCAACAACCCTGTGCTGCTCGACGCGCTTTGGACCAGCCTGCAGGTTGCCGTTACGGCGGTCCTCATCAGTGCCGTCCTTGGCACCCTCGCGGCGGTGCAGATTGTGCGCGTCAAGGGTCGCTTGCGCTCGTTCAATCTCTGGGTGATCGCGGTGCCCTTGTTCCTGCCACCATTGGTACTCGGCCTTGCCATCATCGTCGGCTTGAACGCGCTAGGACTTCAGCGGGGGCTGTGGACCATCGTCGCCGGTCACACCATCCTCACGCTTCCGGTGGTGACCCTCCTGATCCTCGTGCGGCTTGAGGGGCTCGACCGCAACCAGGAGACCGCTGCGATGGACCTGGGAGCGCGACCGTGGCGCGCTTTCCTGACCGTGTCGGTGCCGCAAGCCCTGCCGGGCATTCTCGCAGGAGTGATGATCGCCTTTGCGATCTCGATGGACGAGTTCATCCTCACCTTTCTCGTGACCGGCTCGCAGAATACGCTGCCGCTCTACATCTTCGGCTCGCTGCGGATCCGGGTGACGCCCGAACTGAACGCTATCTCGGCGCTGATGCTCGGCGCCTCGTTCGCGCTCTTGACCATTGGGGCGCTGATCGCCATCGGGCGGGAGAGGCTACGCGGGCGCACGAGGGTGGTTGGGAAGATCCCGTTCGCTGAGGAGACATCGCCTTGAAGACGCAATCCGATCAAGCGCAGACGATGCCCTCGGGCCCTGCCTTGAGATGCACCGACCTGAGGGTCCGTTATCCGGGCCAGGACCTCTACGCCGTGGGCTCCGCGTCGGTCGGCGTTTCGTTCTCGGTCAACCACGGCGAACTCTTCGCACTGCTCGGCCCGAGTGGATGCGGCAAGACGACCACGTTGCGCATTATCGGCGGTTTCGACGATCCGACCACCGGAAAGATCGAAATCGAGGGTGCCGACGTCACGCGCCGCCAGCCATACGAGCGACCCACGAACACTGTCTTCCAGAGTTACGCGCTGTTCCCGCACATGCGCGTCGAGGGAAATGTGGCCTACGGCCTGAAGATGGAGAACGTGCCGCGGGCTGAGCGGGGAAGGCGGGTAAAGGAGGCACTCGAGCTTGTTGGTCTTTCCGGAATGGAAAGGCGCCGGATTTCAGAACTCTCGGGCGGTCAGCAACAGCGCGTGGCGCTCGCGCGCGCGCTCGTGAAGCGGCCGGCGGTACTGCTGCTCGACGAGCCACTCGGAGCGCTCGACCTCAAGGTACGGCGCCAGATGCAGGACGAGCTTGTTCGCATCAAGCAATCCACCGGCACCACGCTGATCCACGTCACACACGATCAGGAGGAAGCCTGTGCCATCGCAGACCGTATCGCGGTCATGAAGAACGGGATGATCGTCCAGGTCGATACTCCCGAGGCTCTCTATAGGGCACCTCGCAACTGCTACGTGGCCAGTTTCATCGACGCCGGTACGATAGTTCGAGGCAGGAACACCCGTCACGGAGGCTCCGTCGAGGTATCCCATCCCGATATCGAGTTGAGAGGAAGGCTGCCGTCATACCTGAACGAGGTGCAGGCAGTCGCCGCCATGCTTCCTCGCAACAGGATCAAGTTAGGCATCGCGAAGGGCTCGAGCGACCAACGGAATGCGGTGCGAGGCACTGTCGAACGGCTCATCTTCACCGGATCTATCTTCAATATACACGTGCGCGTGAGCGAGCAGCTCGAGGTTCGGGCGGCGCTGACGATCGAGGAGGTGGCGACGCTCGGCGAGGATAACTTCCGCCCGGAATCGGTAGTGGAACTGCATTGGCGCCCCGAGGATATCGTCTTCTTGGAGGACTCGGAGGTCGCCGGTGCGCCCGGGCATTTCCACGAGGACTCGCGATGACCGCCGTGCAGGGTGGTCAAGGGCTGACGATTTCCTCAACTCTTACCCAGCGCCGCTCGGCGGCCGCACGCTCGATCGCGTCGCAGACGCCCTGGACGGCGAGCCCCTGACGGAAGTCAGGATCCCAGGGCCCGTTCGGCCAAGCCTGAAGAAGATCAGCGAACTGGTTGACGAAGCTGGAGCCGTAACCCACGCCTTGGCCGATCGGCCACCAGCTGGCGGCATAAGGATGACTCGGATGCTCAGCGCGTATGCGGCGCATGCCGTAGAGGTCAGCGGCATCTCCGCCGTCGCCGTATTGGAGCTCGTTGAGGCGTGCATAGTCGAACCGCAGAGTCCCCTTCGTGCCGTTGGCCTCGATGGTGAAGTCGCATGGGCGGCGAACGCAGCTGCGCGCCATCTCCAGCACGCCGCGGGGACCGCTGGCAAACCGCATCAGGGCCGAGGAGGCATCGTCGATCGTGACAGGCCGGGTGGCCCCCTGCTTCTCCGGATCGGCACGCTCCGCGACGAAGGTGGCCGACTGGGCGCTCACCTCGGCGACGTCGCCGACCATCCAGATGGCCATGTCTATCAGATGGCTTCCGAGATCGGCGATGGTGGTTCCGCCCATCCGCCGGTCGAAGCGCCAGTCGAAGGGAATATGGGGATCGACGAACTCGTCCGAGAGCCAGCAGCCGCGCCAGAGCTGCAGATAGCCGATGGCGCCGTCGTCGATCATGCGCTTCATCAGTGAGACGGCTGGCAGGCGGCGATAGTTGAAGCCGACCGCATTCAGCACACCGGCCCGCAACGCGGCCTCCAGGGCGCCTTTGCCTTCGGCATAGGAGGTGGCGAAGGGCTTCTCGCAGATCACGGCCTTGCCCTCGGCAGCGGCCGCAGCCGCGATCTCGGCATGAGTCCCGGGGGGTGTGCAGATATCGACAATATCGATGTCTTTGCGCTCGACGACGCAGCGCCAGTCGGTCGTGACTTCCTCGACCCCGTAGGCGGATGCCGCCTTTTCCACCAGCTCGAGCCTGCGGCCGCTGATCAGCTGGAGGCGCGGGCGCACCGGCAGGTCGCGCAGCCGTGGCGCCTCCCGATAACCATAGGAATGGGCCTTGCCCATCATGCCATAGCCGACGATGCCGATCCGAACCTCTTGTAACCCGGGCATCAGCACTCCTCTCCCTTAAGCCTCTCCGGCATCGATCCATTCCTCTGCGGGTGCATTTTGTGGAACGTTCCAAAATGCTAGCGACCAGTCGTTCGCCTTGTCAAGCACCGCTACCTCGGCGGCCGGGCGGTCGAGCCGCGGATGATGAGACGGCAACTCACCGTCTGGCGGATGGGATCGCCGTTCAGGTGGCCTTCGATCCGGCTCGCGAGAGTATCCACGGCGAGGCGGGCCAGCATCTCTTTGGGCTGAGCGATGGTGGTAAGATTGATGCGGGCGAGGCCGGCCATCACCACATCGTCGAACCCGACGACCGAGAGTTTGCCGGGCACCGGGATTGCCAGGCGGTCGGCGCAGTCGAGGAGGTCGATGGCACCTAGGTCGTTCGAGGAGACGAAGGCGGTCGGCCGGCGCGGTCCCGTCAGGATCTGCTCGACCGGCGCCTCGCGCAGCAGCCGATCCTCCGCCCGCTCCCAATGGAAGACCGTGGGGGTCAGGCCGGCGCGTTCCATCGTCTGGCGATAGCCTGCCTGGCGTGCCCGATCGGTGGCGTCCTCGACGATCGGGTCGGCGCAATAGGCGATCCTTTCATGGCCGAGCCCGATCAGATGCTCAGTGGCGTGCCTCGCGCCGCGCTCGTCGTCGGCGCAGACGACATCGCCCCACTCGGCCGAGCAGGTGACGAAGACGGCGGGCATCCGGCCCTCGAGCAAGGCCCTGGAACGGGTCGAGCCGCCGGCATAGGCGAGAAATACGATTCCAGCGACCCGTTGCTGGAGCAGGCCTTCGAGGCCCGCGATCTCGACCGCCTCCTCGCCCTGGGTATTGCAGAACATGACACGATAACTGCGCGCCGCCGCGAAGCGCTCGATCTGCTTTGCCATCTCGGCATAGAAGGGGTTGGCGAGATCGCCGACGACGACGCCGAAAATCGTCGTCCGCTGATGGACCATCTGGCGCGCCAGGATGTTGGGACGATAGCCGAGTTCCTCGATCGCCCTGGTGACCTTGAGCTGGGTTTTGGGCGTGATGCTCCGAATTCCTCGGACCACGTTCGAGACGGTGGACTTCGACACGCCTGCGCGCTTGGCGACGTCGAGAATCGTCGGCGGCTTGGCGGCCGGAGGCTCGCTCTCCATCAAACTCCACCGTTCATCGATCCGATCCTTCGGACGAGGCTCTCAGGCCGTGGCGCCATGAGGCGCCACAACGACCTTCATGGCGGCGTCGGTCTGCGCCAGCTCGATTGCCTCCCGCGCCTGCTCCAGCGGCATACGGTGACTCACGAAGCGATCGAAGGGCAGGCGGTCGAGATTCGCGGCCATGAGCCGCATGGAGGGCAGATAGGAGGTCGAGGTCTCGCCGCCCACGCCGATGACGCTGACGTTCTTTGTGCAGATGTCGGAATTGGGATTGATCGCGACCGGTCCCATGTCGACGAAGGTCCCGGCCTCGACCACCACGCCGCCGACTCGCACCATCCGGATGGCCTCGACAAAGGTTGTTGGAAATCCGCTGCAGTCGAGCACAATATCAGGGCCGATCCCGCCCGTGTGCTCGCGGGCTCGTGCGATGCGCTCCACCATGTCGGTTTTCTCCACCGACATGGTCAGGCTGGCGCCGAAAGCCTCGGCGAGCGCGAGGCGGGATGGGAAGCGGTCGGTGGCGATCAGCTTGCCAGCGCCCAAGAGCCTCGCCTTGACGAGGTGGCAGAGTCCCAAGGGGCCAACGCCGAGGACGGCGACAGATTGGGCAAATCGGCTGCCGCCAATGAGACCCAGCAAGGTCTGGGCCGTCTCCACGCCATGGGTCACCGACATGATCTCCGTCAGGACCGCGACGTGATTCGGCAGGTCGTCGGGAACCCTGAACAGCTGCGTGCCAGGAAGCAGGTACATGTGCTCGGACCAACCGCCGAAGAGATGGGGCGCCGAGCCGCAGTGCAGGCTGTTGCCATAGTCCTCGAGGTTCTCGCACATGTAGTAGGGGTAGCCGTTGCGGCAGAAATGGCAATCCCCGCAGGTGACATTGGCGGCGGGCACGATGCGGTGGCCGGGTTTGAGGGGGCGCCCCTCGCTGTCGTGAACCTCGCCGCCGGTGGCAATCACCTCGCCGACATTCTCATGACCGCAGATGAGGGGATATGTCAGATCCCGCTCGTGAGGGGTGCCGGCATACTGCTTGCTCTCGCCGCGGAAGGTGTGCTTGTCAGTGCCGCAGATTCCGGAGTAGTGCACCTTCATGATCACAGCGCCGGGCGCGGGATCGGGCATCGGAAACTCGCGCAGCGAAATGACGCCGGGACGCTCGGTGACGGCCGCCCGAACCCCGCTCATGCATCCAACCTCGTCCTCGCAGCGCTGCCGATGGCCACGGCCAGAAGGCGAGCCGCCTGTTGAATGCCGATCTCGGGCGCTACGAAGGGATCTTCATGCTCGATCGCGATGGTCTTCACCCGTCCGGCTGCCGCGAGATCCACCAGCAGCGCCTGCCACCACGGCAGGCCATGACCTCGGCCGACCACGGCGAAGTTCCAGGGCATCTCCGCGGCCGGCGCCGGCCAGCGGTGATCCAGAAGCCCGTTCAGCGCGAGCTTCTCGGCGCGGAATACCACGTCCTTGCCATGGGCATGGCCGATATGCTCGGCCAGCCGTCGCACGACGAGGTTGGAATCCATTTGCATCCAGAAGAAATGACTCGGATCGATGTTCGCCGCAATGGCGGGAGATAGCGTCGCCAGCCGCTCGAAGGTTTCGACATTGTAGGCAATGGTGCCGGGGTGGAGTTCCAGGCAGATCATCAGCGCCGGATCGGTTCGGACAGCGAAGTCGCCGATCTCCGCCCAGTAGTCGTGGACCTGATCCTTCCACTGGCGCTGATCGACGCTTTCCAGATATGGAAGCCACCCGCCGCTGGCGAAATGCGGCGTCACATCGCCGGCAAACCCCGCCGGGCAGCCGGCGAGGGCGACGATCCGGTCGACGCCGAGCTCGCTGGCGAGCCGGATGGTGTCGCGCAGCGCGGCGTCATGCGCGCGGGCGATGCTCTCGTCCGGATGGAGCGGATTGCCCCAGCAGTTGAAGGCGGCGATCTCGAGGCCTCGAGCTTCGATCTCTCTCTTCCATGCCCGGCGAGCAGCGGCCTCCTTGAGCAGCCGCGGCATGTCGCAATGGCTCGTGGGCGCGTAGGCACCGGTGCCGATCTCGAGCCCGCTGATTTCCGGTACCTCCGAAATCACCCAGTCCATGACCTCGCGGAGCGGCTTGCTTGCCAGCGGCTCTGTTACCAGACCGATCTTGAGCTTCAGGGCAACCATGGTTTTCTTGAGATTTGGAGCGTTCCAAAAGATATAAGCGCCGCCGACAGCTGTCAAGCAAGGCTCAACGATCGGAGCCGGGATCGCCGCCGCCCTCCTCTCTTTGATCGATCGGGTCGAAACAGAGAAAATGCCGGCCCCGGGAGCAGAAAACTAGCTCCGAACGTGAGCCTTCTTGATGCCTCACCGGCAGAGACCGAAATTGCAGGGACTGATTGGCTGGGGCGCCAGGG
>Ga0137358_10001884_pt1 | contig 11665 bp, 8 predicted proteins | sample Mad1_20_16metaG_FD_105551 | JGI IMG/M metagenome (GOLD analysis project Ga0137358, IMG submission 105551) | Vadose zone soil microbial communities from Angelo Coast Range Reserve, California, USA - Mad1_20_16 metaG | ecosystem: Environmental > Terrestrial > Soil > Vadose zone | place: USA... | reverse complement strand
TTGGGCACAAACACCACATGATACTTACAGTCCCAACTGGAATGCGCTAACCTTTGATACGTTTCCGACATAACATCCTCCTTTTTTTTTGGCTCTCACCAAGCCACGGGGGATGTTATGCCCAAACGGAACGGTCAAACCTTTTCTGGTCTCACTGGTCGAACCAGTGGCTTACCTAAAATCTGAGTTAGTTGGTGCGTTCGGGGTGGTCGTCGGTCGAAAGCGCACGGCCCTAAATGGGATCGGTCTAGTAGAGCGCCTGTCTCGTGAGCAGGCGCGCCGATTGCGGTGTCGCTTTGCGCCTTCGGTTCTTCCCTAATCATCATAAGCGGAATCGGAATATGAACCATAGGCTTAACTACGATTATGGCGAAATGTAAATCTCAATTTTGGGTTTACAAAGGCTGTTTGGAAGTGCTTCTTAGGTCGTCCACGAATGCCTCCGCACCCATCGAGTGAACTGGCAAAAATGACAGTCACCCATAGAGCGCCGAAGAAAAGAATGGGCTTGGCGGGACAGACGGGGATTCGTTTGAAGGCAGGTTGTCTTCTACACCGACGCTCTTGCAACTTTGCCAAGGGGAATACTGGCGCAGATGGTCGCGCCACGTTGGGGTTGCGAGTCGATGGAAAGCTGCCCGTCCACCAGCTTCAGCCGCTCCGCCATGCTGACAAGGCCAAGCCCATGGGTCTTCATTGCCTCTGCGACGTCAAATCCGGATCCCGAATCGCGCACTGTGAGTTGGATTTGATTCGAAGTGACGCGCAGCTCCACATCGAAGCGGCGCGCACCACTGTGCTTTACCGCATTGTGCAAAGCTTCCTGTAAGACGCGGAAGAGACAAAGTGAAATCCCCTGCGGGAGCGTGCGTGGGACTTCATCATGAGCAAACACAACTTCGACATTCTGCTGGTCCGAGAACTCTTCGCAGAATGCCCTCAGGGCAGTAGCAATGCCCAGATATTCCAGTTTTGACGAATGCAACTCGTGCGACAAGGATTGGACATCGGTAGCTACGCCCGACACCTGCTCCCGCAGGACGCCAACTCGACTGCGGACCTCGGCAGGTAAGTCAGGAGAGTTTTGTTGGAGCTGTTCTAATTCGATTGTCAACAGCGCGAGACGTTGACCGATGTCGTCGTGAAGCTCTCTGGCGATCCGCGTTCGCTCCTGCTCCTGAGCCTCAATCAACCTGCGGCTCACACTCGCGAGAGCCACTTCCGCCACTTTGCGCTCCGTGATATCGATGAACGCGACGACTGCCCCGACAATCTCTTGCCCTCTTCGCTGGGGATAGGACCAGTATTCGGCAGGGAAACTTGTTCTATTGGCCCGCCACAGCACTTCGTCGTCAACGTGGACTCCTTCACCGGTTCGCAATGCTCGGAAAATTCGGCACTCTTCCACGGGGTACAACGTCCCGTCAGTATGGGTATGATGAATCAGATGATGCATATTCTTGCCGATGAGTCCGTCATCGCGTTCATACCCCAAAGCGCGAAGGCAGGCTGGGTTGCAGAACGTGCAGCGGCCTTCGAGGTCAATTCCATAAATGGCTTCGGCGGTCGAGTCGAGAAGAAGACGGAGTTTGTTCTCGCTCTCGCGCAGCGCCTCTTCGGCTCGCTTGCGCTCGGTGATATCCACGAATGCGCCGACTGCGCCACGTGGTTTGCCATCCTCGTCAAACAGAGGAGCCGCATTACCAATCATGTGGTGCTCGGTGCCATCCTCCGACACCACTGTAGAAAACGCTCCAAGCACAGGAATTCCTGTAGCAGCCGCCCGTTGTAACGGTAATTCCTCCGTGGGGATCTCTACCCCATCGCGCATGATCCGGAACGGAAGTGGGAGTCCGACGGGGATAGCACTCCTCGAGAAGTTGGCGCCGAGTGGGACGTTATGCAGTTGAGACCCGGTGCGATTTGCCGTTATGCACTTACACTCGGCGTCCGTCGCAATGAGGATCGTAATGGGCGCTGCATCAAGCAAGGTCTCAAGCTCCTTCACCTTTGCGCGCTCTCGCGCTTCACTCTCTCGCAGCGCCTCTGCTGCCCTCTTGCGCTCGGTGATGTCGATGGCGAATCCCAACATTCGAACCGGCCGGCCTGCCGAATCGCAAGAGAGGTTAACTCTCGAATACAACCAGAGTATCTCTCCCGATGGCCTGACAATGCGATACTCCGAGTCGAAAAGGCCTCCTTCTTGAACATTCCGTTGATCATCCCATTTAAACCGTTTGCGGTCGTCAGGGTGAACGCGCTCGATCCAGGCTTCGTAGGTCCCGCCAAACGATCCCGGCGTCAAACCGTAAATCCGCTCCAGTTCCGGCGACCAATGGTTTTCGTTTTTCTGGACATCCCATTCAAACACGCCAACGTGCACCGCCTCCTGTGCGAGCCGCAAACGTTCCTGGCTCTCTCGCAGGGCCTCTTCTGTTCTCTTGCGCTCAGTAACGTCATGGACCGTGCCACGAAGCTGGACGACGTGGCCGGTGCTATCGCGCCGCGCTTCACCCTTGGCGATGAGCCATCTTCTTGCGCCGTCAAAGCGAATCATCTCAAGATCGAGTTCGTAGGGCGTTCCAGTGCGCAACGCTTCTTCCACGGCGCGCCGCAGACAGTCCCAGCTTTCGGCGGTGTAGAGTTTTGAGTGTTCCTTGTAGCTGACAGCAGGCAGACCGGGATCGAGACCTGCGATGCGATAGAGTTCTTCTGACCAGGTGACCGTGTCCGTACTTAGATCCCATCGCCAGCTGCCAACGTTAGCCAGGCGCTGGGCTTCCATGAGCTCAGCCTCGCTCTGCCGCAATGCTTGCTCTACTTGCTTGCGCTTGGTGATATCTTTCGAAATACCAAGCATGCGTTCAGGCTCGCCGTCGGGCGCATAGAAAAACCTGCCCTGAGATCGCAGCCAGCGCAGGGTCCCGTCCGGCCAGACGACACGGAATTCTTGGTCGAACTCGCCGTGGTTCTGCCTTGCAGTTTCCATGGCCTTCCGCAGCTGGCCGAGATTCTCTGGATGTACGCGATCCCAAAAATCTTGTACAGATCCCGACCGAGTGGCGGCCGTCATTCCCAGCAGTGTGTGCGCCTCGCCGAACCAGGGATTTCGCCCGCTCTTGATGTCCCATTCCCATCCCCCTAACTTGCCGACCTCCATCGCCAAGCGTAAACGTTCTTCGCTTTCTCGCAGTACCTCTTCCACCCTTTTGCGCTCCTCTACAAGCGCTGCCAGAACCATGAAAGGTATCGCAGCGAAAACCAAGAATAGCTGCAGCGAAAGAACGCTGCTGAATAAGCCCCCATTGGTAAAGGGGCCGCGGCCGTGGACTGCACCCCAAATTGATAGAAAGGCCACCACAACCACCGAAGAGCTGACGCCCATTGACCCAAAACGCAAAGCCGCCCACAGCAAAAAGGGCACGAGAGAATAGAGGAGCGCCGGCGAGCTGCTGCTCTCAGGGATAGTAAAGGTGATATAGCTCAGAAGAACCAACCCTGCCATCAGCCCGGCAAATTCCAGATGGTATGCACGTGATTTTCGCACCCATGCGGGTCCGTCGGTTACCCAACCCAAAATGGCCGGCGTCAGAGTAACCAAAGCTAGCACTTCGGAGAAAAAACAAATCTTCCAACCAGTCCAATAGTCGCTGCGGATGCCAGGTGCGCTAAGAAATGCTGCAGTAAACGGAGCGAGTAGCGCGACAAAGAACAAATACTTACCCAGGGCCTTTAGACTATTCAGTCGGGGCATCCTGTCGGAGAAATAGCTAAGACCGAACGCGGCGATAAGGACTTCGACCGTATCGGCCGGAATAAACCAAGCAATCGAACGAACCGGCACGCCTGCCTGCAGGTCATAAAGAACAAACGCTGCAAAGGCTGCGGGGATAACGATTGGCCAGATTCTCCGCGGTACCAACAACAACACGGGGACCAGCAGCGCGCAACCTGGCCAAAGCGGCCAGACCGTTTGGGGATGTAACAATAGTGCCCCTGCGAGTTTTGGAGCGAGATAGGACAGCAGGGCCACTAGGCACACAAGGATCACTGTGTGGAACGGGGAATTGAGTTTCGCTATGTTCCACGATGGGCGACTACGGCCGGTTTCCATGGCCTAACTCCGATACCGGCGGAACGGTCACCGACTTAGTCGGATCGCGGACCAGCAGGTCGATGCATGGAAAGCGATGATAATACACCTTACCATAACTGGTAACTCGATCTCCCAGTTCCGGAACCCAGATTCTACGGTGAATAATAAGACCCTGCGGGTTCCGGACTCGCAATATCCCAGTTGAAAGTCTGTAACTTTTGACAGTATGCGGACTGTCGTAGCCCATCATAGGCTCAACAAATCTCAATGATTCCCTCACCCAGCTTCAACCGACGAATGGTCCTGGCCTATAAAGTTGTGACTATGACAGGAATAGGGCTAGCCCAAGGCACTCTGTCATCTGAGGATGGACTTCTTCCTTGGTGGTTGAGGATGAGTTGCTCGCAGCGCGAGAATGCAGGTCTTGCGGATTAGAGGAATAACCCTGAGAAAACAAACTTTGTTGGTCGTAACTCTCCTTGCGCTTCCGGTGTTCTTGGCAGCCAGTTCCCCCAAATTGTTGCTAAGTTGGAAAAACCCAAACTATTCGGGCGGGAACTTTACGAACATTCTCGTGCTGGCCCTGAATGGCAAGGCGGAGAACCGCGCGGAATTCGAAGATGAGCTGGTCGCGGCGATCGCTAGGCCGGGGATCCAGGCTACTCAAAGCTATGTGTTTCTGCCGCGTCCCAGCTTGACACCCATCGACATGAACGACTTGAAGGCTGTGATCCGCGAACAGAAGTTCGACGCGATCGTGGTCGCGCGCTTAACCAAGGCAGAGAAGAAGACTACGTACGTGCCCGGCCAAGTTTATAATCCGTATCCCTATTACGGGAGTTTGGCCGGCTATTACGGTGCGGTGTATCCCCTGGTTTATTCCCCCGGATACCTAGTAAAAGATAAAATTGCGCAGGTGGAGACAAACTTTTATTCCACAGCAAAGCCTGACGGCGAACTTGTGTGGACGGGAACAACCAATACTTTTAATGGCAATTCACCCATGAAAGTGATTCGGGAGCTGGTTAGGGTTGTGATCAAAGAGCTGGAAAAGCAAAGCGTCATTGACCGGCGGGATTGAAAGCCAAGCGATACAAGCCGGGCCGGCAGACGTTTTCCGACTCGATTGCGCTTCCACTCGGCGATTGCTCCGAAGACAGCAAAACCATCTTCCGAGCGAGCGTGGCATCTAGAAGGACCAGCCGATCCCCGAACTTGTGCCGAGTTCATTCTTTCTTGCCGTCGCCGGCGGCCTGCTATCAAAGTTATCCCAGAACGTGAAGAGGAGGTGAAAGTTGTTTCTTAGTTTGATCGTGAGTGAATTATTCGTGGTTAGACGCAGACGGCCAGAGTCCGTCAGTCCCGGAAACACCTGCACCTGAGACTCCAACTCTCCGAGGTTATAGCGCACATAGTTGTATTGCTATCCGACGACAGCCTCCATACTCTGGCCCGAAGGTTGACCGGCCGTGGTATCGAAGGACTCATGAATGTACACAGCGCCGCCCAGCCAGGCGAGGTTGCTGTTGGTCGTACGCTTCAAGAAACGTCCATAACCGCCGCCAAGCGTTGTGCGCAGGTGCAAGTCTTGCCGGCGGCTGTGAAGAAAATCAGATAGCGCCGCGACAAAGGAATTTCTGTTTAGAAACCTGGAGACCGTTAACTGTATGTCTTCGCGATTGGTGCTGGAGGCTCCCGACTGACCGCTAAACGTCGAATCGAACGAGGTCGCTGCCTCCCATTTCTTAGTCCGATACTTCGCGCTGGTATCCGCGTTCAATGTCGAAATGCCTCCGCACCCATCGAGTGAACTGGCAAAAATGACAGTCCGACCATAGACCGTCGAAGAAAAGAATGGACCGCGGGACAGATGGGATTCGCTTGAGGGCGTATTGCATTCCTACGCCGACGCTCTTGCGACTTTGTTAAGGGGCACGCTGGCGCGGATGGTAGTGCCACGTTGGGGTTGCGAGTCGATCGAAAGCCGCCCTTCCACGAGCTTCACGCGCTCCGCCATACTGATAAGGCCAAGTCCGCGCGATTTCATCGCCTGCCCGACATCAAAACCGGATCCCAAATCGCGCACCGTGAGTTGGAGCTCATTCGAAGTGTCGCGCAGCTCCACATCGAAGTGCCGCACACCGCTGTGCTTTACCGCATTTTGCAAAGCTTCCTGCAAGACGCGAAACAGGCAGAGTGAGATGTCCTGCGGGAGCGTGCTGGGGACCTTATCCTGAGCAAACACAACTTCGACATTCTGCTGGTCCGAGAACTCTTTGCAGAATGCTCTCATGGCCACCGCTAGGCCCAGATATTCCAATTTTGAAGAATGCAACTCGTGCGACATGGATTGGACATCGGTCGCTATCTCGGCCGTCTGCTTCTGTAGTGCACCGATACAGCTACGGACTTCAACTGGCAAATCGGAAGCGTTTTGCCGGAGCTGTTCTAACTCGATGATCAAGAGCGCGAGCCGCTGACCGATATCATCGTGAAGCTCTCTGGCGATCCGGGTGCGCTCCTGCTCCTGTGCCTCAATCAACCTGCGGCTGATGGTTGCGAGAGCCACTTCCGCCGCTTTGCGCTCGGTGATGTCAATAGCGAATCCCAACATTCGAACCGGCCTGCCTGCCGAATCGCAAGAGAGGGTAACTCTGGAATACAACCAGCGAATCTCTCCAGATGGGGTGGCCACGCGAAACTCCGAGTCGAAAAAGTGTCCTCCTTGAACGTGCCTTTGATCGTCCCATTTAAACTGCATGCGGTCCTCAGGGTGAATGCGCTCGATCCAGGCTTCGTAGGTGCCCCCAAATGATCCCGGCGCCAAACCGTAAATCCGCTCCATTTCAGGAGACCAATGGTTTTCATTTTTCTTAATATCCCATTCAAAGACCCCGACGTGCACAGCCGCCTGTGTAAGCCGCAGACGTTCTTCGCTTTCACGCAGAGCTTCTTCTGCCCGCTTGCGCTCGGTAATGTCCCGCGCAATTGTTGATACTCCGATCATCCGGCCCTCGTTATCGAATATTGGAGAAACCGTCAGCGATACTTCCAGAAGTGTCCCGTCCTTCTTCTGGCGCACGGTTTCGTAATGCTTCACAGCCTCTCGATCGTTGAGCTTTTTCATAATTTCAGGAGAGTCGTTAGACCGATCTGTTGGTATCAGAAGAGAAATCGGCTTACCGACTATTTCACCTGACGGATAGCCATAAAGGTATTCTGCCCCCTTGTTCCAATCCGTAACGATTCCGTCGATGCCCTCGCCAATAATGGCGTCGTCGGATGATTCGACGATGGTTGCAAGTCGAAGCCGTGCCTCCATCGCTGCTTGCTTACGGACAAGCTGTTCCCGTTCTCGCTCGCTTTGTTCCCTCTCCGCGATTACCGCCGCCAATGTCAAACCCGACACGGAAAGCACCGCAAAGAACACGTCCAACAGAACAGCGTTAGTGAATGTGGCGTTCAGCGCGAACGGCCCGGAGCCCAATGCCGTCTCTACCGTGGCTACCGTGGCCACGAAGAGAATCGAGAGCGTGGCTCCGCTCACCCCAAAGCGAATGGCAGCCCACATGACAAATGGGAGCACTGCAAATGCCAAGACGTGCAGTTTTACGGGGATTAGAGGCAAGTCGCCAAAGACGATGAAGCACGTCGCTATGAGAAGTAGTAAAAGTCCAACAAATTCTCCGATGCGAGCCCGAGGACGAATCCTCACGAGATCGGGGGCGGTCAACACGAGAGGCGCTACCAAGAGTACCCCCGTGCTGTCGCCAAGCCAATAGATCAGCCAAGCAGAACTGAGGCCTGAATACGCCTGCACATGGGTTGCGTACAAAACGGAAACTCCGATTGTGGCGCTCAACATGGCGCTGCCCAATCCACCGAGGACAACCAGCGCAAGCGCATCGCGCAAGCGCGACAGTGAAGGGCGGAACTTAGCAATACGGAGGAGGAGGAAAGCACCTACCAGAGCTGCGAGTGTTGCTCCCGCGGCTTGGCCAACTGCGGCCACGAGAGGAACTGGACTCAAAAATGCAATGAGAAAAGCCGCGACTGCGATGCCGACCCAAACCCGATAGCCACAAAGTAAAATCGCTGCGAGGGCGACGCCATAGGCAGGCCATACAGGCCCGAGGTTACTGCTCCTGATGTTGGACGTGGCCTGTCCGAGCTTGCCTGCAACAAAATAGGCTGCAAAAATAATGGTAATCTGGGCAAGATACTTCCCGACTTGAACTGGCGCGACTCTCACGTTCTCAGTCGCTTGGGACATGTGGTCTCACTCCCGGGAGCAGCACCACCCGACATTCAGAATGACACTGTAACGACAGTTACAACAGCATGCATTCGGTCACAAGACGGCGAAGCACGAAACCATTCTTATACTCGTACTTCAACCAAAAGTACAAACCTGAAACGCCTTGTGCTTTTAGCGGCCGTGTCTCACACACCTTTGAGGCAACGGTGCATCATAGATCAAATTGAGCGGGGTTCCGAGTGGATAATCGGCGATCCGGAAGTTAACCAGTTGTTTCCGAATGCCCGTCATCCACCCAGGATCGTTGGCAAGCATTTATGGACCCGCCGTTTGCGCCAATCATTGGTGAACGGCGACCGCGGCTTCGCATACTCCGCCTTGGCTTCCGTCAGGTGAGGATCGCGGCCGTCAGTGCGGGAACACCGACACGCTGCAACAGGACTTGGAAACGTGGGTCGTCCCGCAAGCCGTCCATGCTCGGATCTATATGAAGATAGATAAGCCAGTGGGAGTGCTCCTCGTAGGATTTCTCCAAGTATTCAATCGCGCGGTCGTTTTCTCGCAAGCCGATATGGATTCCAGCGAAGAAGTAGGGCGCGACATACTTTTGCTTTGCTAGTTCTGTCAGATCATCGAGCATCTGAAATGCTTCCTTTGTCCTACCAGCACTGCCGAAAGTGTGCGCTAGTGCCGCGCGCATCAGAGGACTGCCGCCTGACAGCTTCACCCCCTTCTCGCCCTCGATGATGGCCTGTTCGTAGCAGCCCGTTTTCCTGAGCACCAGGCCGAGAATCCAATACGTGACGGGGTAGTTTGGGTCCAATTCGATAGTTCGCCGGAGTTGTTCGATGGCTTCGTCGTATCGGCGGGCTAAGTAGAAGGCCCATCCTACTGCCACGTTGATAATTAGCGACAGCGGATCGAGCTCTTGGCCCTTGTTCATCCTGGCTATCGCTTCTTCGTGTCTCCCCATGGTCGTCACGTACTCAGCGTACCAGTGGTTGGCAGTTGGGTATGTGGGACCTAGTTCGAGGCTGCGCTTGAATTCTGTCTCAGCCCCTTCCCACTGCCAATCGTGAAGCCACATCAGCGCCGCCAAAGGCGTGTGGGCCTCGGCGAGATCCGGGTCGAGCTGCAGGGCGGTTATTGCCGCCGCTTTGCCCTTAGGGAACGCTTCCTTCGGCGGCAGATAGCTGTTCCATCCCAGCAGCACGTAGGAATCGGCCACACCCGTGTACGCCAGGGCGTAGCTGGGGTCTTTTTCGACTGCCTGCTGAAAATATTCGATCGCCTTGTAGAAGCCTTCTTCGCTCCACCTGTTCCAGTGATGACGGCCTTTTAGGTAAAGCTGGTAGGCCTCGGCATTCTCCGTGTGGTGTCTTGTTAGTCGCTTCTTTTCGGCCCGGGTCAACTGTAACCGCAGTTTTCCCGATATCTCGTTGGAAATTTCGTCTTGGATCACAAAGATGTCGCTGGGCTCGCGATTGTATTGCGCGCCCCACAGTTGACAACCAGTGGCTACATCGACTAATTCGGTCCCAATGCGCAAAGAGCCACCGCCTTGCTCGATTCTTCCTGTCAGCACGGCTTGCACATTAAGCTCGCGACCGATGGATTGAGGGTCAATTTCCCGGCCCTTATACCGAAATACTGTGCTCTGCGCCATCACGCGCAGTTTCGGTACTGTCGCCAGGTTATTGATGAGGCTCCCCGTGATCCCGTCACTGAGGTATTCGCGCTCAGGGTTGCCACTAGCATTTTCGAAGGGCAAAACGGCAAGCGAGTCAATGATCTTGGAGACTCGCCGCGGGCGGGGAGTATCTGTTCGTACAGAGGAAGCCCGTGGCCTCTGCTTGTCTGTCGAGTATGACTGACTTGGGGTTGGTATCAGGACCGATTCTGTTTCTTCTTCCGCAGCCCTCCGGCCCGATTCGGTGTCTCGCTTTAGCCGTTGCAGCTCAACCCGCATGTCTGCTGCGTGCTGATAACGCAGGTTGCTGTCCTTCTCCAAAGCCCTGTGGATCACTTCTTGGAGCGCCGGAGGGATGTCAGGATTGACTCGTATGGGAGCCACCGGAGTGCGGTTAAGGATGGCGTCCATGATGAGGCCCGAACTGCCTCCTTGAAAGGGCACTCTCCCCGTCGCCATCTCGTAGAGAACGATACCGAAAGAGAACAGATCCGTGCGACCGTCTAACTCCTTGGCCCGTACTTGCTCGGGCGACATGTACTTTAGGGTTCCCACAGCCGTCCCCGGGCTGGTGAGTTCTTCTCCGGCGACATCGGACAGAGATTGCGTCGCCCCCGCCGCGATCTGCCGTGCGGAGCTCTCCGAAAGAATACTTTTTGCCAGGCCAAAGTCGAGAATCTTGGTGCGCCCCCGCTTCGTGACGAAGATGTTGGCGGGTTTGATGTCACGATGAATGATGCCTTGGCTGTGAGCAGCATCGAGCGCATCGGCGACCTCGATGCCAATCGTCAAAATACGCTCCATATCTAGGTTGCCTGCGGCTATCAGGTATTTCAGCGTCACGCCATCCAGGTACTCCATGGCGATGAACGCACGGCCTTCGTGGCTCCCAATTTCGTAGAGGGTGCAGATATTGGGGTGATTGAGCGCGGATGCACCTCGTGCTTCGCGGCGAAAGCGTTCCAGGGCATGCGGGTCCGGGACTGGATTGTCAGGCAGGAACTTTAAGGCCACAAACCGGCCGAGCTCATTGTCCTGCGCTTTGTAGACTACACCCATCCCACCGCTCCCCAGCTTCTCCAGGATACGGTAGCGCGAGATAGTTTGCCCCATAGCGGGGTGGGCTTGAGTCATACCCGATGCTAGAACGGGGACACTTCAGGGCATATTGGTAATAATGCCAGTTGTGTCGGAAAACCCGTGCCATGGAGTCGTGAAAATACCGAGATTCACAACGAAATCGGTCAGCTTTTCGCGCTGCTGGCTTCCGATTTGCTTGAGGTCAGTCGTATGAAGTACGGAACCAGACCCCGACATAGCGACCGACATCCAATCCTTGTCAAACGAGTTGCTCGTCGTCAAAACTGCGATATTTGGGCGTGTTTTGGAGCCTATCAGCTCCGAACAACAAGGAAATGTTTCCTGCTGCTTGATCACGTCACGAGAATATGGTTTTTGATAGCAAATTGAATCAGTTCGGCCGTTGACTTGAGCGCTGGTTCCTCCATTGTCCTGTATTTGTGGAAAGCGACTGTTCGTGGAGTGACATGAAGAGCGTCAGCAATCTCTTTCACGGACTTTCCCTCGGCCAGGAGCTGTGCAACCTCGCACCGGCGCGGCG
>Ga0137358_10001873_pt1 | contig 11684 bp, 16 predicted proteins | sample Mad1_20_16metaG_FD_105551 | JGI IMG/M metagenome (GOLD analysis project Ga0137358, IMG submission 105551) | Vadose zone soil microbial communities from Angelo Coast Range Reserve, California, USA - Mad1_20_16 metaG | ecosystem: Environmental > Terrestrial > Soil > Vadose zone | place: USA... | reverse complement strand
TAGGGGGTCTTGGTACGTCCTGCTTGCACCCATAGCCATCGAGTATAACCTTAATTAAACCAACGTAGGGGCTGGTATCGATGGCCTCCTTCATAGCCTGGGTCTTGTTGGGACCGGGGTCGACGGTGTGAATGCGCGAGCACCGGAATAATGTATCACAGTTCTCCCAAGCTTTTTTTGTTTTCTATTGATATTAACCATTCTTCTTCTAGAAGCTTAACCGGCTTGATCCTCAGAAAGACCTCGACATGCGTGCTGCTTGGAATCGAACGTAGATTGTATAGACTGGAGCATCGTGCGAGGCACTGTCGGGGACGGAGAATCTAGGATATGTCAAAGGGGATCGTTTTACTAGTACTTCATGACGGCGCGAGTGCTTGAATTTCATTTTGTTGACCTTGACTCTTGATGCGTGTGCCTGCTCCACGTTGAAGAGTTGTGCAATTCGTGCTGATCCGCGCTCGAAAAGCAGTCGGGCGCTCGGAAATACACACGCTGGTGCTAACTTTGAAGGCAATACATACAACGCATTGTGTGCAACCTCGGGGAAAATGTGAACCAGACCGAGAAGGAAGTATTGTCCCACCAACCACCACCGACCTAAGTGCATTCTCCTTGGCGTCTTCTCGTCCATTCCCTTGTGAAATGCACCCGACTCGGACGATTCCACTGGTCATCATTTTGTGCCACTCAATCCGTTTGGCACTGCGGTGGAAGTTCTTTTTGTGAAGAGCGCCGAGGCGCAGAGTCATGATGCTTTCCGACTTGGCGATAACTTTACCTGCCATCCGTACGAAGTGCGACAACACAAAGAGGTGAACGACACGGACCAAGTTCAAGCTCTTGCCGCCGAATATGCATTGGCATGTCATTCAGGTCATCCAAGCTCCCGTGCCATCGATGCAACAATAAGCTCACGTTGCCCCGCCAATTCGGCCGTTTTCTTCTTTTTTAATAGCCGGTTTTTCCTGTATTGTTGGCCTGCAAAAGTACTGCTAGCAGATTCTCTGTTGCGGGTGAACGTCACGTGCTGCTAATGACTTGGGTTTTGCCACATACGGCTACCATCCTCTCAGACGAGCAAGTCTAGATTCATGCAGTTGTCTCGTCTCGTCAATTGCTGATGAACCGCAATAACCTACAACAATGGAAGAGTCAAAGTCAGGAATAAATTAAAACCTTATTATCTCGTTTCGCTTAGAGAACCACCGATCCGAGTCGTCGATCACATGGGATCCTAGGAAGCGAAAGTATTGACCGTATCATTCAGATGGAACACCATCGCTTCGAAGTACTGTACCTGTTCCCGTATAGAATATCAACGACTAAGCAGGTTCGCTTTTCTCGCCGCACTCTTTAGTGCATCTCGACCTCTGACCTAGTACCGTGAGCAACATTATGTCCATCAAAATCGTCTTTGCTCTCTTTTCGTCGCCATGGCTCTCGCCGCTCCGCAAGTTGGTGGTACGTTCCGCTTGAATCCATGTCCACGGAGTACTAGCTTGGTCAAATCAAACCAAAGTGAATGCTGATCTCGATCAGACCATTATTGTAATGGGGCTGAAAGAACAGTGGTGGGCGCGTTGGACGATACCACTGGCATCACAAACCTTGAATAAAGGTATCGCACAGTCCCCATTAACCTCTCTTTCTGAAGCTCGACCTCAGAAAAACGTCAACGTCCATGATGCTCGGAACCGACTACCCATAGCACAGACCGGAGCATCATGCAGAACGGACTCAGGAAGGCTACGCTGGACACGTTCCCGTGTTTCCTCTTAAGTTGGTTACGTGTACCGGGAGAAACTGTTATGTGTTAAAGAGATTTTCGTTCAGTTTCTCTGCGTGAAGCTCTACAGACTGGCCCTAGCAGAGTGCCACGTGAGCGCAGCAAGCAACAAAAGCGCGCAAGGACAAAGACATGTACAAGTTGTTTGATAAACACCAACTGCAAAATAGTCATGCAATATCACGATGGACGTGTTCCAAAGCCGCTTCAGCTAGGAATATTTTGAGCCATTTTGACACATAAGATAAGGCTCTCTTTGGGAGGGCTTACGGATAGACTGCCTGAAAAAAAAACACTAGCTGTCTGACAATAGCGCGGTAGACTCGGAGACAGCTGTAAAGAGCCTTTAGGCATAAGCTTCTAGCCATGACATTGAACCGAACTCGATGTTTCTCTACATGGTCGATTTGAAGGCGCGGTCATTTTTTGTGCCATGGAAGATGGCCATAGGCAGTGACTTCACCCCAGCCAGGGGGTTTGTCCTTCAAGATGTCATAGATATCTTGATGGAAGGAGAGAACAGCTGAGATCCTCCCAGGGACGATCTCAATTGTTTTCTTCCATCTTGTAGTGATTATGAGCTCTATGGCTAGTTACTCTTGCGCTTCCCCCGGGGTCATGACCAAGAGAGTTGTGTATGCCATGGAAACAGGGTTGACATGAGAAAAGTCGAGGTTTCGCAATGGCAGACTTCCGCTGTCGTCAAGGTTGGCAGCCCTTTCGAAGAGGACGTCGGCGAGAAATGAGACCATCGTGATTAATCCTCAATGTAACACGTGTTCGGAATGCTGTGGAGGACGATATCCTTCTTGACTGGCAAAGAAACTGGCACTAATGGAACTGGCTGAAGACATGAAATACATGCTATACGACCAGTTCACCTTCGACGGCTCCAGGATCGAGCCCCAGCCGTTCCAAGACCCGTTCATACCTATCCCGGTCTGTCCGCTTCAGATATTTTAACAGCTTGGCTCGTTGGTGAACAAGTCGACGCAAACTCCTCCGGTTCGAAACGTCCCGTTTGAACTCGCGAAGGTGGTTCCAGACATTGCGAATTTGAAGTGTCAATAATGCAGCTGGTAAAACACATACCATATAAAAAAACATCAGAGGGATTGAAAAAGGACGCAAACACGACAACGTACCTTGCACCTCGGTCCTACCCGTATCATTCGGTTTTCCAGGCTCCGAAAAAGCCTCGATGACCCTCCTCCGATTCTCAAACGAGATCCCAGCTGCATTCGCATTCCTAAGATCGACCACCCTGGCCATAGCATTCGCCTGCGCCACTCCCGCCGTCAACTGCGTCTCATGATACGCCGACATGGTCTCCACTCCCATTTGGTGATGATTCGCACCACCACCACCCATCATCGACATTTCATGACGTGTGTTCATATCCGCCGAGAGCAGCGGTAAGTGCTCAAAGAGCATGCGTTGATCACGCTGGCGAATCCCAAACGCCAACGAAGGCGGAACCCGGACGTCCGCTCCCTTTTCCATCACCGCAGTAGGCAGAGTAATCACGCGCTGTGCGGATGTATCAAGGGAGAGTTCCTCCGGACTCACGAGCACCTTTGCGAGGTCGCAGGCTGCCCATTTCGCATTCGAGTCGTCTTCGTTGCTCGCGACAGTGCCCAGGACGACGTGGGGTCGTGCTGCAGCCGCTTTTTTTTGGAGCTCTTCTCGCTTGGCAAGGTTTTTTTGTCGGGTTAGACGCGCTTGTCGTTTCCTTGCGGATTCTGCGTTTAGGACTGTGGTGGTGTGGAGGGGAGCGCGCGATGAAGACGACGACGATGTGAGCGTCACTGCCACTGCCCTCGAGGCTGAGGCTGAGGAAGGTTTCAGCACAGACTTTTCTGGCCGAAGAAAGATGCTGATATACGTGCCTCGTACCCGAAACATAAGTTGGTGCTTTGACGAGTGCCCGCCCTCTGAGACCAGTTTTCGGCGTTCTCCGGTTGGCCTTTTTAAAGATTGCAAGTCCGCTCTGCTCGGTTTTCACCAAGACTTTTGCCACGCTGCTCGATGTGAGATCTTCACCACCGTCGTTGACAGTGCCAGTGACTCTCTCGAGTCTCTGTAAGTCTCAAACCAAATCCAGGCTAGGAAGTGTCGTGTCGACAGCTCGCGAGGACATGGCATGTCGACAATTCCATGGAACATCTCCACCTGTCGTTTTTTTCTTTCATGTATATTATGACAATGCAATGACAGTCGATTTTCATCTCAAATTTGTCAAGTCTGTTTTCTTTGAGTGTCTGGATACTACGGCTGATTGGACGTGTATAACTTATGCCGGAAGGTGACAGTGGATCAGCGGGTCGGAGTAGCTCAAGTTATTCCTAGTGTGTGGATTGGACCGTGGACAAGAGATGCTCTTAATGCCTGTGCGTTCTGTTATCATATTATCGATCGATCACATACTAGAGACTCTGTAGTACGGACTTGAACTCGATCATGAATGTGGGGAGAAGGTACGTGAGGAGCGGTCATCTCCCCCTCCCGCTTTATCTCATCAAGGGTCCGCCTGCACTCGCGGAAATTGTAACGCGGCTGCATCCGAAGGAGAATGCCTCTGATCCCCTCCGACGTCCGTGTAAATGGGCGTAGGGATACCCTGTTTGTATGTTATACCGTAAGCCTGTTCACTCGCTTGAGGTGACAATACATAGATTCCAGTTTTAAGCATATCTCAGTCCATTATATCATTTGATGATTCCAGCACCAAAGAAGTACAATCTAAGTAGCGAAGACCAGCTTCTGTTGGTCAACAACATTCTGCGCTCCATTCGCCGGCCCCTCATCTAATCGAACCCCCCGAGTGTCCTGCGAGCCAAAACGCTCATCAATCGGAAATCCTCGTCGCGGCTGATGACGCTACTGGTGGAAGTCGCGTGAGCATTTCAAAAATTCGCCGAGATCCCTAACCATTGAAAACGAGGAGGGTCAGAATATTTGACTCGGGTTGTTTGGAGGTTGGGCAGGAGAAGGAGAGAAGAGGCAGAGACGTACGCCCTAGTATCGATGGTATATCCTGCTATTCCCACTCTGGCGCATCCACAGCACCGGAGCCAGAAGTGCGAGGCCTCAACAATGCGCCTTTCAATAGCTTTGCCAAATATTTCTCGGACTCGAAGCCTGAGACCGGGGGATGCTCCGGGCTCGCCTCAGGTGTGCCGGCGGCTTCCGAGTCATGCGGATCATCGCTGTCCGAATGGTGCTCCCCTGAAGAAGAATAGTCGTGTAAAGACTCGGAGTCATGCCGCGCGTCCGAATCCGTATGCGCATCCGAATCCGCCGATGAATAATCCACCATGTAGTCGTACTCATGCTCTCCCCCATCCCCATCGTTGCCATCATCGTTTTCATCGTCATCTGCATCATAAGGATCCGTCTTGTGCTCCTCGTTTGTCGACTCTTTGTCCGAGTCCGCGCCATAGCCGTTATGTCCCTCGTCCGTGCTATAACCGGCATGTTCCTCGCCCCTGCCGTCGCCCTCATGGGCTGAGTCCGAGTCCGTGGGGTAGTTCGAGCCCGACTCTGAGTCTATGGGGTCGTTCGAGCCCGAGCCCGCGTCCATCCGTTTCTCCCACACGGATTTCTCATCCTGTGCGACATTTACCTCGTCGGAGCACACTTTCTGTATCTCTGGTATAGGTAGAGGAGCCCCGAGAGTGAAGTGGAAGACAGAAAGGATGACAAGAATCCAGGAAGCTATCATATACCGTCGCATATTTGGGGGATGTGACGTAGACGAGACGTTGTCAGTTGAGTGGCCGAGAAGGAGCGTTCAATTATCAGGTTGAAAAGAAGGTACAAAGCCCAGAACGAATGAAAGCGGGCTAAAAATTCGAGAAGACAACGGGTTAACCGATTGAAAATGAAGGAAACGGGAGGCGCACTATCCGGCACCCAGTAACGTTGTGAGCCAAAGAGTCAGAGTAAATCTTCTCGAGCCGACATGTATTTATATTCACACGTCAAGATCGTGGACACAAGTCATTGGTTGATGCTGCACAAGATCAATGCTTCGGAGATAATGAATAACACATCTGAGGAGAGGCAATGCAAGCCAAGCAATGGTAGACAAGCATGTGGATCAATCGATCAAGTCATTGTTCCGTGCGACGAGGCCTTCGGGGGCCTATGCAAGTCCTAACAATGGCTGTAGTTGTACATAAGATTGGACCAGTATTGACCGAAATGGTGAGTCGGATTATTAGTCTGGTGCGTGAAGAGTTGACGTGGTAAGCAACAAGCACGAGCTAGATCACTCAGTACACAACGACTACAGGCCAGCGTAGTACTAGCGCAGTTCAGTCGATGGTCTTCGGGCCTTGAGGGAGCCCCGATCGCGGGGGATGATGTGGCAGTGAGCTGAGTTCGGTTGGAGATTGAGATACGAGACTACATCGTGTCCGAAGTGAGAGTGGATCCTTGAATCCAGTAAAATTTTCCAGAAAATCTCTGCAAAAAGTTGCGTAATTACATAATGCGGTCTCAGTGCAGACGATCCAACGTATAACCAAGCACGGACCAAATAAACCAAGATATCTACTACACAGCCTGAGTCCCCGATACCGATACTTTCAGCTCTGCTCCTGCAAAACGCGTTGCACAACAATCATCTCCTCCGCACTCAATTGTCCAACAAGTGCCCCAAATCCATCCGCATCGCGCGCTGCACTCTCACGAATAAACGACGTGACATGAGCCTGCAACCAAGTCCAACACAATCGTCAGGATTCGGGAAACTTGTCCAACAAACATTCCCCATTGCAGATAGAGATGAGATGCAGCACTTACGCGAAGATCAATCTGTGAGACAGGATCCTTTTGTAGGTCCTCATCGTCGTTATTGGCCAGGACTTCATCTTCGTCGAATGGCACACCACCGACACCGCCTATCACATCCGCTAAGAACGCATATCTATCGTCCTTCACTTTTTCTTCATCTGACCAGTCCGAGTTGCCATCATCGGATTCAGCGTCTAGACGGGCGGTTGGTGCTGCTATGCTCGCGGCCTCTCCATTCGGCTGCAGTTCGTGTAGAAGTAGCTTGAGCGCCTTGACAGGGAACGATACTCTAGTAAACTGAGGTGGTTCTGCGTCGCGCGATATCAACTTGGCATTCTCGAGCTCTCTCAGCAACCCACTCACCAACTCTCGTCTTCGAACGTGTCATAATTGCTACCAACTCAAGTCAGATAGCCCGTTCGATGAATACATGGAGGACTGAATACCCACTATTTTTCGTTGCAGTTGTGATGATAATGTCACCCTTGACAACGACAGATTGCAAGGACACTCGCCCCGCACGCAACAAGGTGCAAAGCGCGAGAGCACTGATCCGCGTCGGCCAAAAGCCCTGGAAGGTCGCGGCGTTCTCGGTCCAAGTATTAAGCATCACATCAAGACCCAAGCGGTCCTCCCCGCCAACGCGCGTCGACTCGAGCAAATCAAGCACGGCATCACAGTGATTATAAACCAAGAAAGCGAACGGGATGACCAAGCTCTGCAGGAAAGTCGCCGTCTGCGCCGTCTGCATGCGCACAAGCATAGCCTGTAACAAGTCCGGTAGAACGGGGAGCACGCTCTCGCCTGCGCGTCGGAAAAGGTGGATGATGAGGTCGCCGATCACGAGTCCACCAGACTCGTCTTGACTTTGCAGTAAGCGGGCAATAACGGTCAGCACGTGTACGAGACCCGATTGGCCATCCTTGTGCATCCATGAAAGGAGTTGGCCAACGTCCTTACGCACGACGAGCGTTAGAAGTAAAACCCCGTTCTGGCCACGTCCGTGTTAGTGACTAGGGGACCGGCGAGTACGAGGGAAATAGGCACCTGTAAGACATCGCGGTCCTCGGCGACTCTAAGACACTCGAATACAGTTGGCGCAACCGCAGCAAAAAACCCTTCGCCTAAACCAGTCTCGGGCGCGCCTCGCGCGAGGCTTCCAGTGAGCTCTAGAGCCGACGAGGCTGCCCACGACTCGTTCGCGTTGTAATTTCCAATAGAAGTCGTGAGCCTCGGCAGCGCCTGCTTGACCGTTGCCTCGTAAACACCCGGAGTCTTTGAGCTAGCAATCGAAAGCAGAATATCGTTGAGTAGAGACAAGAAAATCGGGTCTTCCATGTGCATTAGCGTAATCTACAGTGTGATAAAGATGTCGGAACAGACCTTTCATATTTTTCGGCCAGACGTCCAATAACGCAGTAGTAAGTGCCACGGCCAAGTCCAACGTAAACCATGAGCCTTTTCCGACTCCGCACAATACCGATATCGTCTCGAGGACAAGAGATAGTGTGTCTTCCGAGGTTTCTAGCAAGAACGGTCCGAGATCCCTTATTATTCGTGGTACAATAGCCAATTCGGCGTTCGAGATGTATTCTGCAAAACTACGTCAAGTAGCATCAGCAGTGAAGCTTTTGAAAAGAGGACAAAACAACGAACTGCTGGATTGACTTGACTGCAGAAACTTTGAAGGGAATCTCAGTCTCGTTCGACTCGATTACCTGTATGGCAGCCTCGAAATACTGCCCACGAACATCCACAGGTAGCAATTCCGTAAATCGGCTGGCCAGAAAGAGACAGCGACCTTGCAAAAATGGATAGGCTAACGTTCTGGTGGTCAGACCAACCGGTCGATAGACTCTCAGGTCCATGGATGCATCACGAACCTGAAAGGGTGAGGAGGGATGGAATAACATGCGCAAGGAGGTACCCGATATCAATCGGCCTCGGGCGACCGGCATCGTGTTCGTCATTCGAGATGTCCAGGATGACTTCGGCTTGGGAACCTAGGACGGCAAAGGCGCCTTCAAGAGGACGCCACCTAATGGCAAAGCGATTAACTTAATCGGCCACTCTGAGAGTTTGTGAGATACTTGCCAGTCGTCAACCTCAGCTTCTCGAGCCTGACTGGCCTCAGTAACGACACGTTGGACAGAAGAGTGTATAGCGGATGCTGTTTGAACAGGGGAATGGGCCAGAAGAGACTGGAACAGGATAAGTCAGGCAGAGATGAAAATCGACCTCAATCGAGACACACCGAGAGTAAATCAAAGACGGCGACCCGCACGCTGTACAACTGAGTGTCATCTTCCTCTTGAGATATGAAAAGATTCGCGTCTGCGGCCCATCCTTCCTCCTGGACGTAGCTGTAGTCAAATATCCGCGAAGGAGCGCGTGCTAACTCACATTCTCTTTCGTCATCTGAGTCCATTGCACCAACGCATTGACCAGCTTTCCCAACGTTCCCTCGTCGAACGACACGCGAGACTTGCTCTGGCGGGTAGCATCGGACACAAAATCGACGAGCGCAGTGATGAGCTTGTACAGCTCGATCGGTTCGCCTTCAGACGAGCTTGGAACTGGCACGCTGTCCGTAAGGTAATACCGCACGAACGTCGGGTAGAGTGCGTGGAGGTGATGCAAAGCAGCGGCGACATAAGCCGGCAAATATGGAGCTACCACGCGAGGAAATGATATGTGCATCGTCTGGAGAGTCTGCTTCCCTCTGCTCGGTCAGAATGTGGTTCAGAGGGAAAGCACACTGCACACCTTGAAAATTTGGAAGCGGATTTCCAGACCGTCCCAATGTTCACCAGAAATGTCCTGCTCGGGGTCGAGATCTAAAAGGACCTTAAAGGCGTCCAACCAAGTGGGTAACACGTTCCCAGCTGCCTCTTTGGCCGCCTGTGGATGTTGATCTTTGACCATATAGAGCGCTTCAACACACTGACGAAGGACGGATATCGTGCGTGAGCGCGTCAGGGGAGAATGTTGCTAGAAGCGCATGTATGCGTTGGCGATTCGTAGCGGATTACACACGGTAAAATGAAGATAGGGCTCACCTCGTTGGCACTGAGAATTGAGATTAGAACGGGCAACAGTTCACGCATGACAGGCAAGAGTTGGTCTTCCGTCAGGTCCGTCCTGACAAACTCTGTAAGGACCTGCATGGCGCCATGAACGGAGTTGGAGGAGCCGGACAACAAGAGCTGGACAAGGTGGCCAAGCAGGTCCGGATATTCGTCTGGCCAATCGCTGTTGGCGATTGTGGACAACGTATGCGCCTAGAGGGGGGGGAGGATTTAACCGTGGTCCCGAGTCGTGCATGCACGGCAAGAAGCCAATTGGCGGATCAACGCACAGATAACGATCTGATCTTGCGATCCGAGTCAGACAACCCTTGAAAGACAGTCCGCCGAATCTGGTCTTTCGTCTACATTACCGATTTTTTCATGCATATCCCGTTTAGTGATCGCGATTCAAGGAGAACGCGGGTTGGGGAGCAGCTCACCTCCGGGGGTGGTGCATCGCCTCTAAACTGGTGGAAAAACGGAGACCAGTGTTCCTTTACGTACTTCCTGAGTATGATAATCGCAGAGTGCTAGCCACGGAAGCGCAAAGCAAGGGCACGGCGTCATCAAGAGTCGTCCCATGCGCACGCATCACAAATAATACTCATCTGTCGCAGAGAGGACCCGGCATCCTGAGAGAGCGCGAGTTGTGCAAGTGAGAGTGCCGACTCTTCGAGTGGCGTCCAATGAGAACAGAGGGAAAGGCACTCGCAAGGGCCAAATTTTCGGCTTACTTGGGCTCTTTAGAAGTTCTGAGAGATTGAGCTCTGCGGCAATTCGCACGTTCGAGTCAGGATTGAGAGTAGATGTGAGGACATGAGCGATATTATCCAGAGTGGCCATGATGGATGTGTAAAAGGTCGCGACGCGTCGCGTGAAAACACGGTGCACGTGTACATACACTGATCACTACGTCGGGCTCTCCTTCCCCAGGTCCCATTCCCTCACCGACCCCCGCTTCTTATATTCAACATCCATTAGGCCATCGCCACCTGCAGACCAACCAGCCAGCGTCCCTGCAACGCCAAGCCCTGCAACTTTGCTCTTACCCTTCTTCTTATCCTTCCCGCTCTTCTCCACCACCCCAAGCCGCTCAAGCCGCTTTCGCTCGGCCTTGTCCGCTCTCCGCTGCTTGATGAGGTCCAACATTGCTTCCCAGCCTTCAAACTCGGTATTATCGATGAGTCCCGTGGCGGGAATGCTGGGCGCAGCCAGCGGTGCGACGTCCAGGCGGGGGTCATAGGACGCCTCGAAGTACTTGTCCATTTTGGAGGGTAAGTCGGGTCGGACGCTGTCGGGGGAAAAGTCGGCAGGTGGAGGGAGCGGTGGTGGTGGACCAGGTGGTGGACGCGGCCCGGGAGAAGGAGGAAAGCGCGGCTCGGATAACGCTGGTGAAGTGTCCAATACAGGAGTGCGCGAATGGGAGCGCGCACGCTCGTCTGCAACTTCTGTGGTTGCCTTTCCCTTCCCTTTGAGCTTGCAGCGTAGCTCAGCTTCACGTCGTGTGAGATCACCGGCGCGGTCCTCCGCCAGCGGGGGCTGACTGGGGGTTCTAGATCCAGAGGGTCGATTCCCGACATCCAACCCCTCCGACAACGTTTCGGAGCGAGATGCCTTATCAGGAGTGCACGAGGGGGAGGGCGATCTGTGTCTGTGCCGATGTCGGCGCGAACTGTCATGGTGATAAGAACGTCGTTTATCCCGCGGGCGGTGACCCGCATCGGAAGAAGAATGGTCTGCACTGCGGCTGCTTGAACGATGCCTTCGTCGTCGATGCCGCCGTGAATGGTGCCCCTCATCGTCAGGGGAATGCGAGCGATGCCGTTTGGAGATTGTACCATGAGAACTCGGTCTGCTCGCTCCATCGGAGTTCTTGCTCCTCGATCTCGAAGTACGTCGCGACCGCTGTCGGTCCTTCTCCTTCTCCTCATCGTCCATAGGGGTGCGAGAGCGGTGTCTGCGGCGTAAAGATGAACCTTCCTTATCACGTCTCGACCGCCGCACAGAGCGGGAGCCATGAGAGCGAT